>Ga0081539_10004151_pt1 | contig 16457 bp, 14 predicted proteins | sample TabmetS4T2R2_FD_71023 | JGI IMG/M metagenome (GOLD analysis project Ga0081539, IMG submission 71023) | Tabebuia heterophylla rhizosphere microbial communities from the University of Puerto Rico - S4T2R2 | ecosystem: Host-associated > Plants > Roots > Rhizosphere ...
GCCGCAGGCGCTGGTCCGATGGACGAGTGACCAGTTCGCCGCCAAACGTGCGCAAAGGCTCAGTAAGATCCTGTTCACAGTGGTCGCGATCGCAACCGTCCCCATCTATGCGGTGCGCTATCGAAAGACTTTCAGCTATGAAGTGACGGCGGAGCGCGGACATCTCTTCGAACCCGGATTGCCGGGACGGGCCATTGACAATGCTCTGAACTTCATGCGGACTGAGACAAAGCCCAACGAGGGGGTTGCCGTGTTGCCCGAAGGCAGCGATCTGACCTTTCTGACCGGACGTCGTATGCCATTGCGCCATCAAATGCTGATCCCCGGGTTGATGAGCGAAAAAGACGAGCAGGAAGCGATTACGACCTTGCAGCGAGAGCGGGTGCGTTACGTATTGATCATCAACCGGCCAATGCTCGAATTTGGGCTGGAGGCTTTTGGCCGCGATTTTTACACGATACTTGGACGGTGGCTCGATGATCATTATCGGATCGTCAAGGTCTTTGGAGAATCATCGGATCCCAATCAACAGATCGGTGATCCGAAGTTCTTCATTAAAGTCCTTGAATACCAGGGACGCTGGCCCCAATGATCAATGCTCTTTGACTTCTGAACGAGAGAAGAGATAGCCGAGAGCGATAACCGTGAGTAAGGTTCCTTCAACCAGTAGAATGCGCGGCAGGGGAAAATGTTTGGAGAGCAGGCCGGTGGCAAGGCTGCCGAGCGGCATCCCGCCTCTGAACGCCACCATATAGATGCTCAGCACGCGCCCGCGCATCTCGTCGCCGACGATCAATTGCACCAGCGACATGATCATCGCGAAGAGGATCATCATAAAGATGCCGGCGATGAAAAGAATCCCATATGCAATCCAAATCGAATGGACGAGAGTAAAAGACGTGATGACGATGCCGAAGCAGATCTGCATGATCAGCGCTTTGCGGCCCTTGTTCTGAATATTGCCCAACCCCGCCACGATCAGTGCTCCGGTCACCGCGCCTGCGCCGGTGAGCGCCACCATCTTGAAGTTGCCGTTCGCGCCGGTTTTGAAAATGTCGCGGGCAAACGCCGCCAGGAAGACCGTGAACTGCATTCCTAAAAACGTGCTGGCAAAGGCGAGAAACGTGAGCGAACGTAAAGCCTCCTGGTGCCAGACAAATCTCAACCCTTCGCTCATTTGGCTGCGCACGCCGCCCACCGGTGTGCGGGGAATGTGGCGGACGCTCAGTGACATCAGCGCGATGATGACGGCAATGAAAGACAGCCCATTGATTCCGAAACTGACCGAGGCGGCGATCATTTGATCGGCAAAGATCGCAAAGGGAAAACTGCCGATTGATGCGCCGACGACACGCGCGAGCTGGAACTGGATCGAATTGAGCGCGATCGCGTTCGGCAGGTCTTTTTTATCAATCAGCATGGGAATGAGCGATTGATATGCCGGACCGCCAAATGCCTGCACGCACCCGGTGAGAAATGAGAGCAGTAGCGCGCTGGTGACCAGAAACATGCTGTGGACTTTGAAAAAAGCCAGCGCCGCCAGTGTGAAGGCAAACGTCAACTGGGACCACTGTGATGTGATCAGAATTCGGCGGCGATCAAAACGATCGGCCAGAACTCCCCCAATCAGGGTGAAGATCAAAATCGGCGCAGTGCTCAAAAATCCGTTGTAGCCGAGATAGGATGGATCGTTGGTGAGTTGCAACAAGACCCAGGAGAGTGCCGTCTCTTGTAACCAGGTGCCGGAACTGGAGGTGAAAGCGCCGAACCAGAGCAAACGAAAATCACGGTATGTGAACGCGCGAAAGACTCTGGCAAGAGTACCTTCTTTCTTTCCCGCTGGATCGACGACCTCTGATGGCGCCTCTGGTACAACAATAGGTTTCGACATGAAAAGTAATCAAAAGGATGACGGTGGGATGGTGGAAGGATGAGGACGAAAAGGATGAGGGATGAAGGATGAAGATGGGAAGAGGAAGAAGAACTTGCTTATAAAAGATAAAGTTCCGCACTTCATCCCTCATCCTTTTCGTCCTCATCCCTTACTCTTCATGCTTTATCCTTTCTTCCTCATCTCTGACCCTTCATCCTTTGTCCCTTTTAGTTGGTGACATCGTGTGTGCGGCTCTCTTCGCGGATCGGAAGATATGTCTCTTCCCATTTTTTATGTGCCGGATGATCCGTGTAAGCACTGAATGCTGCCTCACTCTCGAACTCCATCACGATTACATTATTGTAACCACCAGGCTGTACTTTGACTGTCTTTAAATATACATTTTTAATACCTGGGACCTTGGCGGCCATCTCCTTCACGCCGTCGATCGCTTTTTGCCGTTGCTCAGCTGTGGAATCCTCTTTCCATTTGACCGTGATGATGTGTAAAACCGATTTGGGCTGGCTAAATTTGTTCTGCCCTATCACGGTACAACCGATAAAAAATATGACTAAAATAGAGGCAAACAAAATCCGGCGCAGAGTTGAACTCATATATTCTTCACTCCTTTAGAGATAGGGAAATAAAGGTTCTGTTTGATGCCTGGGCGAGAGCTCACATGCCCGATCAGACAAACCGCAACCATAGTACTATGAGGATGGATGCTGCTCAAGCAGGTCGTTAAAAGCCATCGGAAGATATACCTGCGATATGTTATACTGCCGCCCGTCCATTCTAAAGAAGCAGTTTATCAAGACAAATTTATGGAAAATTGAGCGACCTGGGAGCGCAGGCTGCCGGGCACCGGCCTCGATCAGGAGTCGATCGCTGCCGGCCCGGCGGGCAGAAAGCGTGAGCTCTCAAGATCCTCGAAGGAGAAAACATGGATCACCCATTATTCCTAGCTTCGCGTCGAGACCTGTTGAGAGCCGGCGCCTTGACCGCGCTGGCAACGACTCTGAAATTTCCCGAGGGCATTGTCGCGCGGGCCGCAGAACGTTCCGATCCTTTCTCTGGTCTTAAAGTCGGTATTACTTCATACACCACACGGAAATTGAGTCTCGATGATTCGATCAAGGCGGTCAAACGCGTCGGTTTGAGCTACATCTCGCTCAAAGATATGCACCTTCCACTGAAGAGTACAAAGGAAGAGCGGCAGGCGGCGGCCCAGAAAGTGAAAGACGCGGGGTTGAATCTGGTTGGTTGTGGCGTGATCGATATGAAAGACGAGGCCGGAATGCGTAATGCTTTCGAGTATGCCAGGGATGCGGGAATTCCCACCATCGTCTGCACGCTCGATCCGTCGAACGTTTCGGCGCTCGACAAAATGGTTAAGGACTATCAGGTTCGCGTCGCGATCCACAATCACGGACCGGGGGACAAACGCTTTCCGACGCCCGATTCGGTGGCGGATGCAATTGCCAAGTGTGATGAGCGGATCGGACTCTGTATCGACATCGGCCATACTATTCGGGTCGGCGTCGATCCGACTCAGGCGATTCGCAAACACGCCAAGAGACTTTACGACCTTCATCTGAAAGATGTGACTGAAGCCGCGCCCCAGGGAAAGAACATTGAATGTGGGCGCGGTGTCATCAATTTGGTCTCGGTCCTCAAGACATTACGTGACATCAAATATCAGTACCATGTTGCGCTCGAGTACGAGATCAACATCGATGATCCGTTGCCCGGAATGGCCGAATCGATCGGATATGTGAAGGGGGTTTTAGCGACGATGTCAGGTCTCTAGTTTCAGCTCTTCGGTTTCGAGTCTCGGTCCAACTGCGGGACCTGGCTTGAGACTCGAAACCGAAAGTTTAAATTCAACCGCTACTATTGTTTCTTACCGCTAAAAGTTCCCTCGCCAAGCTCGGCGAATTTGGCTTTTCCCTTCATGGTCTTGCCGTCGGTTGTCCCACTGTAATTGACGGTGCCTTCGACTTGTCCGCTGACTTTAAAGGAGAATTCGATCTGGTCGCCTTTAACCGTTCCGGTTAAATCGGATTCACCGAGCATGCCCTTATATTTTCCGGTCAACTTTTCACCATCTTGTTTGAATGTGAAGGAAGGGTTGCCGGAACCCTGCGCGGTCTCGACTTGAACATTCCAGGAGCCGGTGACATCGATCTTTCCGCCGGAAGCGGGCGCTGAGGCCGCAGCCGGAGCGGCGGCGGTTGCGGCGGCAGCCGGAGCGGCCGAAGTCGCGGCAGAGACGCGTTTCGCGTTCCAATCGTCCTGTGCAAAACCGCCAAAGTCGGCCGTGCCCTTGATCGAATCACCATCGACATTGCCGGTCATGGTGATCGTCAAATCGTTGTCCATGTATTTGACGGTATATGAGAATTTGACCTCTTTGCCCTTGGCCGTGCCCTGGATCGGAAGCTCGCCACGATCACTCTTGAGCGCGCCGGTCAATTTTTCCCCATCAATCACGAATGAAACTTTGAAATTTCGGACGCCTCCGGGCGTATTGAGCGCGACATCCCATTCGCCGGCAGCGGGCGAAGATTGCGCCGCCGCCAAGACCGGAAAAATGAACGCAAACGCCAATATAGACAGAGCGCTAATCAGTCCTCTCATCTTGAGCCTCCCATGGTGGTTGTCATTTAAAGTTGAACATTGAGTTTGGCAAGTGAGAAAGCCTTCTCACCTGGGCGAAGCCTACACCCGTCAGGCGATCAGTGCAAGGTGAGCGATTCGTCGGCTTGAGTATTGTCGGCGTTCTGCTCCAATTGCTAAAATCCCGTCTCGTCTCGTTATTCAATCACGACAATCAAAGGAACATTTATGCCGATCAAAGAGATTACGAGCCTCGAGGAACTGCGCTCCCTTACCGGCCAGGAGGTTGCCACCGGAGATTGGTTTGACATCACTCAAGAACGCATCAATCTTTTTGCCGAGGCGACGGGAGATCATCAATGGATTCACGTCGATGTCGAACGAGCCAAGAGAGAATCGCCTTACGGCACAACCATTGCGCATGGCTTCCTCACTCTTTCGCTCTTGAGTTATTTGATGAGCCGGACGGTCGTGATTAAGCTGCCGGTCAAGATGGGGATCAATTACGGTTTGAACAAAGTCCGCTTTCCGTCGCCGGTGCCGGCGGGATCGAGGATTCGCGCGCGCGCCGGACTGCAATCGATCGAAGCGATTTCCGACGGCGAACAATTGATCTGGAATATCACGGTTGAATGCGAGGGATCAGAGAAACCGTGTTGTGTGGCGGAATGGTTGGTCCGGTATTATGTTTAATCCCGGATGTTATCCGGGTGCGATTTGGCCGGCAGCCCGTCCATTCAATTCATTCGGTCGAGGTCGTCTCCCGGTGCCCTTCGAGGGCCGCGTGCAGAGTGTGCCACGAAAGGCTGGCGCATTTGACTCGGGCAGGGAACTCACGCACGCCCGCGAGGATCGTCATGCGCCCCAAATGATGGGGATCGGTTTCAGGGTCGAGCTCGCCTTTGACCATGCGATGAAATTCGCTGAAGAGAACCTCGGCCTCTTCTTTCGTCTTTCCCTTGATCACAGTCGTCATCATCGAGGCCGAAGCTTTTGAAATTGCGCAACCTGATCCCTCAAAACCGATGTCCTCGATCACGTCACCATTCATCTTCAAGTATAACGTGATCTGATCGCCGCAGAGTGGGTTGTAGCCCTCCTGCTCTCGGTCCGCCGGCTCGATCTTCTTATAGTTCCGAGGCTTTTTATTGTGGTCGAGAATGACCTGTTGATAGAGTTCGCTCAAATCGGACATAACAAAATTTCACGGTTCGAGTAGACATCACTGCTGACTCAAAGCCTTCAAGAAAATACTTCAATTGCTTTGCGGATTCCTTCCGCCAGCGTATCGATCTCCTCTTTCGTATTGTAGAAAGCGAGTGAGGCGCGCGCGGTCGCCGGAATACCGAAACGTTTCATGACCGGTTGTGCGCAATGATGACCTGCGCGAATTGCAATGCCTTGATCATCGAGAATTGTGCCGATGTCGTGCGGATGGATGTTGTCGAGCGTAAATGAGAGAACGCTCGCTTTCTCGTGCGCCGTGCCGACGAGCTTAATCCCCGGAATCGCGCCGATGATCTCGGTCGCGTATTCAAGCAGCTCGTGCTCATATGCACCGATGCGCTCCAACCCGATACTGTTGAGATAATCGACCGCGACGCCGAGGCCGATCGAGCCCTCAATGTGGGGCGTGCCGGCTTCGAACTTTGCGGGCAGCGCATTATAAGTCGTCTTCTCAAAGGTGACGGATGCAATCATATCGCCGCCGCCCATAAACGGAGGCATCGCGTTGAGCAATTCGCTTTTGCCGTAGAGGACGCCAATGCCGGTCGGTCCATACATCTTATGGCCCGAGAGCGCATAGAAATCGCAATCGAGATCGCGGACATCGACCTTCAGATGCGGAACGGCCTGGGCTCCATCGAGCAGCACCGGAATCTCGCGGCTATGCGCCAATTCGATGATTCGCTTGACCGGATTGAGCGTGCCGAGGGCATTCGACAAGTGTACGACCGCAACCATCTTGACCCGCGCGTTGAGCATCTGCGCGAATTCATCGATCAACAATTCTCCAGCGTCATTGATTGGAATGACACGCAGTTTGGCTCCGGTCTGTTCGCAGAGGAGCTGCCACGGGACGATATTCGAGTGATGCTCGAGCGTCGAAACGATGATCTCATCGCCTTCGCCGATGAATTTGCGGCCGTAACTGTTGGCGACCAGATTGATGCTCTCGGTTGCGCCGCGTGTAAAGATGATTTCGTGCGACTCCGCGGCATTGATGAAACGTTGGATTTTGAAACGCGCTTCCTCGTATTCGCGGGTGGCAAGCTGGCTTAGATAATGTACGCCGCGATGCACATTCGCGTTCTGTTCTTGATAATAGCGGGCAATTGCATCGAGCACGATCTGAGGTTTTTGAGTGGTCGCCGCATTATCCAGGTAGATGAGCGGGTGTCCGTTCACCTCCTGTTTGAGAATGGGGAAGTCTTGACGGATGCGCTCGACATCGAAATCGGCTTTCCCCACTCTGGCCTCCGGTTCAAAAGCAACTTGCATAATTCAGTTCACCTCCAGGCTCTGATGTAATTTGTCGAGCACCATCCGGTCTAATTGCTCGCGCGCGGATTTAAGCTTGATCTTGCTGATCACATCTTCAGCAAAACCATAGGTCAACAACGCGCGCGCCCTCTCTGCCGGGATGCCGCGCGAGGCGAGATAGAACAATTCCTCGTCTTCCAATTGGCCGACGGTCGCGCCGTGCGAGCATTTCACGTCATCGGTGAAGATCTCCAATTGCGGCTTGGTATCGACCGTCGCCTGGCCGGACAAGAGCAGATTTTTGTTCATCTGGCGGGCGTCGGTCAGTAATGCGCCTTCCCGGACAAAGATTTTACCGTTGAAAACCGCTCGCGCTTTGCCGTCGAGAATGCCCTTGTAGAGCTGATGGCTATTGCAATACGGCTTTTGATGATCGATCACGGTATGATTGTCCACATGCTGTTTGCCGGTTCCCACATACAGTCCGTCGATGGTCGTCTCGGTCCTTTCATCGCTCAACATGACATTGAGATTGTGACGCGTGATCTCGCCGCCGAGCGAGATGGCATATGACGAATAGTTGCTCTCGCGCTCCTGATAGACCTGAGTGGTGGCAATGTGGAATGCGTGCTCGCTCTCTTCCTGCAATCTGTAATGGGTGATGACGGAATCTTGCGCCGCGAAGACTTCAGTGACGGCGTTGGTGAAATAGACTGCTTCGCCTGGCGAGAGGTAGCTCTCGATGATCGTCGCAACCGATCCTTTGCCGGCGACGATCAAGACCCGCGGGTGTGAAGTCAAAGGTTCCTCGGTCGTTGAAACGAAGAGCAAGTGAATCGGCGCTTCAACGACCTTGCCGTCGGGAATATAGACGAATGCGCCGTCACCGAGGTGCGCAGTGTTGAGCGCGGTAAAAACCTCACGATGATAGTCGGCATAAACCGCCAGATGACGGCGCACGAGTTCGGCTTGCTCTGTCGAAGTCGAGAGGAGATTGGCGGCGATAATGCCGTCCGGCAGCGCGCTCAGATCGGACAGTTCGCTCGAGAACAGGCCGTTGATAAAGACCAACTGGCTCTGCCGGGACTCAGCGATCGTCATAGGCGCCAGCGATTCCGCCGTCAATCCATCGGTCTCCAGATCGAAGACCTGGCGATAAGGCACCTTCAGGATCGGCGCGACGTTCGTATATTTCCACTCCTCGTCGCGCGTCGTTGGAAAATCGAGCGATTCAAAAGATTGGCCCGCCCTCTCTCGCAAGTGAGTGAGCCACGCCGGGTCTTTGCCTTCGCGCGTCTTGGCGAAGAGCCTGTAAGCCGAAAAGTAGTTGTCTTTCTCTATTGCAACTTGGGACATATTGATCATTACGGATGGCGAAAGCCACGATCAAGCGGCCTTAATCCAGTCGTATCCCTTCTGCTCCAATTCCAACGCCAGCTCTTTGTCGCCGGATTTGACGATCCGGCCCTTGTAGAGCACGTGGACGAAATCGGGCTCAATATAGTTGAGCAATCGTTGGTAGTGAGTGACCAGGATAATCGCGTTGTCGCGGGTCGCCAGCTTGCTGACCCCATTGGCGACGATTCGCAAGGCGTCAATGTCCAACCCGGAATCGGTCTCGTCGAGGACAGCCAGCTTCGGCTCCAGCACGGCCATTTGCAGGATCTCATTGCGCTTCTTCTCGCCGCCCGAAAAACCTTCATTGACCGCGCGATTGATAAAACTCGAGTCCATCTCGACGATCTTCATCTTTTCGCGCAAGAGGTCATCGAATTCGAGCGGATCGAGTTCGTCTCGGCCTTCCTGTTTGGCCTTTTCGTTGTAAGCCATCCGCAGAAAATTGGCATTGCTCACTCCTGGAATTTCGATCGGGTATTGAAATGCCAGAAAAACTCCCTCCCTCGCCCGCTCATCCGGTTCAAGTTCCAACAGGTTTCTTCCCTCGTAGAGGACTTCGCCCTGGGTCACTTGATAATGGCGATGGCCGACCAGGACCTTCGCCAACGTGCTCTTGCCTGAACCGTTCGGGCCCATAATAGCGTGGATCTCTCCCGCCTTGACCGTCAGATTGAGCCCTTTCAAGATCTCTTTGCCATCGATACTGGCATGTAGATTGCGAATCTCCAGCACTGTCCTTATCTCCTGTCTAATCGGAAACTTCGATGATCGCCTCGATCTCGACCGGAATGCCCAGGGGCAGGGAACCCATGCCGACCGCCGAGCGGGCATGGCGTCCGGCTTCGCCGAAGACTTCGACGAAGAGGTCCGAGCATCCGTTGATGACGAATGGATGTTCGCCGAATTCCGGCGTCGCATTGACCATGCCGAGAACCTTGACGACTCGCTTCACTCGCCGCAATGTCCCGAGCTCCTGTTTCATCACCGCTAACAGGATCAAACCGGTTTCGCGCGCGAACTGATAAGCCTGTTCCCTGGTGAAATCCAGCCCGACCTTGCCGGCGACGTGGACCCCTTTGCCTGCCAGAAACAGCAGGTTGCCGGTCCGAACGGCATGCACATAGTTCCCACCCGGTTGCGGCACCGGCGGCAGCGATGCTTCGATCTCTAAAAGTTTGTCTGTCATCTTTGCGAGCTCCGAATTTGAAACTATCCGACGCTGCCTTCGAGCTTCAACCCGAGCAAGCGGGTCGCTTCGACCGCAAATTCCATCGGCAGTTCTCTGAAGACCTCTTTGCAGAAGCCGTTGATGATCATTGAGACGGCATCTTCGGTCGAAATTCCGCGCTGGTTGAAGTAAAAGATTTGCTCCTCACTGATCTTTGAGGTCGAGGCTTCGTGTTCGACCTTCGACAAATTATTGCCGACCTCAATGTAGGGAAAGGTATTCGCCCCACACTTCGAACCGATCAGCAGACTGTCGCATTGCGAATAGTTGCGCGCATTTTCAGCCTTGGGCAGAATCTTGACCAACCCACGATAGCTATTGTTCGAATGACCGGCGGAGATGCCTTTTGAGATGATCCGGCTCTTGGTGTTCTTGCCGATGTGGATCATCTTGGTGCCGGTATCGGCTTGCTGGCGATGATTGGTCAGCGCCACCGAATAGAACTCTCCGATCGAGTTGTCGCCTTGCAGAATGCAACTCGGATATTTCCAGGTGATCGCCGAACCGGTCTCGACTTGCGTCCAGGAGATCTTGGAATTGACGCCGGCGCATTTGCCGCGCTTCGTCACGAAGTTGTAGATGCCGCCCTTACCTTCTTCATCACCGGCGTACCAGTTCTGCACCGTCGAATATTTGATCTCGGCATTGTCGAGCGCGACCAGCTCGACGACTGCTGCGTGCAACTGGTTCTTGTCGAATTTGGGAGCCGTGCAACCTTCCAGATACGAGACGTAACTGCCCTCTTCGGCCACAATCAATGTTCGTTCGAACTGGCCGGATTCGGAGTTGTTGATGCGAAAATACGATGACAACTCCATCGGACAGCGCACGCCTTTGGGAATGTAACAGAACGAACCGTCGGAAAAGACCGCGGAGTTCAACGCCGCATAAAAGTTGTCGGTGTAGGGGACGACAGAACCGAGATATTTTTTGATCAGCTCCGGATACTCCTGCACCGCCTCCGAGAATGAGCAAAAGATCACTCCCTCCTTCGCCAACTTCTCTTTGAACGTCGTGGCCACCGAGACGCTGTCGAAGATCGCATCGACCGCGACGTTGGCCAACAGTTTTTGCTCGTGTAACGGAATGCCCAGTTTCTCGAAAGTATCGAGCAGTTGTGGGTCTACTTCGTCCAGGCTCTGTTTCTTCTCCTTCGGCTTCGGCGCGGAGTAATAGATGATGTCCTGATAATCGATCTTGGAGTAATGAACATTGGCCCATTCCGGTTCTTCCATCGTCAACCATTGACGATATGCCTTCAGTCGCCACTCCAACATCCACTCCGGCTCCTTCTTTTTCTCCGAGATTTGTCGGATGACCCCCTCATTCAATCCCCGGGGAATGGTCTCCGACTCGATCTCAGTGACGAAGCCATATTTGTATTCACGATTTGCAAGTGCCTCAATCGCGCTCATCTTTAATATTTCTCCTCAGGTCGAACCTAAAGATGACAAACTTGTCAGGTTAAACTTTAAAAAAAGGTTGAAAAGAAATCTAACTTCGAGTCACAGCCTGCGCCGGTGCGGACGGTGCCGGAGAGTTGTTGCTCTTGCTGGTGATCTGGACGAATTTGACATCGATCGTGCCGTTTAAGAGCGCCGAGATCGGAACTTTATCGAAGACGCTGTGGACAAAGTCCGTAATGCTCGCCCAAACCGGCTTGAGACCACAACCTTCATGGTGGACACAGGTCTCTTGATTGCCGGTGAACTGCGAACAGATCTCTTCCTCCGATGGAATGCCGCCCAAAACCCGCATGACCTCGCCCAGCGAGATCTCGTTGCATGACCTGGTCAGCCGGTAGCCGCCCTTGGGTCCTCGAACGCTCTCGACAATTCCGCTGCGGCCCAATGTCCACAATAACTTCTCGACATAGGCGACCGACAGACCTTCGCGTTCTGCAATGTCGCGCACCAGTAAGGTGCTGCCCTCAGGGCCGTCAGCCTCTTCGCGCGCCAATTGCAAAATGCAGCGCAGACCGTATTCCTCTTGAGCTGTTATCTTCACAACCAGTTAAATATGTTGATTTTACTTCCCGAACTAAGAGCGCATCTTACCACTTTGGACTAATCCTGACAAGTTTGTCAGGTAGGATTTGCCATCTCCTGATAGAAAAATTTTAAGATTTGCCCTCTGCGGCCGGGGTTTCGCGGAATTGCACGGGGTCCTGACAGCATTCACATGGGCCCGGTTTATGGGTCGAGATCATGCAGACGTCGCAGAAATAATAGAGATCATTAAGTTTCCCATTGAGCCAGGATTGAAATTTGATGACTTCGATGAATGAGCCCTGAGGAAAGATTCTGGCCGTGATCTGCAGGTCGCGTTGGCGATAACGCTCGTCCATCCAGACGGCGGCGGCGGAATCAGTCGGCAGGAAGGGATAGAACTTGCCGTCGTTGGTCTTCAAAGTGAAGAGATGGCCGCGGTTTTCGCAATCGGGAAGCACCTGATAGGGTTTTTGCAGCTCTTCGGTCAGACAGATGACGCGCCCGCGCAGTGAAATGGTCTTGGCTTCACCAGGTGGTTCGGATTTATCTTGTCCAGAGGCCGGTAACGACAGCGCGCCGGCTGAAAGCAGTGATGATGCAATGAATTGTCTCCGACCAGGTCTCATCTCGCTCGCTCCTTTTGATGGTCAATGCCCAATTTATCGAAATCGCGTGGTAAATTCAAATGATCGACTCTGATCGAAGCGCGGTTGCGGGGTCGAGTCAGCCCAGGGTTCTGGCGGGGCTCCGTGATCTATCGATTCTCGATATTAGATGTCTGACAGGAGCCGACAAAAAATGAATGAAATCGAGTCATAATCTCTTGTTGAAATGCTACCGAAATGCCGCGGTGATAGTTATAATCGCGCTTACCTCAAACAACAATGATTTGGTAGAAACAGGTAGGTTGGTGGGATTGGATGGAGAAAAAACATTTTCATTTGATCGGCGTCTGCGGCACGGCGATGGGTTCGCTCGCCGGGATGCTTAAAGCGCAGGGGCACTGTGTCACAGGGTCGGATAAAGCTTTCTATCCTCCGATGGGTGATGAGCTGAGGCGACTCGGCATCAAGACCTTTGACGGGTTCGAGCCTGAGCATTTGCAACCCGCGCCTGATATGATTGTGATCGGCAATGCAACTTCACGCGGCAACGCCGAGATCGAGCATGCGCTGAATAATAAATTACCTTATGGCTCGATGCCGGAAGTAATTCGCGAAAATTTCATCCGCGGCAAACATTCCACCGTCATTGCGGGCACGCATGGTAAAACGACGACGACCTCGCTTCTGGCCTGGGTGATGGAGGTCGGGGGGCTCGACCCCTCGTTTTTGATTGGTGGTGTGGCCGAGAATTTTGGCGCCAGCTTCAAAGTTGCGAACTCCAATTATTTTGTGATCGAAGGGGACGAGTACGACACGGCCTATTGGGATAAGGGGCCGAAGTTCCTTCATTACTTGCCGGATCTGGTCATTCTCAACAATATTGAGTACGACCATGCGGATATCTATCCGAGCCTCGAAGCCGTCAAGAAAGCTTTTCGCCTGCTCGTCAATTTAATTCCCGCAAACGGGCGATTGGTGGCCGGATGGGATTCCCCGGTCGTCCGCGAGATCATCGAGCGACCGCTGGCGCCACAAGGCGTGTGGTCGGCGATCGAGAGCTTTGGCATCGAACATCCGGGTGCCAAGTGGACCGCGCGCGAGATCAATTTTTTCCCCGAGGAGACGCGATTCAAGGCCCTTTGCGAGGGCAAGGAATGGGCCGAATTTCGCACCCCGCTCGCCGGAATGTATAGCGTGAAGAATTGTTTGGGTGTGATCGCGGCGGCGGCCGTCCTGGGGATCGAGCGGCGCGCCGTTGCCGAGGCGTTGGCGACCTTCAAGAGCGTGAAACGCCGCATGCAGGTTCGCGGCGTGGTCAACGGCATCACCGTCATCGATGATTTCGCGCATCATCCGACCGCGATCAGAGAGACGCTGAGAGCCGCGAAACAGAAGTACCCGGATCGCCGGATCGTCGCCGTCTTTGAGCCTCGTTCGTGGACAACACGCAAGAAAGTCTTCCAAAAAGATTATCCTCCGGCATTTGCCGCGGCCGATTACGTGATCATTGCGCCGATCTTTGAGTCGTTTCGTTTGACGGCCGATGATCAACTATCGATCGATGAAGTGATCGCCGACCTTAAAACGCAAGGCAAACTGGCGTTTTCGATCGAGGGCGCGGATGCGATCGTGGGACATCTGATGCCGGACCTGCAATCTCATGATGTGGTGGTGGTGATGTCCAACGGCGGATTCGGAGGAATTCATCAAAAGTTGCTCGCTGCCTTGGAGAATAAAGAGAATATGAAAGACGCGAAATAGGCGCGCGGCAATGCCCGCGCTTATTCGCAATTTCCATTGCGCCTTCTCTCTTTCGTCTTCTTTGAAACTATACATCCGTGGAGGCCCCGCATGAAGACTAGGCGGATTCGACTTGCGTGTTTGATCGGTTTGCTCATGATCTCTGCCGCCAACTGGCTGTTCTCCGTTCAAAGTTCGACTCAGACAAGATCACCTTTCAAGAGTTTGATCGACCTTCGAGAGCAAATAGCGCCGCGCGCCACCAAGAGCTATCGACCTTCCGGGATCAAATCCGACCAGCTCTACTCGCTGCTCATCTCGTTACCCTCGCCCGCATCGTGCGGCGCAGACGGCACGTTGCTTGTCACGGTGCGCGATCAGAAGAGAGTGATTGCGAGCAAATCTCTTCACCCGGGCGATCCTGATCTTTACACCCTCTTTCGGTCGCATGGCGGCACGGAAGGAATTGAAATCGTTTCGTCGGCACAGACCGCGGTTGAATACCGGATCACCATGCTCGAATGGCCTTCCGCGAGCAGCTCAAAGGCGACTGTTGAAGCAGAACCGAATGATTCGTGGGAAGACGCGAATGAATTCAAGTTCGGCCAAACCGTGTGGGGCACGGCCGATGACAAACCATACATTGTGCCCCTCGGCGTCTCGGCGCGCGGAGTGGTGCCTTATCAACAGGCGCCGGATCTGGCGACCGAGCGGTTGCCCGAAGGGGGAATCGACTGGTTCAAGTTCACGTACGATGGCGAACAGCCGATCCTGGCCCATTTTGAGCTCGATTTGCTCGAACGCGACAACATCCCGGTCGATGTGGCAATCTTTACCGTCGAGAATAATCAGGCGAAGGCCTATGACCGCGGCTCTGATCCAGTGACGCCGCCGCACGAAGTCCAGGCCCTGCCGGGCAACAAATTCACAACACGCATTATTACCAGGGGAACGTATTATGTGCGGGTTGACGCCAACCACGTCTTTTACCGGCTGCGCACTTCATCGTACGATCTCCCGCCTTATAACAATGCGACGGATGGCCCGCGCCGGGCGATCCGGGCCGGAATGGACTATCTGGTAAGCGCCGGGGACAGCTGGCATGCCAACACGCCGCGCCACGGCGGACTGGTCGATCGCGCCTCCGGCAATCATTTTGAGACACAGCTCTGCATCGCCTGTCATGCGACTCATTTCACCACGCGCGCCGAACTGATCGCGAAAGAGAACGGTTATGCCGTCAATAAACGATCTTCGTTACAGTTTTTGACAGAGCGCCTGGCCAATAATCCACTGCCGTTTTACGGCCACGAAGGAGCTTCTTGGACGCGGGTCATCAGCGCCTCGGCCAACGTCATGAGCCGCCTGGCGATCCTCGTCAATCAGTACGATCGGGAGTTCACCGGTGAGAAGAGATTGTCGCTCTTGAAGGGCGTCGCCGGTTATTTGAAGATCTATTACAAAGGCCGCACCGAACTGCCCAATGACGAAAGCAACGGGAATACGCCGCTCGTCAGTACTTATGAAGTGGCCTGGTATAGTTGGAGGGTCTTTGACGAGCTGTTCAAACAGACGGGTGATCTTGAATATCGCGATTACCGTGACCGCATCCGCGGCTTGATTGAGCAGGACCGGATCAAGAACAATGTAGACCTGTCTTATCAAACAATTGCCTTTGCCACGATCGATCGCGGCCAATATGCCGAGAAGATCAAACGTAATGCCGAGCGCATTCTTTCGCTGCAGAGACCGGATGGTCAGTGGTCGATGCTCTTTGATGAGGGGAGTCCGTCGGTCGAATTCCAAACCTATCATTGCCTCTACACGCTCGGCGTTGCGGGCTATCGGGCGGACCATCCGCAGATCGCAAAATCACTCAGGTTTTTGCTCGATCGCCAGCAGGAGTGGGGAGGTTGGTTCGATCCCAAGCAATCGTATGAAAACTTTCGCACGCCGTTTCGCGAGACACAGTTTGCCGTGATGGCGCTCTCGGAATTTTACAAAGGGGATGCCGGCAAGGGTTGGGGCCAGGTTTTGCCGCGGCGCATCAGCGAACAGGCTCCGGTGGCGCGATTGCAGCAGATCGATGAGATCTGGGGAGATCCGTCCCCGGACTTGATCCGGGATTTGATCACGAGTCTGGAGAGTGAAGAGCCGATGGTGAGAACGGCCGCCGCCGCGGCTCTCGGCCGCGCGGGCACGAAAGAGGCGATACCGAGCCTCGGACGATTGCTCAGTGATCGCAGCAAGCTGGTGCAGGTTGCCGCTGCGCAGGCGCTCCGGCGAATTGTTTCGAAGAATCAATCGGGGGCTGAAGAACTCGTCGCCGCCCTTCAGAGCAATGATGAGCGGGCGCGTTGGGGCGCGACGCGCGTCTTCGCACAGCACTTCTCTGGTCTCACCGGCAACAACGAGATCGCCCGCACACTCATGGACCGGCTCGCCGATCCTTCGATCACCGTTAAGATGCAAGCGGCCAAATCCCTCGTTCAGTGGTTCTACTGGACCAGAGATGAAGA
>Ga0081539_10004152_pt1 | contig 16455 bp, 15 predicted proteins | sample TabmetS4T2R2_FD_71023 | JGI IMG/M metagenome (GOLD analysis project Ga0081539, IMG submission 71023) | Tabebuia heterophylla rhizosphere microbial communities from the University of Puerto Rico - S4T2R2 | ecosystem: Host-associated > Plants > Roots > Rhizosphere ...
GACGGGGACTACAGCTTCTACACGATAACTGAGGACAACGCGGGCAACCGCGAGGTGCAGCCACCGAGCGCCGACGTTATCGTCAAGGTCACCCACGACACCGTGGCGCCGAGCCTCACGGTCGGCCACACGGCAGACGGCGACAACGGCTGGAACAAGACCTCCCCGGTGACCCTCAACGTCTCGGCGAGCGACTCCGGCTCCGGCCTCGACGGCGCCCCCGTCTGTAAGGACGGCACCAGCGCCCTCACGCTGACGGCCGGCTCCGCGGCTGGGAGCTGGACGGCGAGCATCTCGGGCCAGGGCATCCACAACATAAGCTGCACGGTCAGCGACAAGGCTGGCAACCCCAGCGGCGAGAAGACCGACACGGTCAAGATCGACACGCTCGCCCCAACAATCACCGACCTGCTCCCGACGACCAACGCCAACACCAATGGCTGGTACAACACCGACGTCACGAACCAGTTCAAGGCAAGCGACTCCGGCTCCGGCCTGAGCGCAGCCTGCCAGACGAGCTTCTCGCTGACCGGGAACGTCCAGTCCAAGAAGACCAGCGGCGAGGGGACGAACCTCAAAGTGACCTCTGATAGCTGCACCGACGTGGCCGGCAATACGGCTACCGCCAAGGACAGCGCCACCTTCAAGGTCGACCAGACCAAGCCAGTCATCTCTCGGGATGGGGTAAAGAGCGGCACGCTTGGCTCCAACGGTTGGTACACGACCAATGTTGAATTCGGCTTCACCGCCACCGATCCCAACGGCACCAACGGCTCGGGTCTGGCTGCCGCAGATCAGGCCTTCACGAAGACAACCACGGGCCAGGGACCGGCAGTTCACGTCAGCTCCGGTACGGTCACCGACCGGGCCGGTAACGTGGCCGTCGCCATAGACAGCCTCGACTTCATGATCGATCTGAGCGATCCTTCTGCCCCGACCTTCCAGGGCATCGTCGCTAATGCGACCTACCCGATCTCGAACGTGCCACTGCAGGGCGCCATCAGCTGCTCCGCGACGGATACGCCCTCGGGGCTCGACTCCTGCGTCGTCACTGGCTACAGCAGCGCCTTCGGCAGCCACACCTTGACTGCCACGGCCACCGACAAGGCGGGACGTCGGAACACGAGCACGCTGACCTACACCGTCGGCTTGAAGGCGAGCGAAGTTCTCGCACCGATCGACTCGCTCGGCAAGGCTAATCCGCTCGCCACGAACCTGGATTCGTTCAAGATCAAGAGCACCATCCCGGTGAAGTTCCGACTCTACAACGACACCGCGATGACGCAGTTGATGCAGAACCCGTCGGCTGGCAGCGTCGCCAGGCTCACGTTCACCAAGTACGACAGTACGACTGACACGAACCAAGCTACCGAGCTCCTGTCTACTGGTACTGCGAACACGGACGACATCTTCCGTTGGGACGCCACGAACTACCAGTACATCTACAACCTCGGGACTACGGGTAAGCCGGCGGGTACCTACGGCGTGCAGTTGACGCTCTACGCCTCCGACGGTACTACGGTGCTCGCCCAGTCGGCCAAGTACTACTTCGTCTTGAAAGTTTAGTTAGGACGCAAACGTAAGGAAGCACAGCAAACCACAACCGCGAGAGGGCCGGGGCATATGCCCCGGCCCTCTTCTTTTGTGCAACGTCTCTTGGGTCTGTCAGGTCGTTCTAGTGCCCACGACGGCGCGGTAGATGGCTAGAAGGATGATCGCGCCCAGCGTGGCCGTAATTATGGTCCAGATGAAGCCGCCACCCAGGCCGACGAGGCCCGCCAGCGCGCCGCCCACGAACGCCCCGCCTATCCCGATCAGGATCGTGACTATGATGCCGCCCGGATCATCGCCCGGCATGATCAGCTTGCCGAGCGCACCGGCGATCAACCCGATGATGATCCACCCGATGATCGCGCCTATGCTCATGGCTACTCCTTTCGTCGTTTTCTGTGCCGACCCTTATTACCCTATACGTCGGAAGACGAACATGGTCTCGCCGGTTACCCTGGCGGATGCCCGTGCGGCCCGATCGTGCCCGCCTTGCTATCATCGGTTTCGTGCGAGGAACAGGAGGCCGCTTTGAACTTCGATCCGACCGATGGGCAGATACGATGGCGGGACCTGGCCCGCGAGTACGCGGAAGGTGAGATCCAACCTCGGGCCGAAAGCCTCGACCGCGAACAGAAGTTCCCCTACGGCATCGTCTCGGACATGGCCCGCCTCGGCCTCATGGGGCTCACGCTGCCGGAGGAATACGGGGGATCGGGCGGTGACTTCGTCGCGTACAACATGGCCCTGGAGGAAATCTCCCGCGCCGACACCTCCGTCGGCATCACGATGGAAGCCCACGTCTCCCTCGGCTGCGCCCCGCTGGCAAACTACGGAACCCCGGAACAGAAGGAACGCTTCCTCACCCCCTGCGCATCCGGCGAGAAGCTCTGGGCGTTCGGCCTGACGGAAGAAGAGGCCGGAACCGATGCCGGGGGCACGCGGACGACCGCTGATCTGACGGACGGCGGGTGGTCCATCAACGGCTCCAAGAAGTGGATCACCAACTCCGGCACGGACATCACGGCCGGCGTGACCATTATCGCCCGCACCGGCGAGCGTGATGATGGCCGTCCCGAGCTGACGGCCATCATCGTCCCGCAGGACACCCCAGGATACACCCGCGGTCCGGCCTACGAGAAACTCGGCTGGCGCGCCTCGGACCAGCACCCGCTGTATTTCGAGGATTGCCGGGTGCCGGAGGAGAACGTGCTTGGGGAGCGCGGGCGGGGATTCCGCCAGTTCCTCCAGACGCTCGGCGCAGGTAGGGTCGCGGTCGCCGCACTCTCCGTCGGGCTGGCCCAGGCGTGCTTCGACGAGGCGCTTTCGCGGGCGAAAGAGAGACGGCAGTTCGGACGCCCCATCGCGGAGTTTCAGGCGGTGCAGTTCAAGCTGGCGGACATGGCGATGGAGATAGAGCTGGCGCGGAACCTGGTTCTCAAGGCGGCGTGGCTGAAAGACATGGGGCGTTCGTTCGGGCGCGAGGCGAGCATGGCGAAAGTGTTCGCATCGGAGGCGGCGAAGAGGGCTGCGGATCAGGCGGCCCAGATCTGGGGCGGCGAGGGGTTCATGGAGGGAAGCGCGGTCGCCCGCTACTGGCGGCAGGTGAAGATCAACGAGATCGGTGAAGGCACCAGCGAGATAAACCGCCAGATCATCGCCCGCTCCCTCCTTTCGGAGAACGTAAAAGCCGCCAGGGATCGGATGGTGGCGCAGTAGGTTCCGCGGCGTGCTGAGGACCGTCACGGTAACGCGCTACGTGGCGCCGCTGCGCGAGGGCGGCTCGCTGCCGGCGATCGTGGAGGGCGACGACCTGGGCACCTACGTGCTCAAGTTCCGGGGGGCGGGGCAGGGGCGCAAGGTGTTGATAGCCGAGATCGTGGCCGGAGAGATCGCACGACACCTGGGCTTCGCGGTCCCCGAGATAGTGCTTGCGGACCTCGATCCCGAACTCGCCCGCGCCGAACCGGACCCGGAGATACAGGATCTTTTACGCAACAGCGCCGGGTTGAACGTGGCCCTGGATTACCTCCCAGGCTCGCTGGGCTTCGATCCGCTCGCTTCACCGCCGGACCCCGGCCTCGCCTCCCGCATCCTCTGGTTCGACGCGCTGGTCGTGAACGTGGACCGCTCGCTGCACAACACCAACCTGCTTCTGTGGCACGGTCGCCTGTGGCTCATAGATCACGGGTCCTCCCTGTACTTCCACCATGACTGGTTCGGCAGGGGCAGGGTTTCCGACCGTCCATACGTCGCCGCCCGCGACCACGTGCTGCTCCCCTTCGCCAGCGAACTGAGGGAGGCTGACGCGGAGATGTCCTCCCGGCTCACCCCCGATGTTCTACGCGGCGTCTTCGATCTCGTGCCCGACGGGTGGCTGGCGGATGAACCAGGTTTTGAGGGCGCGGATGCTGTCCGCGCCGCCTACGCGGAATATCTGACGGGGCGCCTGGCCGCCCCCCGGCCGTGGGTGCGGGCGCTGGAGGAGGTCCGTGGGTAGCCTGTTTGAGTATGCGCTGCTGAGGGTCGTGCCCCGCCCCGAGCGCGGGGAGTCAATCAACGCGGGCGTGGTCCTCTACTCGCCAGAGACCGGCTTCCTGGACGCCCGTGTGTACCTCGACGCCGGGCGCCTGTGGGCGCTCGATCCCGACGTTGACCTCGAGGCCGTGCGGGCGCAACTGCGGGCCGTGGTCCTGGCCTGCCGGGGTGGGGCGGAGGCCGGTGGTATCGGGGCGTTCTCTCCACGCCAGCGATTCGGCAGGCTCGCCGCCCCACGCAGCACCGTGGTCCAACCGTCCCCGATCCACACTGGCTTCTCCGACGATCCCGAGACCACGCTCGAACACCTGATGCGCGTCATGGTTCACAGGCTGGATGTGGGGCGTAACGAGAGCCTGGAATGAACATGATCCCGCACCCCACACATACAACCGGATCGGAGGGACGAACGTGGCACTCTACGCCCTGAACCTGTTCGACCTGGCGGACAACGACCTGTACCGGCAATACTCGCGCCGCTCGCCCGCGGGTGTGGCCAAACACGGCGGACGGGTGGTCGCCCTCGGGCAGTTGGGTGAAGCTTTGGATGCCGGCGGACCGCCTGTCGAGCCACGGCGGGTCATGATCCTGGTGGAGTGGCCCTCTCAGGAGGCGTTCGACGCTTTCCTAGAAGACCCGGAGAACGCCGATCTTCATCCGTTGCGCCGGGACGGAACCAGTAATTATCTGTGGTGGACCTACGAACATCTGGACGACCTGCGTCCGATCTTCGCGGAGAAGACGGGGTAGCGCGTGCCATCCGCCATGGATAACATGGCCCCGCGCACGTAAGCAGGAGACCTGGAGGAAGATGGCCAAACTCCGCAGCCACGCGGACCCGAAGAGCGAAGGTTTCAAGAAAAACGCCGAAGCCTTCGAGAGGCTCACCGCCGAACTTCGCGAACGCGCCGCTGTAGCCGGGCGCGGAGGTGGGGAGAAGGCCAGAAAACGTCACGAGGGACGCGGCAAACTGCCGACGCGGCGGAGGATCGAACGTCTGCTCGATCCTGGCACCGCTTTCCTGGAACTCTCGCCGCTCGCGGCATACGGGATGTACGACGGCCAGGTGCCGGCAGCCGGGATCGTGACCGGCATCGGGCGCGTCTCCGGGCGGGAGGTGGTGATCGTCGCCAACGACGCCACCGTCAAGGGCGGCACGTACTACCCCATGACCGTCAAGAAACACCTGCGGGCGCAGGAGATCGCGGAGCAGAACCATCTGCCCTGTATCTACCTCGTGGACTCCGGCGGCGCTTTCCTGCCTTTGCAGGACGAGGTGTTCCCTGACCGAGAACACTTCGGGCGCATCTTCTATAACCAGGCCCGGATGTCCGCGAAAGATATCCCGCAGATATCCGCCGTCATGGGGAGTTGCACGGCCGGCGGCGCGTACGTGCCCGCCATGAGCGACGAGGTCGTCATAGTGAAGGGAACAGGCACGATCTTTCTGGGTGGCCCGCCGCTCGTGAAGGCCGCGACCGGCGAAGAGGTGACCATAGAGGAGCTTGGCGGCGCGGACGTACACACCCGCCGCTCCGGCGTCGCAGACCATTTCGCCGAGAACGACGAACACGCCCTAGCCATCATCCGCTCCGTCGTCGAAAACCTGAACCGCGAGAAGCGGCCACCCTGGACCGTGGGGGAACCTGAAGAGCCGCTCTACGATCCGGCGGAGCTGTACGGCGTGGTGCCCGCAGACTACCGGCAGGGCTACGACGTGCGGGAGGTCATCGCCCGCGTCGTGGACGCCAGCCGGTTGCACGAGTTCAAGCCGCTATACGGCGAGACGCTGGTGTGCGGTTTCGCCTGCATCTTCGGCCATCCCATCGGCGTCCTGGCGAACAACGGCATCCTGTTCTCCGAGAGCGCGCTCAAGGGCGCCCACTTCATCGAGCTGTGTTGCTCCAGGGGCATCCCGCTAGTCTTCTTGCAGAACATCACGGGCTTCATGGTGGGCAAGGAGTACGAGGCCGGTGGCATCGCCAAGGACGGGGCGAAGATGGTGATGGCCGTAGCTAACGCGAACGTGCCGAAGTTCACCGTGATCGTGGGCGGATCGTTTGGGGCGGGCAACTACGGGATGTGTGGCCGGGCCTACTCGCCGCGCTTCCTGTGGACGTGGCCGAACGCCCGCATCAGCGTCATGGGCGGGCAGCAGGCGGCGAACGTCCTTCTAACGGTGCACGAGAACAACCTGGATGAAGACGAAGCGTTGACGGATGAGGAGCGGGACGAGTTCCGGCGTCCGATCCTGGAGAAGTACGAGCGGGAGGGCAACCCATACCATGCGACCGCCCGGCTCTGGGACGATGGCGTCATAGACCCCGCCGACACCAGGATGGTCCTGGCCCTCGGCCTCTCCGCGGCCGCCAATGCGCCGCTGGAGGAGACGCGTTACGGGATCTTCAGGATGTGAAGGTCAGGGCGGCGGTCGTGATCGTGGAGGATGACCAGGTGGCGCTCATCAAGCGCGTCCGGGACGGGCGTACGTACTTCGTGTTCCCCGGGGGCGGGGTCGAGGACGGCGAGACCCCGGAAGCCACCGCCGTGCGGGAGGCGTTCGAAGAGCTTGGGGTCGAAGTCGAGCTTGGACGCCTGATCTCCGAAGGACTGGGCAACGACCGGCTGCACCTCCACTACCTGGCGCGCGTCGTCCGGGGAGAGTTCGGGACCGGCGCCGGAAGGGAGATGGTGACATCGGGGGAGACGCCGAAGGGCACGTACCGGCCGGTCTGGATGGACCTAGACGATTTGCTGCAATACGAAGTGCGTCCGATGAGGCTGGCGAGGGTGTTGTCCTCGCGGGGGCTGATCCAGACCAGAAAGGTACAGCCTGTTGAGGAATGAGAACGAGGTGGCGATGAGGGAGGTTGGCTGCTGATGCCCGAAACCCTGAATCGGAGTGACGAGGGCCCGATCTCGACCATCACCCTGTCGCGGCCCGAATCGCGCAACGCATTGAACGCGGCCTTGATCTCCGATCTCACCACCTGCTTCGAGGAGTTGGCGCAGGACGGCAAAATCCGGGTCGTAGTTCTGACCGGCGAGGGCTCTTCCTTCTGCTCTGGCGCGGACATTGGATACATGCGGGAGATTGCCCGATTCTCCTACAAGGAGAACCTCAAAGATGCCAGGAAGCTAGCCGCCATGTTCCTTGCCGTGGACGAATGCCCGAAACCCGTCGTGGCGAAGGTGCGGGGCGCAGCCATCGGGGGCGGGGGCGGGCTTGTGGCGGCTTCCGACGTTGTCGTGGCCGGGGAGGGAACGAAGTTCGCTTTCACGGAGGTGCGCCTGGGGATAGCCCCGGCCACCATCGCGCCGTTCGTGGTGCGCAAGATCGGGGTTTCGCATGCCCGGTCTTTGTTCCTCACGGGCCAGCGGTTCGACGCGGCGCGGGCAAAGGAGATCGGGCTCGTCCACGATGTCGTGCCGGAGGGCGATCTCGACGGCGCGGTGAATGCGAAGGTTTCCGAGCTTGTGAACGGCGGTCCCGCGGCGCAGGCGGCTATAAAGGCGCTTCTCCGAGACATCGAGTCCGTGGAGATGGCGGACACGCCGGGCCTTATGTCGCGCATAAACGCGATGCTCCGCGCGAGTGAGGAAGGCCAGGAAGGTCTCGGGGCAATTCTGGAGAAGCGCGAACCCCGCTGGAGGCGGGACGCTTGACTTTCGCCAGCCTGCTCATCGCCAACCGTGGCGAGATCGCGGTGCGCATCATCCGGGCCTGCCGCGAGCTTGGCATACGAAGTATCGCCGTCTACTCGGAGGCTGACGAAAAGGCCATGCACCGCCGTCTCGCCGACGAGGCTTATCCCATTGGACTTGCCCCGGCCTCCGAGAGCTATCTGAACATCGGGAACCTCGCCGGGGCCGTTGAGAGATCGGGCGCGGAGGCTGTGCATCCTGGCTACGGCTTCCTTTCTGAAAGCGCGGCTTTCGCCCGGGCGGTCGAGGAAGCTGGCGCTGTATGGATCGGGCCGCCGCCGGAGGCGATGGATGCAATGGGCTTCAAGGTGCGGGCCAAGGAGATCGCACGCCGCGCCGGAGTGCCCACCATTCCCGGCTATGACGGTGGGGACCAGGCGGAGGAGCGATTGGCCGAAGAGGTCGAACGCATCGGCTATCCCCTTCTCGTCAAGGCTAGCGCGGGTGGCGGGGGACGTGGCATGCGGATCGTCTCCGAAGAGCGGGGGTTCGTGGAGGCTGTGCGCGGTGCGAAGCGCGAGGCGGAGGCGGCTTTCGGAGATGGATCGGTGTTCCTGGAGAAGCTGGTCGAGAACCCGAGGCACATTGAAGTGCAGGTGCTGGCGGATGGCCACGGGAACGTACGTCACCTGTACGAGAGGGAGTGCTCGATCCAGCGGCGCCACCAGAAAGTGATCGAGGAGGCCCCGTCCCCGGCCCTGAGTCAGGTGCTCCGGGACGAGATCTGCGCCGCCGCCGTGCGCCTGGCGCGGGAGGCGGGCTACCGCAACGCTGGGACCGTGGAATTCCTGCTCTCTGGCGAGGAGTTCTTCTTCCTGGAGATGAACGCCCGGTTGCAGGTCGAACATCCCGTGACGGAGTTGGTGACGGGCCGGGACCTCGTCGGGCTCCAGATCTCCATCGCCGCAGGGGGGGAGATCCCGTTCCCCCAGAAGGACGTGACCCGCAGGGACAGCGCCATCGAAGCCCGTATCTATGCCGAGAACGACGGACTGCCAGCCGGCGGTAAATTGCAAGCTTACGCTCCCCCGGAAGGACCGGGTATCCGAAACGACGTTGGGGTGGAGGCCGGTGACGAGGTCTCGTTGCACTACGACCCCATGATCGCCAAGCTCATAGTCTCTGCCTCGGATCGGGATCTCGCGGTAAGACGGCTGCAAAACGCCCTGCGAGACTACACCGTGTCCGGAGTGCCGACTAACCTACCGCTCCTGCGTCGCATCGCCGAACATCCCGCCTTCGCCGCCGGTGAGACGACCACGGCTTTCCTCGAAGAACACGAACTGGCGAAGGCGCCACCTGATAGATTGCCGCCATTCGAAGCTTTCTTGCTCACGGCGGTCGCTGAGGTCTCACGCCTGTCTCATCCAGTCTCCAGCGACCCGTTCGAGGCTGGGCCGTGGCGCTCGCCAGGAGCGATGCAGATCTATTATCTAGTCGGTGAGAGAGAGCACGAGATAGGGGTGGCGCGTGGGAAGAACGATGCGCTTTTAGTACGTCTGCATGACCGGGAAGCGGTCGTGGAGGTGCTCTCCACGGAGAACGGCCATCTGTACGCCGTCGTGGACGGAGAAAACTTTTCAGCCGGTTACGCCTTCGACGGGCTGGATGTCCTTTTATCTCTCGGAGGGGAGAACTACCGGTTTGCCAAACCGCTGCCTCCCAGCCTGGAATATTCGGGTTCCGGCGCCGACTCAGGCGCAAGCCTCACCGCACCCATGCCGGGAACGGTGGTTCAGGTATTCGTGAACGAAGGCGATGAAGTCGAAGAGGGACAGATGCTCCTGGTGCTCGAAGCAATGAAGATGGAGCAGCCAGTAACCGCCCCCCATGCCGGACGCATCACGAGCCTGCCCCACCTCAAGGGCGCCCTCGTCCCCGGCGGCGGTATCCTCGTCGAGATCGAGGAAACCTAGATCCTCTTACCACCCAAATCAAATGAAACACTTGACCCAATGTGCGGGCCTGCGTAAGATTGTATACAAACGGGTTTCGGGAAGCTTGCGGTAAGGGAAAGGGGTTTAGATGGGGGCCTTGCGCAGGGGCGAGGCGAGGTCTGGACCGCCGCGGGTATTCGAGCGGTTGCGGCGTTTGATCCTCGATGGCGAGTATGGCCCCAACGAGCGTCTGATCGAGGAGCAGCTCGCGGAGCGGCTCGGGGTAAGCCGGACGCCGGTGCGGCAGGCGCTCACCATGCTTGAGTCCGAAGGGCTCGTGGAGATCATACCCAACCGCGGCGCCGTGGTGTGCTCCTTCGGCATTGATGAAGTGTGGGACATCTACGACCTGCATGCGGTGCTGGAGGGACACGCGGCATGCCGGGCGGCAACCAGGATCGAGGACAGGGAGTTGGCCCGGATGCAAGAGCTCGCCGACGAGATGGAGGGCCTCTGCGACAGGGAGTTCGCCGGACGCGAGGAGGAGATACGGCTTCTCATCGCCCTCAACAACGAATTCCACGGCATCATCCTGGCGGCCAGCCACAACAAGAGGCTCGAACGCCTTCTCAGGCACACGGTCGAGCTGCCGCTCGTGTTCAAGGCATTCTTCTGGTACGGGCCGCACGAGCGGATGGTCTCCAACCACTACCACAGTCAGATCCTCAACGCACTCCGGACCGGGGACGCCGAGAGGGCCGGGATCGTCATGCGTGAACACGTCTACGAGGGGAGGGACTTCGTCATCAAAGCCCTGGAAGAAAACCAGAGAGACGAGGAGCGTTGACCGGGCCGCTGGAGGGTGTCAGGGTCGTAGAGATGGGAAGCCTGCTGGCGGGACCGTTCTGCGGCCAGTTACTCGCGGACTTCGGCGCCGAGGTCATAAAGGTAGAACCTCCTGGCAAGGGAGACCCCATGCGCCAGTGGGGCCGTCACCGCAAAGAGGGCAAGACGCTTTGGTGGCCCATCATCGCCCGCAACAAGAAATCCGTTACCCTGAACCTGCGCGAAGGAGAGGGGCAGGAACTCGCGCGCAAGCTCATCTCCGGGGCCGATGTCGTTCTCGAGAACTTCAGGCCAGGCACGATGGAGCGTTGGGGGATGGGGTACGAGGATCTCAGCGCCGGCAATCCAGGTCTGGTCATGGTGAGGGTGTCCGGGTACGGGCAGACGGGGCCGTACAGGGATCAGGCGGGGTTCGGGTCTATCGGCGAGGCGATGGGCGGCATCCGGCACGTTACGGGGTTCCCCGACCGTCCGCCGCCACGCGTCGGCGTCAGCCTGGGAGACTCGCTCGCGGCGACGTTCGGCGCCCTCGGTGCGGTGACGGCACTCTTCAACCGCGAAGCGCGCGGGGGCCGGGGTCAGGTCGTTGACGTGGGCATCTACGAGGCCGTTCTCGCGCTCATGGAGAGCACTATCCCCGAGTACGCGCTCGCCGGAAACGTTCGGGGCCGTACCGGGGCCATCCTGCCGTTCGTCGCGCCGTCCAACACGTATCCCACCAAGGACGAAGATTACATCGTGATCGGGGCGAACGCCGATACGGTGTTCGGGCGCTTCGCCAAAGCCCTCGGCCATCCCGAGTGGGCTGAGGACGAACGGTACGCCACCCACGACGCCCGTGGTGAAAATCAGGAGGAGCTGGATGGCTTGATCTCCTCCTGGACCAAAGAACGCACCGCGAGCGAGGTGCTCGGAGCCATGAAAGAGGCTGGCGTCCCGGCTGGCAAACTGTATACCGCCAGGGACATGATGGAGGACCCGCACTACGCCGCCAGGGAGAACGTAGTCACCCTCGAAGACCCGGAGATCGGACCTTTCCCCATGCAGAACGTCGTGCCGCGTCTCACCGAAACCCCTGGCGAGGTCCGCTGGACCGGACCGGCCCTCGGGCAGCACAACGACGAGGTGTTTGGCGAAGTTCTCGGCCTGGACGAAAGAGAACGCGAGGGATTGCGGGAGAGGGGAATCGTCTGATGCGCGTAGAGATCGTGGACGTCGGCCCCCGCGACGGCCTGCAAAACGAAGACAGGCTCCTCACCCCGGAGACCCGTGCCGAACTGTGCGGTCGCCTCGCTGCCTGCGGCGTCCCGCGCGTGGAGGCGGCCAGCTTCGTCAACCCCAGGCGCGTGCCGCAGATGGCCGGCGCCGAGGAGGTGATGCAACGGCTGGACCGCCATCCCGGCACGGTCTACGCTGGCCTCGTCCTCAACGAGAAGGGCTACGAACGCGCCGTCCAGGCTGGCGTGGACGAGGTACGCTACGCTTTCCCGGTCACGGAAACCTTCGCCGCGCGCAACCAGAACACCACCGTCGCGGATGCGGCCGCGCTCGGCGCTCGTCTCGTCGAGCGGACCCGGCTCGATGGGGTGCGTGTCTCGGTGACGCTCTCCACCGCGTTCGGAGATCCATTCGAGGGACGGGTGGACCCGGACCACGTCCTGGGCCTCGCCGACAAGGTGGCCGAATCTCAACCTGATGAGATCGTGCTGGCAGACACCATCGGGGTGGGAGTTCCTTCACAGGTGCGTGAACTGGTTGCGGGCGTACTGGAGCATGGCGTCACCGTCGGCTGCCACTTCCACGATACCCGCCATACCGGTATAGCCAACGCCGTGGCCGCCATCGAGAGCGGGGCCACGGTCCTCGACTCCTCCGTCGGCGGGACCGGGGGATGCCCATTTGCGCCGCGGGCGACGGGCAACATATCCACGGAGGATCTCGTATACACGCTGCACGGCATGGGTCACGAGACGGGTATCGACCTCGACGCGCTGATCGGAGTAGCCGAGTGGTTGGCGGCCCAACTGGGGAAGGAACTTCCTGGACGTGTGTACAAAGCCGGCGGATTCGAGGCGGTGGCTGGCTGACGCAGCGGTGGGTGTCGGCGGTACGCTTCGCTTCTGATTCACGGACGTAGCGCCCTCTACCGGACGCCCGATCATCCAGGGTTTATCCTGAGGGAGTTGCGGACCGCGAACCGGAGGAGCGAATCATCGGGGGAACCTCGGATCACGAACAGGAGCTAAACCGGTTGCTGGGCGAACTCGGGGAGACGCTCGGCCGCCGGGAACGCCTGCTCGAAGGCATGAAACACACGCGCACCCAGGCGCGGCTGCACGAGATCACCGTCGAGGCCGAGCAGCCTTTCGAGAAGCTGGATCAGGAGACGCTGGTCGGGGATCTGCAGAGAGAGCTCGACCAGCAGCGCGCCCGTGACCTGGACCTCGGGCGCGTTCTGGAGATCCTCAACCGGCAGCGGGAGATCGAAGACCGCTTCTTCCTGGAACTGGAACCCAACATCGCACCCGAGCACCGGGAAGACCTGGCTGACCTCGGGGCCAGGATGGATGCGCGGGATGCGATCTTCGATAGCATGCATTCCGGCTCCATCGAAGAGAAGAGACGGCTCATCCAGGATGCAATGGACAGCCAGCAGGAACTCGAAGAACATCTCTACCGGCTCATAGAGCGTCATCTCACCGGGAGGCATGGATCTTGACGCGCCAGCCCGAAGCAATAGTCATTGGGGCTGGTGTGGTGGGCGCGAGCATAGCCTTCCACCTCGCGGAGCGCGGTGTTGACACCCTGGTGCTGGACCGCGACGGCCCGGCGGCAGGCTCCACCGCCCGATCCGGAGCCCTCGTCAGGGCCCACTACCCGACGGCGCTGGAGACGAGCCTGGCCTGGGAGAGCATCACGAAATACTTCGAGCCGTGGGGAGAACGGGTCGGTGGTGGATGCGGGTTCACCCGTACGGGCTTTGCCTACCTTGCGGGTGGGGCAAACGAAGAGGCCCTGCGCCACAACGTGGCGATGCAGAGCGAGATCGGGGTCGAGACGTATCTCATCACCCCGGATGGGCTAAGGGGGCTTGATCCCGCGCTGCGAACTGATGGTGTCACCCTCGCGGCTCACGAGCCCCGCGGGGGCTATGCAGATCCCACGGCGACGGCGATCGGCCTGCTGAGGGCTGCCGAAGCACTCGGCGCGCGCTTCGAGCGACGCCACGTGACGGCCCTCTTCGAGCATGGGGGAGAGCTGCGGGGGGTGCATACGGAGAAGGGAACCATGGAAGCTCCCATCGTGGTGCTTGCCGCGGGCGCCTGGTCCGTCCCGATCGCGGGCAGCGTGGGCCTGGACCTCCCCATACAGCCCGCACGGGTGCGGGTGGCATTATTCGAGCGGCCGTACTCGCTGCCAACGCACCTGACCCTCATCGACACGGTCGAAGGCTTCTATGCGCGTCCGGCTGCCGAGCGGGCAACCCTGGTGGGCAGCCGTTCAAGCCTGGAGTGGTTAGACGATCCCGACGAGCCGGAAACCTCGCCAGGCACGGAGTTCATCGAAGCGGCCGTGCGAATGGTCGGCCGGCGCATACCGGCGATGGGGGAGGCGCCGTACCGTTCGGGGAGGTCCGGTGTCCTGGATATGACGCCGGATGGCCGGCCGATTCTCGGGCCGGAAGGGCCGGATGGGTTGTTCCTCGCCACCGGATGGAGCGGGACCGGGTTCAAGAAAGCCCCGGCCGTTGGTGAGGAGGTCGCCCGTTGGATCCTGGAGGGAGCCCCGAAGCGGCCCGAGTTGGTGGGCTACGATCTCGACCGCTTCGAGGAGGGACGGCTGATCCAGGGCGATTTCGAGTACGGCGTCCGCACGCCCCACTAGCGTCCGCTAGATGTACTGGGTGGACCTGTTACTCCGGTAACCCCGGTGGGCGCAGGCGGTCCAGTGGTCGTGGTTGTGCAAGGATTTGCCGCTATATGCTTCATAGGCCGCCATCAACGCAAATACGAACGGGACGACACTCACGAGGAGCATCACCGGTATCAGAAGGAACCCGATCAGAATCTGCATCAGGGCGGCAGTAATCGACCACCCGATAAAGAGCGCGGTCAGCCAGACCACCTGATACACGGCGGAGCGCAGCGCGTGCGTAGCCACGGTGCGGGATCTATCGCGGTAGACCAGCCAGATAACACCCGCCGCCACAGGCCCGAGAAATCCGGTTATAAGGTTCAGGAAGATGCTCAGGTGCGCCAGCATCGCCCATGTCCGCTCCGTGGCCGGGCTGATCCCGGTGCCGGGCGGACGGAGATCGGGGAGTGGCCCACGATACGGCTCGTACTCCCGTTGTATCCCGTAGTTCCGCGACTCTTCGCTCATCCGCGTCCTCCTTGTCTGTACTCGTCTTCATATACGACCAGGAGGCCGCCAGGTTTCGGGACGGTAGCGGGTGTCAAGGTTCCGGGCCAATAAGCATCAGTGTGGCGCCCATACATTATCCAATGTTGCTTTCCCGCTTCTCACGTTCATTGTGAGGGAATCGGTCTCCCGTGTGCTAAGGTATGGCTATAGGCAAAAAGCATCTAGTGCATGATGGCACGCTTGGAAAGTGGCCGGACATAAGCTTCGAGAAAGGGGCACGAGGGTGAGCGAGGAGCCGCACGGCGCGCAGGACGGCAGGGCTTCGACCGTAGAAGGCAAGGAAAGCCTGAGCGTCACCGACAACCGGACGGGCGAAACATACGAGGTCGAGATCACGGACGGCACCGTTCGGGCCATGGATTTCCGCCAGATGAAGGTGGACGAGGAAGACTTCGGCCTGATGACCTACGATCCCGGCTTCACCAATACGGCGAGCAGCCGAAGTGCGATCACCTACATCGACGGCGAGAAGGGCATCCTGGAACACCGGGGCATCCCCATCGAGCAGTTGACTGAGCACTCCACCTTCCTTGAGGTCGCATATCTCGTCCTCTACGGGAAGCTGCCGAACCAGAAAGAGTACGACGAGTGGGTGTACGACGTGACCCACCACACCTACGTGCACGAGATGATCAAACGTTTTATGGACGGTTTTCGTCACGACGCCAACCCGATGGGTATGCTGCTCGCGTCGGTGGGCGCACTCTCCACCTTCTACCCCGAGGCCCGCGACACCAGCGACGACTACCAGCGCTACGTCTCGGCGGTGCGCCTGATCGCCAAGATGCCGACCCTTGCCGCCTTCGCCTACCGTCACAGCCTCGGGTTGCCATACGTCTACCCGGACAACGACCTGACGTACACGGGAAACTTCCTGTCCATGCTCTTCAAGATGGCCGAGCCCCGCTACGAGCCCGACCCGCGCATCGAGAAGGCGCTCGACGTGCTCTTCATGCTACACGCCGACCACGAGCAGAACTGCTCCGCCGCCGCCGTACGCGTGGTGGGGAGCGCGATCAACGATCCGTTCACCTCGGTCGCCGCCGGCGTCGCCGGTCTGTACGGGCCTTCGCACGGCGGGGCAAACGTGGCCGTCCTCAAGATGCTCCAGCGCATCGAGAAAGTCGAGAACGTCCCCGATTTCCTCGAAGGCGTGAAGCACGGCGACGAACGTCTTATGGGCTTCGGTCACCGCGTGTACAAGAACTACGACCCGCGGGCCAGGATCATCCGCTCCCACGTGGACGAGGTGCTTGAGGCAACGGGCAAGCAGAGCCCGCTCCTTGATATCGCCATAGAACTCGAGAAACGGGCACTCGACGACGACTACTTCACCAGCCGCAAGCTCTATCCCAACGTGGACTACTGGTCTGGCATCATTTACGAGGCAATGGGTATCCCCACGGACGCCTTCACCGTGATGTTCGCCATAGGCCGCACCCCGGGCTGGACGGCCCAGTGGCTCGAACTCATGGACGACGAGGAGTTCAGGATCGCACGCCCCCGCCAGATCTAC
>Ga0081539_10004153_pt1 | contig 16452 bp, 16 predicted proteins | sample TabmetS4T2R2_FD_71023 | JGI IMG/M metagenome (GOLD analysis project Ga0081539, IMG submission 71023) | Tabebuia heterophylla rhizosphere microbial communities from the University of Puerto Rico - S4T2R2 | ecosystem: Host-associated > Plants > Roots > Rhizosphere ...
GGGCGATCGTGTCGCACGAATGCCGCCGCGCGTACTCGACCGCGAGCTTGGCGATCAACGGCCGCCCCAGCGCGGTGAAGAGCGGATACCCCAGCCCGTAGATCGCGTTGGCCTTGATCGCCGGCACGACGAAGTCCGTCGCGAACTCCTCGCGCGCGTCGACCACCTCGGCGGCGATCGCGCCAAGTTGCAGCGCCTTGCCCTGCACGACGTCGTAGTCCTCGCCCGGCTGGCCGAGGTTGATCGTGAGCGCCACGACCTCGGCCTCGTACTCGTCCTGGATCCACTTGAGCATCACGCTCGTGTCCAGGCCGCCCGAGTAGAGCAGCAGCACGCGGCTTACCTCGCCGGGTTCGGCCAGGTAGGAAGCGGTGCGCGTGTGCGGGGTGCGGGTCTGCTCGGCCACGGGCGCGCAAATCTAGCGGTCCGCGGTCGGACGACAACGTCTGCCGCGGCCTCTGAACCAATTAGTACACTCCCGCCCCATTCTGCCCGAACGGGAGAGCACAACTACCCCTCTGGAGGCGTGCTTCTCCCACGCACGGCGCTACAGTGCCAATGACCACCCGCGAGCATGAGAGGGGGTGATCAGTTGCGAAAGAACCGCGGTCGGCTGACAGAGCCGATGGTGCGCGAGAACGGGTCGCTTCGCCCGGCAAGCTGGGACGAGGCGCTCGATGTCGCCGCCGCCGGCCTGGCCCGTGCCAAGGAGCAGGACCCCACCCGCTCCTTCGGCATGTTCAGCTGCTCCAAGGCATCGAACGAGGTGAACTTCCTGGCTCAGAAGTTCGTCCGCTCGGTGATTGGGTCGAACAACATCGACTCGTGCAACCGCACCTGACACGCCCCTAGCGTCGTCGGTCTGGCGACGGTGTTCGGCGCGGGCGGCGGCACGTCGTCCTATACGGAGGTCGAAGAGACGGATCTGCTGATCCTGTGGGGCTCGAACGCCCGCGAGACGCATCCGATCTTCTTCCACCACGTCCTCAAGGCCGTGCACAACGGCGCGCGGCTGTACGTCGTCGATCCCCGGCGCACCGGGTCGGCGCAGTGGGCCGACACCTGGCTGGGCCTCGACGTCGGCTCCGACATCGCGCTGTCGAACACGATCGCGCGCGAGATCATCCACGCCGGCCTGACCAACGACCGCTTCATCGAGCGCGCGACGAGCGGGTTCGAGGAGTACCGCGCCTCGGTCGAGCCATGGACGCTCGAGGAGGGCGAGCGCGTCACCGGCGTCCCCGCGCAGGTCATCCGCGAGCTCGCCCATGCCTACGCACGCGCCGACCGCGCGATCCTCTGCTGGACGCTCGGCATCACCGAGCACGTCACCGCCGTCGACAACGTCCTGTCGCTCATCAACCTCGCGCTGCTGACCGGCCACGTCGGGCGCTACGGCTCGGGCCTGAACCCGCTGCGCGGCCAGAACAACGTCCAGGGCGGCGGCGACATGGGCGCGATCCCCAACAAGCTGCCCGGCTTCCAGGACATCGAGAGCGACCACGAGGCGCGGGCGCGCTTCGAGAAGGCCTGGGGCTGCGACATCGTGCCGCGCTACGGCTGGCACCTGTCGCAGATGTTCGACGGGATGGAGCGCGGCGAGCTCAACACGCTCTACGTCCTCGGCGAGAACCCGGCGCAGTCCGAGGCGGACTCCAAGCGCGCGCACGAGCTGCTCGGGGGCCTGGACTTCATGATCGCCCAGGACATCATCTTCACGAAGACCTGCGAGATGGCCGACGTCGTGCTGCCCTCGACCGCGTCGTGGTGCGAATCGGCCGGCGGCACGGTGACGAACTCCGAGCGCCGCGTGCAGCTCATGCGCAAGGCGATCGACGCGCCCGGCGACGCGCGCGACGACCAGTGGATCATCTGCGAGCTCGCGCGCCGCCTCGGGCACGACTGGGGCCAGCCCACGCCGGAGGAGGCGTGGGACGAGCTGCGCTCGCTGAGCCCGATGCATCGCGGCATGAGCTACCAGCGCCTGGAGGAGCTCGGCGGCATCCAATGGCCTTGCACGAGCGAGGACGACCCGGGCTCGCCGTTCCTGCACGGCCGCCTCTGGGCCGAGCCCGAGATCGAAGGCCCGCCGGCGCCGTTCTCGGTCGTCAAGTGGATCCCGCCGATCGACGAGCTCGACGACGACTTCCCGATCCGCCTGACCACCGGCCGGCGCCTGGACTCCTACAACACCGGCGTGCAGTCGAACCTCTACGCCTCGCCGATGCGCCGTGGCGAGACGCTCGACCTCTCCCCCGCCGACGCCGAGCGCCTCGAGGTCGAGCCCGGCGAGACGGTGCGCGTCGTCTCGCGGCGCGGCGCGATCGAGGCCCCGGTGCGGCTCGACCCCGGGCTGCGCCCCGGCCTCGCCTTCATGACCTTCCACTTCCCCGACCAGATCGACGTCAACATCCTCACCATCGACGCGACCGATCCGAAGTCCGGCACCGCCGAGTTCAAGGCGACGGCGATCCGCGTCGAGAAGGTGCGGCCGCGCCAGACCGCGGGCGTGGCGAGCAGCGAGGCCGGCAAGTAGTGGACGTCAGACTGCTGGACGCCGAGCCGACGGCGGAAGAGCGCGACGCCGTCGATGCGTTCCTCGGGCCGTCGCTGGCGGCCTGGGCCACGGACAACGGCCACGCGGCGCACGGCGGACACGAGGCGCGCTCGCAGCGCCACATGCTGCTGCCGACGTTGCACGCGCTGCACGAGCGGGCCGGATGGATCAGCCCCGGGGGCCTGAACTACGTCGCCCAGCGCCTGACCGTCCCGCCGGCCGACGTCTACGGCGTCGCCACCTTCTACGCGCTGTTCTCCGTCGACGAGCGCCCGCCGCGCGTCGTCCACGTCTGCGACGACATCGCCTGCCGCTGCGCCGGCTCCGAGGAGCTGATCGCCGACCTCAAGGAGCGCTTCGGGCCCGAGGACACCGACGTCAACGGCGCCTCGTGGCTGCGCAGCCCGTGCCTGGGCCAGTGCGACCGCGCGCCCGCGGCGATGCTCACCGAGGCCGGCGAGGATCCGCTCGAGCGCGAGCTGACCCTCGTCGACGCCGATGGGCTGCTCGGCATCCTCGAAGGCGGCACTCCGCCCGAGCCGCCGTCGACCACGCCGCCCCAACAGGGCGACCCTGGCCTGCGGCTGCTGCGCCGCGTGGGCCCGGTCGATCCCGAGAGCCTCGACGACTACCGCGCCCACGGCGGCTACGAGGCCCTGCGGCGCGCGATCGACCTCGGCCCCGAGGGCGTGATCCGCGAGGTCATCGACTCCGGGATCGTCGGGCGCGGCGGCGCCGCCTTCCCGATGGGCCGCAAGTGGGACGCCGTCGCGCGCCAGCCGCGGCGCCCGCACTACCTGATCTGCAACGCCGACGAGTCCGAGCCCGGCACCTTCAAGGACCGGGTGCTCATGGAGGGCGACCCGTTCGCCGTCGTCGAGGCGATGACCATCGCCGCCTACGCCACCGGCTGCGAGCACGGCTACCTCTACGTGCGCGGCGAGTACCCGCTGGCGCGCGAGCGCATCGGGCAAGCGGTCGAGCTGGCCCGCGAGCGCCGGTTCCTGGGGCCCGACATCCTTGGCCACGGCTTCGACTTCGAGATCGAGGTGCGCAAGGGTGCGGGCGCCTACATCTGCGGCGAGGAGACGGCGGTCTTCGGCTCGATCGAGGGCTACCGCGGCGAGCCGCGCAACAAGCCGCCGTTCCCGGTCGTCGAGGGCCTGTTCCGCCTGCCGACGGTGGTCAACAACGTCGAGACGCTCGTCAACGTGCTGCCCATCGTCCTCGAGGGCGGCCCGGCGTTCGCCCAGATCGGCACCGAGAAGTCGACGGGCCCGAAGCTGTTCTGCGTCGCGGGCGCGGTCGGGGCCCCCGGGACCTACGAAGTGCCGTTCGGCACCACTCTGCGCGAGCTGCTCGAGCTGGCCGGCGGCGTCCGGGGCAACCTGCAGGCGGTGCTGCTCGGCGGCGCCGCGGGCGGCTTCGTGACGCCTGACGACCTCGATCTGCGCCTGTCGATCGAGGACGCGCGCGAGTTCCGGACCACCCTGGGCTCGGGCGTGGTGCTGGCGATCGACGACACCGTCGAGCTCGGCCGGCTGCTCATGGTCATCGCGGCCTTCATGCGCGACGAGAGCTGCGGGCAGTGCGTGCCGTGCCGGGTCGGCACCGTGCGCCAGGAGGAGGCCCTCGCGCGGCTGCTCTCCGGCAAGACGCGCGGCACGGCTCAGGACGAGATCGCGCTCATCCGCGAGATCGGACAGGCGATGCGCGACGCGTCGATCTGCGGCCTGGGCCAGACCGCTTCGTCCGCGATCGAGTCGGCCATCGAGCGACTGGGAGCCTTCAGCACATGACGCAGCGCGTGGTCAGCCTGACGATCGACGACCAGCCGGTGGAGGTGCCCGAGGGCTCGACGATCCTCGAGGCCTGCAACGCGCTGGGCATCGACACCCCGACGCTCTGCTACGGCGACACGCTGCAGCCCGCCAACGTCTGCCGCGTCTGCGTCGTCGAGATCGAGGGCGGGCGGGTGCTCGCCCCCGCCTGCTCGCGCAAGGTCGAGCCCGACATGGTGGTCAAGACCGACTCCGAGCGCGTGCGTCACAGCCGCAAGATGGTCATGGAGTTCCTCGGCTCCTCGGTCGACCTGTCGATCACCCGCGTCGCCGGCGACTACATGGCGCGCTACGACGCCGACCCGGCGCGCTACGGGCCGCCGGCCCCGCCTGACCCGGATCGCGACCGCCGGCGTACCGGACACCACGAGGAGCCCGACGGCCAGACCGCCGCCACCGTGCACCAGCCGGTCAAGGTCGACAACGACCTCTACGTGCGCGACTACTCCAAGTGCATCCTCTGTTACAAGTGCACCGACGCCTGCGGCGACCAGTGGCAGAACACCTTCGCCATCACCGTCGCGGGGCGCGGCTTCGACGCGCGCATCTCGACCGAGTACGCCAACCCGCTGCCCGATTCGGCGTGCGTGTACTGCGGCAACTGCATCGCGGTCTGCCCTACGGGCGCGCTGATGTTCGCCTCAGAGCACGAGCTGCGCGAGGCCGCGAAGTGGGACGAGTCAAAGCAGACCGAGACCGACACGATCTGCCCCTACTGCGGCGTGGGCTGCAACCTCACCCTGCACGTGCAGGACAACCAGATCGTCAAGGTCACCTCGCCGGACGACCACGACATCACGCGCGGCAACCTCTGCATCAAGGGCCGCTTCGGCTTCCAGCACGTGCAGCCGCGCGAGAGCGGCTAGCTCTCGCTCTCCGCCGGCGCCACGCTCCGGGCGATCTCGAGCGCCTCGAACGGCGTGCGCGAGCTGCGCGCCGTCAGCCAGCAGGCGATCGGGGCCGCCGTGCGCTCGGAGGAGTGCGCGGCCACCGCGGCGAGGTCGAGCAGGCCGTCGACCTCGTCGAGCGTCGGCGGATCGAGGCCGAGCTTCTCGGCGTAGGCGCTGAGCCATTCCATCGCGTTCATGGCGTCCCCCCTACCCGTTCGGGACCGGTGTAGACGTTGACCTGGCCGCGGCGGGCGAAGCCGCAGAGCGTCATCTGGCGGTCGGCGGCGAGCTCGACGGCCAGCGACGTGGGCGCGCCGACGCCGACGAGGATCGGCGCGCCGGCGACCGCGGCCTTCTGGACGAGCTCGAAGGACAGCCGCCCGGAGACGCAGAGGACGTGGTCGTGGAGCGGGAGCCGGCCATCGATGAGGCAGCGGCCGACGACCTTGTCCATCGCGTTGTGCCGGCCGACGTCCTCGCGCACGAGCAGCAGCTCGCCCGCGGCGTCGAAGAGGCCGGTGGCGTGCAGGCCGCCGGTCGCCTCGAAGGCCGGCTGGCGCAGGCGCTCCGGGAGGTCGGCCAGGAGGTCGCGGGCGATGGTCGGACCGGGCGCGGCGGGCTCGGCGTGCACGGCGACCTCCTCCAGCGCGCCCTTGCCGCACACCCCGCACGAGCTCGTCGTGTAGAAGCGCCGGCGGCCGGGATCGAAGGCCAGCTCGGCGTCGACCTCGATGGTGTTGGCCTCGAGGTCGGGCGGCGGGCCGACCGGCGCCGGCGCGGTGATGAGGCCCTCGCCGTAGAGGAAGCCGAGCGCCAGCTCCTCGTCGTGGCCGGGCGTGCGCATCGTCACCGCGAGCGCCTGGCCGCGGACGCGGACCTCCAGCGGCTCCTCGATCGCGACGCGGTCGCGCACGCCATCGTGCTCGATCGGGGCGGAGAGGCGGATCGGGTCGACGGCCATGGCCTGAGGTTGGCAGATCGCGCCCGCGTAGCATCGCCGCATGCCGACGGCGGCCGGGATCGTGCTCGCGGGCGGGCGCTCCACGCGGATGGGGAGGCCGAAGGCCGCCTTGGAGTGGCACGGCTCGACGCTGCTGCGCCACGTCGTCGGGCTCGTCGGCCGCGGCGTCGCCGGGCCGGTGGTCGTCGTGCGCGCGCCCGGGCAGGCGCTGCCCTCGCTCCCGGCGGGCGTAGCGGTGGTCGAGGACGCCCGCGAGGGACGCGGGCCGCTGGAGGGGCTGGCCGCGGGCCTCGCCGCGATCGACGCCGAGGCGGCGTTCGTGTCGTCCACGGACTCGCCGCTGCTGCATCCGGCGTTCGTGCGGCGCGTCCTGCGAGCGCTCGACGATGACGTCGACGTCGCGCTCCCTCGCGCGCGCGGGTATCCGCAGCCTCTCGCGGCCGCTTATCGAAGCTCGGTCGTCGAGGTCATCCGCCGGCACCTGGCCGCCGAGCGGGTCCGCCTGGGTGACCTGTTCGACGACTGCCGGGTGCGGGTACTGAGCGAGGACGAGCTGTTGGCCGACCCGGAGCTCGCGTCCGCTGACCCCGCGCTCGACTCGCTGGTGAACCTCAACGAGCCGGCCGACTACGAGGCCGCGCGCGCCCGGCCCGCGCCGGAGGTCGTGTTCGCGGCGTTCGGGCCGGTGCGGGCGGCGACGCTCGGCGCGGCGGCCGCCGCTGCGGGCGTGGCGCTCGACGCGATCGTCGCGCTCAACGGCGAGCGGATCGAAGGCGATCCGCTGCTGCCGCTTGTGGCGGGGGATGCGATCACCGCGGTGACCGGCTGACCGCGCGGGCAGGCCGCTCGCAGTCGGCGTCGTGTGAGCGGTCGCACTGATGAGTTCGCGGCAGGCGCACGGTCTCGTTGCCCGTGACCATGCAGACGACAACCGCCCGCCGGCTCGCGCGCTCGTTCCGGGGCGCCATCCACCTCCCCGGCGACGAGCAATACGACCTCCAGCGCGCGACCTGGAGCGGCGCGCTGGATCAGCGCCCGGCGATCGTCGCCGAGGCGCAGACGCCGGCCGACGTGCGTGCCGCGGTCGTGACAGCGCAGGAGCACGGCCTGCCGTTCGCGGTCCAGGCCACGGGCCACGGCACGCACGTGCCGGCCGACGGCGCCCTGCTGGTGAAGACGTCGGCGATGGCCGAGGTCCTGGTCGACCCCGACCGGCGGATCGCTCGCGTGGGGCCCGGCGCGCGGTGGGGCGACGTCATCGCGGCCGCGGCGCCGTTCGGCCTGGCGCCGCTGTCGGGGACGTCGCCGAGCGTCGGCGTCGCCGGCTACACGCTGGGCGGCGGCCTGAGCTGGCTGTCGCGCAAGCACGGCTTCGCCGCCGACAGCCTCCTGCGCGCTGACGTCGTCACCGCCGACGGGGCGATCGTCACCGCGAGCGCCGACCGCACCGCCGACCTGCTGTGGGCGCTGCGCGGTGGCGGCGGGAGCTTCGGCGTCGTCACCTCGCTGGAGATCGCGCTGCACCCGGTCTCGCGGGTCTACGCCGGCGCGGCGCTGTTCGCGCGAGAACGCGCCTCCGAGCTGCTTGCCCGCTACCGCGACTTCGCGGCCAGCCAGCCCGACGAGCTCACCGTGACCGTCGTGGTCACGCCCGACGCGGTCGCGCTGCGCGGCCTCTACGTCGGCGACGCCCACGACGGCGAGCGCGCGCTTGCGCCGCTGACCGAGGTCGCCGGCGCCCCGCTCGCCGGCACGTGGCGCGAGATGGGCTACGCGGAGAGCGGGACCATCGGCGGCACTGCTCCGCGGCACTTCGAGCGATACGACGCGCTCACCGACGCGGTCATCGCCGCCGTGCTCGCCGCCGACGCCGACGCGGTCGAGGTCCGCCATTGGGGCGGCGCGATGGCGCGTCCGGGCGCGGACGCGGGCCCAGTCGGCCACCGCGGCGTCCCGTTCTCGATCACGGTCGACGGCCCGGCCGAGGCGGCGGAGCCGATCGCGCGCCACGCCACCGGCGGCTCGTTCCTGAACTTCCTCAAGGACCCCGCGCGCACCGCGGCGGCCTACACGCCCGCCGACCACGCGGCGCTGAGCGAGCTCAAGCGCGCTTACGACCCCGACAACGTGTTCAGCGCCGGCCACAACATCGGGCCGGCCGACCAGCGCGCGATCGAGCCGGCGAGCGGGATCGCGCTGGCCGGCTGAGCCGCGCGGCCAGCGTCGCGACGGCGGCCGCTGCTCGCCGGCTGACACCCGCGATGAGTTTCGCCCGCCGGGCTGGTCTTCTTGGGCGTACACCGAAACAGGAGGACCGATCATGCTCGCCAACGCCAAGGCCTTCAGCGGCTACGCCGTCGACGACCTCGACAAGGCGCGGGAGTTCTATGCCGACACGCTGGGCGTCAACGTCGAGGTGCTCGACGCCGAGAACGGCCTCATGACGCTGCACCACGCCGAGGGCCGCGACACGCTCGTCTACCGAAAGGACGACTACGTGCCCGCGACCTACACCGTCCTCAACTTCGAGGTCGACGACATCGACGCGGCCGTCGACGAGCTCGCCGCGCGCGGCGTGAAGTTCGAGCGCTACGACGAGTTCCCGCAGGACGACAAGGGCGTCATGCGCGGGCGCGCGGCCAACCGCGGCCCGGACATCGCCTGGTTCACCGACCCGGCCGGCAACATCCTCTCGGTGCTGCAGCAGTAGCCGCGGCGCCAACATGGTGGTGGCGCGCGCCGGCGCGTGCCATCATCGGTGCGGGCTCATGTTCGTCGGCCTGATCGACACGCGCGGCGACCGCCCGGATCGTCCGGAGCGCGAGCCGCTCGTGCTCGACCTTCCCGAGCTGCGCCCCTGGCGCTGGTACGCCGCCGCGATCGTCGGCCTCGTCCTCGCGACGCAACTCGACGGCTGGCCCGGCCTCATCCCGCTGTTCGTCGGCTTCGGCTGCTTCCTGCGCGGCGTCTCGAGCTACTACCAGGGCAACGACGGCCTGAGCAAGTACCGCCAGTAGTCAGGAGCGCCGGCCCCGCTGCGGACGGGGCGTCTCGGGCTTGGGGTACTTCTTGCGCTCCTCCGGCGTCATCTGGCGGATGGTCAGCGAGCCTTCCGCAACCTGCTGTGCCACTGCCTCGAGTTTCGCCTCGCGCTTCTTGTCTGCGCGCTCTCGCTGGGTGCTCATCGCTGCACCCGCCTCTCTGTCGACGTCCTGACCATTCAGGGTACTCCACGGGCCTGTCGGATTGCCGCGCTCAGGCGGTGGCGACGAAGACGTAGCGGTTGATGCTGAAGAAGTAGTCCTCGCCTTGCGCGGCGAGATCGTCGGCCCACTCGCGGGCCTCGTCCTCGGTGATCCCGTGGCTGGTCACGAAGGCCGAGATGGTCGCGATGAGGCTGGTGCTGTAGGTGACCTCGCCGTAGCGCGTGTTGAGGATCGGGATCGTCGTGCGCTGCGCGATCGCGAAGCCCGCGTCGGTCAGGAGGCCGCCGAGCCGGGCCGGCAGATGCGGATCGACGAGGTGCTCGTCCCAGACGGCGAGGACGCGGCGCATCCGCTCGCGGTCGCTCGAGCGCCAGACGATCGAGTCCCAATCGGTGTCGAGGACGAGCAGCCGGCCGCCGGGGCGCAGGACGCGGTGGGCCTCCGCCAGCGCGGCCGGCATGTCCTCGATGTACTCGTAGACCTGCGTCGAGACCGCGGCGTCGAAGCTGTCGTCGTCGAAGGGCAGCGCGAGCGCGTCGCCCTCGCGGAACTCGACCGGCGCCGAGCCGGGCGCCCGCCCGCGCTCGGCCGCGATCGCCAGCATGCTGGGGCTGGGATCGATGCCCTGCACCGATCCGCCCTCGCCCACCACCGCCGCCATCTCGCAGGCCAGGAAGCCCGGGCCGGCACCGATGTCCAGGACGTGCTCCCCCGGCTGCAGATCGAGCGCCTCGATGGTGAGCCGGCGCTGCTCGACGATGTCGGGCGTCATGTACGTCCGCTCGACGTGGCGGGAGGTGCGCTCGTCGAAGTCCATCAGGCGAGGAGCCTACCCACGCGCTGCAGCGCATCGTCGGCCTGGGCGCGGTCGATGATGAGCGGCGGCAGCAGCCGGACGGTGGTCGGTCCCGTGGCGTTGAGGACGAGGCGCTCCTGCGTCAGCGCGCGGGTGACGAGGTCCGGCGCGCCGCCGTCGACGAGCTCGAAGGCGATCATCAGCCCACGCCCGCGCACCTCGCCGACCCCGGGGAACTCGGCGACCGCATGGCGCAGGTACTCCCCCAGCTCGCGCACGCGGGCCAGGAGCGCCTCGTCGTCGATGACGTCGAGCACCGCCAGCCCGGCCGCGCACTGCACCGGGCCGCCCGCGAAGGTCGAGCCGTGGTCGCCGGCGGCGAAGCCATCGGCCAGACGCTCGCCGGTGACGAGCGCGCCTATCGGCAGGCCGCCGCCCAGCGCCTTGGCGGTGGTGAGCAGGTCGGGCACGACGCCTGTCTGCTGATAGGCCCAGAGCGTTCCGGTCCGCCCGAGGCCGCACTGGACCTCGTCGAAGATCAGCGTGGCGCCGTGGGCGTCACAGACCTCGCGGGCGGCGCGCAGCACCTCGTCGCCCAGGACGTAGACGCCGCTCTCGCCCTGGACCGGCTCGAGGATCACCGCGGCGGTGCGCTCGTCGACGGCGGCGGCGATCGCCTCCGCGGTCGGCTCGATCGCGACGAACCCCGGCACCAGCGGCGCGAACGGCGCCTGCTTTGACTCCTGAGGCGTGGCCGAAAGCGAGCCGTACGTGCGCCCGTGGAACCCGCGGTGCACCGAGACGATCGTCCCCTGCTGCTTGGCCTTGCGCGCGAGCTTGATCGCCGCCTCGTTGGCCTCGGTGCCAGAGTTGGCGAAGTGGACCTTGCCGCCGAGCGAGGACTCGGCCAGGCGCTTGGCCAGCCGCAGCCCCGGCTCTGAGTAGAAGAGGTTGCCGACGTGGATCAAGCGCTCGGCCTGCTCGCGGATCGCCGCGACGACCGCCGGGTGGCAGTGGCCGATGCTGTTGACCGCGAGGCCGGTCTGGAAGTCGAGGTACTCGTTGCCCTCGGCGTCCCACAGCAGCGCGCCGGAGCCGCGGACGAACTCGACGGGCATCCGCGCGTACGCCGGGACGAGGTGGTCGCGCTCGAGCGCCTGCAGATCGGTGAGCGTCATGATGCGGGGCGGATCTTCGTGCCGATGCCGGCGTCGGTGAAGAGCTCGAGCAGCAGCGAGTGCGGCACGCGCCCGTCGACGATGTGGGCGAAGGTCACCCCGCCGTGGATGGCGTCAAGGCAGGCCTTGAGCTTCGGCCGCATCCCGCCGGCGACGGTGTCGAGGACCGCCTCGACCTCGTCGGCGGCGGCCTCGCTGATGACCGACGCCGGATCGTCGGGATCGCGCAGCCAGCCGACGACGTCGGTGAGGAACATGACCTTGTAGGCGCCGAGCGCGCGGGCCACCGCGCCCGCGGCCTCGTCGGCGTTGACGTTGTAGGAGTTGCCCTCGCGGTCGGCGCCGATCGACGCGACGACGGGGATGTAGTCCTGGGCGATGTGGTTGAGCACGTCGACGTCGACGCGGTCGATCTTGCCGACGAAGCCGACGTCCTCGCCGGCCGGGCCGGTCTGGCGGCTGGCGCGGAAGAGCTGGCCGTCGTCGCCGCTCAGGCCGACCGCCGGCTGGCCGTGGCGGTTGAGGCGCAGCACGATGTCCTTGTTGACCTTGCCGACGAGGACCATCTTGGCCACCTCGACGGTCTCTGCGTCCGAGACCCGCAGCCCGCCGACGAACTCCACCGGCAGCCCGAGCCGCTCCATGTACGCGGTGATCTCCGGCCCGCCGCCGTGGACGACGATCGGGTTCAGCCCGACGTACTTGAGCAGCACGACGTCGCGGGCGAACTCCTCGCGCAGCGCCGGGTCCTCCATCGCCGCGCCGCCGTACTTGATGACGATCGTCTTGCCGTGGAACTCCCGGATGTACGGGAGCGCCTCCAGGAGGGTCCCGACATCCCTCACGTCGTGTACTCCGCGTTGATCGTCACGTACCCGTGGCCGAGGTCGGAGAAGAAGACCTCGGTCTCGGCGCCGTCGCCTGGCAGGTCGACGACGTACTCGACCTCGTCGCCGGACACCCGCTCGGCGAGATCGGCTCGATCGAACTCGACCGCGGCTCCACGCGCGCAGACCCGCACGCCCTCGATCGTCACGTCGACCGGGAGCGGGGCGGTCTCCGGCAGCGCCATCCCCACCGACTGCACGATCCGCCCCCAGTTCGGGTCGCCGCCGTGCAGCGCCGCCTTGATCAAAGGCGAGTTGGCCACCGCGCGCGCGGCCTCCTCGACCGAGCCGCCGTGACCGCCGCGCACGACGATCCGCCCCACGCGCCGCGCGCCCTCGCCGTCGTGGACCATGTTCAGCGCGAGCTGGCGCAGCAGCGCGTCGAGCGCGTGGCCGAAGGTCAGCTCGGCGTCGGACTCGGGCTCGACGACGACGCCGCTGGAACCCGAGCACATGAGGATCGCGGTGTCGTTGGTCGACAGCTGCCCGTCGACCGAGATGCGCTCGAACGAGCGCTTGACGCAGACGCCGAGCAGGAGGTCGGCGGTCTCCTCGGTGAGCTGCGCGTCGGTCTGCACGAAGCACAGCAGGGTCGCGAAGGACGGCTGGATCATCCCCGCGCCCTTCGCCTGGGCGCACAGCCTCACCGTGCCGCCTGGGAGATCGACCTCGAGCGTCGCGCGCTTCTCGAAGGCGTCGGTGGTCATGATCGCCGCGGCGAAGTCGGCGTCGCCGTCGGGGCGCAGCTCCTCGCGGGCGCGGGCCAGGCCGCTGACCACCGCCTGCGAGTCGAGGGGTACGCCGATCACCCCGGTCGACGCGACCGCGACCTGGTCGGCCTCGACGCCGGCGACCATCGCGCCGGCGCCCTGCATCTTCGCGGCGTCGTCGAGCCCGCGGCCGCCGGTGGCCGCATTGGCGTTGCCGGAGTTGGCGACCACCGCCCGCAGGGCACCGAGCTTGCAGCGCTCCTGGGTGACGAGCACCGGAGCGGCGAGCACGCCCGAGCGCGTGAAGCGCGCGGCGCTCGTCGTCTCGGGCGCGTCGGACACGAGCAGCGCGACGTCCCTGCCGCCGCTGGGCTTGATCCCGGCGGCCACGCCGGCGGCGCGAAAGCCGGCCGGCAGCCCGCCGCCCGGCGCCTCGCGGACGCCGTCGGGCACGTCGACCCACCGCGAGGAGAAGAACCGCTTGGTCGCCTGCTCACTCATTGCAGCCCCATCGTCTCGTCGTAGCCGAACATGAGGTTGAGGTTCTGGACCGCCTGGGACGAGGCGCCCTTCCAGAGGTTGTCGATCGCCGCGAACACGAACGCCTTCCCGGTGCGCTCGTCGTAGCGCGCATGGATCCGGCAGAAGTTCGTGTCGCGGACGTCGCGCACGCCGGGCGCGGCGTCGGTGAGCTCGACGAACGGCTCGCGCGCGTACGCGCGCGTGAAGAGGGCGTCGACGTCGACCGGCTCGCGCAGCGTGCAGTAGCAGGACACGAGCTCGCCCTGGTCGAGCGGCACGAGGTGCGGGATGAACGTCGAGGCGATCGGCGCGCCCAGCGACGCGAGCTCCTGATCGATCTCGGGCACGTGACGATGGCCAGCGATGCCATACGGCGAGACGTTCTCGTTGGCGCTGACGAAGTGCGTGCGCGCGGTGGGCGCGCGCCCGGCGCCCGAGACGCCGGTCTTGGCGTCGATGACGACGTCGGCAAGCCACGGCGCGAGCGGGGCGAGCGCGAGCAGGGCCGCGGTCGGGAAGCAGCCGGGGTTGGCGACGAGCGCCGCGCCCTCGATCTGCGCGCGGCGCAGCTCGGGCAGGCCGTAGACGGCGTCCCAGATGAGCTCGGGATGGGCGTGCGGGACGTACCAGTTCTCGTAGACGTCGCGGTCGCGCAGGCGGAAGTCGGCGGAGAGGTCGACGACGCGCACGCCGCGCTCGCGCAGCGCGGCGACGACCGGCGCCGAGGCGCCGTGCGGGTAGGCGACGACCGCCGTGTCGACCTCGCCGTGGCGGTCGACGTCGAGCTCCTCGAGCACGAGCGGGACGCGGTGATACGGGTAGAGGTCGCTGAGGCGCGTGCCGACGTCGGAGCGGCTCGTGACCGCGACGAGGTCGAAGCGCGGGTGACGCTGCAGCAGCGCGGCGGCGAGCGCGCCCGCGTAGCCCGAGGCGCCGGCGACCAGGACGCTAGGCACGCAGCTCGCCTCCCAGGGCCTCGCGCAGCGACTCGACGATGCGGTCGCGCAGCGGAGCGACGTCCTCGTCGGTCAGGGTGCGGTCGGGGGCGCGGAAGGTGAGTGCGAGCGCCAGCGACTTGCGATCGGCCCCGACCTGCTCGCCGCGGTAGAGGTCGAAGACGCGCACGTCGGACAGGAGCGCGCCGCCGACCTCGCGGACGGTCTGAAGGACGGTCGCCGCGGGGACGTCCTCGGGCAGGTTGACCGAGAGGTCGAGGTGCAGCGCCGGGAAGCTCGTGAGGTCGACGTACTGCGGCACCGCCTCCGCGTGGCCGAGCGCGCGATCGAGGTCGATCTCGAAGAGCGCGCCGCCTTCGAGGTCCCACGTGCGCGCGACGATCGGGTGAAGCTCGCCGAGCCAGCCGACGTCCTCGCCGGCGACGCGCACGCGCGCGGTACGGCCGGGATGCAGGAACGGCTCGGTCGACGGCTCGACCCACCAGGTGACGCGGACGGCGTCGATCGCCGCGCCGAGCAGGGCCTTGGCGGCGAAGAAGCCGGCGCGCGGCGGCTCGGACGTCCCCCACGTCTGCGGGTGCAGGCGGCCGGTCAGGACGGCGCCGAGCGCGCGGTGCTCGTGCGGGAGCTTCTCGCCGGTGGCGCGGTACACGGTGCCGGCCTCGAAGAGGGCGAGGTCGGGGCGGCCGCGTGACGCGTTGCGACGCGCGGCGTCCAGGAGGGCGCCGGCCAGCGTCGTGCGCAGGACGGAGTGGTCCTCGCTCATCGGGTTCTCGAGGGCGACGAAGCTGCGACGGGGATCGTCGGGGTCGAGCCTGAGCCGATCGGCCAGGCCGGTGTCCGTGAAGCTCCAGCCCACCGTCTCGTACATGCCACGGCCGACCAGCGCGTCGATCGCCCGGCGGCGCAGGCGCTGCTGGGTGGTGAGCAGGCCGGCGGTGCCGCGGCGCTTGGGCAGCGTCGCCGGCAGCTTCTCGAGGCCGTCGACGCGCGCAACCTCCTCGACGAGGTCGGCCTCGCGGTAGACGTCGATGCGGCGGAAGGCGGGGACCGAGACGTCGAGACCGTCGGGGGCGTCGGCGACCCCGAACTCCAGCGCGGTCAGGATCTCCGCCTGGCGCGGCTTGGGGATCGGGCGGCCGAGGAGCTCGGCGACCCTGCGCTCGCGCAGGCGAATGACCTTCGGCGGCGGGCCCTCTCCGCCGACGTCGATCGTGCCGGGGCGCAGGCGCGCTCCGGTGAGCTCGAGCATCAGCTGGGTGGCGACGATCTGCGACTCCATCGCCTGCTCGGGCGCCAGGCCCTTCTCGAAGCGGCTGCTCGCCTCGCTGCGCAGGTTCAGCAGCTGCGAGGTGCGGTGGATGGTCGGGCCGTGCCAGTTGGCGACCTCCATCAGCACGCGCGTGGTGCCATCGTGGACCTCGGAGCGCTCGCCACCCATGACGCCGGCCAGCGAGGTGGGCCCGTCGGCGTCGTCGATGACGAGCATGTCGTGGTCGAGGGTGCGGACCTGGCCGTCGAGGGTGGTGAGCTGCTCGCCGTCGTGTGCGCGGCGCACCACGAGCGAGCCGCCCGCGATGCGATCGAAGTCGAAGGCGTGCAGCGGGCTGCCGACGAGCAGCATCACGTAGTTGGTGATGTCGACGACGTTGTTGATCGGGCGCTGGCCGGCGGCCATCAGGCGGGCCTTCAGCCACGGCGGCGATGGCCCGATCTGGACGTCCTCGAACACGCGGGCGGTGAAGCGCGGGCACAGGTCGGGCGCCTCGACGCGGACCTCGGCGCCGTCGATGGCGCCCGGGCTGCCGGGATCGGTGGTCCAGGGAGCGGGCTTCAGGGGCGCGTCGGTCACCGCGTGGACCTCCCGCGCCACGCCGTAGACCGCCAGGCAGTCGGGGCGGTTCGGGGGGATCTCGAGCTCGAGGACGTCGGTGGCGATCGGCAGGAC
>Ga0081539_10004154_pt1 | contig 16448 bp, 13 predicted proteins | sample TabmetS4T2R2_FD_71023 | JGI IMG/M metagenome (GOLD analysis project Ga0081539, IMG submission 71023) | Tabebuia heterophylla rhizosphere microbial communities from the University of Puerto Rico - S4T2R2 | ecosystem: Host-associated > Plants > Roots > Rhizosphere ...
TTCATCAGCGGTATGGGGCACGTTCCTCGGCGGAAGCGCGGGCGTGGACCGATTTACCTGATCACCGATCTTGGTCAATTCGACTGGGCAAACGGTCGTATGCGCCTGACCAGCACGCATCCCGGCGTGAGCGTGGAAGATGTGCAGAAAAAAACCGGACTCACGCTCGAAATTGCGCCGGACGTTCACGAAACGCCGCCGCCGTCCGACGAGGATATCCGCTTATTGCGTGAACAAATCGATCCGCTCGGCGTCCGCAAACTCGAAACGCTCGGCGGTGCAGCTCGCAAAGACCTGCTCCGCGAAATCCTTGAGCGCGAAGGAGCGTACTAGGCGCGCAACCCGCTCGCCTGCCTTATCGCTCTTCTTCCGGCAGCGGTACGGGCGACGAGCCATTGCTCCCACTGCCTGCACCAGCAAGTACGCTTTCCAGATAATCCGCTGCTGAGGAGCAGTGGCGCAGAATCTCACGCGCTGTCGCCACAGCCGACTTGTTGCGCTTCAGGTCGGCATCAATCATCCGCGTTTTGCTCTTGGCGACGCGGAACAGGAAGCGCGCCTGCGCCAGCGGCACGCGAGTTGCAAAGCCATCATCCTGCCGCTGGCGGGCGAAATCATGGTAAGCATCTGCCAACGCGCGTGACAGAATAGCCAGCGGATGATCCTTGTCGTTGCGCTTGCGAATGTCGATCAGGATAAGGTCGAGATCAACCAGCAGTTCGCCCAAATCCATCGCCGCGTCACCTTCTGGGCTGAACTTCTCCAGGTCGATCAGCTTGAAGTCCAGTTCGTTATCGCCGTTGTTGCGCCTCGTGTTGTGCCGCAGCATGATGTTACGCGAGTGCAGATCGCCGTGCATGTACGCGCGTGGGAAATGCTCCAGATCGCTTTGGCGGTGCAGCAGGTCGGCGCACAAATCGTTCAGGCGCATATATAGATCGTTCAGTGCGGTCTTGTCCGCTTCGTCGGTCAGCACCGCTGTTTCGCGTAGATGCTTGAAAATCGCGCTGATGTGCATTTGCAGGGGCAGCAGGTACAGTTCCTGAAGGACGCCGCGAGATGCGGGCACAGTTGTCCAGTCGCTGCCCTGATGCATGTAGAGCAAAAAGGCGGGCAGTTCGCGGGTCAGCGGCTTGCGAATCTGCGAGATCGTCCGCACGTTCTCAAACAGCGTGGTGTAATCGTGCAAATCCGGCATCACCACATAGGAACGCCGCTCGTCTGGGTCGCTGTAGGTATCTTCTGGGATGCGAACGAAGCAGCTTTGGATCGCGTCGGGCAGCTTTTTATAGCTGGCGCGTTCCGCCTCTATCGCATCATGCGGTCCGTACTTGATCACCAGCGAATCCGCGAGGTGCAGCCGCGAATCGTCGTATAGATTGGTGACGTGCGGGCGCACACGCACGACACTCGCCGTGCTCATACCCAGCCGCAGGGCTTCAGGTTCACCGATGAAATCGACCTCGATCATCTGCTCCAAGACCCGCCGCAGGCTGCGCCGCACCTGGCTTTCCGCGGATTTATCTGGCTTGGCGACCAGTTCCTCGTAAATGTGTGTCGCTCCCCATTCGATCAGCGGCTCGTTCAGTAATGCCCGCACGGTAATCAGTGTCCGCGCCAGCATGATCACATAGTCATAGGGCTTCGGGAACAGTTCGTGCAGCATTTGCGCCGGGTTTTCGTAAAAAACGTTCCACCACAGCTCGACCGCGCCGCGCAGTGTTGGAGCCACTTCGGGGTACAGGTCGAGCAGCGGGGCGAGGTTCTCCACCACGTAGCAGCTACTCACAATCATCTTGCGGAACGGGTCGCGGTGGGCGCGCATTTCGCCGATGCTAATCTGCTGTTTCCGCAGTCCATCAGGAATCCAGATCATATCCGTCGGCACATCCCACAAGCCGCTGTTCTTGTGCCAGTTGTCCAGCAGCTTTTGCAGAAAACGATTTTGCTGGTCTTTGGTCAAGCTGCCACGAAGCTCATAGCGCAGGTTGAGCGCCAGCGCCAGGTCTTTGTCGGTCAACTTGGTTTGCAGCAGGTCGTCCACCAATTCGCCGAGCCGTTTCGTCGAAATGAGACTGCCCAGCACGTTTGTGCGGCGCGCCATATTCAGCACCTTGAGCGACCAGAGCGTGTCGAAGTATGGGTTTTCAGATTGGAGGTCGAACTGCCCGTCATCCGTGCTCTGGTCGACCAGTTGGCGCAGGCGTGGGGCGACGTACTCATGCGATGGGCGCACACTGAGCAAAGCTTCGAGGCGCGTCATCTCCATCATGTCGATGCGTGAGTGCTGCTCGGTTGGGAAGGGGGTTGCAAACCAGTCAGCCGCTTGTTTTACTGCATCGTATCCCACTGGAAAGCCATATGCCAGCAGCGCCGTCAGGTAGTGTTGGGTTACACGCATCGCTTCGCGCGGCACTTCACCTTGCGCATCGGCGGCGCACACAATCAGGTCAGGGTATTCGTGCGGGGCGCGCAGCAGCGCCACCGCCAGCGCGACCAGCGTCTTTTCAAGTTCCGGTAAATCGATCTGCATACAAATCCTGAGGAGGAAAACAATATTTGCTTAACGGGAATATAAGTATAAAGGAATATTTCAGTTTTTTAGAGGGCAGCAGTTTACGCTCACAGCTTTTCCAGCTCGGCGCGCTGGGCTTTGGTCAAGCCCTTGACCACCTGTGCATAAGAATGGTCGATCCATTCTTCGATTTCATCATCCGCCACGCTGCCATCGACTTCGACGCTGTTCCAGTGCGTCTTATTCAGATGGTAGCCCGGCGTCACGGCAGGGTAGGTATCTCTCAGCATTTTTGCCAGCGTCGGGTCGCACTTCAGACTGACGCTTGGTGTGCCGCTGCCTATAGGGATTAGCGCAAACACTTTTCCCAGCACCTTGAAAACATCGACACCCGGTCCAAACGGCTGCTCGACAGTCGCGCCTTTTTGCTTCAGGCAGTAGGCGACCAATTCGCTTCGGTTCATGACTTCTCCTCTACTCGTGTATACAGATAAGCGGCATTTGCCATTCGCGCCGCCAGGTTGCGCAGATATTCATGGTTTTCGCAGCGTTCGCGCCATGCTGCCGGAATCGCGTCCAGCCCAAGCCGCGCGCCTATAATACCCCCTGCGATGCAAGCGACCGAGTCACTGTCGCCCTCACTGTTGGCGGCGCGCCGCACGCAGGCAGAGTAATCGTCGGGGTAACGGATCACGCAGTACAGCGCCAGCGCAACCGCTTCTTCACCGACCCAGCCTTCTCCGATGTGCTCCATCGCCGCTTCTTCGTCGCTCCATGCTCCCGCGTGCCCGATTCGCCTTATCGCCTGGTCAAACTCCTCACTGATTCCATCCGTGAACGCCATAATTTTCGGCAGATACTGTGCTACAGGCACGCCATCCAGCGCCAGCTTTACCGCGTATGCTGCTCCAATGTTGGCAGCGACCGCCGTTGGATGCCCGTGCGTAATCAACCCGCTGGCGCGTGCGACTTCGTAAAGTCTCCGCTCGTCATGCTGGTACAGGCAGCCTATCGCAGCGACTCGCATCGCTGAGCCGCAGCCTTTCGATGTTGCAATCCCTGATTCGCGCCAACTCATGCCGCTTTCAAAACGTTCGACACCGGTGATACAGGTCATTCCAGGGGCGCGATGATTTTCTAAATCATTGCGCCATGCGACGAAACGTGCGCCAATTGCATTCATCTGCGTGTCAAGGTCGGCGTCCAAGCCTGCGTCGAGCAACCCTTCTGCCAGAGCCAAGGTCATCTGCGTATCGTCTGTGTAAAGCGCAGGGTCAGGCGGTTCCTGAACGCCGAGCTGTCCATACTCCTGCTTAATTTCGCTCAGCGGAAGGAATTCAATCGGGTAACCGAGCGCATCGCCCAGCGCCAAGCCAAAAAGGACGGCTTCAAATTTCTGTTTAAATTGCTCCGATACGGCTCTCATCACGCTATCACATGTTCCTATACCGACAGGCTTATAATAGTAACAGCAACTCACATTTCAGAAAGCTATTAGCAAGCTTTGAATCCGACAGTACATATCGGTGTTTTTTGCTAATCGCGAAATACTTTAGTGGTATTTGGAGTATCACATGAATATCCCGAACCTCTCGCGCGGACGCCTCCAGCATTTTTCGGCGGCGCTGGTCGTCGCGCTCATTTTCTTCGCCGGGTTCGCGCTTGGCAATCAGTATGCGGTCAGCAGGGCGCAGGGCGATAGCACCGCGCCGCCACCGGAAGCGGCGGAAGCCTTTGAACCGTTCTGGCAGGTCTATAACCTCATCCAGAGCGACTACCTCAATCCGGTTGACACGACCACACTGGTCGATGGCGCGACCAAAGGCATGGTCGATGCGCTGGGCGACCCCTACAGCGGCTACATGAACCCGGAAGTCTACGATCTGCTCAATAGTGATCTTTCCGGCGAATTCAACGGTATCGGCGTCGTCATTCGCACCGACGAGGAAACCGGGCAAATCGTCGTTGTTGGCTTGATCGAAGGCGCACCAGCGCAAGCCGCAGGCATGAAGCCGAACGATATTCTGATCGGCGTCGACGACCAGGACGTGTCCAACATGAACCAGACCGATTTAGCCGTACTGGTGCGTGGTGAGGAAGGCACGCAGGTCAAAATCACGATGCTGCGCGGCGAAGAAACGCTCGACTTCACGATCACGCGCGCCAAAATTAATGTGCCAAATGTCGAAACTGATGTGCTCGACGACGACATCGGCTACATCAAGCTCAACCAGTTCACCGCCAACGCGCGCGCTGACTTAGACTCGGCGCTCGATACGATTGATGTCAACGAACGTAGCGGCTTGATCCTCGATCTGCGCGATAACCCCGGCGGGCTGCTCAGCAGTGCTATCGATGTTGCCAGTGTCTTCATCGAGTCCGGCACAATCGTGACTGAAGATTTTGGGAATGATGATCCGCAGGAATTTGACGCTAACGGTAATTTTGCGGACATCAACGTGCCAATTGCTGTGCTGGTCAACAATGGCAGCGCCAGCGCCTCTGAACTGCTGGCAGGGGCACTCCAGGACTATGACCTAGCAACCATCATTGGCGAGACCACGCTGGGCAAAGGCACGGTGCAAACCTGGCACGAACTGGTCAATGGTGGCGGCGTCCGCCTGACGATTGCGCGTTGGCTCACCCCGGACGGGCACTGGATTCACGAACAAGGTGTTACACCAGACATCGAAGTTGCGTGGGAAGACCGAACCTTTGAGCCGGGCGAAGACGACCCTCAGCTTGACGCAGCAGTGAATTATCTTGACACGCTGGTTGCCGAGCCTGTCACAGACGTACAATCCTAAGCTATAAAGATCGCGGAATGGGGCGTAACCGCCAGTAAAAGGTGGTTATCCCCCATGCACTCGCCCCAGAAAATCCTGCGTAAGCGCCACAATTTCGTTGAGATTGGTTTCCAACGCCCAGTGCCCACCATCAAGCAAATGTAGCTCTGCGTTAGGCAAATCCCGCAGGTATGCCCGCGCCGAGCCTGCGGGCATGTAACCGTCGTGCGGTCCCCAAACGATCAACGTCGGTGGTTGGTGTTCACGCAAATACGCCTGATACGTGGGAAACCAATCCATGTTGTTGCGTTGATCTTCAAAGACGCTGAGGACAATTTCGCGTCGCAGTGGAGTGTTCATCAGCGACCAGGAGAGTTTCCAAAGGTCGGGGTTGATATATTCGATGAAGCGCTTAGGAATTTCGCCGACGAACTCGTCCCGAAAACCTTCCTCGCTTACGGCTTCGGCAAGTTTTTTGCGCCCCTCCGGCGTAGGATGCGCCCAATAGTCCTGAAGCGTTTTATACTTAGGTCCAAGCTGATCCTCGTAAATGTCGCCGTTTTGAATGATCAGGGCAGCAACCCGCTCCGGTGCTTTGATGGCGAGTCGCAGCCCAAATTGAGAGCCGTAGTCATGTAGGTAAAGCGCATAACGTGTTAGGTTCATCACTTGGGTGAATCGTTCGAGGAAGTCACCGTAGCCGTCGAACGTGTAATTAAAACGCGATTTGTCCGGCGTGGCACTGTAGCCAAAGCCGGGGTAATCCGGCGCGATCAAACGCCATCGGTCGGCAAGTGCGGGCATAAATTGGCGGTATTGGAAAGATGAAGAAGGGTAGCCGTGCGGGAGGAGAATGACGGGTGCATCCTGGTTTCCAGCCTCACGATAGAAAATTTCGTTTCCGTCAACCTCAATTGTCCGGTGCGCTACAGGTTTGTTTGCCACACCTTGTCCTTTCGCGTCTCGCGACTACTCTCGTCATTATAAATGTTGTAACTTTCATTGTGTAGCCAGAGCTTTCCCTGAAACGGGTGTAGGGTAAGCTGTGGGGCGAGGCTTTGCATTTGCCACTCGTCATGCTACAATGCGGGCACTTTTTACGCTGATTGAGGAGTTCCGGGCATGGACCGTGCCTTACAGGTTGTTTCGATTATCGTCTCCATCGTCCTCGTCATCCTGATTTTGATGCAAGTCAAAGGCGCTGGTCTGGGCGATTTGCTGGGTGGAGGCAGTGACGGCGGCATCACCCGTACCCGTCGTGGACTGGAAAAGACCCTGTTCCAGATCACCATTGGTCTCGGCATCGCCTTCATGGCAATTGCCATCCTCGCGGTTGCGTATACAAGATAACAGCTTGTTAAAAGCCACAAAGAGGCTGCCCCGCCATTCGGCGGAGCACCTCTCCCCCGAATTAACGAGGTAACCAACCCATGCTGCGTGGTTATCGTTGGCAGCTTGCCGCGCTGCTGCTCTCGGCAGTCTTGTTTGTCGTTAGTCTTTCGCTGCGCTCCTCCGAGCCGCCTGTCGTTACTCCTGAGCCAACAACTGGCGCACCGACCATCACAGCGGATAACATCGTCATCCCGCCGACCGCTATTCCTGAACAGGTCGTCGAAGCACCCGTCGTCACGCCTGCCTCGCAAAACGGGCATTACCGAGAAGCCCTTATAGGCAGAGTCCAGCGGCTCAATCCGCTGTTTGCGCAGCTCAACCCGGTTGATCGTGACATTACGGCGCTCATTTTTGAGGGTTTGACTCGCACCGACAGCTATGGTGAGCCGATCCCGGCGTTGGCGCAGCGTTGGATTATCTCGTCGGACGGGCTGGAGTACATTGTCTTCCTGCGCGAGGATGTGCTCTGGCAGGATGGCGTGCCTTTCACCGCCGCCGATGTTGTTTACACCATGTCGCTTCTGCGCTCGCCGGCTTTTCCTGGTGATCCGCAGCTTGGCGCGTTCTGGAGCACCGTCGAGACCGAGCAGCTTGGCGATTACCTCGTCCGCTTCCGGCTGGCGCAGCCACTTGGCAATTTTCTTGACCGCCTGCAAATTGGCATCCTGCCCGAACATGCGCTCAGCGGCACAACCGCCGCACAAATCGCTTCGCATCCCTTCAACCTCACGCCGATTGGCACCGGACCCTACCAACTTGAAGTTCTGCGCTCTGCTGATGGTGTCAACGTCAATCAGGTGGATTTGCGCGTCTCGTCGATCTACCGTCAGCGCCCGGAAGGGCAACAGCACGCTTTCGCTCTCGACTCGGTCAGTTTCATGCTCTACGACAGCGCCGAGAGCGCGATTCAGGCGCTGCAAAGCCACAACGTCGATGGCTTCGCTGCTCGTGACCGCAGCGAACGGGCACAGATGTTCAGTTCTGAGATCGCCTTCAGCTTCGACATGCACAATGCGCTCGAAGCCACTCTTGGTGTCATTATCTACAATCAGGCGAAGCACGATTTTCTCCGCGAACAGCGCGTTCGCATCGCACTGGAAACGGGAATTGACCGCACCTCGACCATTCAGCGCACTATGTCCAATACCGCCACTGAAGCCAACAGTCCGCTTCTGCCTGGCTCATGGGCATACGTCCCTGATTTGCAGTGGCCCGCCTACAATCCAGATCAAGCTCGCCAACTCCTAATCACTGCCCAGGAACGTATTGCGCGCATCAACGAAGCCACCAGCGCGGAGGAAACTGCTGAGGCAGAAGCCACTTCCGAAGCCACGCCCACCAGCGCGCTTTTCAGCTTTGCTATCCTCACGCCTGATGACCCGGCGCTGGTGAGCCTTGCAGGTGAAATTGCTTCTCAGTGGTCGCAATTGCGTCTTTCGGTCTCGGTTGATGCCGTTGACCCAGCGACCTATCAATCCCGCTTGCAATCCCACGACTTCGACGCTGCGTTGGTCGAATACTCGCTCGGTGACAGCGCCGACCCGGACGTGTACAGTTTCTGGCACGAAGGGCAGTACCCGGACGGCATGAACTACGGCGGGGTTGCGGATCGGCGCATCAGCGAACTGCTCGAAAAAGCGCGACAAGACCCGTTCGGTATCAACCGCGTCAGCGTGTATCAGGACTTCCAGCGGGAGTTCGTCGAGCGCGCGGTGGCGCTCCCGCTCTATTACCCACTCTTTACGTTCGCCACCTCGCCCAGTGTGCGTGGGGTCCAATTGGGCTTCATCGCCTCTCCCGCTGACCGCTTCCGTACCATCGGCGACTGGTCGATGGCACAGTAACTTGTAGTCAGCTAATCCCCAACCGCAGGCACAGCCTCTTCCGGTATGCTCACAACTTCGGCTTTCGTCCGGTAGCGGAGCAGATCGCGCCACCGCAACAGGATCGCGCCGCCGAGCGCGGCGATCAGGATACCGTTCAGGATGAGCATGTTTGCCACGCCAATCCGCTCGGCGATTGCACCCAGCGCCAGCGACCCAAACGGCGTGGTGCCGATCATTGCCAGGCTGTATAGGCTCAGCACGCGCCCCCGGAAATTGTCCGGCACGACCGTCTGAATCACCGTGTTCAGGCTCACGAACACCATGATCATCGACCCACCGAAGAAGCTGGTAATGAGCACAGCGAGCGGAATATAGGTGGTTACGCCCAGCAGAGCGTTCGCTGTCGCGTTCACGGCAACCGCCACCGCCAGCAGCTTCCCATGCCCAAACCGCTGGCTCAGCCCGCTAATAATGATGCCCGCAATCAGTGCGCCAGTTCCTTCGCCCACGCTCAGCGCCGCGTAAGCCTCTTCCGGCGAATGCAGAATCACGTCTGCAACCGCAGGCAGCAGCCGCAAAATCGGCAGCACCAGCAGCCCTGCCACACCTGCCAACAGCAGCAGCGCCGGAATCAGCGGGTCACGGCGTGCGAACTCTACGACTTCGCGCAGTTGGCGCATCGGTGAGGATGTACCTGCGTATTGGATCGCGTAAGGCACTTTAATCAGGAACATCGTCCCCAGCACTGGCACGAAGGATAGCCCGTTCAGCAGGAAACACCATGCGCTACCGAACTGTACCAGCGCAATTCCTGCCGCTGCTGGTCCCAGGATACGCCCCAGGCTGTTCATGATCGAGTTCAGCGCGATGCCGCTGTGCATGTCCTCGCGTCCCACCAGTTCCACCACAATTGCTTGCCGGGCGGGCACGTCCAGCGCGTTGGTTACGCCGAGCAGGAGCGCCAGCACCACAATGTGCCACACCTGTACCAGATTGGAAAATGTCAGTGCGGCGAGGATGAACGCCAGAATCAACTGGGTGAATTGCGTGACCTTTAGGATAGTCTGCCGGGGCACTCGCTCGATGATCACCCCGCCAATGGGCGACATCAGCACAACGGGCAGCCCGGCAGCGCACGCTACAATCCCCAGCCACAATTCGGACTTCGTGAGCTGAAATACGAGGTAGCTCTGGGCGACGTTCTGCATCCAGGTGCCCGAATTGGAGATCATCTGCCCGGTAAAATACAGCCGGAAGTTTGGGTTACGGAGCGCGGAGATGGTGCTTGGGCGTCGTTCAATTGTCTTTTCCACGCGGGTCAAGCCTTGCAAGCGTTTGTATCACTAACAGTAAACTAGAATCAATTATTCAATCAGCGTGACAAAAGCGCCAGCATCTCATATACAGTCCGCTGGGCGGAGATGTCAAATGCCAATGCATTCAAAATGGCGTTTTTATCAAGCACCTTGATTATCAGGTTACCTGTGCATCAGGAAATCGTCAAAGAAAATTGGTCTATAACCAATTTCCACTGTATACCTAGGCTATAATCCTTTGCGTTAAAAATTCAACGCACAGGGATCACGATGACCGAATGGATTTCCCTTGCCGACGCTGCCAATCTTGTGGAGGATGGGCATACCATTGCGCTCGGCGGCATGACGGTTTACCGCCGCCCGGTTGCGTTTGTTCGTGCGCTGCTCCGCCGCGACCCGCGTCCCAAAGACCTCACGCTGCTCTGCTTCACGGCAGGCTTTGAGTCGGATTTGCTGGTTGGAGCGGGGTGCGTCAAAACCGTGCGCTCGGTTTACTTCGGGCTGGAATCCTTCGGCTTCGCGCCGATGTTCACCGAGAAAGCCAATCGCGGCGACATCCACATCCTCGAAGAAACCGAATCCAGCCTGGCGATGGGCTTACGCGCGCACATGGCAGGCGTTGGCTTCATGCCTTCCATCGCATGGATTGGGACTGATCTCCCTAGGCTGCGCCCGGATGTCAAAACCGTGATCGACCCCTACAGCGGCGAGGAACTGATGGCGTTCCCGGCAATTGGCTGCGATGTGGCGGTCTTACATGGTCTGCAAGGAGATGCCGATGGCAATATCAAGCTCAACAACAATCTCGGCGTTGATCTCGATCTCGCGCTTGTATCGGATAAGGTCATCGTCACGGTTGAGCGGCAGGTGGATCAGGTCGAACGCTCTGTCGACGGCTTGCTTATCCCCGCGCCGGGGGCAACGCACATCGCACTTGCCCCGCGCGGCGCGTACCCAACCTCATGTTATCCCGATTATCCGGTCAGCGGGGGCGAGTTCATGCGCTACGTCGATGCCTGTAACGCGGGGGACTTCGAGCAGTACCTCGACGAATTTTTGAGGGATTAGCTTTCACAGCGTGGCGGCATTTTTAGCGGTTGCTTTCAACGGGATTACATACTCTTCTGCGATGCTCACCCGCACTGCCTCTCCAACCTGCATCTCCTCGTGTTTTCGTGCTGCCACTTTGAACGTGAGCGGTATCCCTGCGCTCGTCTCCATCGTAACCCGGAAGGCATCTCCCAGAAACACGCTTTCGCGTATCGTTCCTGAAATCTTTCCCGTCTCATCGAGCGATATGCCGTCGGGATGCAGCAAAACCTCCCTGCCTTCTCCCGCAATGCCAAACGTGCCGCTCGGTACAATGTTATTCAGCCCTAAAAATCGGGCTGCGAACACCGTTTCTGGTTTGCGGTATACCTCCGCAGGCGCGCCCACCTGCTCGAACTGTCCGGCGTTCATCAGCGCGATTCGGTCGGCAATCGCAAACGCCTCGTGTTGATCATGCGTCACGTAAAGCGCCGTCAAGCCCACTCGTTTGATGATTTCCCGAAGCTCGACCACCAACCTTTCCTTCAGCGCCGCGTCCAGCGAGCCGAGCGGCTCGTCCAGCATCAGCAGGCGCGGGTTCGGAGCAAGACTCCGCGCCAGCGCCACCCGCTGTTGCTCCCCACCGGAAAGCTGCGCCACATCCCGCGTTTCAAAGCCGCTCAGCCCAACCAACTCCAGCACTTCCCGCGACCTGGCTCGACGCGCCGCTTTATCCATACCTTTCATCCGCAAACCGAACTCAACATTTTGCAACACTGTTAGGTGAGGGAAGAGCGCGAAGTCCTGAAACATTAAGCCGAAATCGCGGGTATGCACAGGTTGCGTAAGAATCGAATGTCCGTCGAGCAATACGTCGCCGCTGTCGGCGCGTTCTAGCCCGGCGACGATTCGCAGCAGTGTGGTTTTGCCGCAGCCGCTCGGTCCCAGCAGGCACACGATTCCGCCTTGACCGACCTCAAGATCGACCCCCCGCAGAACCGGTTGCTTCCCAAACGCCCGCGTAACGTGCTTTATCGTCAGCAACTGCTAATCCGCCAATATCCCGTCGCTCGAATAAGATCTTTTCTGTTAACTTTCAACTTTTAACTGTATTGTCAAAATTCGCCAATCCCCAGCGTCCGCGCCCGTTCGATCAGCAAGAAGCTCACCGCGCATACCGCCATCAGGATTGTGCTCATCGCCAATGCCTGCCCGTAGTTCGCCGTGCCGGGCTGCCCCAGCAGCCGGAAAATCACAACGGGCATGGTCGGTGCGTCCGGTCTCACCACGAACACTGATGCTCCGAACTCGCCCATGCTCACCGTGAACGCGAAGGTTGCGCCCACAATCAGCCCTCGGCTGATCAGCGACAGGTCGATTAGCCTCCACACGTTGAACGATGATGCGCCCAGCACCTGTGCCGCGCCGCGCGTGCTGGGGGAAATGGCGCGCAACGCTGGGAGCACGCTGCGCACGACGAAGGGCATGGCGACCAGCGTATGCGCGAGCGGGATTAGCGCGGCAGAGGTGCGTAAATTCAGTGGCGGCTCGTCCAGCGCGATGATGAAGCCAAAGCCCAGCGTGACCGCGCTGGTCGCCAGCGGCAGCATGAATATCGCGTCCAGCCAGCGCGCACCGCGCCGATTCAGTAGGTAGGCGCTTGCCATGCCCAATAGGACCGCCAGCACGGTTGTCGCCAGTGCGTAGCGCAGCGAATTGCCCACCGCCTCAATCGGCGGCACGAACAGCACCGACCCGCGCGGGTTGCTGTCCAACAGGGCATAGAAGCTCGTCGTCAACCCTTCGTCTCCTGTGAACGAGCGCAGCGCCAGCGCCGCCAATGGAGTCAGCAGCAGGATAACCATCAGCCCAACGTTGGCGATCACAAAGGTATGCTCGCGCCCAGTTTGCGGCGTTCGCGTCACCGCCCGTGTGGATTGCAGTGCGCCTCTCGTCTGCCGCTGCAAGCCCGTGTAGACGATCATCAGCACGAACATCAGCCCGACCTGCACCAGCGAGAGCGCCGCCGCCACTTGCAGGTTGAACAGCGCCGTCGCCTGCCGGTAGATTTCGACTTCCAGCGTGGCGAAGCGCGGACCGCCCAAAATCAGCACCACGCCGAAGCTGGTGAACGTGAAGATGAACACCAGCACCGCCGCCGCGAGCAGGGCAGGGCGGAGCAGCGGCAGCCGCACTTCCCACCACACGCGCCAGCCGTTCGCGCCGAGCACCCGTGCCACTTCTTCCAGCCGCTGGCTCTGGTTCGCCCAGTAGCTGCTGATGATCCGCAGCGCAATGGCGTAGTTGTAAAACACATGCACGATCAGGATGATCGTTAGCGTTCGTTCCAACTGGATCGGCGGCGCGCTCAGTCCAAATAAGCGCATTAATCCTTCGTTGAGCACCCCATTCTGCCCGATCAGCGCGGAAAACGCCGCTGCGACCACCACTGTTGGCAGCACAAAGGGCAGTGTCGCCAGCGAAAGAAGCAGCGACTTGCCGGGGAAGCTGAACCGCGCGAAGACATACGCGCCAGGGAGCGCCAGCGCCAGCGTCAGCAATGTTGAAAGCGCCGCTTGCCACACCGTGAACCCGAGCGTATCGCGGTAGTAGGGAGAGGTGATGACCTCGGCAAACCCGCTCAGGTCGAGCTGACCTTCCGGCGCGAGGCTCACCCCAAATATTGAGATCAGCGGATAGAAAAAGAAGCCTGCCAGAAATAGCAGGGGCAGCGCAACCAGCAGCCATTTGAAGGAGGCAAAAAAGGGCGCAGGCACATGTCCTGCCAAAGGCAGGCGCGCCCCTACACGATGCTGGCTTAACGGAGAACGGTCTCTGTCCATGCCTGAATCCAGCCTTCGCGCCCGGCGTCAATCTCATCCACAGGCAGCGTCACCGGCTCTTCGGGAATGGCGCTGTACTTAGTGAAAATCTCCGGGAGCGCAACCTCCGGGTTCACCGGGTAGACGAACATTTGCAGCGGCATATCTTCCTGGAATTCCTTGCTCAGCATAAAGTCGATGAACTGCTGGGCGGCTTCCGGGTTCTGCGCGCCCGCCAGCACGCCAGCAAACTCGATCTGCCGGAAGCAGGTGCCGTCCGCCGTAATCGCTCCTGTAGGCGCGGTTTCGGGCGGGGTTTCCATAAAGTAGACTTCGACAGGCGGGCTGCTGGCGTAGCTCACCACCAGCGGGCGTGTGCCGTCGCCCGCGCCGCTGAACTGCGCGTAATAGGCATCCGACCAGTCATCCGACACATACACGTCGTTGGCAACCAGGTCTTCCCAGAAGTTGAGGTAGGTATAGTCGCCTTCTTCACCAAAATTGACAATTGTGGCGATTAGGAAGGCGAGACCGGGCGAAGAAGTCGCTGGATTTTCGACCACCAGCAGGCTCTTGTATTCCGGCTTGGTCAGGTCGGCAAGGCTTTCCGGCAGAGGAAGGTCGTTCTCTGCGAAATAAGCCGTGTCGTAGTTCAGGCATACGTCGCCATAGTCAATCGGTGTGACGCGGTGTTCCGGGTCAACCTGGAATTCTTCCGGTACATCCGCCAGCGCAGGCGACTCGTAAGGCTGGAACAGATCGGCGTCCAGCGCGCGGCTGAGAAAGGTATTGTCCACACCGAACATCACGTCACCAAGTGGATTTTCCTTGCTCAGGATGGACTGGTTGACCATCGTCCCGGCGTCGCCGGAACGCAGCACCTGCACCGTGATGCCCGTTTCCGCCTCGAACGCTTCCATCAGGGCGTCGCTGTAGTTGAAGCTGTCGTGCGCGACGACGGTCAGCACGTTTTCCTGTGCTGAGAGCGGCGCAACTGTCAGGACAATCAGGAGCAAAAACAACAAGCGTTTCATGGGTTAAAGCCTCCAAATATGCGATGCCAGAGGCGGTTTCCGAAATGAAAACACCTCCGTAAGGAGGTGCGATCAAAAGCTGAGTAAGCACTCCCTACGCCGGTATGAGCCGGATCAGGTTAAAGGGTCGGTGCGGCGATACGCACCCTCTCAGCCCGCTTGCGCGAACTCCCCTGGACATCGACCTATGCAATTACGAAAAGTATAGCGTTGTGCTTCACGAAATGCAACTTGCCCAAAACCCCGAACTGTCGCACTGTGCATTATCTTGGTAACGTCTCATCGCCCCGAAATGGGCTTGGGTTCATGGCTAAGCAGTTTTTCTCCCTCGTGATGAATGAATGATTATTCATTCATTGTAAAAATAAATTCTGTCTTTGCTTCCCTATGTGAAAACACCTTCTATAAATAGCGAGTGGGAAATTGCGCGATCATCAGAAGGGCACGGGGCGAACAGAGTTCGCCAAAGCTGCGCCTTCGCGGGTGCTGTCGCGAAACAAGTCTCGACGAGCTTTCCGTTGGTTGTCGCGCTCCAACGAACGCATACCCTTGATGTCCTCTACGCTCAACGAATTCGTGAAGTCTGATCCTGTGCATGTTTGGCGATGTGCGCAATTTTCTGAAATACAGCGCCACTCTCAGCAGGTAGAGTGACAGGACTTCAATTCGCAATCATTGCTTCGAGGTAGACGTGCCAGCCGATTTTCTAGCCACACTCAGTTTCATTCTGATTTCAACCTTCACGCCGGGTCCGAACAACATTTCCAGCGCGGCGATGGGTGCTCTGCATGGTTTCAAGAAGACGCTGAATTATCTGCTCGGCATTACGGCGGGCTTTTTGCTGGTGATGTTCATCTGCGCGGTGGCTTCGTCCTGGGTGCTGCATCTGTTCCCCGGCATCGAATCGCTTTTACGTTACATTGGCGCTGCGTATACACTCTATCTGGCATATGGCATCCTCAGGGCAAGCTATGGGTTTGAAAGCGAAGGGGCAAAGCCGCTCGGTTTTGCCAATGGGTTCCTGCTTCAGTTGTTCAACCCCAAGCTGATCTTTTATGGGCTGACGCTGTTCTCAACCTACTTAGCACCCATCTCCTCCCGTCTCATCCAGTTAATTTTTGCAGTCATCCTACTCGCGCTGCTTTCGTTCTGCTCCATTTCGGTATGGGCAGCATTCGGCTCGGTCATCAAGCGTTACATGCACGACCCACGCGCACGATTAGCCCTGAACGTCGGTTTATCTGTGCTCCTGGTCATCACCGCCTTAGACCTTGTGTTTTGACTGCAAAACAGCGATCTTCTCCGCACTTCTAACGCAATTACGATGTTGGCGTGATACACTGATCGCTGGTTGGCTCGGTCAGCACTTGCAGCGAAATATCGTCCACCAGCGCGGCGGGTGCGCCATCCGGCGGGTTGACGCTCACGAGAAAGCGTAGGCTCGCCCAGGTATTGACAGCCGAACCGCGAATCGTGTAGAGTGTGAGCGGCGCGTTCGCTGGAATGACGAAGGCGCACTCGAATAACCCATACTGTTTACCATAACGATTGAAAACTGAAACCGTGACCGTCTTGGCGATGCTGCTGGAATTGCCGAGCCGCAGAGACGCCTCAAACGGGGTGTGCGCTGGCACGCCATTTTCGACATCCTGATAAAACGAAGCCCAATCCGGCGGGTCACTAGTTTGCAGCCGTGTAATCCGCAGCGTGCCGTCCGCAACTTCCCAG
>Ga0081539_10004155_pt1 | contig 16446 bp, 16 predicted proteins | sample TabmetS4T2R2_FD_71023 | JGI IMG/M metagenome (GOLD analysis project Ga0081539, IMG submission 71023) | Tabebuia heterophylla rhizosphere microbial communities from the University of Puerto Rico - S4T2R2 | ecosystem: Host-associated > Plants > Roots > Rhizosphere ...
TTTTTGGGCTTCGGTGGGGCTTCCTCGTCGTCGTCGCCACCTTCGTCGTCGGCCTCGGCCTCAGCTTCCTCCTCGTCGTCCCCTTCTTCCTCTTCTTCCTGATCGGCTTCTTCGTCCTGCTTGCCTTCCTCCTCATCGAACTCGCCGCGCTGGCCGAGCCGGTCAATGGTGCGCCTGCGTGCCATCTGGTCCCTCCCGTGATCGGGGCCGTTCGCCCTGTCGCGGTCCGAGCCGGAAGCATAAGCGACGGAAAGAGCGCTCTTCCGTCGCTTACGCTTCTCGGACTGGTTCGGTCCGCTCGCTCTTAGGTTAACGGCCCGGTTGGCTCGCGGCAATCCCGCCGCGGTCCTTACCGCCGCGGCGGCGTGAACCGACCCAGCCCTTCCAGTAGAAGAATGCCAGGGAGAGGAGCCCCGAGAGCATCATCAGGCCCAGGGCAAACGCGAAGCCCGGACGCCACTTGACGTCGGGGTAGAGTTCCTCAAAGTTCATGCCGTAAATGCCGGCGATCAGGTTCATCGGCAAGACGACGGTCGAGATCATGGTTAGGACTTTCATGATCCCGTTGAGGTTGTTGGAGACGGCAGACAGGTGCGTTTGCATCAGGTCCGAGACCATCTCGCGGGCCCCTTCAATGAGCTCGGTGTAGCGGACCAGGTGGTCGTAGACGTTGCGGTAGTAGGCCATCTCGCGGGCGTCGACGAGCTGGAATTCGCCGCGGGTGAGCCGGGCAAGGACTTCCCTCTCCAGGATGAGGGTCTTGCGCAGGGCCAGGATGATTCGTTTGAGCCGCAGCAAGCGGGCGACGTTGCGGACCTCAGGGCGCCGGATCACCCGGCTCTCGATCCGGTCCAGGGCGGCGGCGACCCGGTCGACGACCCGGCGCTCGCGGCGATCGTCACCTCCAGCGGCCCGGTGCCGGCCGACCTCGCGGTCAGTCAGCAGCTCGACCAGTCGCGCGCTGCCGAGCTGCTCGACCGCATCGGCCCGGCGATCGTCTTCGCCCATTCGCTCGGCGGGCCGGCCGGCTGGCTGCTGGCCGATGCGCGCCCGGACCTCGTCAAGGCGCTCGTGTCGATCGAGGCGGTCGGGCCGCCGTTCGCGCAGGTGCCGCCGCTGGGCCTCGACCTCATGTGGGGCATCACGCAGGCGCCGATCACCTACGACCCGCCGGTCGCCGATCCGTCCGAGCTCGAGGGCAAGCCGCGGCGGCTGCCCAACCTGGCCAAGGTCCCGATCGCGACCGTGTCGGCGCCGGCCTCGCCGTTCCGGCATGTCCATGACGCCATGGACGAGTTCCTGCGCGCCGCCGGCTGCGAGGTCGAGACGATCAAGCTCGACGAGCGCGGCGTCGAGGGCAACGGCCACGCGATGATGCTCGAGCGCAACAACGCCGAGGCGCTGCAGCCGATCATCGGCTGGGTGGAGGACACGGTCGGCGGATGAGGTTCGAGGGCAAGGTCGCCGTCGTCACCGGCGGCGCCGGCGGCCTGGGCTCGGCGGCGGCGCGGCGGCTGAGCGCCGAGGGCGCGCGCGTGGGGGTCGTCGACGTCGACGGCGCGCGCGCCGAGCAGGTCGCCGCCCGCCTGGACGGCGAGGCGATTGCCGTGCAGGGCGACGTCGCCGACGAAGAGGACGTCGATCGGTACGTCGCGGCGGCGATCGAGCGCTTCGGCCGCCTGGACCTGCACCACCTCAACGCCGGGATCCCCGGATCGCTGGACCCGATCCCTGAGATCAGCAGCGCGGACTTCGCTCGCGTGATGGCGGTCAACGTCCACGGGATCTTCTACGGGCTGCGCGCGGCGTTCCGCCAGTACGCGCGCCAGGGCGGCGGCGGCGCGATCGTGGCCACCGGCTCGATCGCCAGCCTGCGTGGCAGCGCGGACCTCCTGGCCTACCACGCCTCCAAGCACGCGGTGCTCGGCTTGATGCGCTGCGCGGCGGTGTACGGCGGGCCGCTCGGCGTGCGGGTCAACGCCGTGGCGCCGGGCATCGTGCCCACCGAGCTGTTCGCCGGCGCCGGCAGCGCGGTCGGCGGCGGCAGCGACATGGCCGCCCGCGCGCGCACGACGCCGCTGCGGCGCCCCGGCACCCCCGACGAGATCGCCGCCGTCGTGGCCTTCCTGCTCTCCGACGACGCCGCCTACATGACCGGCGAGGTCGTCTCGGTCGACGGCGGCGCGACGACGACGAACACGCTGCGCCCGTCGGGCGGCGCCGGCCGCTGGGACCCCGCCGAGATCGATCCCTAGATGCCCACGCGCTTGGTGAACGGCGAGGCGAACACGCCCGAGCTGTTGAACGCGTCGTGGACCGCCTTCCACCGCGGCCACTCCGGGTACAGGCGCGGCAGGTCGGCGGGCGTGAGCGCGTTGATCTGGCCCCAGTGCGCGCGGACGCCGAGGTCGGCGAGCGCGGCCTCGTAGCCGGCGATCAGCTCCTCGCCGCGCCGCGTGCCCTTCACCATGATGAGCTCGATCATCATCGTCGCGCGGCCGTGCATCATCGATGCGTACGCGCGCGACGGTGCGACGAAGCGCAGCGAGAACGGCGAGGTCTGGTAGATGCCGTCCTCGCGCCGGCGGCGCTCGGCCATCTCGAGGATGCGGTCGACTGCGACGACGTGGCTGCCGTCCTCGACGGAGACGCCCAGCTCCATCGAGTAGGCGGGCAGGTCGTTGGGGGCGCCGATGTTGAAGACCTTGTACGAGACGCTCGCGTAGCCGTCGTCGCGCATGTCGGCCAGGACCTGGTCGAAGCGCCCGGGCAGCGACTTCGGGAACAGCGCTATGTACCAGCGCAGCAGGACGCCGGTGAGCGGCAGTGACGACGCGAGCTCGGTCAGGGGATGGCGCTCGAGCTTGTCCGGTGGGAGGTGGACCGGCTCCGGGCACGGCGTGCGAACGGTCACGAGCAGCCGGTGGTTGCCGTCCTCGCCGGCGTACGGGTTGACGAAGAGCTCCCAGTGCTCGCCGGCCGCCTGCAGGTCGGCGACGGTGAGGTGCTCGCGAACCGCCTCCCAGGTGCTCAGCGTGCGCACCTCGTTGAGCCAGAACTTCTCGCGCACCTCGATGACCAACGAAGCGATCAGGCCCAGGCAGCCCATCCCGCAGATCGCCGCCGCGAAGGTGTCGTCGTCCTGGATCAGGTGGGCGGCGATGCCGTCGACGGAGCTGAAGCGCAGCGGGTCGGTGGGGCCGTCGACTGGCTCGACGCGCACGACTTCGCCGCCCGCGATGACGAGGTCCAGCGAGCGCACGAGGTCCGGGAAGGGACCGAACGCGATCCCCGACCCGTGGGTCGACGTCGACACGACGCCGCCGATCGTCTGGGCGTCGTAGCCGCCCATGTTCGGCAGGGCGAGGCCGAGCGCGTCGAGCGCGGCGTTGAGGTCGCGCAGGTGGGTGCCGCCGCGCACGCGGACGAGGGGCGGGCCGTCGGCGCGCCGTCGCAGGCTGCCGTCGTCGAGCTCGATCAGCCCGCTGAGGTTGTCGGGTTCGAGCAGGAGCCCGTCGGTGAGCGCCACGTCCGACCACGAGTGGCCGGCGCCCACGAGCCGGATCGTCGTCCCCTCGCTCTCGGCGCGCTGGACGAGCGCGACGAGCTCGGCGAGCGAGCCCGGCTTGACGATCTGCCGCGGGTGACAGGTCTGGTTGCCGGTGTGGTTGTGCCAGGTCGGGCTCAGGAGAGCCTCTCCACGAGCCGTTCGGCCCCGCGCTCGGCCAGCGCGGCGATGGTCTTCGAGGGGTTGACGCCCAGCGAGGTCGGCACGATCGAGCCGTCGAGCACGTACAGCCCCGGATGGCCGTGGACCGCGCCCGCGTCGTCGACCACGCCGCGCGCCGGGTCGTCGGCCATCGGGCACCCGCCGAGCGGGTGGACGGTGGCGAACTTGCCCAGCGGCCCGCCGTCGAGCGCGTAGAACGGCGTGGCCTGCGCGGCGGCCGCGAGCTCCTTCGCGGTGCGCTCGAGGTCGGCGAAGAGCTGCGCGCTGCCCGCCTTGCTCCAGCGGATGTCGAAGCGGTTGAACAGCGGGGTCAGCAGCATCTGGCCGTCGGCGGCGTCGCGGCCGATCATGAGGAAGACGAGCGCGTCGGTGTTCTTCTGGCGCTCGGCGAGGCTCAGCTCGCGCGGGCGCAGCGCCTGGTCGCTCCAGCCGACCTTGACGAGCGCGTCGCGCAGCCGCAGCAGCCAGCGCCGCCACCCGCGGATGACGTCGACGCCGCGGGCGATGTCGAGCAGGACGTCGAAGTTCGCCGGTAGTCCGCCGTCGGCCAGCATCAGCTGGCGCTCGGCGTGGTAGTCGAGGCGGCTCGTCATCACCGGGCCGAAGTCGTTGCGCGCGTCGCGGACGTCGGGCGCCTGCGGGTCGAGCGCCATTCCGAGCGCGTCGCCGTTGCCGCTGAAGCGGCTGCCCAGCGCGGGGGAGAGGCCGGGCAGGCGCTTGCGGTTGGTCAACAGGAGCCTGGTCGAGCCGAGCGTCCCGGCGGCGAGGACCACGGTCGCCGCCTCGACGGTGCCCTCCGGGCCGTCGGGGAGGGTCCGGTAGGCGACGCGGTAGCGCCCGGAGGTTGGCTCGATGCCGGTGACGAGGTGCAGCGGGTAGACCTCGGCGCCGTGCGCCTCGGCCCGCGCGACGTAGGTGATGTCGACGGTGTTCTTGGCGTGGATCGGGCAGCCGAGGTCGCAGCGCGCGAGGTTCTGGCAGCCCTCCTGCGGCGCGCCGCTGAACGGGTGCTCGCGCGTCTCGCCGAAGTGGACGGCGATCGGCAGCAGCTCGGCCTCGCGGCCGGCGAGGCGACCGGCGGCGGCGAACGCGTCGACCTTGCGCAGCGGCGGATCGGGCGGGGTGGTGACGGGCTGCAGCGCGTCCTCGGTGCGCGCGTACCAGGGCGCCAGCTCGTCGGCGGTGATCGCCTCCGGCCAGCCGGTCTCGAAGACGTCGCGCGGCGCGGGGAGCTGGACGTTGGCGTAGACGAGCGAGCCGCCGCCGACGCCGGCCGCGGTGATGACGGTGACGTCGCGCAGGATGCGCACGTCGAAGAGGCCGCCGGGGTTGCTGCGCTCGTGGAAGAGCGCGCTGGGCGCCTGATCGGGACGCTCGGGGAAGTCGTCGCGGCCGAAGCGCCGGCCGCGCTCGAGCACGCACACGCTGTGACCGGCCTCGGCCAGGCGGCACGCGGCGATGCCGCCGCCGAAGCCCGATCCGACCACGATCGCGTCGTAGGACGACCTCATCGTCGTCGCCGACGCTCTCACTTCCCGCGGGCCGATTGCAACCGGCCCGCCGTTCGCCGCGTCGGCTCAGCCGTCTCACAGGCGTACGACGGTGCGACCGACCGCCTCGCCGCGCAGCAGCGCGTCGAGGACCGGTTCGATGCCGTCGAGGTCGACCTCGCGCGCGATCGCGTCGTCGAGGCCGCGGGGGCGCAGGCCGGTGGCCAGACGCGCCCAGACGGTCTGGCGGATCTCGGCGGAGGCGTTGACCGAGTCGATGCCCAGGAGGCTGACCCCGCGCAGGATGAAGGGCAGGACGGTGGTGTCGAGCGCCGTACCCGCGGTCAGCCCGCTGACCGCGACGGCGCCGCCGTACTTCGTCGTGCGCAGGGCGAAGGCGGTGCCGGCGCCGCCGATCGGGTCGACGGCCGCCGCCCAGCGCTGGCTCTCGAGCGGGCGCTTTGACTCGGCGGTGACCTCGTCGCGGTCGAGGATCTCGGCGGCGCCGAGGCCGCGGAGGTACTCGTGCTCCTCGGCCTTGCCGGTGGCGGCGTGGACCTCGTAGCCGGCGGTCGCCAGCGCGCCGACCGCGGTGCTGCCGACCCCGCCGCTGGCGCCGAGGACGAGCACGGGACCCTGGTCCGGCGTGAGGCCGTGTTGCTCGAGCGCGTGGATCGACAGGCCGGCGGTCAGGCCGGCGGTGCCGAGGACCATCGCCTGGCGTGTGGTCAGGCCGTCGGGCAGGGGGACCACCCAGCTTGCGGGGACGCGGGCGTAACGAGCCCAGCCGCCGTGGTGGGCGACGCCGAGGTCGTAGCCGGTGACGAGGACCTCGGTGCCGGCCTGGTCGCCCTCCACGACCTCGCCGGCGAGGTCGATGCCCGGCACGAGCGGCGAGACCTGGGCGACCTGGCCCTTGGGGATGGTGGCCAGCGCGTCCTTGTAGTTGATGCTCGACCAGTCGACGCGGATGGCGACCTCGGCGTCGGGGAGGTCGGCGGCCCGCAGCGTGGTCGGGCCGCGATCGACGGCGTCGTCGCGCTTGGTCGCCAGGAAGGCGGGGAACTCGGCGGGGATCGGCATGGGCGGCCTCGGCAGGGTATGCGCTTGCGCCGGGGAATGGAGCGCCATGCCCCGCCTGCTGGCAGTGCTCGCCACCTTCGCCGTCGGCGCGCTGGTCGCCTTCCAGCCGCCGGTCAACTCCGAGCTCGGCAAGCGCACGAGCGTGCTCGCCGCGGCGTTCATCAGCACGGGCCTGGCGGCGATCGCGCTCGGCGTGCTCGCGTTGCTGTTCGGCGAGGCCGGGCAGGTGCGGCGCATCCCGCACATCCCGGTCGGCTATTTGACCGGGGGGTTGATGGGCGCGGCGCTCATCTCCGTCTCGCTGGTGACGGTGCGGACGCTCGGCGCGGGCGGGGTGGTGGCGGCGATCTTGTGCGGTCAGCTCATCGTGTCGGCCGTGCTCGACGGTCTGGGCATCCTGGGCCTCGATCGCGTGGGGTTGACCCCGGCGCGCGCACTCGGCTTCGCGCTGTTGCTCGGCGGGACGGCGCTGGTGACGGCGCGGTAGCCATGGAGCTGGCGTTCCGCCCACCGCTGCAGCGGCGCGCACTGCTGGAGTGGCTGGCGGCGCGGGCGGTGCCGGGAGTGGAGGAGGTCGAAGGGGGGACGTACCGGCGCAGCCTGCGGCTGGCAGGCGGGGCCGGCGTCGTGGAGGTCGAGCTCGACGATGCCGGGACGAGCGGGCGCTCCGCACGCGCGGCGATCCGCTGCCGCCTGCTGCTCGACGATCACGGCGACGCCGAGGACGCCGTCGCTCGCGTCCGCCGGCTCCTCGATCTCGACGCCGATCCGCGCGCGGTCGCCTCGGTGCTGCGCGCCGATCCGCTTCTCGGGCCGCTCGTCGCCGCGGCTCCCGGCCTGCGCGTGCCGGGCGCGGTGGACGGCGCCGAGCTGGCCGTGCGCGCCGTCCTGGGCCAGCAGGTCTCGGTGGCGGCGGCGCGGACGGCGGCAGGGCGGCTCGCGGCCGCATACGGCGAGCGGCTCGAGCACCCGCGGGGCGGGGTGGTCGCGCTCTTCCCCTCGGCGCAGGCGCTCGCCGCCCTCGACCCGGCGAGCCTGCCCATGCCGCGGGCGCGGGCGGCGGCGCTGGTCGGCCTGTGCGCGGCGATCGCCTCCGGGGCGCTCCGGTTCGACGCCGACCGCGACGAGGCGCGGCGCGCGCTGCTCGCCCTGCCCGGCATCGGGCCGTGGACCGCCGGCTACGTGGCGATGCGCGCGCTCGGCGATCCCGACGTCTTCCTCGTCGAGGACCTCGGCGTCCGCCACGGGCTCGCGCGGCTCGGCGGCCCGACCGACCCGCGCGCGGCGCGAGCGCTGGCCGAGGCGTGGGCGCCGTGGCGCTCGTACGCCTCGCAGTACCTCTGGCAGGCGCCTCAGCGCACGTAGGTCGGAACGTGCTTCGCGCCGCATCGAGCGCGGCGCTGCGAGTTGGCGAGTCCTCGGTGAGTAAGGGACAAATCTGAGCAATAGAAGTTGCTCCCTAATACGTCCGCTGCCTTCGATAGCGTCGCGATCCAATGTCGGCGACGGCTTGCGAGGACCACGATTGGGGATCCGAGCAGGAAACGGCGCGAGCGAACGTCGGGGCGGCTGCGCAGGGCGACGGCGACCCGCGGTCGAGCTTCGAGCGCGACTGGGCCCGGATCATCCACAGCGGTGCGTTCCGTCGACTTCAGGGCAAGACGCAGATCTTCGCGCCGGCCACTGCGGATTACCTGCGCACGCGCGTAACGCATTCAATCGAGGTCGCGCAGATCGGTCGTGCGCTCGCCGAGCGGTTCGGTGTGCCGCCGGCGCTCGTGGAGGCCGCGTGTCTCGGACACGATCTCGGCCATCCACCATTCGGACACACAGGCGAAGACGCGCTCAACGCCGTGATGGAGGATCACGGAGGCTTCGAAGGGAATGCACAGAGCTTCCACATCGTCACGAAACTGGAGCAAAAGCACCCGGACTACGACGGCCTAGACCTTTGCCGTGCGACGCTGCTGGCCCTCATCAAGTATCCCTATCGCCGGGGAGCGGGTTCGAAGTACCTCTATGAGGAGGACGTCAAGGTCTACGGGGAATGGCTCTACGAAGGTACTGGGGTGTCGCTGCTGACCGGCGCCACCGGAGAGCCAGCTCGGACCATCGGCGCGCAGCTGATGGATTGGTCTGACGACATCGCCTACTCCGTGCATGATCTCGAGGACGGCATTCTCAGCGGATACCTCCAGCCGGCGACGTGGAGCTCCGAATCATTCCTCGACGCGGTTCATCGGAGTGTGTCGAGCGCACCGATCAAGTGGCAGGACGGGCCGCCTTCCCAGCAGATCGTTGCCGAATGCATTCGCCCGCTGTTCGACGCGTACGCGAAGTGGGCGCCTGACATTCCTATGGACGTCATCCGCGAGATGTCTAGGTGCTACATCGACAAGTTCGCTCGGGCCGGAGACGTTCGGCGCGTTGGCAGCACCGGCACGTCGTTCGACTACCGACTCGTGGTCCCCGAGGAGATCCGCGTGGAGAACCAGATCCTCAAGTCGATCACCTTCGAGTTCATCATCCGAGACCACCGGACGGTCCAGATCTTCCACAAGGGCGAGCAGATCGTGCTCCGTCTCTTCGAGGAGCTCTTCAGGAACGCAACCAAGCGACGGCCGGATCGCTTTCTCCTGTTCCCGCGACCCCTGCGAGACCGGCTTGCGATGGACCGCGACAACCAGAGTGCTCTTGCGAGGCTCGTGTGTGATTACGTCGCGTCGATGACCGAGGGCCAGGCGCTACGCCTCTACAGCCGGCTATTCGAGCCCTTCTCCCCGTCCGAAGGGACCCTTCCGTGACCCGACTGTCCGGACGGGATGTGTCCGACGGAGCGGTCACGCTCAGTCCAAGATCGATACTAGGAGCTCGCTAGATGACGCAAACTCTCCACGTGGTCCCCGTGAAGGACGGCGGCTGGACGATCCAAGACGAGCCTGGTCATGCGCGACGTGGGAACGGCGCGTCGGCCACGCTGTTCGAGCGAAAGCGCGACGCGGAAGCCCACGCAAAGGACCTCCTACGTCAGCAGGGCGGGGGAGAGGTCATCCTCCACACGCCGTCGGGCCATGTCACGGAGATCGATACCGTGTCGCCCGAGTCGTCCGTGGCAAGCACGTAGCACGAGTACGCTGGTCGCGTCTGCCATGAATGCGGTCGCAGTCGAGCGCGCGGGCGTCCGCGCGCCCGACGAGCGACCAGCATTGAGGTCCCATCGTGACGCCGGTTGGCGAGCGCCTCAGCTAGCCAGCCGGAAGGCGAACTCGTCGACGTAGCACCAGTACCAGTCCTCCCCCGGCTCGAGCGAGCGGATGATCGGGTGGCCGGAGGCGTGGAAGTGCTGGGTGGCGTGCTTGTGCGGCGAGTTGTCACAGCAGCCGACCTCGCCGCAGATCATGCACTCGCGCAGATGGACCCAGGTGGCGCCGATCTTCAGGCACTCCGAGCACCCCTCGGTGCTCGATGGGGAGACCGACTCGTCGATCTGGTCGAGGTGGGAGCAGCTGTCATTGGCCATGCGGGTATCTTGACGAGCCGCCGTGTCCGGCTTCGGCCCCGAGCACCTGCCCTACGGGGTCTTCCGCCGCGCGGGCGAAGCGGCGCGCGCGGGCGAAGCGGCGCGCGCCGCGGGCGCACCGCGCGTCGGGGCCCGCCTCGGCGACCGCGTCCTCGACCTCGCCGCGCTCGCCGCCGACGGTCTGCTCCCGGCCGACCCGGCCCTCTTCGCCCAGCCGTCGCTCAACGCGTTCATGGCCGCGGGCCCCGAGACCTGGAGCCGCGTGCGCCGCGCGCTGCACGCGCTCGCCTCCGGCCCGGACGCCGAGCTCGCCGCCATCTCGCTCGACGAGGCCGAGCTGCTGCTGCCGATCGAGATCGGCGACTACGTCGACTTCTACTCGTCGATCGAGCACGCGTCGAACGTCGGGCGGATGTTCAGGCCCGACGCCGATCCGCTGCCGCCCAACTGGCTGCACCTCCCGGTCGGCTACCACGGGCGCTCGGGGACCGTCGTCGTCAGCGGCACGCCGATCCGCCGCCCGCTCGGCCAGCGTCGCGAGCCGGACGGGCCCGTCTTCGGCCCCAGCACGCGCCTGGACATCGAGCTCGAGCTCGGCTTCGTCGTCGGCGTGCCCAGCGCCGAGCCCGTGCCCGTCGACCATGCGCTGGAGCACGTCTTCGGCATCACGCTGCTCAACGACTGGAGCGCGCGCGACCTGCAGGCGTGGGAGTACCGGCCGCTCGGGCCGTTCCTGGCCAAATCTTTCGCCACCTCGATCTCGGCCTGGGTGACCCCGCTCGACGCGATCCTCGACCGCCGCGTCCCCGCCGCGCCGCAGGATCCCGAGCCGCTGCCCTACCTGCGCGAGGAGCCATGGGCGCTGGACCTCGACCTCGAGGTCGAGCTCAACGGCGCGACGATCGCCCGAACCAGCGCCCTCAACCTGTACTGGTCCGCCGCCCAGCAGCTGGCCCACATGACGGTCAACGGCGCCACCTTGCGCACCGGCGACCTCTTCGGCTCGGGCACGATCTCCGGCCCCGAGCGCGACCAGCGCGGCTCGTTGCTCGAGCTCAGCTGGGACGGCGCCGAGCCGATCGAGCTGCCCGGCGGCGTGACGCGGACCTTCCTCGAGGACGGCGACGAGGTCGTGCTGCGCGGACGCGGCGGCGACGTTGAGCTCGGTGAGGTGCGCGGGCGAATCGAGCCCGCGGGCTGATGGCGCTGCCCAAGGCGATCCGCCGGCTGGCCCCCGACCGCATCCGCCACGACGTGCGCCTGCGCGCGCTCTTCGTCGGCGCCGGCCTCATCCCTCCGCGCACCATGCACTCCGAGGCCGACGCCCGCGTGCTGCGCGACATCGCGGCCGGCCGGCGGCGCGTCGTGGAGATCGGCGTGTACGAGGGCTCGTCGGCCGTCGTGCTCTGCGAGGTCCTCGACGCCGAAGCACAGCTGCACCTCATCGACCCGTTCGGCCAGCACGGCGACGCCCTTCCCGCCGGCTGGGGAGCCACCGAAGCCGCGAGCCGCCGCGTCGTCGAGCGCGCCCGCCGCCGCCACGGCGGCCCGCGGATCACCTGGCACGTCGATTACAGCGCGGCGGTGGCCGCGCGCTGGGCGGATCCCGTCGACCTCGTCTTCATCGACGGCGACCACAGCGAGGAGGGCGTGCGCGCCGACTGGGACGGCTGGAACGGCTTCGTCGAGCCCGGCGGCGCGGTCCTCTTCCACGATGCCCGGAGGTCACAGGAGGGCGGGCGCGGGCTGCCCGGCCCGACCGCGGTGGTCGACACTCTGTTCCGGGGCCCCGACGCGGTCCCCGGCTGGCGGATCGCCGACGAGGCCGACCGGACCGTCGCGGTCGTCCGCTACAGCCCGTAGGCCTCGAGCAGCTTCAGCCACACCTCGCTGCGCGTCGGGAAGCACGGGACCGCGTGCCAGAGGTCGTCGAGCGAGACCTCGCCGATCACCGCGATGGTGGCGGCGTGGATCGCCTCGGCGACCTCGACGCCGGTGAACGTCGCCCCGACGATCACGCGGCGCCGCTGGTCGACGACGATCCGACAGGTGCCGGGCGCGCCCTTGCCGACGAACGACCCGCCGGCGTTCCCCTCGGTCGATACGTCGACGGCGCGTGCGTCGATCCCCGCCTCGCGGGCGCTGGCGAGCGTGTGGCCGACCGCGGCGACCTGCGGCTCGGTGAAGGTGACCCGCGGGCTCAGCGGGCCGTCGCTGCGAAGGGGGACCTCGCGGCCGAGGATGCGGTCGGCGACGATCCGGCCCTGGTACTTGCCCATGTGGGTGAGCAGGATGCGGCCGTTGACGTCGCCGATCGCGAAGAGCCAGTCGCGGCCGGGGACGCGCAGCGCGTCGTCGACCTCGATCGGCGCGCCCGGCTCGAGGCCGAGGGACTCGACGCCGAGGCCGTCGGTGTGCGGCTGGCGCCCGACGGCGACGAGGATCTCGTCGGCGGTCACGCTCGAGCCGTCTTCGAGCTCGACCGTCACGCGGCCGTCGGCGCGCTGCACCGCCGTCGCCTTGGCGCCGACCCGGATGTCCACGCCGCGCTCGGCGAGCGCAGCGGACACCTCCTCGGCCGCGAACGGCTCCTCGCGGCCGAGGATGCGCGCAGTCGCCTCGATGACCGTCACCTTCGAACCCAGGGAGGCGTACGCGTCGGCCAGCTCGATCCCCGACGTCCCGCCGCCGAGCACGATGAGGCTCTCCGGGGCCGCGTTCGCGGTCGTGGCTTCGCGATTGGTCCATGGCTGCGCCTCGCGCAGGCCGGGGATCGGCGGGATCGACGCCTTCGTCCCCGTGGCGATGACGACGGCGCGCCGTGCGGTGAGCGTGTCGTCGCCCACCACGGCCGCGCGCTCGCCGCTGAGCCGGCCCTCCCCGCGCACGAGGGTGATCTCGCGCTCCTCCAGCCATGGCAGCTGCTCGTCGTCGCTGAAGTCGTGGGCGGCCTTGTCGCGGCGCCGGAAGACCGCCTCGACGTCGAGCTCGCCGGTCACCGCCTCGGCGGCGCCCGGCACCCGGCGCACCTCGGCCAGCGCCTGGGCGGGGCGCAGCAGCGCCTTCGACGGCATGCACGCGTAGAACGAGCACTCGCCGCCGACGAGGTGCTGCTCGACGAGCGCCACCTCCAGGCCGCCGTCGGCCAGCCGGCCGGCGCAGACCTCGCCGGCCGGCCCGGCCCCGATGATCACCACGTCGAAGGTGCGGTCGGTCATGGCGCGGCAGTCAACCCACCTCCGACCGGGGTTACAAGCGCGGCTGTCGTGGCATCCTGCGCCGATGCTCCGCGTCGGCGCCGCGCTGGTCCTCATCGTCGCTGTGCTCGTGGCCGCGTGCGGGGGCGGCTCGGCGAAGGGCGGGGAGACCGCGGCGAGCACCGCTGCCCCTACGGCGGGGACCGACAGCGGCGGCGATGCGGCGGCGGCCGGCCGCGGCGTTCGCCTCGTGAAGGTCGGCGACTTCTCGAGCCCGCTCTACGTCACCGCCCCGCCCAACGACCGCCGGCGGATCTTCGTCGTCGAGCAGGCCGGAAGGATCGTCGTGGTGCGCGGCGGCAAGCGCCTGGACGAGCCGTTCCTTGACATCCGCTCGAAGGTCACCGCCGGCGGCGAGCAGGGGCTGCTGTCGATGGCCTTCGCGCCAGACTACGCCCAGAGCGGGCGCTTCTACGTCTACTACACCGAGCGCAGCGGGACCGAATCGATCTGGGAGTACCGCCGCGCGAGCGAGGACCGCGCCGATCCGGGCAGCGCGCGCCTCGTGCTGCGCATGGCCGACCCCGAGGCCAACCACAACGGCGGCCTGATGATCTTCGGCTCCGACGGTCTGATGTACGTCGGCACGGGCGACGGCGGCGGCGGCGACGACCAGCACGGCGCGCGCGGCAACGCTCAGTCGCTCGGCTCGCTGCTCGGCAAGATCCTGCGCATCGATCCGCGCGAGTCCGGCGGGCGCCCGTACAGCGTCCCGAGCTCCAACCCGTTCGTCGGCCGCTCGGGCGCCCGGCCCGAGATCTACTCCTACGGTCTGCGCAACCCGTGGCGCTTCTCGTTCGATCGCGCCACCGGCGACCTGACCATCGCCGACGTCGGCCAGGACGCGGTCGAGGAGGTCGACTTCGTACGCAAGGGCCGCGGCCGCGGCGCGAACTTCGGCTGGCGGCCGTGGGAGGGGCGGCGGCGCAACTTCGACGAGCCGGCGCCCGGCGCGATCTTCCCGGTCATCACCCACACCCACAGCTCGGGCTTCTGCTCGATCACCGGCGGCTACGTGGTCCGCGACCGCGGCGTCCCCGGCCTGTACGGGCGCTACGTCTACGGCGACTTCTGCGACAGCCGCATCCGCGCGGCCAGGCTGCGCGCCGGCCACCGCACCACCGGGAAGCCGCTCTCGCTGCCGAAGGTCCCCGCGCTGTCGTCGTTCGGCGAGGACGCCGCCGGCCGCGTCTACGCGACCTCGCTCAACGGGCCGGTCTACCGGCTCGCCGCGCGCTGACGCGCCCGATGGACGACGTCGAGCAGATCACCGCCGACAACCCCGGCCCGTTCACGCTGAGGGGGACGAACACATGGCTCGTCGGCCGCGACCCGTGCTTCGTCGTCGATCCCGGGCCGCTCATGGAGGCGCACCTGGCGCGGGTTCTGTCCGACGCGGCGGATCGGGGCGGGATCGGCGGCATCGCGGTGACCCACGACCACCTCGATCACGTGGAGGCGGTGGAGGAGCTGCGCGGGCGCGCCGGCGGCGTCGTGGTCGCTGCCGCCGGGTACGAGCACGCCGACGTCCATCTGGGCGACGGCGACGAGTTCGGCCCGCTGCGGGCGATCGCCACGCCCGGCCACGCCTCCGACCATCTCGCCTTCGTCGCCGGCGGTGCCTGCTTCACCGGCGATGCCGTGCTCGGCGAAGGCTCGGTCTTCGTCTGGCCGGACCCCGGCGCGCTGCGCGGCTACCTCGAGGCGCTGCGGCGGCTGCGGACGCTCGACCTCAACGTCATCTGCCCGGGCCACGGCCCGATCGTGCTCGATCCGGCGGCCAAGCTCGACGAGTACATCGCCCACCGCCTGGACCGCGAGCGGCGGCTGGTGGCCGCGCTCGACGACGGCCTGCGCACCGCCGACGAGCTCCTCGATCGCGTGTGGAGCGACGTGCCGACGGCGCTGCGGGCGCCCGCCACGGTCACGCTGGCCGCCCACCTCGACAAGCTCGACGAGGAGGGCCGCCTGCCCGACGGAGTCGAGCGCCCGCAGCTCTCGCTGCTCGGCGAGCCCTAGTACGCCTCTTCGACGGCGGTCTTCGGCAGCGCCAGCGACAGCAGCGCGCAGAGCACGAACCCGCCGGCCGCATAGGGGGCGGCGTGCTCGAACGCCGCGGTGTAGCCGTGGCTTGCGAGGCGATCGAAGAACAGCGTCCCGAGGATCGCCACGCCGAGCGCGCCGCCGAGCTGCTGGGCGGTGCTGAAGACGCCCGACGCCTCGCCGGCCTCGTCGCTGGGCACCGCCGCGAGCACGACGTTGACCAGCGGCACCACGAGGAGGCCGAGGCCCGCGCCGGCGACTGCGAGCCCGGGCACGAGCGCCCACGAGCTGACCTGATCGCCCGCGTGGTGGGCCGCGATGTCGCACCCGACGAGCCCGGCCGCCATGAGCAGCGCCCCGGCCACGAGCACGTAGCGGCCGAAGCGCGGGGCGAGGCTGATCGACACGCCCGCCGTGAGCAGCGCGCCGACGCTGAACGCGATCGTCGTCAGGCCGGCGTGCATGGGCGAGAAGCCCTGCCCGGCCTGCAGCCAGAGCGTGAGCGTGAGGACGAAGCCGAGCATCGCGCCGAAGAAGACGAGCTGGACGAGGACGCCGGCGGCGAACGCCGGGTAGCGGAACAGCCGCGTGGGCAGGAGCGGCGCGACGCTGCCGTGCCGGCGCCTGGCGTCGACGACGCCCAGCGCGGCGATGGCAAGGACGCCGCCGGCGAGCAGCGCCCAGCCCCAGACGGGCCAGCCGAGGCGCCGGCCTTCGAGCAGCGGGTAGACGATCGCGACGAGCGCCGCAACGAGGATCCCCGCGCCGAGCAGATCGGGCCGCCTGGCCGCGCGCTCGCGGCTCTCGGGCACCAGCACGGCGGCGGCGGCGAGGACCGCGAGGGCGACCGGCACGTTGACGACGAAGATCGTCCGCCAGCCCCAGCCGAAGATGTCGGCGTCGGTCAGCGCGCCGCCGAGGATGAGGCCGAGGGCCGAAGCCAGGCCGCCCATCGCTCCGTACAGGCCGAAGGCGGCGCCGCGCTCCTTGCCCTCGAAGATCGAGCGGAAGGTGGCCAGCACCTGGGGCACGATGGTCGCGGCGGCGACGCCCTGCAGCGTGCGCGCGCCGATCAGCCAGCCCGGGCTCTGGGCGACGGCGCACAGCAGGCTGGCCGCGCCGAACGCCGCGACGCCGCCGAGGAACATCCTCTTGCGCCCGACGATGTCGCCGAGCCGGCCGGCGGTGATGAGGGTCGCCGCGAAGGCGAGCAGGTAGGCGGAGACCGTCCACTCGACCTCCGTCCCGCTGGCGTGCAGGTCACGCTGGAGGTGGGGAGGGCGACGTTGACGATGGTCCCGTCGATGAGGTCCATCAGCGCGG
>Ga0081539_10004156_pt1 | contig 16440 bp, 13 predicted proteins | sample TabmetS4T2R2_FD_71023 | JGI IMG/M metagenome (GOLD analysis project Ga0081539, IMG submission 71023) | Tabebuia heterophylla rhizosphere microbial communities from the University of Puerto Rico - S4T2R2 | ecosystem: Host-associated > Plants > Roots > Rhizosphere ...
GCCAACGTCCACGCGAAGGTTTTGTACGGACGTTCCAATCACCACCACATCGAGGCAGTGTTCAAGGCTTTTGCGCGGGCGCTGCGCGTTGCGTGCGCGCGCGATGCGCGGCTGGCGAAGATGCTGCCGAGCACGAAAGGGCTGCTGTGATTGCGCTGATTGATTACGGTGCCGGCAACCTCACATCCGTTCGCAAGGCGCTGACGGCCCTCGGCGCCGACTTCGTCGTTCCGCGCCTGCCGGCCGATATCGACAGCGCGCGCGGCGTGATTGTCCCCGGCGTCGGGCACTTCGCCGCCACCGCTGCCCTGGAGGGTGCATGGCTTGAAGCGATTGCGCGCAACGTCGCCGACGGGACTGCGTTGCTCGGAATCTGCCTCGGGCTGCAATGGTTGTTCGAGGGCAGCGATGAAGCGCCGAACGTTCGTGGCCTGGGCGTGCTGCCCGGCCGCATCGTCCGGCTGCGCGGCAACGCCGAACGACGTCTGAAGATTCCGCACGTCGGGTGGAATGCGCTCGACTTTCGCGCGCTGGCAACGACGAGATCTTCACCTGAAGGTCGTGGCTCGCGGCTGCTGAGCGGGCTCGATGACGGCGCGCAGGTGTACTTCACGCACTCGTACGCGGCACCGGTAACCGACGCCTGTGTGGCGGCAACGACGCACTCGGAGACATTCGCCTCCGTGGTCGAGCGTGACAACATTTTCGGCGTCCAGTTCCATCCGGAAAAATCGAGCGACGCGGGCCTCTCGATCCTGCGCAACTTCCTGCGCGTGTCCGCATGCTGACCAAGCGCATCATCGCCTGTCTGGACGTGCGCGACGGACAGGTGGTCAAAGGCGTGCAGTTTCAGCAGCTGCGACACGCGGGCGACCCGGGCGAGCTGGCGAAACGCTACAACGTCGAGGGGATCGACGAGGTCGTGATCCTGGACATCACCGCGACGCTCGAGAGTCGACAGGCGCTCGCGCGCACGATCGATGCGGTGGCACGCGAGATCTTTCTGCCGCTCACCGTTGGCGGCGGCATTCGCTCCGAAGACGATGCCGCGGCGGCGGTCGACGCTGGCGCGGACAAAGTCAGCTTGAACACCGCCGCGCTCAAGGACCCCGAGCTGATCTCCAAGCTCGCGGTCCGCTACGGCAGCCAGGCCGTGATCGTCGCGATCGACGCCAAGCGTGCCGAAGGCCGGTACGGCGTCTATGTCCGCAGCGGCACTTCGGACGCGGCGCGCGACGCGGTCGAATGGGCTCGCGAGGCTGAAACGCGAGGCGCCGGCGAGATTCTGTTGACGTCGATGGACCGCGACGGCACACGCGCCGGCTTCGACTGCGAGATGACCGCGGCCGTCGCCGACGCCGTCGACATTCCGGTCATCGCCTCTGGCGGCGCGGGCACCTTCGACCATTTCACCGAGGTCTTCACGCGCGGCTGCGCCGATGCGGCGCTGGCCGCGTCGATCTTCCACTACGCGGAATCGAGCGTGGCCGATCTGAAGCGTCATCTGCGCGCTCACGGCATCCCCGTCCGTTTGTAAATGCTGATTCCCTCGATCGATCTTCAAGACGGCCACGTCGTCCAGCTCGTGCAAGGCGATCGGCTGGCCATTCAGGCGCCCGATCCCGAGCCGTGGATCGAGAAGTTTTTCCGGTTTCCACGCGTGCAGCTGATCGACCTCGACGCGGCGATGGGTCGTGGCGACAACTCGTCACTCGCCGCCATGATCTGTCGGCGGCTGCCGTGCAGGGTCGGCGGCGGCATTCGCACCATCGAGCGGGCACAGGCAGTACTCGACGCGGGCGCGCACGCCGTGATTGCCAGTTCGGCTCTGTTCCGCGACGGCGCCGTGGACGTGGAATTTGCCCGCGCCCTCGCCGACGCCATCGGCGCCGACCGGGTGATCGCCGCCGTCGACAGCCGCGGCGGCCATGTCGCGATTCACGGCTGGAAAACGCTCCTTCCGATCACCGCCGTCGAGGCGGTCGCCGCCCTGGAGCCCTACTGCTCGGAGTTCCTCTACACGCACGTCGACAAGGAAGGGCTCATGCAGGGCACCGACGTGGAAGCGATCCTGCGCGTCCGCCGCGCGACGTCGCGCCGCGTCACCGCCGCCGGCGGCATCACGACGTGGGGCGAGATCGATCTGCTCGACGCGCACGGCGTCGACGCCGTGGTCGGCATGGCCGTCTATACCGGACAGTTACCGCTCGACAGGTGACGCTTGCCCAGTACGCGGATCCGCGTAATCATTACGCAGATCTGCGTAACCATTACGCACTTGTGCGTAATGACGTTTTCGGTCATGGACAATCCGTTCGTCTACGGCGAGATCGTTCCCGACGACGCGTTCGTCGGCCGGGAGGCGGAGCTGCTGCGGCTCGTCGCCGACCTCGGCGACGGACAGAAGGTGTTCCTCATCTCGCCGCGCCGCTATGGCAAATCGTCGCTCGTGCGTCAGGCGCTGAAGGCGCTCGGACTGCGCGGGGCGCTGACGCTGGAAGTCACCGTCAGCAGCCACAGCTCGTACGTCGCGTTTCTCGAGGGATACGCCCGCGCGCTCGCCGGGCTGGAGACCAAGTGGCAGCGCGCACGTGACTGGCTCGTCGGTGGCATCACCTCGACGCGGCCCGAGGTCCGCTACGACGCCAGGCTCGCCGGCGTCGGCGCGCTCTCGGTCGCCTTTCCCAACGTGCAGACGGCGCGTGACGTCACGCGGCTGGCAAACGAGCTGTTCGCGCTGCCGGGTCGCATCGCCGCCGAGCGCAAGCGGTCGGTGGTCGTCGCGCTCGACGAATTCCAGGCGATCGATGCGTTCAACGGCGGCAGCGTCGAGCATGCGCTACGCGGCGCCGCGCAGCAGCAGCGCCAGGTCGGCTACGTGTTCGCCGGCTCCGAGCCCAGCCTGATGGAGAAGATGATCGGACCGCGGCGACCGTTCTACAAGGCGGGTCCGGTGATGCGGTTGCAGAAGATTCCGCCCGACGTGTTCGCCGCCTGGATCGAGCGGCGCTTCCAGAAGAGCGGCGTCCGTCCGGAAGCGGGCGTCGGCACCGCCATCGTGGAGCTGGCAGGCAATCTTCCCTACGACGTACAGCGCCTGGCTCACGAGACCTGGGACGACGTGCGTGCCGCCGGAGGCCGGAAAGCCGGCCTCGACAACCTGCACGACACGTTGAGCCGTCTGCTCGCGGAGCAGGACACGATCTTCGAAGCGATCTGGCAACGCCTCACGCTCGCGCAGCGGACGGCATTGCGCGCGGTCGTGCTGCAGGGTGGTCGCGCTCTGCTGTCCAGCGATACGGCGGCCCGGCATCGCCTGGCGGCGCCGTCGACGACGCAGCGAGCGCTGTCGTCGCTGATGAACCAGGAGATCGTCATCAAAGAGGATTCGCAGTACGTCGTCGTCGACTCGCTGCTGCGCGAGTGGGTCGCGAGGAAGACGTTTTGAAGGGGCTCCTTGCTCGCGTCGGCCTCGATCGTCCGGAGCTGCGCGCCTGGGCGATGTACGACTGGGCGAACTCCGCGTTTCAGACCACGGTCATCACGGCGGTGTTCCCGCGCTTCTTCAGCGACTATGCGGCCGCCGGTCTCACGCCGGTGCAGGCGACGGCGCGGTTTGCCTGGCTCAGCACGATCGGCGCGATCGTCATTGCCCTGCTCGGACCGCCGCTCGGCGCGTTCGCCGACGCCCGCGCCGCGAAGAAGAAGATGCTCGCCGTGTCGATCGCGTTCGGCGTCACCGCGACATTCCTGATGGTGTTCATCGATCGAGGCGACTGGCTGTACGCGGGCGGGGTATTTCTGCTCGGGAACGTCGCCATCACGGCGAGCTTCGTCTTCTACGACTCGCTGCTGCCGCACATCGCCCGCCACGAGGAAATGGACCGGGTGTCGACCGCCGGCTATGCCCTCGGCTACATCGGCGGCGGTATCCTGCTCGTGATCAACCTGGTGTGGATCCTCATGCCCGCGCGGTTCGGGCTGCCGAGCTCCGTCGCCGCGATCAAGCTGACGTTCGCCAGCGTCGCTGTGTGGTGGCTGATCTTCTCGATCCCGTTGTTTCGGCGCGTCCCGGAACCCAGGGCTGTTCTGACCGCGAGCGCGCGGCCGATTCGCGACACGTTCGGGACCGTATGGCGAACGTTTGGCGAGCTTCGCGGCTACCGACAGGCGTTCCTGATGCTGATCGCGTTTCTCCTCTACAACGACGGCATCCAGACGATGATCAAGATGTCGTCGATCTATGGCGCCGAGGCCGGCATCGACGCCAACGCGCAGATCGCCGCGTACATCGTCGTGCAGTTCGTCGGCATCCCGTTTTCGTTCATCTTCGGCGCGCTGGCGGGACGGATTGGAGCCAAGCCGTCGCTCTTCATCGCCCTCGTCGTGTATACGGGCATCAGCGTCCTTGGCTACTTCATGACGACCACCTGGCATTTCTTCGCGCTGGCGTTTCTCGTCGGCATGGTTCAGGGCGGCAGTCAGGCGCTGAGTCGATCGCTGTTCGCACGCATGATTCCGAAAGAGAAGTCGTCGGAGTACTTCGGCTTCTTCTCCGTCTTCGAAAAATTCGCTGGCATCGCGGGTCCGGCATTGTTCGCCGCGTCGGTGACGATGTTCGGCTCCAGCCGCGCCGCGGTTCTGTCGGTGATTCTCTTCTTCGTCCTCGGCGCGATCGTCCTCACACGCGTCGACGTGGCAGCTGGCGAGGCGGAGGCGGCTGCAGTAACGTAAGCTCCGATGCGAATCGTCGTCAGCGGCGGCACCGGCTTTCTCGGCCGCAGGCTCGTCGAGCGGCTGCAGGCTGAGCACGAGGTGATCGTCCTGACACGCCGGCCACGGACCGCGGGCGAGGTGCAGTGGTCTCCCGGAACATCGGATCGCCGGTGGATGGAGACCGTTCGCACCGCTCACGCGGTCGTCAATCTGGCTGGCGAGTCGATCGCGGGCGGACGATGGACCGCAGCCCGCAAGAAGAAGATCGTCGACAGCCGCATCACCGCCACGCGAGCCATCGTCGAGGCCATCAAATCAGCGACGCATCCGCTCGTGCTGATCAATGCGTCGGCGATCGGCTTTTATGGCGATCGGGGCGACGAGCCGATGACCGAGCAGTCGTCGCCGGGGGACGACTTTCTGGCTCGCCTCTGCACGGCCTGGGAAGCGGAAGCGCTCACGGTCGCGGACCGCTGCCGCGTCGTGCTGTTGCGCAGCGGAATGGTGCTGGCGAAGGACGGCGGCGCACTGCCGCAACTGGCGCTGCCGTTCCGTCTGTTCGTCGGCGGACCCGTTGGCTCGGGCCGACAGTATTTGTCGTGGGTTCACCTCGACGACTGGGTCGAGCTCGCGCGATGGGCGCTGACGAGCGACACCGTCGCCGGACCACTCAACCTGACGGCACCCGAACCGGTCACCAACGGCGAGTTCGCGCGGACGCTCGGACGCGCGCTGCGCCGCCCGGCGATCATGCCCGCGCCGGCGTTTGCGCTTCGTCTGCTGCTGGGAGAAATGGCTGATGCGATGGTCCTCGGCGGACAGCGCGTGCTGCCCGCCAAGGCACAGTCACTTGGCTTTGCGTTCCGCTACCCGAGACTGGATGCGGCGCTAGCAGCGATCTACGGGCGGGCGTAGCGGTTCAGCACGTCGAGCCATTGCGGAACCGGTTCACGCGAGTCGGCCTGTCCCTGCAGGACGACCTGTCCGGTTTCGAGCCGTTTCCCATAGAAGCGCTCGTTCGCGTCGCGGTCCGCGCGAAACGTGCTGCCGTTGATCGTCACGCCGGCGAACAGCCCGCGCGCCCGGGAGTAGCTCAGGATCTCGGCACGCAGCTGCAGGTCGGTCGACGCCTGTGCATCGCGGCCAACCGGACCGGCGGCAACGGCGGCATCGGCGCCCAGTTTGAACTGGTTGCGCACGAGCGACTCGAGCCCTCGGCGCTGCATGATGACGAGGACCAGATCGGCCGCCTGGCCACCAATCTGGAGGCCAATGCTGCCTCCCGTGATCGTCATGAAGGCGGGCGCCGACCAGCCGTCCGCGGTGCGTGCGCTGATCACGCCGCGACCGCGCTGACCGCCGACGATGAAGCCCCCTTTGATCGTGTTGGGAAAGATGGCGATGCCTTCAGCCTTGGTGATGATCGAGCGCGGGATCGACTGATCGTCGGCGCCCATGATCTCGTTGAAGACGGTGACCGCCTCGCGCAGCCGCGCGGCTTCGGATGAATCCGACGGTTGCGTCGAGACGACGGACGGAGCGAGTGTGAGTGCGAGTAGTGCGAAAAAGAGCGGGAAACGCATGAACGCGATCATACCGTTCACGGCGGGTCTGTGAATCGAGAACTTGGCGGGTCCCGCGAAGCGCACCCGCCTCAGCTACACGATCGCCGGCGCGCCTCCCAGGAAGTTCCCGCCCAGAATCGGGACCGAGTTCGCGCCCAGCCAGCCGTCCAGCACCCGCGCGTAGACAGAACGGAAGTCGATTTCGTAGCGCACATCGCCACCGCTGTTCTCGAGCGTGGGATTGGACGCGACGGGATCGAGCGACGGGGCCGATCCGTAGATGCCGCCGCGGACGCCACCGCCAATCGCCATCATGATCCCCGCTGCACCGTGGTCGGTGCCTCCGCTGCCGTTCTCCGAAATGCGCCGGCTGAATTCCGAGAACTGCATGATCAGCGTGTCGTTGAGCAGACCCTGGTTGCGCAGGTCGTTGTAGAAGGCGACCACGCTGTCGTTGACCATGGTCATCAGGTTCGCGTAGGCGCCGCCGCCCTGCGCTCCCTCGCCCGCGTGCGTGTCGAAACCGCCCACTTGCACCCAGTACACACGCGTGCCGAGGCCGCGCACGATCGATCCGGCGACCGTGCGCAGCGCCTGCGCCAGTCCGTTGTTCGGATACGTGACGGTGCCCGTGTAGTTCGCAAACGTCGCCACGCGATCGAGCGTGTCGAGGGCGGAACGCGCGGACGCGTTGACGAACGCGAGCTGCGGACGATCGACCGGCACGTGCGACGCGATCCGCGTTGCCGCGGCCCGCTCGTTCACCGCCTCCTCGCCCGTATTGGGGCTGGCGAAGCTGTACGCGCGCGCGTCGGGAATGGCCGGCACGGCCACGCTTCGCGACATCAACGCGCGCGGCAGATCGCGTGTCGTCGTCCAGGCGGCCAGCGGATCGCGCGGGACGGTTTCGAGGAACCGGCCAAGCCATCCCATGCTGGACGGCGCGTTCGGATCAGCCGTGCCCCAGATATCGGATCCCTGAAAGTGCGAGCGACTCGAGTTCGCGTACCCGGCGCGCTGAATGACCGCCAGGCGCCCCTGATTGAAGATGTCGCGCAGGCCGGTCAGGCGCGGATGCAGGCCGAGCGCGTTGCCGGCGGTGTCGGTGCCGATCTGGAGGACCTGCGCCGCCGGCACGGCAATCGTCGGACGACGGCTGTAGTAGAACGGGTCGCGATACGACACCACCGTGTTGAGCGAATCGTTGCCACCGGACAGGTAGAAGACCACGAGGTTGCGCGCCCGCGCCCCCTGCGCCTGGGCGAGATCGCACAGGAACTCCGGCGCCGCCAGCGTGACGGTGAATGCGGAGACGCCGCCCCGGATGAAGCTTCTGCGAGAAACATGCATGTGCGATCCCCTAGTGGAACGTCCTTGTGATTTCTAGAGCGGGCCGCCGCCGGTTGGCCCGCATGATCGCCGTCGAAAGGCTGTCGCGCGCATGACAGGTTCAGTTGAGACAATCCACTAGATGAACTGGTACTCGGACGAGCCCACGATCAGCCGTGTCAGGCCGGCGGCCTTGGCCTGCAGCTGCGTGGCGGATCCGGTCCAGGCTCCACCGGCCGAGACGTAGGCCTGCAGAGCGGCGTACGGCGGCGCGTCGAAATCGGTTGCCGTCAGGCGATCGATGAAGTAGCTGACGAAATCGTCGACCGATGATTTGGCGACCGCGGCGTCGCGCGCGAGGTTGAACCGCTGATTGGCTGCGAGCGTGGCCGCGAAGTTCATCCTGGCGAGCATCGCGCCGCTCGAAAACCATTCCTGTCCAAGGCTCCATCCGGCGACATCGGGCGGCTCGAACAGCGTCTGCCCCATGTTGATCAGCGCCGTCCGCGCCGCATCCACCGAAAAACCGTTCCACCCGACTTCCTTGATGGCGCGAGCCGCGAATTCCGCCGGCCACGAATATCGCGTGTACCAGTTCGCGGAATCCATGAAGGCCGGCGATCGAAGAATGTAGGCGAGCACCGGCTTGATCTGCGTGTCGTACTGCAGATAAATGCGGGCGGCGTTCTCGATGAAGTCGTCGTCGGGCGGATTGACTTCGCTGACGAAGAAGTTCCACAGCTTGCGCGCGAGACGACGCGCCGTCTCCGGGTGCGCGGCCAACGCGGTCAGGAAATCGATGCCGTCCTGCATGCCTTCGGCGGCTGACCGTGCCGGAATGGACTTGCCGCCATCGGGATTGACGGCGAACGTGAACGCCTTCTCGGTGGTGTCGTGCTGGTTCGCGTTGTAGACGAACTCGTAATACGCCGTCGGCACGTTCGCATCCGGACCGCCAACCAGTCGCAGATTCCAACCGGTGAACACGCGCGCCGCGGCGTACACGTCCTGCTCGACGTAGTTGCCGATGCCGAACGTGAACAGCTCCATCACTTCGCGGCCGAAGTTTTCCTGCGGGCGCTGCCGCGTATTCAGGCGGCCATCGAGCCAGACCAGCATCGCGGGATCGCGCGCGACTTCGATCAACAGGTCGCGAAAGCTGCCCAGCCCCATATCCCGAAACAGCTCGAGCTGACCGCGCGGACCGGGCAACTGGCCATCGACCAGCGCCAGCATCTTCGTACCCTGAATGCCTCCTACCGTGCCCGCGACTTTCGAGTATGCCGTGGCGAAGTGGTTGTGCCAGAAGAGCGCCATCTTCTCCTGGAGCGGCCGCTGCGAATGGACCATCCGGAACAGCCATCGCTGCCGGGCATCTTCGATGTTCGTGTTCGGCGAGAACTGCCCGCGCGTGGTGACGCTGACGTACGCGCTTTGTCCGATCTTCGAGTCGACGTCATCCGGCTGCCGGTCGACGTTCAACAGATACTCGACGACGGCCGGTGGCGCGAAGCGTTCGAATGCGCGCAGATCATCCGCGCTGGCCCCGAAGCCGCCGCGGCGGAGCAGATGCGCTGTTTGCGGTTGCCCTCGTCCCATCTAGGTCCTCACCTGGAAGTGCCAATTGTAGAGCCGGGGAACGGAAAAGCAACCCCGCAAAAGAGTTATCGGACCAGTGATGTCAGAAGGCCGCGGATGGAGAAGAGATCCGACGCGTCACCGCGTTCGTCGATCAGCGCTTCGAGCTGATCGCGCACAAAACGGCCTGCATTGGCACGTCGGGCGAGAAAATTCACCAGCCATGGGCGCGCCGCGCAGTGCTGCGCAACCTGATACGCCTGGTAGCGGCGGAGAAAGCGCCGGCGGAATTCAGCACCGTATGTCGCGTGCACGGTCGCGATCGGGACATGTCCGGCGATGGCGCGCGCGACCAGATCGGCGGCCAGGAGGCCGCTTTCCATCGCTTTGCCGATTCCCTCGCCGGTGCCCGGATACGTCATCGAAGCAGCGTCACCGAGCACGAGCAGGCCAGGCCGCCCGAACTGTGCCCCGGCAAGACCGGTACGCAGTGGGGCGCCGCGAAATTCGGTCAGCCGTCGCGACGTGCTCACGATCTCCGCGGCCGGCTCGAAGCGCGTCTGAAAGTACTCCCAGAACGCGCGCAATCGTTTTCCATCGGTGCCGAAGATGCCGACGCCGATGTTCAGTCGATTGCCCGGACCGGGAAAGATCCAGCCATAGCCGGGACACCACTCTTCACAGTAGGCGATCGTCAGGTGCGCGAACCGTCGCGCGACCTCTGGTGGCGCCTCGAAGTAGGCTCGACCCGCCGCGCCGGTCGGCTTCATCGGGACCGACAAGCCGAACGCCTCGAGGGCCGTCGCGTTCGCGCCGGTGGCGAGCAGCGTCACGCGAGCGCGGATATCGATGGTGCCGCCGTTGCTGTGAAAGCGCGCGCCGGCGACTCCCTCATCGCCGTCGACCGAGCTCGTCGCGCTCATCGATGGCAGGAAGCGCGCGCCCGCCTCGATCGCGGCGTCGAGCAGGATGGCGTCGAGCCGTTCGCGGGGGACGCAGGCCAGCCTCCCGCGGATGCTGGCGTGCTCGCCATCAGGCGGATAGAGCCGCAGTTCGTCCGCGCTCACCGCTTCGCTCAGCACCCGTGCGCGAATGCCGAGCACGTCGAGCGCACCCAGCGCGTCGCCAATCAGCCCATCGCCGCAGATCTTGTCGCGCGGGAACGCCGACCGGTCAGTCAGGACGACGTCGAGGCCTTCCCGTGCGAGGGCGCGCGCCGCTGCCGTCCCCGCAGGTCCGGCACCGACCACGAGCACGTCACAAATGGATGGAGTCTGCACAGCTCACTGGGTCGCGTTCACCCTTACGAACCACGGAGGCACGGAGACACGGAGGTCCGTCTTCTTTATCCAGCTGATGGCGACATCTCGTAATAAAGGCGCGACGACGCGGTCACTTCAGTTGCAACCATCAAGATCAACGAGATCACTCCGTGCCTCCGCGGTTCGTGATTGGGTGAATGCCGCTCCCGATCAGAACCGCAGCCGGAACCCGAGCTGGAACTCGCGCTGCTCGTACCCACCGTTGGGACGGAAGCCTTCGGCGCTCGTCGGAATCGGCGCCAACGGATTGCCCAGCGTGTCGACGGCAATCGTCGACGTCACGCCTGACCACTGCACGGTGTTGAACACGTTCTTCAACTCGCCGATCACCTCCGCCCGCAGGTTGCCTCGGAACGGCACGAAGCGCGAGTAGCGCATGTCCACGTTGTAGCGCGCCGGCAGATAGAGCGAGTTGCGATTCACGCCGATCGGCCGATCGCTGCCGAACCCGTCGTTGTTCAGGTCGCGATTCGACGGAATGTTGAACGGCAGCGCACTGTTCATCTGAATCAGGATCCCGAGCTGGTTGTTGTTCAGAATCGACGCCAGCGCCCGGTTGTCGCTGTTGACGGTCGGCTGGAACACGATGCTGCCGTTGAAGTTGTGCCGGGTGTCGAGCAGGTTCGGCCCCTTGTCGCGATCGAGATTGGTCGGATCCGTGCGGAACGCATCGCTGACCACACCGAGCGCGCTCGTTCCCGGGAAATGCTGGCTGAGCGGCGCGTTGTCCTCGCCCTTCGCCAGGGTGTAGGACAGATTGAACGTCGTGCCATTCGAGAGACGACGCGCGAGCAGGATGCTCACGGCGTTGTAATGACCCGAGCCCGGCGACTGCAGCGAGTAAATGTGATTGAACCGCGGATCGACGCGTGTGGTCGCGTTCACCGCCGTGCTGTAGACCGGGCGGCCGTCGGACAGGGTCGACACCGGATTGGTCAGGTTGATGTCGGTGACCACCGGCAGGTCCCTGATCAGCGAAAACGTGTAGCCGACCTGCACCGAGTAGTCGGTCCCGATCGCCCGCTCGTACTGCACGTTGTTCTGCCACGTGCGCGCAATCTGGAAGTCCGGGTCGACGGTCGCGATCGATTGCGTCGGCAGCACGAAACCGGGCGGCAGGTTCGCGAGGTTCGAAGGAAACGCGGGCGCGCCGACGGAGGTCGGTGACAGCGAGACCGTCACGGTCTTCGGCGAACCGCTGAACTGCAGCCCGTTCTCGTACGCAATCAGAATCGGCTGGTCGTACATCAGGCCGCTGCTGGCACGGACGACCGTGCGCGGGTTCAGCGTCCAGGCGATCCCGGCGCGCGGGCCGAAGTTGTTCGCGTCGGCGTTGAACTCCCGATTGCCTTCGAACGGCGCGTTGTCGACGCCGGACGGCGGCTTGTACAGGTCGTAGCGCAGCCCGTACAGGAATTTCAGGCTCGGCGACACCTGCCAGTCGTCCTGCACGAAGGCGCCGAAGATCTGCGTGTTCATCGTGAACGACAGCTCGCCGAAGACCTGGCTGAAGTTGCTGTAGCTGGCGCGGTTCACGCCGCTTCGCGCGTCGAGATAGGACTGGATCGACGGAAACGTATACGACTGCAGCGGCGCGCTGGTGCGGCCGTCGTGCACGTGCTGAAAGTCGATCCCGGCCTTGTAGCTGTGACTGCCGCGGATCAGCGTGAAGTTGTCGACCACCTCGGTGATGTTCTGCTTGAAGTCGAAACCATTGCCGCCCTGACCCGTCGTGCTGTACGGGCCGCCGAAATTGGCGATGCCCGACACGGAGATATACGGCGCGGGTCCGGCTTCGGCGCTCGCCGTCGACTGCTGATGGCGATGGGCGTACTGAACGCGCAGCTCGTTCAACTTGTTGTTGCTGATCGTCGAGACCAGCTGCCCCGAGGTCGAATCCATCGCATCGACGAAGTCCGACGCCACCTGCATCGTTCCCAGACCGCCGACGTTGTTGTTGTACGGCGAGTTGTTTCTGAAGAGGATGTGGCGGCCGGTGAGCCGATTGGATCGATTCAACTGGTAGTCGACCTTGCCGATGAAGAACGGCACCTTCTGGATGTTGGGCGGAACGCCCGGTTGGACCGGCAGGCCGAGCGCCGCCGCGTTGGCGGGAACGACCGTGATCACTTTCTGCGCCGACAGATCGCGTTGGGTGCGCTCGTATCCAGCGTAGAAGAACAAGCGGTCATGCTTGACCGGTCCACCCACCGTTCCCGTGAAGGTGTCGACTTTCGTGTCCGGCTTGTTCGTGCCCGTGCGTGGTCCCTGGAAGAAGAAGGGGTAGGCGCTGAAATCACGACGCCGGAACAGATAACTGCCATCGCCTCGTATCTGGTTCGTTCCCGACGGCGTGATCGCGTTGTACACCAGCCCCATCGTCTGGCCGAATTCCGGCGCATAACCACTGGTGACGACCTTGACCTCACGAATCATCACTTCCGACATCGGAAGCAGCCGAAGACCGGCGCGATCCTTCTCGGTGTTCGTGTTGCCGTCGATCTGATAGTTGATCCGCATCAGCGTGCCGTTGGCCGAAATACGCGGCACGCCGAACTCCGGATTCTCGAACCCGGTTACGCCAGGCTGCGCAAGCGCGAAGTTGTACGGATTGCGCGCGACCAGCGGCAGGTTCTTCACTTCCGTCTCGCTCAGATTCCGACCGGCGTCGATGCGGCCGCTGTCGAGCACCGGCGTGGCGGCGGCGTTGACGCTGATCACCTCGGTCACGCCACCGACGGACAAGACCGGGTTGACGATCACCGTCTGGCCTGCCGAGAGGCGGATGTTCGTCTGCTCGAACGTCTTGAACCCCTGCAGCTCGGCGGACACCTTGTAGATGCCGAGCGGCAGCAGAGGCGCGCGATAGATACCCGCTTCGTTGGTCGTCACAGCACGCGTCGCGCCCGTGTCGGTGCTCGAGATGGTCACCGTGACACCGGGCAGCACACCACCCTGCGAATCACTGACGATGCCTTCGATGGCACCGTTGGCCGCCTGCGATTGCGCGAATGCGGGTGAGGAGAGAGAAAGAACGACAAACAGCGCCGCAAGCGCTCGAAACTTGGTCAAGAGCTCCTCCGATAGGTCGAAACCCCGAGTATACCCCGTGGTTCGAGCCCACTAAGAACAGCAAGACGGTATCTGCCACGAAGGACGCAAAGCTCCGGCTCGACGCTGAGCGGCCTGCGAAGCAGGCCGATACGTCAGGTTCGCTCGTGCCGATGAACGAGCGGCTCCTTTCTCTGGCTCGTTCATTCGACACAAGCGAATCTGACGCGCGTCGAGCGCTGTTTCAAAGAACACGAGAGCGGCTTTGTGTCCTTTCTTTATTGGCCTTGGTGTCCTTTGTGGCAAAAACGATCTTCGTGTGCTTCGTGGGTCACGAGGTGTAGCAGGCCTCGTACATCGGGACGATGCGTTCGGCACAGAAGTGCTCCCGCACACGGCGGCACGCCGCCTTCGCTATACGGCGGTGAAGCTCGCGATCGTGAAGCAGTTCGATGGCGCTCTCGGCCATGTCGTCGATCGCGTCGGGTTGGTGCAAATAGCCGGTCACGCCATGCTCGATCACCTCCGGCAAGCCACCGACGCGCGAAGCCACGACGGGAACCTCGCACGCCATGGCTTCCAGCGCCGCCAGCCCGAAGCTCTCCTGAGCCGACGGCAGCAGGAAGAGGTCGCTGATCGAGAGCAGCGGCAGCACTTCCTCCTGCGCGCCGAGAAATTCCACGAGCGATGCGATGCCGAGCTCACGGGTGATGCGGTGCGCTGCGGCCCTCTCTGGTCCGTCACCGACGAGGAGCAATCGCGCGGGCACCCGCTGGCGAATACGGTCGAAGACGGCCAGGACCGCGTCGATCCGTTTCACCGGCCTGAAATTCGATACATGCACCACGAGCCGGGTGTCGTCATCGCCGCCCGTGAACCGACGCCGCAAGTCGGGCCGCTCGATGCGGCGATGAATCGCGCAGTCGAGAAAATTGGGAATCACACTGATCGACCGCGTGACGCCGAGCTCGGCAACCGTCGACGCGCGCAGGCTCTCCGACACCGCCGTCACGCGATCCGATTGCTCGATCGAGAACGCCACGATCTCCGAGTACGACGCGTCGTTGCCGACGAGCGTGATGTCGGTGCCGTGCAACGTCGTCACGACCCGCGGCACGTGTGTCGCCGGTCGCGAGGCGAGCACCTGCCGCGCCAGGAAAGCGGCCGTCGCGTGCGGAACCGCGTAGTGGGCATGAATCACGTCGAGCGCGGCTTCGCGTGCCACCTGCACGAGCCGGTTGGCCAGCGACAACAGGTACTGCGGCTCACGAAACAGTGGATACGTCGGCGTCAGCACCTGGTGGAAAGACAAGCCGGCCTGAAATTCTCCGAGCCTGAACGGCGTCTCCGTGCTGATGAAATGGACCTGATGGCCGCGCAGCGCCAGCGCCTTCCCCAACTCGGTGGCGACGATGCCGCTGCCGCCGACCGATGCGTAGCAGACGATGCCGACGTTCACGACCCGGTCCAGTTGCGGAGCAGGTGAGGTCTGAGGAGCGGCTGCTGGACGACGAACCCTTCGGCGAAGTCGACGTCGCACAACGCACCGAACTGGGCATCGCGGCTCTCGATGAGCTGAGTGAATCGCGATGACGTCAATCGCGTCTGCACGGCGTTGGTCCCGCTCGGACGAAACTGGCTTGTGTGGCACGCGAGCGCGCACCGTTTGGTCTCGTAATGTTCGGCGACGTCGATGACGAACGAGGGCGCGACCGAGTCGTTGATGAAGTAGTAGCAGACCCATTCCGGCTTCCACGCATCGCCTTCCACAGGAAACCGGCGGAGACCGGCACTGAAGATCGCATCGGTGGAGAGATGGCTCGCCGCGACGTGGTCGGGATGTCGATCGGACCAGTGCGGGATGGCAACGACTCGCGGCCGTGCCGCGCGGATCAGGGCGGCGATCCGAAAGCCGTGATCGGGCGACGTGCCGAGCTCACGGTCCGGCAGCCGGAGATTGACGCGCCACGCGGCACCGAGCACCGCCCGCGCGGCTTCCGCCTCGGCGAGTCGCTCCTCGACCGTGCCGTTGCTGCCCATCTCCCCGGCGGTGAGATCGCACAGCCCTACACGCAGCCCGAGCGCAACGTGCTTGGCAACGGACCCGCCCATTCCGATCTCGATGTCATCCGGGTGTGGACCGATGACCAGCAGATCGACACCTGTCACACCGTCGAGACCGGTCGCCTCGCTCACCGCATCCACCCGAACACGTCATCGTCTCGTGTGGAGGCATCGGCCGCCGCACGGGCGAGAATTCGTGCGGCGAGAAACGCGCCGGTGATCGAATCGCCATCGCCGCCGAGAGCAAACAGATGATGCGGGTAATTGCGGTGGGGACCGATGTACATGACGCCGTCAGCCGTCTCGCCGTACGTGACATCCCATCCGTAATCCGGCATCAGGCCGGAGATCGCCGGATACATCGTCAACAACTCGTACATCAGCTGCCCGGTGCGCTGGATGAAGGTCGTCTCTCGTAATCGCTCGGGAATCTCGTCCTGATCGGCCCCGGAGACCACGAGACGATGATCCACCGTCCATCGGATCCGATGATGTGGAGTCGCATTGTCGCGCAGCGTCACTCCGAGACCGGCCATCTGTTTCCGAACCGCCGCCGGGACCGGCTCGGTCATCACCACGTATCGATGCCGCCGCTTGAAATGGCGGCGTAGCGACGTGTATTCCGGCGTCGCCGAGCCGGTCGCCACGATCACCCGATCGGCGCGAATCGTGCCGCCGGCGAGCATGAGCTGAGCGTGCTTGCGCGTCCACCGCACCTTCGTGACCGCCGTGCGCTCGAAGAACGTGGCGCCGCGCTTCGCCGCCGCCTGCGCGAGCCCGAGCGCCACGCGAAAGGGGTCGAGCGAAAACGCATC
>Ga0081539_10004157_pt1 | contig 16435 bp, 16 predicted proteins | sample TabmetS4T2R2_FD_71023 | JGI IMG/M metagenome (GOLD analysis project Ga0081539, IMG submission 71023) | Tabebuia heterophylla rhizosphere microbial communities from the University of Puerto Rico - S4T2R2 | ecosystem: Host-associated > Plants > Roots > Rhizosphere ...
ACCAGATTGGAAGTATAGAACTCTATATGATCATACTGTACTGGACCATGATGAAACTATTGTCAATTGGCTCGTTTAGGAGGTAAACCTTCTGCACAATATGCAATTGCAGATGTCACTGGATGGAGTGGTCCAATACCAGGCCATGGCTATTGTTGAAGTTTTTTGCTTGCTGATCTGGCGACGGCACATCGTCTACACATCCTGGCGAAACAAGACATCGCGGTGTGAGCCGCTCTTACCAGTGGAGGTCCATCGGTCTACCACTCAATGGATCAGGCAGGGCCTGCACCCGCCCCCACATGCCAACAGTCCGCAGGGGTATGTTCGTAGGCATCCACTGGCATCTGCGCTTTCCGGTACCTCTGGAGAAATTTTTAACGATAAGCGTGTCTGGGTATTTTCACGAGTATGCCTGTCTCATTTATCTCTGCCGCTAATGCATTGATGAGACGATGTTTACTGAGATGAGAAAATGAGACGCCAGAAGGGGGTTTTCGCCTCTGTATGAACTCTTTGCCACGTGTCTCGTTTAAGGGTCGTTTTCGCAGACACCTACAAGTCATTGTGCGGTAAGGGGTAATTCCTTAGCGTTAGATATTTCTCCATTCCTACCGGAAAGCGATCTGGGACGTTTCTCCTCCCTGCGCGCCACCGGGTTGTCCCTGCGCGCGGTGGGGTGCCTCATCAGTACAACGCCTCGGAGGCAGCCGTGGACGCCTGCAATGCCGCTATCGCCTGGGCGCGACGGGCTCAGTGCACAGCGGAGGCGGCATTGTGGAGGTTGCACACGCCCTCCATGGATCGCCAAGGGCACCACGAATGCATGCGCAACGCGGTGCTCGATGCGAGCTTGAGCATACCCATAACTGCTCGCCACCAAAGAATTTATGTCGGGTCATACAGTAGGTGTAGGCGGAGTATAACCTATGCCCGATACGGGCGCGTTCCCATTTTTCCGATCAGGCTACCAGCAAAGCAAGGTGTGACGTAGCCATACGTTTCAACATGTTCCACCGACCCGCTTTGTAGTACGACCGCAACAAGAGGATGGCCTCGGCACTGGCGCGACACCAAAAGAGACTCGGGCCTTTCAAGCGCAAATTGACCACGCGTCGTACGGCACTTTCGATGGCCCCACTCCCAATCGGGAGCTTCATGGCCATGAGTTGAGCATACGCCATGCGGTGCTGGTTCTTGGTGAAGTACTCACGATGCTTGCGGATCGCCTTGCTGTTGCGGCCTCGGCAGAGGTCACGTACCGCGGTAATGACCTGATCCACCTCGCCTCGCATCAGCAAGTGGCGCTGGCGCGTGCGCCAGCGGGTACGTGCCTTGGCACTCCAGTCTTTGCGCAGTGCTGCGACCTGGCCCAGGTGGTGCACCGCGTGATAGAAGTCCAAAAGTTCATGCACCTGTGCGGTAGCTCATCCTAACGCTTGGACCAACAGTGGCACCCGTTTCCATATCCATGGCGCTCCATCGGCGATAAAGAGGACGTGATCCGCTTGGGTGATCTCCAGGCGCTGCAAGGAGGTGCGGAGCAAGGCGAACACCGCATCTGGCCCTTGGAGCGTGGCGTCAATGAAGGGGGCAAAGCGGGACTCTTGCTTCCCCTCGGCATCGACCACATACACGATCAACACCTTGGGTGCACGCCAGGCTCCCGTGTAACGCCGTCGCCCCTTCTTGGTCTGCGGTCCCCTTTTGGGCTCGCGCAGCCGCAGGCGTCCCCCATCGCTGCTGATCACGACGCGCCGCCCTGCCACAGTGTCTTCAAACGCTGTACGCTCGATCTGTTGTGCCAGCCGGGCGCGGGCCGCATAGCGGTAGGCGATCAGCCGCACCGTTTTCGTATCCAACTCGACGCCTCTGGCGGCCAACACGTCCTGGGCCTCGGCCAAAGAGCCCAGCATCGCGGCTAACAGACTCACCTCTGAAGCCAACGCTGGCGTACAGCGATCGTAAATACCTAACAGCACCAGGCCGGCATATACACCGGCGGAGCGCTTGCCGGCTCGTCTCTGTCCCTTGCGGCGGTAATAGGTCACCCACAGCGGCACGGTATGTCCTTGCGCTGTGCGTACCCTCACCCTGACCTTGCCATCGTTCTTGAGCGGCTGGGGCCATTGGCTCACCAACCGCGCTTGCTCGGCTTGCAAGGCCGCCGAATCCAAAGCCTGTTGCATGTGGTACCCCACCAATAAGCTGCCCAAGCGGTCGGTGCGTTGACGAATCTCGCGCTCCAACGCCTCGAGTTCCTCTGGGCTCGTCACCAGTTGTGGGGTTTGCTGCATCTGTCGAAGTTCGTTGAGGACCGCTTGTATGTGGCTGGCATAATCGCTCTCCTGGCTACTCAAACCCAAGTCACTCATCATGTCGATGCTCCTTTTCATGCTCCATCGTCTCTGGAGCATCATCGATGACTCGGATTCTGTTGTCAGCTCCGTTGTGTCCTTATATCCTGCTCTCCTCTCGTTTCACATGTTGGCCGGAAATTCGGATCGTGCCCAGGCTTGGATCATGGCGTTGGCCCCCCCAACTGCTTTGGGCGAGGCACAAATACCGAAGTATCGAAGGACAGCGTCGTTCTCACTGGGGCATCGTATAAATTTGTATTCCTTTTATATACTATTTTAGTATACTATATTAGTATGAATCAGCGTGTCATTTACTATAACCGCTTCTGAACGAGGCACAAATACTACGCACCATAGGACAGACGTGGTCGAGGATTTTGATATTATTCTGGTGGCTACAAGTGGCCAACGCCGTGATCGAAGCCAGATATCAGACCCCTATCCACCTGCCATCGTCGTGTGGCCACTATTTTCACAGGCACTAAGATTTCTCCAAGAGCTCTATTGCCTATGTGATGGAGTAGGTGAGGAGGCGGGATCATTTGCCTGTGGCATTCATCTTTCTTAGACAAAAACCGATCTATAGTGTTGTAGGAAAACGCTGTTCTATAGGTGGTTTAGCCCCAAGAGGCAGGTATGTAATTGAAGAAGGCGAAGCCTTGCCAATTGATTGAGGGAGCGTTTGGCCACAGGCATTGCAGCACGACGGAAGCGATCTTTACGAAAAAACTTCTGACGAGGGTATTGATCGCACCTGTAGACGTTGCTATGCTCGATGTGCATGCAAGGAAAACCCCACGAGATAGGGTCTCACCGGCACTCGCAATTTTGGGTGTAGAGAACATACCTGGAGCTGCGCTCAAAGGCACTACCTCTGCTGATTCTTATAATTACATTCTAATATTAGAATCAGTACTACAATGAAATGCTGCGTCTCAGTGAAGGCGCATGCAGCAATACGGTTGGGCGAGATTAGGATGGATCTTCATCCCGTCCTTGGTTCCATCGAATGGCCTCGGAGACAGTTTGTCTTATGCCGCCTGAGATCAAAATAGAACACTTCTCGTCTGCGGAGAAAACCTGGGATGAATATGTTCTGCGTCATCCACAGGCTACCTTCTTTCACCTCATGGGTTGGCAGCGTGTTCTGGAGCAGACCTTTCCATATCGGACCTTCTCCTGTGTGGCGCTTAGAGACGGGCGCATTAGTGGGGTCCTTCCACTGTCTCTGGTTCGGAATTTGCCGTTTGGCCAATCCTTGGTTTCAATGCCATGGGGAGTCTATGGCGGCATCTGCGTGGATGATGATGAAACGCAAAGTGCCTTGTTGAACTATGCCAAGACTCTTGCCCAGCAGTTGGGTGTGCGTTATCTCGAGCTTCGCCACCAGGCACCTTGCTGTGACCTACCCACTACGGATCTCTATGTCACCTTCCGAAAGGAAATTGCCAGAGACCCAGAAATAAACATGGCCGCTATCCCTAGGAACCAGCGGCGTATGATTCGGCAGGGAGACAAACACGGTCTTACCGCTCAAATAGGCGGGGAAGAATTCCTCAAGGGTTTTTACTATCTTTATGCCCATAGTGTGCGAAACCTCGGGACCCCGGTTTTTTCTATGAGATTCATGGCGAATTTACTGCGAGAGTTCGGTCCTGCCTGTCGTATAGTGGCGGTCTTTCATGAGCAGCAAATGGTCGCTGGGGTAATGACGTTCTTTTTCCGGGATCAGGTGATGCCCTATTACGGTGGGGCCTTGCGACACGCCTTACGGTATGCGGTCAATGATTTCATGTATTGGTACCTGCTGTGCTACGGTGCTGAGCAAGGTTATCGCATCTTCGATTTCGGCCGTAGCAAGAGAGGGACCGGTTCATATGATTTCAAGCGGCACTGGGGCTTTCAGCCTACACCTTTAGCATATCAATATCATCTGGTCAGGCAGCAAACAATACCAGATCAGAACCCTTTAAATCCCCGCTTTGCCCTGGCTATCCAGACCTGGAAGCGGATGCCCTTGTGGTTGAGTCAGTGGCTGGGGCCGAAGATTGTGAGATTCTTTCCATAGAGTCGAGGCGGTATCTCCATGTCTCTTCCAGAGTGGAGGCTTGCCTGCTCAACGCTCTGACTATGGCTATAGAAGATCGCTACCACGTTTCAGCTTTTGCATCGGTGGCCTGATTTGAGGACTGGAACCAGTACGAGTTCGCCGGCCCTTCGGGCGCGTCCTGCATCGGCGCCGGTATCGCCCCCCGCAACGGCCACGCTGTGTCCACGGTTCGTGCCAGAGCGCCAGGGCGCGCGATCTAGACAGGCGCCGCAGGATAGGGGATGGAAGGACCACATCCCGCTCTTCCGGCTCGAGTCGGAAGGCAAAAAGTGAGCATGCACAGAAGAGCGGGATGCAGAAAGTCGGTCTACAGCATTCCACCGAGTTTGTTATGCAGGTTAAAGCCGGAAGTTACCCCGTTGTCAGATTCAGCTAAGGTGCGGCGCTACCCGCGTCGATACCGGGCTTCAGCGTTGTCTCGTTGCTTGAGCCAGATTTGTAAGTCTAGGAGCACAGAGTAGGATATGAGAGACCTGCTTTTTGTTACAGGCGTCTTGATTTCTGCTCTGATCGCACTGCGGCGGCCGGTGTATGGAATTCTGGCATTCATCTGCGTCAGTTTACTTAATCCGCACAGCTTCACTTGGGGGTTTGGGCGGACCTTTCCTTTTGCTCAAACTATTGCCTTGGGGACGCTTGTCGGCTTTATTTTCTGGAGGGAAAAAAGGGCCCTCCCGCAACAACGGGAGTTCTTCTTGCTGTTGGCTCTCTGGGCTATATACGGTATCTCAACCATATTTGCAATGGAACCTCAAAAAGCTTATCTCTATTTAGTCCTAGTCAGCAAAATCCTGCTGATGGTGTGCATTTCCATCTTTCTGATTAACACCCGGGAGCGGGTTCTTCTGTTGATGAAAGTCATTGCGCTCTCTTTGGGCTTCCATGGACTAAAGGCCGGGATTTTCGCGGTCACCACCGGCGGCAATTTCATGGTGTGGGGACCCGAGGGCTCTTTCTTAGAAGCAAACAATGCCATGGGATTGGCTTTGGCCATGAATGTTCCACTCCTGTACCACCTTTCCAAGACTGAGCAAGATTGTCGGCTGCGCTGGGTGGAACGGGCGATGTTTTTTTTCTCCTATCCAGCGACGATTTGCACCTTTTCGCGTGGGGCTTGGTTAGCTTTGGCTGCTGCAACTGGATTGATTATACTGAAAAGCAAACATAACGTGGTCATCCTTGCCGCTTCCCTAGTGTTGGTTCCCATGAGCCTCCCATTTCTGCCCGAGAGAGTGGTCAATCGCTATGACGACTTGCAAAATTATGAGCAGGAGCAATCTGCGCAGAGTCGCTTCTGGAATTGGGAGTTTTGTACACGGGTAGGACTGGGGAATCCATTGGGTGGGGGTGGATTTGATTATTACTCCCTCCAGGCCTATATGCTGTATTTCCCGGAGTTTCTGAAGCGCTGGCCTGGCAAAGTCTGGTCCTGTCACAGCATGTGGTTTACAGTGCTAGGAGAGCATGGGCTGCCTGGGATGACGCTGTGGCTTTGGTTAATGGTCAGTTGCCTATTGAGTATTCGTCGCCTCAGAGCTTGTACAAAAAAGGATCAGGACCCCGTGTGGGCTCATCATGTGGATATGCTAGTGGGGGCGTTTGTCGCCTATATAGTTGGGGGAACCTTTCTGGATGTCGCGTACTTTGACTTGTTTTACCAATTGGTTGCTGTCGTTATTGTATCTAAAGAATGTATCAGGCAGCAGGACGGGTAGGTAGAATAAAGCAGAAAGTACAAGAGGAATGGCCATGCAGCATAAGAAAGATACTGCCATTCTTTTGATTCTTGAAAACCGATCCGAGAGCGAACGGCTTTCCAGGGTGGGCCGCGCTCACGTGTTTTTCCATCACGTCTGACCGCATTCGATGCAGCGGCTGGAAACCATCATTGAACGTTGCCTCGTCTTGTTTGCCTCGGCGCGCCGCCCGCGTTTCGGAAGCCCTTTGAGCGTACTTCAATCCTCGACTGACTAACTGAACGATCATGGTCTCGCCAATCCCGTGCACGACTCCGGCCCAACCAGTCGCGCGCGCGCGGCTGCTGCCAGCCGCGCGGTGGCTGCGGGGCGCGTCACGCTTGAGTGTGCTGATTTTTCACCGTGTCCTGTCCACGTTTGATCCGCTGCGTCCAGCTGAGCCGATAGAGAGAGAATTCGAAGCCCGGATGCGTTGGGTCGCGGCGAATTTCGCCGTGCTTCCTCTTGCCGAAGCCATCAAGGCTCTGAAGCGGGACCAGTTGCCGAAACGAGCCATGTGTATCACCTTCGATGATGGCTACGCGGATAACTACAATCTGGCTCTGCCGATCTTGCACAAGTTGCAAGTGCCGGCGACGTTTTTCGTTGCTACGGGCTACCTTGATGGCGGCTGCATGTTCAATGACATTGTCATTGAAGCGGTGCGTAGCGTGCAGGCGCCGATGTTCGATCTCGACGCTCTAAACCTTGGTCAGTACCCAGTTGCAACAGTTGAGGAGCGTCGACGCGCGATCGCTGGCATTATCGGACGATTAAAGTATCTCGCACCTCGACAGCGTCAGGACTTGGTGCTGCGAGCGAGCGACTGTGCAGGCGCCGCTGCACCTGCGGACCTGATGATGACTTCAGAGCAGGTCACGGCTCTGCATGCTGCTGGAATGGAAATAGGAGCACATACAGTCTCACATCCGATTCTTGCCAAGATCGGACTCGAAGCTGCCCGCGCGGAAATCGCCCGTGGTCGCCTACACTTGGAAGAGTTGACCGGCGCACCAGTGCGTGTGTTCGCTTACCCGAACGGGCGACCGGGGCGTGATTACCGCCATGAACATGTTGTGCTGGTGCACGACCTCGGCTTCGACGGTGCGGTTTCCACCGCCCGGGGAGCGGCGCGTGCTGGGGCCGACATCTTCCAGATTCCGCGCTTCACGCCGTGGGATCGGAGCGACCTGCGATTCGAATTGCGCATGATCGGCAATCTATGGCGAAGCGGCTACGACAGCGTGTAGCCACGGCAACGCGAGTTAATGCGCGTTGGATGGATTAACCAACGAGCAAAGGTTTGCAGATGAGAATCAGCATATTCGGTCTTGGATATGTCGGCGCGGTTTCCCTGGCGTGCCTGGCACGGGACGGTCACCAGGTCGTCGGCGTCGATGTCAGCCAAGACAAACTTGACCTGATCAGTAGCGGCTGTTCACCGGTCATTGAGGCAGGAATCCAAGAACTGATGCAAAAGGCCGTCGCCTCGGGTCGAGTTGAGGTAACGAAGGACCCGACGCGTGCGGTACTTGGCACGAACCTCTCTTTCATCTGCGTCGGAACACCGTCCAGTCCGCGCGGAAGTCAGGATCTCAGCGCGGTGCTCCGCGTCGCCGAGGCAATCGGATGCGCGCTACGCGACAAAGACGGCTTCCATACGATCGTACTCCGATCGACTGTCGAACCGGGAACTGTAGAGGAAAAGTTTCGCCCGATTGTCGAGCAGTACAGCGGCAAACGTGCAGCGACCGACTTTGCGCTTGCATTCCAGCCAGAATTTCTCCGCGAAGGCACATCGGTTGCGGACTACGACAAACCTCCATTTACCATCTGCGGCGCTGACAGCGAGCGCGGCGTTGCCGCACTGCGTGAATTATTTGGGCACTTGCCTTGCGAGTTCATCGTGACCGATATCCGCACAGCTGAAGGGATGAAGATGGCCTGCAATGCCTTTCACGCTGTCAAGATCACGTTTGCCAATGAAATGGGACGGGTGTCACAGGCTCTTGGCATCGATGGTCGTCACCTGATGGCCCTGCTCTGCAAGGACACCAATTTGAATATTTCGCCCACGTATCTCAGGCCCGGTTTCGCATTCGGTGGATCGTGCTTGCCGAAGGACCTGAGTGCGCTTAACTACATGAGTCGAGCGCGTGACGTGGATACGCCTATGCTGTCGGCAGTGCTTGCGAGCAATCAGATCCACGTACAACATGTGGTCGAGCGTATCCGTAGAGAGCCCAGGGCGACCATCGGCTTGATTGGTCTGAGCTTCAAGGCAGGCACCGACGATTTGCGCGAGAGTCCTCTGGTGGAACTGGCAGAGCGGCTCATTGGCAAGGGCTACTCGCTTCGTATCTATGACCCACATGTGAACGTTGCTCGGCTTATCGGTGCAAACAAAGCATACATCGAAGCCATGGTTCCGCACTTTGAGGCATTGTTGACAGACTCAATCGACCAAGTGCTCAATTGCCCAATAGTTGTCGTTGGACAATTGGGAGACGCAGTGCAAGCAGCGTTAAACAAAAGGCAGTACTGCGATCAACTGGTCATTGACCTGGTAGGTATGAAAGAGACGGCGGCACTGCCCGGCCGGTACTGGGGAGTCTGTTGGTGAAGAAGCGCCCTGAACTGCTGTTCGTCTCGCCACGCTTCTTGTTCCCTGCGGATACCGGAGGGGCGATACGCACGACAGAGATCCTCAGGGGCATGCATGGCGGCACTTTCAGAATCAGACTCTTGTCTCCCGCTGCAGGTGATGAGAAAGTGCGGTACGCGTCACAACTCACGGAAATTGCTGACGAATGGGAGTGTTGGCCAACGTCCCTGAAGTCCGGCACTCTGTCCTGGCGACGAATACCGTTGCTCGCTTCCAGTCTGCCGGCATCGATTGCATCGGACCAGTCGAGTGAAGGGCGGAGACTGGTCGCCACGGCGCTTGAACGACAACCTTGTGTCGTGGTCTTCGACTTTCTTCATTCTGTCGTGCTTGCTCCTAACTCACTTTCGGTGCCCTCGGTACTGTTCACGCACAATGTCGAAGCCGAGATCTTCGAACGCAATCTGCATTACACCAAGCATATTTGGGGTCGCACTTTATGGCGAAATCAACTGAACAAGATGCGTCGTTTCGAGACCGTCGCAATGCAGCGCTTTGACCGCGTGGTCGCTGTCTCAGGGCGGGACGCCGCCCGATTTGAGCGTGACTACGGGCGCGGCGAAGTCGACGTGATTCCAACAGGTGTTAACGTCGACTATTTTCGTTACGAAGCGCCATCGCACGAAGGGCGTGTGGTGTTTACGGGATCGATGGACTGGCTTGCGAACATCGACGCGATCGCATGGTTTCGCGCCGAGGTCTGGCCATTGATTACCGCTCGGCAGGCCACTGCAACGATGACGGTTGTCGGCCGTAATCCGCCGGAGCAATTGACCCGTGCGACCTCGGCAGATTGGAAGTTTGCAGGGCGTGTTGCAGATATTCGACCCTGGGTACAGCGTGCTGCCGCCTTCGTAATCCCGATGCGAATCGGCGGTGGCACCCGCATCAAAGCCTACGAGGCGATGGCAATGGGAATTCCTGTAGTGTCGACCAGTGTAGGTATCGAGGGGCTTGATATGGAACCCGGAAGGCATTTCCTGCTGGCCGATTCCGCACAGGACTTCGCTGACGCTGTTCTTTTGTTGCTGCAGCAGCCGGAGTTGAGATGTCGGCTTTCTGAACAGGCGCGTCAGCATGTGCAGGCGCGCTATTCGAGCCAAGCGGTGGCGAAGAAGTTCGAAGAGATCTGTGAGCGCGCAAGCACGCAAAGAGGCTGAGGAGATTCCACTGTGTCCTCGCTCAATCCAGCCTATATCCTTCAGAGGGCGAACGCGCGATGACGCACTTGGTGATAGCCAAACTCGCTCGTGAACACGGTGTCGAGACATTCCTGGCGGGTGATGGTGGCAATGAATTCTTCGGCAGCAACATGCGGTATGTTACTGACAAGAGCTTGGAAGTATATCAAGCGTTGCCTCTGTCGCTTCACAAACGGTGGTTTAAATGAGAAAGCTTCAGATGACAATACAGCAGTACTGGGCCCTCCTGTTTTGTCCAGAACCTCACGGGTCGGAAGAAGCGCCTGCCACGGGTGTGATCAACGATCTTTGGTAGGGGCTTTTCTTTCGGCCTGAGTCATGGCAACGTCGTTTGAGACAAAACCAATCGCGGCCCTCGCCGCCATTACCGGGAGACGTTGCCATGGAGCCAAGATACCGTGATGCCATCCACAACGCCAGTGCCGAGTTGTCCCACGCCTTGCTCGAGGACATGCCCGCCTTGTTGGCGCACGGCTTGCGACTCGACGCCCTGGTTCGTGACCTCCTTCGTGCCGTTGGCCTGGCGTTGCTCAGCGCTCTCTATCAGGGGCTGTGTGCGCATCTGGTGCAGCAAGCCACTGATCGGGGGCTGAGCGTGCAAAGCCGTCCCCGGGTGCGGTTCAAAACCTTGTTTGGCGAGGTCGAGATGGAATCGCCCTACCTGCGCAGCGCCCAAAGTGGGGCATCGGCCCGGCCGATGAAAGACGTCCTGGGAGTAGAGGGCGAGCAGTATAGTGAAGCGGTCCAGCGTGCGCTGGTCGACTTTGGCTCGGAGAAATCGTTTGCCCGCGCGGCGGTGAGCTTTCATGAACATTATGGGTGGGAAGTGGGCCGCACGACGCTGCGAAACCATACCTTGGAAGCGGCTCAAGAGGCCGAGACCTATATTGATAGACGGCTCCAGGCCGCCACGAAACACTACGGCCAAGCCCCCGTGGCGTCGCAGGGGGTGGACACGATGCTCCTGGAACTCGACGGCTGCGAGATTCGCACAGGGGTCTCTATGACGGCAGCCGAGGCAGGGGGGTCGGATCGCGGGCCCCGGGACCGCGTGCGCGTGGAGAACTGGCGCGATGTGCGTACCGGCTTGGCCCGTCCCTTGGAGGCCAGTGAGCGCCTGGTAGTCTGTCGCCTGGATTCGTATGACGAAGTCTGTGAGCAACTCTTCGGGGTGGCCTGTGCACAGGGCTTGACGCCGCAGAGCCAGGTGGTGGTGCCCGGCGATGGGGCCAACGGCTTGCGCGAAGCCGTGTTGCTGGCGTTTCCAACGGCCCAATATATCTTAGATCATCCGCACCTCAAGTCCCAGTTGTACGACACGGCGACCGCGTTAGAGCTGGAGGGCTCCTCGCGTCACGCGTGGGTGTCGGGTTATCTGGATCGGTTGTGGGCCGGTGAGGTGGATCAAGTCTTAGAAGCTTGGCAGCAGCGCCATGAGGACGCCCCCAACGAGCGCCTGCGCCAGCTCATCGATCATGTGACGCGGTTTGAAGATTGTGTGGATTACGGTGCCTATCACGAGCGCGGCTGGCCCTTGGGGTCGGGCGAGGTCGAAAGCGCCCATCGCTATGTGCCCCAGGAGCGACTCAAGATTGCCGGTGCCTGCTGGAATCCCAACAACGTCAATCCGATGTTAGCGTTGCGGGTGGTGCGAGCCAACAACTGGTGGGACGCGTTTTGGCAATGGCGGTTAGACCGGAAACAAGCTCAAGTGGGGATGTGAGAGCTACCAAAGATCGTTGAGCACACCCGGTGCGTATGCCAGAGCCCATCGTCAACGAACGGCGGAGAGTGGCGAAGAAGAAGGCCAAGAAAAAAGGCTATATACCATCAAAAGCCCATCTGAACCTGTTGGCATGGAACCTCTTTATCAGCAATGTCCCTTCCAGGATTTGGGAGACGACAACCGTAGTCAAGGTATATCCCATGCGCTGGCAAATCGAGCTCATATTTAAATCTTGGAAGAGCTATCTGCATTTAGCGGCTATCAACACCAAGAAAGCCGACACGACCTTATGTTATCTCTATGGCCGTATGCTCCTTATTGTGCTCAATTATGCCTTATACCCGTACATACGTCATCACTTATGGTTAAAGAAAAAACGGGAACTGAGTGTGCTCAAACTCGTCCGGCATTTCCAGGCCTTGGCTGATCGGTGGATGCACGCCATCTTTCAGTCCGAGTTCGTCCTGCGCTGCTTTCTCCAACGGGCCTGTGCTCCCGCAGAACGTCTGGTGGTCAAGGCAGCACGCAAAAGACAAACCACAGCACAAATACTGCGGGAGAGCTTGAGCCAACAACACGGAGCCATTGAAGTTGTGGCGGCTGTTAATGCTTAGCTTCATGCGTATGCGCTCTAGGCCTGCCCCCTCCACCGCCGCCCGTGGGAGGCTGAGCTTGGCCGGCCAGGTCCTCGATCCGCTCCGCCCGCTGCTGCGCCGCGGTTTTCTTGAAGCGCCGATAGCGATGGAGCGGAATGGGCCCGCCCGCAGGCGGGTAGGGGCCGTAGCGCTGGTCACCATGTTCGACATACAGGTCTTCGTCAAACAGCCCCCACCACAAGGTGACGGTTTCCCCGGCGAGGTCGGGCGCCACCTCATACGGGACTCCCTCGACAGAGACGCGTGCGTCGATGCCGACTTTCCGTTGCTCCGGTTCGCGGGCAAACGTACAGAACCGCTCCCAGCTACACATGGCCCGGATCCCGGAGGGTGGCAAATGCTGGAGCCAATCCTCAAATCGCGAGTGGGGCTCCGCCCGATGTTGCATGGTGTTATACCGCACCAAGAACTGCCGGAGCCACGCATTGGCTTCCTCTTCGGTCGTGGGCTCATGGAAATGATACAGGGTTTCGTGCATTTCCTTGACCGTGCGAAACGGCCGCTCCACTTTGCCCTTCGCCCGAGCTGTGACGCGGCGGCCATCGCTGCCGCGGGGCATATGCGTACGCATGTCCACCCCCAGATACCGCATCACCTGCTGAAAGACGAGACTCCGCGCGATAGGCCCGTTATCCATATACAACATGTGGGGGATGCCTTGAAAGGGAAAGGTCTCGGGGTCTTTCGGGGCCATGGCAGCAAAGAGAAAACGTAAGGCGGCCTCGACATCCTCGCCATAGACGCCGTGATATTCTTGGTAGGCTAGCCCACTGCGGTCATCCACCACGCTATAGAGCATCAGCAGGGGACGACCGCGGCCGTCCTGCATCCACACCGGCGCCTTCACGTGTTTGAGATCGGACGGACTCAGATCAAAATGCCAACACTCATTGCTGTACTCCGCTTGAAAGCGGACTGCAGGTGGTGGCTTCAGCAGGGTGGTGTGGTCGTAGCCCCAGCGTTTGAGGTAGCGATTGACCGTGGTCTTCGTCAGCAGCGACGTGGGCGCTTGGATATGGCCCTCCGGCGTCTCCACCCCGTAGGTTTCCACGAGCCGAATGGCTTCCGCGGTGGAGAGATGACGGCCTTTCATATTGGAGGTCCGGAGTTTCAGCGCGGCAATGAGTTCACAATAGCGTTCGAGCTGCGCGCGCGCCATGACCCGCGGCTGGCCGCGATCGGCACGGTGGATAGCGCGGGGACGCAGGCGGTCACGGAGTATGCGATACAGCGTATCTTCCGACACTCCGTAGAGCTGCGCGGTGTCCCGCATGAGCTGGCGCCGCTGTGGACTCCGGGGCGGCAGCAGGCCTAAGCGCCGCCGTAAATCTAAGAGAGCTTCAGCCGGGAGCTGTTTGGGCTGCACCGTGTCTCCTCGTGCGGCACGCTGCTGGGCCGCTGGAGACCCCTGAGGGGTCTGCGTCACGGTTAATCCGTCCAAAAATGCGTGAACCGGTCGGCCTTCAACACAGTATAGCGGACGGTGTGCTGGATATTTTTGTGGCCCAGATAGTGTTGGATCGCGCGCGTGTCGTGCCCATCGTTCGCCAGCTTATAGCCGCACGCATGGCGCAGCATGTGCGGATGGACGGGAAACGCCAGGGTCGAGGCGTCGCCGATGCGCGCGAGCATCTTGCGGAACCCCGCACTCGTCATGGGACTGCCGCGTTCGGTCGTAAACACGTAGGAAGAACTCGGCATGTCGCGTTGCACGCGCCGCAGCGCCCTCAACTCCGGCCCCCGCAACGGATGGACACTCGGCAGGCCCTGCTTGAGCCGCTGGACGTGCAACAATCCCTGCTTCAAGTCCACTTGATCCCATCGTAGGGCGCACAGTTCAGCCACCCGGAGCCCATGGCGATAGGCCACCAAGATCATGGTGGCATCGCGGTGTCCATAGCGCCCACGGCGTTGGGCCGTCTGCATGAGGTGATCGACCTCAGAGCGGGTCAGGTATTCCCGTGGCCGACGGGCCCTGTAGGGCTGGCGTTTTGGAGGGACTGTCCCATTTTGAGTGCTTGGAGATGGAGGCACAACGTGCTTTTCACCCGTATGTTCCCTCATCCTTGTAAATTGCATCAGGAAATGGCGCTGATTGGCACTGTGAGATGGCACTGGCCGATCACGCGCACAGCGCGTTCAATGCCGTCCTCTCAGCATCGTTTGGCCCGCTCCCTCACGATCGCTGTTGTACCAACGCGATGAAATCCGGTTCAATGGCATACAAACTGGCGATCAGCGGCTCCGGGTCGCCCAGATAGCCCTTTTCAGCTAAAAAGCGGTAGAAGAGCCGGAGTGCGGGCGGCCATTGCGTGTACTCTGGCGGTTTTGCCATGACTTTTCGCAAGAGATAATCCAAAAAGAACCAGGCAAGCGCCTCCAGTGAGACCTCCCGCAGCGTACCGGCGTCATATTGGTAGATAAAATTGAGGTAGGTCTCGACACAGAACGGAAATTCGCCACTGTAGGGCTCCGGCACCCCCTTGGCCTGGAGCCAGTGCTGATACCGCTGCCGGCACAGGTCCTCCATGGCAAAAAAGTCCGCTTCCCATGCACCATAGTCGACATGGGCGGCAATGCGCGCCTCGAGCTGACGGAGGGCATCGAGGAACGGGCGGTCGTCACTCTCCGGCGGAATGGGTGCGTCGGAGACCTGAAGTTGGCTCTCGGCAAAGGGCGTGATGAGATACTCGACCTCCTTGCGCATGAACATGGTCATGGACCCTGCCGGTTGGATCTCCTCGGGAAACAAGTAGGCCTTGCGGGCGATCATACGCGCAAAGAAGGTGTTCGCCTCCTGCCGGTCAAGCTGGAGCGTCGTCTGGATGGTGTCCACAATCGCCGTCCGTGCGGGCCGCTGCGCCACCGGGATGGTGGGCAGCGTGTAATTCCACAGCTGCATGCCGATCTGCAAGGCTGCATTGGGATCCTGGACGGTCCCCTGTTCGACATAGTCCATGAGCGGCGCGGCAAATTCCAGCATGGCCTGAGTCATGGGCAGCGGACGAAACCCGGGCGGGGCCTCAGGGACGTCGCCAAACGGAACCCGCCCAGGAGTGACCCCAACGGAGGTGATGGACGTTGCGCGTGACGCTGGTGGCGCTTTTTGGCGCGGGCGCGGGTTTTGTCTGCCCGTTTTTGCTCGCGTGATTTTTTTGGCATGCTGCGCCCTTTCTCGTGGCGTGATGTGTCGTGTCCGGCTATCAAGCAGACTGCGCCTGACGGACGTAGGCATAGAGGGTCGGTTTGGAGATACCCATCAACGCACAGATCTGCTTCACCGCGATCTTTTTCTCCTGATAGAGCTGCACGGTCAGCTGCCGTTTGTCCGCCGGGAGCGCCTTGGGACGACCGCCGAGGCGTCCACGGGCCCGGGCGACCCGCAGCCCCGCTTGAGTGCGCTCTTGGATCAGCTGTCGCTCAAACTCGGCTAACGCGCCAAAAATGTGGAAGGTCAATTTGCCACTGGGCGTCGTGGTATCGAGGGCTTCATGGAGACTGCGGAGGCCAATCCCTTCCTGCTCCAACCACGCTACCCAGGCGATCAAATCCTTCAGCGAGCGGCCGAGCCGGTCGAGCCGCCAGACCACTAAGGTGTCCTCGGCCCGGAGAATCTCCTTGAGCTTCGTCAGCCCAGGCCGCTCCGCCACCGTCCCACTCACCCGGTCCACAATGATGCGCATGCAACCGGCCTGCCGTAAGGCCTCCTGCTGGAGATCGAGGTGTTGATCCTGCGTCGAGACCCGAGCATAGCCGACGTACATGGCATCCTCCATCCCGTGCGGCACCAAACTCACGCCGGATTCATCCTTTCTTGACGATGTTTTCCTACTGTGTTTCTTACCCAGATTTCGAGGCGAAGACAAGCACAAATGTCATTTTCAGAAGTGGCGTTCAATGATTGCAGAAGTAATGTTCAACAGCCATGGCCAGAGAGCCCAATAGGAACATACTGACCTCTCATAGCTAGCGTCCTTCCG
>Ga0081539_10004158_pt1 | contig 16432 bp, 15 predicted proteins | sample TabmetS4T2R2_FD_71023 | JGI IMG/M metagenome (GOLD analysis project Ga0081539, IMG submission 71023) | Tabebuia heterophylla rhizosphere microbial communities from the University of Puerto Rico - S4T2R2 | ecosystem: Host-associated > Plants > Roots > Rhizosphere ...
GCCTTTCGATTGGGACTACATGACCGAGCGACTGGCGGCTGAGGAACCGTTCTGGCCGCCCGGCACGCGCAACGGCTACCACGGCTTCACCTTCGGCTGGACGGTCGGCGAGATGGTGCGGCGGGCGAGCGGCAAATCGCTCGGTGCCTTCTTCCAGGAGGAGATCGCGCGGCCGCTCGGCATCGACTTCTGGATCGGCCTGCCCGAGGAGATCGAACCGCGGGTGGCGCCGATCTCCCAATATCCGCTCAAGTCGGAGGACGCCCGCACCCCGTTCTTGCGTGACCTTGCGACCAACAAGCAATCGATTCCCTTCCTGTTCTACATGAATGTCGGCGCCTGGCGCACCGGCGGTGCCAACTCACGCGCCGGACACGCGGCCGAGATCGGCGCGGCCAACGGCATCACCAACGCCCGCGGTCTTGCCGGCCTGTATGCGCCGCTCGCCAACGGCGATGGCACGCTGGTCGATGCCGTCACGCTCGCGCGCATGGGCGAGGTTTCGATGGCGACGCACGACGATGCCACCTTGCGCATCCCGACGCGGTTTGCCCTGGGCTTCATGAAGTCGATGGACAACCGCAAACGTAGTATCGGCGCGCAGATCTTCGGACCGGACGTCGACAGCGTGATCATGGGCAGCGCGGCGTTCGGTCATGTCGGCGCCGGCGGATCGCTGGGCTTCGCCGATCCTGCCGCCGGCCTCTCGTTCGGCTACACCATGAACCAGATGGGCCCGGGCCTCCTGATGAACGAGCGCGGGCAGTCGCTGGTCGACGCGGCCTACCTGTCGCTCGGCTACAAGAGCAAGGACGGCGGCGTGTGGGTGAAGTGAGAGCGCCGCACATTGTGACTGCCCACCCCTGTCATCCCGAGCGCAGCGAGGGACCTTTGCCGTGGCCTTAAAGGTTCCTCGGCCTACGGCCCCGGGATGACAACTCGATTGTAGCCGATGCTCCCTGTCTTCCGTCCTCTGACCGACCGCGCGGTGCTGATCGTCTGGTCGGGCCTTTGCACCTCGACCATCGGCGAAGACCTGTTCCGAGTGGCGAGCGTATGGCTCGCCGTCGAGGTCGCAGGCAACATGGCGGGACTGGTGACGGGCGTGCAGTACGTCGCCATGCTGGTCGCCGGGCTGTTCGGCGCAGTGCTCTTCGATCGCTGGCGGCCCGACCGCGCCATGATCGGCTCGCGCGCCTGGAGGGCGGCGTTCGCGCTCTTGCCGGTCGTCGGCTACTACGTGTCGGGCGTCTCGATCACGCTGCTGATAGCCTCGTCGGTCGGGCTGGCCGCCCTACGCATGGTGTTCTCGCCCGCCCTGCAATCGACCATTCCGACCCTGGTGCCCAACCGCGAGGCCCAGCAGGGCGTCAACGGACTGTTCGACGCCACCTATCGCATCGCCCGCCTGGTCGGGCCGATGGTGGCGGCGGCGCTGCACCTGTTCTTGCCCGTCATCCATTTCCTGAGCGCGACGGCGATCGGTTTCATCGTGTCGGGCGCGGCCCTGCACGCGGCGCGGCAGCGCCTGATCGGCGACCAGGTAGTCGCGGTGCGCCCGGCCCCGGGTTGGCGCGGCGCGTGGGATGCGCTCACCGCCGGCTTCCGTCTGATGATTCAGGAACGCACCATGGGCGCGATCCTGATCGTCAATGCGGTCCTGAACGGCCCATGGATGGTGGCGCTGAGCCTCGCCATCGCGCTGATCGTCACCGAGTACCGGCCGACCTTCCTCGGGTTCGGCGATCTTGCCGCCTACGCTCTGGTGATGGGTGCCTACGGCGTCGGTGACGTGAGCGGCAACATCGTCGCCGGCAGCGTGCGCTTCAAGCGGCCGATGTCCACCATGTTCCTGGGTTATGTCGCCATGGGTTCCGGCTTCTCGTGGCTGGCGCTGTCGGTCTGGCTGCTGCCGGCCAACGTGCTCTTGCCGGCGATGATGCTGGGCGGCCTGCTGGCCGGACTCGGCGGGCCGTTTTTCTTCGTGCCCATGATCACCCGAATGCAGACGGTATTCCACGGCCACGACATTGCCCGCGTCTTCCGCCTGCGGCTGGTCGTGATGGCTGCCGCAATGCTGGTGGCGAGCCTGCTCGCGACCTGGTGCTTCGAGCTGATGGGCGCGGTGGCGACGCAACTCGGCTGCGGCCTGCTGATCCTGGGCACCGGCGTGATCGGCCACCTGCTCTGCCGCCGTATCGAGGCTGAGGGCGCCGTGAACGCGAGCCCGGCGCCCTCTGCCGCCCCGGCCGACTGACGGGCAAAATTCACTTGCGGGAAACGGTGTGTATTGATAGCGTTCGTTAGGTACACAGCGTTACCCTAAAAACAGCAGGAGCGCGCCATGGCCAAGGCCTTCCCGACCGACAACCCCTTCCTGCGCGGCTACTACGGGCCGGTGAACACCGAGGCAGATGCCGGCCATCTGCACATCAGCGGCGAGCTGCCCAAGGAGCTTTGCGGCACGCTCTACCGCAACGGGCCCAACCCGCAGTTCGCGCCGCGCGGGCCGTACCACTGGTTCGGCGGCGACGGCATGATCCATGCGTTCCACATCGAGAACGGCAACGTCTCCTACAAGAACCGCTGGGTGCGCACGCCGAAATGGCAGCTCGAGAACAAGGAGGGCGAGGCGCTGTTCGGCACCTTCGGCAATCCGATGTTCACCGATCCCAAGGTGCAGGGCGTCAACTCGACGATCGCCAACACCAACATCGTCTGGCACGGCGGCAAGCTGCTCGCGCTGGAAGAGGCGCACGCGCCCTTCTCGCTCGACCCCGCCACGCTGATGCCGGTCGGGCCGAAGGACGGCTACGAGACCTTCGGCGACAAGCTGTGCGGGCCCTTCACCGCCCATCCCAAGCTCGATCCCAAGACCGGCGAGATGGTCTTCTTCGGCTATTCCGCCAAGGGCCGGTTCACCAGGGAAGTAAGCATCCAGTGCGCGACCGAGGACGGCACCGTCACGCGCGCCGAAATCCTGGACGGGCCCTACCCCAGCATGATCCATGACTTCGCGGTGACGCGAAACTGGATCATCGTGCCGATCTTCCCGCTCACCAGCTCGCTCGAGCGCGCAATGTCGGGCAAGCCGGTGTTCGCCTGGGAGCCCGACAAGGGAACCCACATCGCCTTCGTTCCTCGCAACGGCAGCGTGGCCGACGCCAAATGGGTGACGGCGCCGGCATCTTATGTCTTTCATCCGATGAACCATTTCGAGACGGCTGACGGCAAGATCGTGATCGATGTCATGAAGTATGACGTGGCGCCGTTGTTCCCTCGGCCCGACGGCTCGCCGGCCAGCAACGACATGCCGGCGGCCCGACTGTTCCGCTGGACCTTCGATCTTGCCAGGCAGGGCACGACCTTCATCGAGCAGCAGCTGGACGACCGGCCCGGAGAGTTCCCGCGTTTCGACGAGCGCTTCTGCATGAGCGACTACCGCCACGGTTGGACAGTGTCGGCGAGCCCCAACCGCAACGGTGATGGCGAGCCGCGCCTCGACGGCATCACCCACTACGATCTCGCGACCGGCAAGAGCGCGACCTGGACGAGCGATGCCGCGGATCGCTTCGGCGAGCCGGTGTTCGTGCCGCGGCACGCCGACGCTGTCGAAGGCGACGGCTGGGTGCTGGCCGTGCTTTATCGCGCCAGCGAGGGCCGCAGCGACCTTGCGGTATTCGAGGCGACCGACATTGCGCACGGCCCGATCGCACTCGCCCATCTCAGCAGCCGCGTGCCGGCAGGCTTCCATGGCAACTGGCGGCCCGGCCCCTTGTGACCGGTCCGCCGTGATCGTCGTTCACCATCTCAACAACTCGCGCTCGCAGCGCGTGCTGTGGCTCCTGGAGGAGCTCGGCCTCGACTACGAGGTGAAGCGCTACGAGCGCGAGCCGTCGATGCAGGCGCCGGCATCGCTGCGCGCCGTCCATCCGCTCGGCAAGTCGCCGGTGATCACCGATGGCGACAGGACGCTGGCCGAATCGGGGGCGATCCTCGAGTACCTGGCCGAGGCCTACGGCAACGGACGGTTCGTTCCGCCGGCCGGTGTACCGGAACGGCTACGCTATACCTACTTCATGCACTATGCCGAAGGCTCGCTGATGCCGTTGCTGGTCATGAAGCTGATCTTCTCGCGCATCCCCTCGCAGGTACCGGCGCTGCTGCGGCCAGTGGGACGCATGATCGCGGGTGGCGTCGATCGCATCAGGCTCGAGCCGCAACTTGCCATGCACCTTGCGTTTCTCGAAAGTGAACTTGCTCAACGCGACTGGTTCGCCGGCCGTGACTTCTCGGCCGCCGACATCCAGATGAGCTTTCCCCTGGAAGCGGCGGCCGCGCGTGCCGGCCTTGGCACGAGCTTCCCGAAGCTTGCCGCCTTTCTTGACCGCATCCACGCGCGGCCGGCATACAAGCGGGCGATCGAACGAGGCGGTCCCTACGCCCTGCTGAAGTAACGAGGTCTTTGTCTCATGGCTCTTCCGGCTCTGCTGCGCGACAGCCTGTCGATTCCCGTGGTCGGCGCGCCGCTGTTCATCGTCTCCAACCCCGATCTGGTGATCGAACAGTGCAAGGCGGGCATCGTCGGTTCCTTCCCGGCACTGAATGCGCGGCCCAAAGAGATGCTGGAGACGTGGCTGCAGCGCATCACCAGCGAACTCGCCGAGTACAAGCGCCAGCATCCCGGCGCCAAGGTCGCGCCGTTCGCTGTCAACCAGATCGTACACAGCTCCAACGATCGCCTGCAGCACGACGTCGAACTCTGCGAGAAGTACAGGGTGCCGATCCAGATCACTTCGCTTCGCGCGCCTGACGACGTCGTGAAGTCGGCCAAGCGCTACGGCGGCTTGGTGTTTCACGACGTCACCAACATCCCGCACGCCAAGCGCGCGCTGCAGGCTGGCGTCGACGGGCTGATCCTGGTCTGCGCCGGCGCAGGCGGCCATGCCGGCCGGCTGTCGCCGTTCGCGCTGGTTCCCGAGGTACGCCAGTTCTACGATGGCTGCCTCCTGCTCTCCGGGTCGATCGCCAACGGCGCATCGATCCTGGCCGCCCAGGCGGTCGGCGCCGACCTGGCCTACGTCGGCACGCGTTTCACCGCCAGCAAGGAAGCCAACGCCAGCGAGGCCAACAAGCAGTGCATCATCGACTCGAGCGGCGAGGAGATTGTCTACACCAACCTCTTCACCGGCGTGCATGGCAACTATCTCAAGCGCAGCATCGCCGCCGCCGGGCTCGATCCCGAGGACCTGCCGGTGGCCGACAAGAGCAAGATGAATTTCGGTTCCGGCGGCAACAGCAAGGCGAAAGCCTGGCGCGACATCTGGGGCGCGGGCCAAGGTGTCGGCCAGATCTTCGACGCGCCGCCCGCGGCCGAAATCGTGGCACGGCTCAAGGCCGAGTACGAGTCGGCCCGCGCCGCGCTGTTCTCGGGCGAGACGGTGCCCACGCAATTGAGGCAGGCGGCGGAGTGACGGCTCCTGGCCGTCATCCCGAGCCTTAGCGAAGGATCTGACGCAGAAAGGTCCCTCGCTTCGCCGGGAATGACAGTGTAGGCATCGCGGATGCTGCGGCGTCTCTACGATTGGGTGATCCGGCTCGCGGCTCACCCGCGGGCCCTTGCGGCGTTGGGCCTGATCTCCTTTCTCGAGAGCTCGGTCTTTCCCATCCCGCCGGATGTCATGCTGGTGCCCATGGTGCTGGCCGACCGCACCAACGCATTCCGGATCGCGCTCGTTTGTACGGTCTGCTCCGTGCTGGGCGGCCTGCTCGGCTACGCCATCGGCTACTATTTCTTCGAGACACTGGGCGAATGGGTGGTCAGCACCTACGGCCTGCAGAATAACCTGGAGGCCTTCCGCTCGGGCTTCGCCGAGTACGGAATCTGGATCATCCTGATCAAAGGACTGACGCCTATACCTTACAAGCTGGTGACCATCGCCTCGGGGGCCGCCCACTTCGACCTCTTCACATTCCTGTGGGCGTCCATTGTGACGCGTGGCTTGCGTTTCTTTCTTCTGGCAGCGTTGCTGTGGAGGTTCGGTGAGCCTATTCGTCACTTCATCGAGGAGCGCCTGACGTTCGTCACCTCGGCGTTCGTGGTGGCGCTGCTGGGTGGCCTCGTCGCCTTCCGCTACGTGTTCTGAGAGACCGATGGTCCTGTCCGAGAAACTCAACCCGCCCAATCGTCTCGGCCTGCTGGCCGGACTTGCTGTGCTGGGCAGCGGCAGCCTGCTGGCGGCCGCCCTGTGGTTCCAGTACGTCGTGGGGCTGCCGCCGTGCGAGATGTGCCATTGGCAGCGCTGGCCGCACATCGTCGCAGGCGCGGCGGGCGTCGGCGCGCTCGCGACGCTCGGCCGGCCGCGCCTCGCGCTGGCTTTTGTGCTGACGGCGATCGCCGCCCTGATCGTGACCGCGGGCATCGGCGTGTTCCATGTCGGCGTCGAGAACCACTGGTGGGCCGGGCCGCAGGCCTGCTCCGGCACGATCCCCAAAGGCCTGTCGCCCGAGGAACTGAAGAAATACCTGTTCGCCGCCAAGATGGTCCGATGCGACGAGGCCGCGTGGAAGCTTTTCGGCATCTCGATGGCTGGCTGGAACGCAATCGCTTCGGCGGGGCTCGCGGTCGTGCTGGCCGGCGGCGTGCGAGGCCGCACATGAGAACCGCTGATGTCCGCGATCCCGGCGACCTCGAGCCGCGTCAGGTGGTCGAGCGTACGATCCGCGTCGACCAGGCCGGTGAGTTCGGTGCGGTCCGCATTTACGAGGGCCAGCTTGCGGCGCTGCGCTGGACCGGCCGCGCCAACAGCGACGCCGGCCGCAAGATTGCCAACATGGCGCGCGCCGAGCGTGAGCATAACAAGGTGTTCGACCGCCTGCTGGCCGAGCGGCGGGTGCGGCCGACCGCGCTGTCGCCACTCTGGAACGTCGCCGGATTCGCACTCGGCGCGGTCACGGCGCTGATGGGCGACAAGGCAGCAATGGCCTGCACGGTTGCGATCGAGGAGACGATCGACGAGCACTACGCCAAGCAGGCCGCCCAACTGGGCGACGACGAGGCCGAGCTCAGGAGCACGGTCGAAAAGTTCCGGCTCGAGGAGCTCGAGCACAAGGACACCGCACTGGCCGCTGGCGCCGAGCAGGCAGCAGGCTACGAGCCGTTGACGGCGGCGATCAAGGCGGGCTCGCGTCTCGCAATCTGGCTGTCGACCCGGATCTGACTGGACCGCGGACCTCCAGGTCCGCTCATCAGCATGATGCGGACCTGGAGGTCCACGCTCCAATGAATGGCTAGCGTTCCCAGCAAGCTAGCTCTGCTCGAGCTCGCTGTCCCAATAAAGGAAGTCGCGCCAACTTTCGTGCAGGTAGCCGGGCGGGAACGCGCGGCCGTTCTCCTGCAGCTCCTGCGTCGTCGGCTCCATCGGTGCACGTTGCAGGTGCATGCCGATCTCGCGCAGAAGCCGATTGCCCTTCAAGAGATTGCACGGGCTGCAGGCAGTGACGACGTTGGCCCACGCCGTGCGGCCGCCGCGCGACTTCGGTACCACGTGGTCGAACGTGAGCTCGTTGGCCGCGAAATCGCCGCCGCAATACTGGCAGACAAAGCGATCGCGCAGGAACACGTTGAACCGCGTGAAAGCAGGCCGCCGCGCCGCCGGCACATACTCCTTGAGCGCAATGACGCTCGGCAGCCGCATCTCGAACGACGGACTGTGGATCTTGCGCTCATACTCGGAGATCACGCTGACGCGGTCGAGGAACACGGCCTTCACTGCGTCCTGCCAGGACCAGATCGACAAGGGAAAGTAAGAGAGGGGCCTGAAGTCGGCGTTGAGCACCAGCGCGTGACAGGATTCGAGGCCCGGCGTCACGGCTTAGCCCCGGATCCGTTGAGCGGGGGTACTCGGGAAGTCGATCCGATCAAGGGCTCGGTTCAACATGCCGCGCATTGTGGCGAACTTTTCCTAAAACACAACATGTCGATACCTGCGTCATCGACATGTCTCGCAGGGATAATATGATTGCCACGGGAGGAACCTTACCGTGGATACTGCTGCCGACACGCGGGCCTTCTCGGCCACAAACTTTCCTTTGCCTCAGTCCGACCTCGAGTCGCTGGGCTTGCGCCGTCAGCAGATCGAGCGGCTGTGCGCGCTGATCGAGCGCCACATTGCCGAACGGCGCTATCCAGGCTGCCAGATCGCATTGGCGCGCCACGGCAAACTCGCCTTCCACAAGAGCTTCGGCAATGCGGTGACGGAGCCGAAGTCGCAGCCGGCGCGCGAAGACACGCTTTGGCTGCTCTATTCCAACACCAAGGTGATAACGGCAGTCTGCCTCTGGGTGCTCGCCGAGCGCGGGTTGTTTTCGTTCTCCGACAAGATCGCCGACCATGTGCCGGAATTTCGCAAGAACGCCAAGGGCAACATCACGGTGCTGCAGACCATCACTCACCAGGGCGGCTTCCCGAGCGCCGTCGTGCCGAAAGAGGCGTGGGCCGATCACAAGCAGCTGCGCCGGACGGTGTGCGACTTCACCCTGGAATGGTCGCCCGGATCGAAGGTCCACTATCACGGACTCAGCGCTCACTGGACACTGGGCGTGCTGATCGAGGCGGTGACCGGCCGTGACTTCCGCGACGTTATCCGCGAGACGGTTACCGAGCCGCTGGGGCTTGACCACGAACTCTATGTCGGGTTGCCCGAAAGCGAGGTCACGCGCGCCGCCGACATGCACGAGCCGATGTCCGCTGGCGAGGGCTGCCGCCCCGATGCCGAAGCCAACTCGATGGAATGGCGCAAGGCTGGCGCGCCTGGCGGTGCCGGCTACGGCACGGCGCGCGCCATGGCGGCGCTCTACCAGATGATGCTGCAGGACGGGCAACTGAACGGCGTGCAACTCGTATCACCGCGCCTGCTGCAGTATGCCATCCGCAATCACACCGGCGAGCGCGTCGACGAGTTCATGGGTATGCCGATGCATCGCGGCCTCGGCCCGCACTTGCGCGGCTCAACCGAGAACATTCGCGGGCTGGGCGGCTTTGCTCATCCGCACGCATTCGGTCATGGCGGCGTAGGCACATCGTACTGCTGGGGCGATCCCGAGTCGGGCGTGTCGTTCGCCTACGTCACCAACAACCGCATCGCCGATCCCTGGCACAGCAGGCGACTCGATCAAGTCGCGAACCTGGTACACACGGCGATTCTCTGAGGGACTTTCCTCTCTGAGGAACTCCTCTCCCCCTAGCGGGGGAGAGGAACTTGAGAACTTGCGGTGCTCAGTCGCTCGCGCGCGCCGGCTTCCGAGCCGAGCGACGCGGCAGCGAGCGCCAGCGCCGTGATGGAGAACACCATCACGGCGGCATAACCGCCGCTCCAGTCGTGCAGCAGGCCGCCCATCCACGCGCCGAAGAAGCCGCCGATGCCGGTGCCAATGCTGATCAGCCCATAGATACGGCCGAAGTGGGCGCCGCGATAGCGCATGGTGGCGAGCGTCGAGATCATCGGCCCGCGCGAGCCCATGCTGCCGCCGAACAGTAGAACGTAGAGCCACAGCCACACGAGGTCGTTCGGCCCCTGCACCATCGCCAGCGCGCCCACGCCCGCGATCGAACAGCCGTAGGCCAGCACCGCCGCGATCTTGCGCCCGCCACGATCGGCCAACCAGCTGAAGCCGATCATCCCGAGCGGTGTGAGGAACCCGGCGATGGCAAGCGCGCGCGCGGCGTAGGCACCGTCGAGGCCGCGCTCCAGGAAATACACCATTGCCTGCGGCGCGATCGAAAAGATGCCGATCGAGGTCAGGCCGAAGGAGAAAGTCAGCGCCCAGAACGGCCAGTCGCGCACGGCCTCGCCGACTGTGGGTCCGCGCTCGCGGGCGGCGCGCCCCGGCATGAGCCGCGGCGCGCCACGTTCGATGCGCCGCCACGGCAGCACCAGCAACAACGGCAGGAAGACCGCGCTGATGAATGCCAGGACCCGATAGGCGTGCCGCCATCCCTCCGCCGAGATCAGGTGCTGAGCGAGCGGCAGGACGACAATGGCGCCGACACCGGCGGCCGACCAAGCGACGGCCATCGGCACGCCCATGCGGTGCGCGGGAAACCAGCGCCCGACGATCATCGAGCTCGGCACAGCGCCCGAGGCCACGCCGCCGAAGCCCGCCAGCAGGCCGAGGCCGAGATAGAGCTGCCAGACCTCGGTGGCGAGCGATGCGCTCAGCGTTGCGAGGCTGGCGGCTGAGATGCCGATCACGGTCAGCCAACGCAGGCCAAAACGGTCGGCGATCCAACCAGCCAGCGGCGCGCCGGTGCTGCTCAGCAGAACGAAGCTGTAGACCAGCGTGATCGCACTGCGGCTCGCGTCGAAACTTGACTGCAATGCCGGCACGAAGACGGCGAACGAATCACTTATCGAGCGGCTGGCGACGCCGAGGGCAAAGCACAGCGCTACCAGCGCCCAGGGCACCAACCGACTCATCTCCGCTCTCCCTTGCATCGGCCGGCGGCGGACGGCAAGGTCCGCGCCGCGGAGAGCTTTCATGCAAGAATCGATGATCATCGCGCCGGGCTTCAACGGCCCACGTCTGTCGGGCAACGGCGGCTATATCGGCGGGCTGCTGGCGCGGCGCTACCACCAGCAGTTCGACGCCGACGGTGCTGTCGAGGTGACCCTGCGCGCGCCGGTCCCGATCGCGCGTGAGCTGACCATCGATCGCGAGGGCGATGTGCTGATGCTGCGTGACGGCGACACCTTGCTCTGCGAAGCGCGCGCCGGCAGCGTCGACCACTTGAAACCGCCACCGGCCCCGACCGACTGGGACGACGTCATGCGCCGCGCCGATGACGGCGGTTCGCCCGAGGACAGCGAATTCCATTCCTGCATCGTGTGCGGCCGCAGCCGTGCCGTGGGTGATGGCCTGCGCGTGCTGGGAACTGCCGGACCGCAGCCCGGCTATTCGCTCTCCTGCTATGTGCCGCACGTCAATCACGCCGACGAAGCGGGACGCATCCCATTCGAGCTGGTGTGGGGCACGCTCGACTGTCCGGGCGCGTTCGCCGTCCAGGATCCCGATGACTGGCGGCCGGCGCTCACCGGCCGCATGACCGCCAAGGTCATCGCCCCGCCGCGTATCGGCGAGCGCTGCGCTGTCGTCGGCTGGCGAATCGGCGCGGAGGGTCGCAAGCTCTATTCCGGCACGGCGCTTTACACCGAGCAGGGCCGGCTCTGCGCGCTCGGCACGCAAACCTGGATTCTGCTCAAGCCCGAATGATCGGCTATACCGGGCACCATGCAAACGGCGCCCCTTCTCAAGGACCTCGTGCTGGTGGGCGGCGGCCACGCCCATGTGCACGTCCTCAAGAGCTTCGGCATGAAGCCAATGCCGGGGGTGCGCCTGACGCTGATCGGGCGTGACGTCGAGACGCCCTACTCCGGCATGATCCCGGGATTCGTCGCCGGCACTTACAATTTTGACGAATGCCACATCGATCTCGCGCGACTGACCGCATGGACGGGCTCACGCCTGATCCATGCCGAGGCGACTGGGCTCGATCGCGAAAACAAGCTCGTGCTGCTGAGAGATCGCCCGCCGATCGCCTACGACCTGCTGTCGATCGACGTCGGCTCGGCGCCCAACGTCGATGCGATTCCCGGTGCCGACAAATGGGCAACGCCGGTCAAGCCGATCGCCGAGCTCGGCCAGCGCTGGTTGGCATTCCTCGAGCGCATGAAGGACTGGCTGGGACCGTTGAAAGTCATCGTGATCGGCGGCGGCGCCGGCGGAATCGAGCTGGCAATGGCGATCGACCATCGGCTGCGTCTCGTCGCCAAGGCAGCACAGCCCCATGTCACAGTGGTCTCGATGGGTGAGATCCTAGAGGCGCAAGCCGGGGCAGCGCGGGAGAAGATGCGCGCGATCTTCGCGCGGCGCGGTATCGCGCTGCTGGAGAAGACGGCAAGCCACCGCATCGAGCGCGGCGCGGTGCAGCTCGCCGACAGCCGATGGCTGGAGGCCGACGCGGTGTTCGTAGTGACGGAGGCGAGCGCCGCCAAGTGGTTCGCCGGTACCGGCCTGCCGCTCGACGAGCGCGGCTTCTTCGCTGTCGACGACACCCTGCGCTCGACAGGCGATCCTTCGATCTTCGCGGTCGGCGACTGCGCCACGGTGCTGGACCATCGCCGACCCAAGGCCGGCGTGTTCGCCGTACGCCAGGGCCCGCCGCTGGCAAGGAACCTGCGGCGCGCGCTGCTCGGCCAGACGCCGCGGCCGTTCGTGCCGCAGCGACGCTATCTCTCGATCCTCGGCACCGGCGACGGCGATGCCGTGGCGACGCGCGGCAGCTGGGCGATCGAGGGCAGGTGGGTGTGGCGCTGGAAAGATCACATCGATCGCAGGTGGATGCGCATGTATCGCGAGCCACCGAAGAAGCCGATGCAGATGCCGCCCGACGCCAAGCCCGATCCGGCACTGGCCGATGCCGATGCCAAGCGCCTGCTCGCCGACATCGGCATGCGCTGCGGAGGCTGCGGCGCCAAAGTCGGCGCCGATGCGCTTTCGCGCGTGCTGAAGCGGCTCGGCATGTTCGGCAGCGAGGCGGCCGACGATGCCGCCATCATCAAGCTGCCGCCCGACAAGGCGCTGGTGCAGACGGTCGACTTCTTCCGCACCTTCATCGACGACCCCTATCGCTTCGGCGAAATCGCCGCGGTTCACGCACTGGGTGACGTATGGGCGATGGGTGGCCGACCACACAGCGCGCTGGCGCTGGCCGTCGTGCCAGCGGCCGCGGAGCGCCTGATGGAAGAAGACCTCTTCCAGCTGCTGTCGGGCGCGCGCAGTGTGCTGGACGAAGCGGGCTGCGATCTGGTCGGCGGCCATTCCGGAGAAGGACCTGAGATGGCACTGGGTTTCTCGGTCAATGGCCTCATCGATCCCGGGCATGCGTTGCGCAAGGGCGGACTCAAGCTGGGCGACAAGCTGGTGGTGACCAAACCGCTCGGCACCGGCGTGATCTTCGCCGCCGCCATGCGCGGCGCCGCCAAGGGCCGTTGGATCGAAGGCGCGCTGCAATCGATGCGAAGGCCATCGGGCAAGGCGGCGGAAGCGCTGCTCGCGAACGGCGCGCATGCGTGCACCGACGTCACGGGTTTCGGTCTGGCCGGGCATCTCACCGAGATGGTGCGGGCAAGCGTCGACGTGTCGGTCGATCTCGATCTCGACGCCCTGCCGGCGCTCGACGGCGCGATCGAGCTCTTCGCGCGCGGTTACGCCAGCTCGCTGCAGCCGGAGAACCTGCGCGCGCGCCACCTGATCGAGGGCATGCCCGAGCGTAAAGGACATCCCAAGCTGCCGTTGCTGTTCGATCCGCAGACCGCCGGCGGCCTGCTCGCGGCCGTGCCGGCGCAAGTCGCCGGCGACATCGACGGCGCGGTGATCGGCGAGGTGAAGCCGGCGCGCAACGACGGCGCGCTGATCGACCTCGTGTAAGGAGGACCAACATGGCTCACGCGCACGCCAGCATTGGTACCGCGAACTGGGAGACCGCGATCACGGCCGGCCATCACAAGCTCATTGCCGACGAAGGTCCGGCGCTGGGCGGCAAGGATGTCGGGCCCGGGCCCTACGAGCTGCTGACCTCGGCGCTGGCGGCCTGCACGGTGATCACCTTGCGCATGTATGCCGAGCGCAAGCAGTGGCCGGTGACGGCGGTACATGCCGACGTACATTTCGTGCGCCAGGGCGAGCAGCAGCACATCGACCGCGTGCTCTCCATCGAAGGTGCCGACGCCGAGCAGAAGAAACGCATGGCCGAGATCGCCGAGCGCACGCCGGTAACCCTGACTCTGAAGCGCGGTCTGGAGATCAGGACGAGCGTAACCTAAGGCGGGCGGGCCGCGAGTGACGCCGCGACGGCGACTGCAGACAGCGGCGGTACAAGCCAGCGGCTTCCATCCGCCTCCTCGGCGTTCCGTTGAGCGAGTTCGGCGGCAGCCATCACACGTTTGCCCCCTGGATCGCCTCGATCACGGCCTTGGTCACCTCGACCGTGCGCGCCGTGCCGCCGAGGTCCGGCGTGTGGAAGCGCTTGTCCGCCGTCACGCGCTCGATCGCCTTCATCAGGCGATCGGCGGCGCCCTTCTCGCCGAGATGCTCCAGCATCATGACCGCCGACCAGAAGGTGCCGATGGGATTGGCCACGCCCTTGCCCATGATGTCGAAGGCCGAGCCGTGGATCGGCTCGAACATCGAGGGGAAGGTGCGCTCGGGGTTGAGGTTCGCGGTTGGTGCGATGCCGAGCGAGCCCGCCAGCGCCGCGGCGAGGTCGGACAGGATGTCGGCATGCAGGTTGGTCGCCACCACCGTGTCGATCGACTGCGGTCGCATGACCATGCGCATGGTCATGGCGTCGACCAGCATCTTGTCCCAGGCCACGTCCTCGAACTCACGGGCCACCTCGGTTGCCACCTCGTCCCACATCACCATGGCGTGGCGCTGGGCGTTCGACTTGGTAACCACGGTAAGCAGCTTGCGCGGCCGCGATCGCGCGAGCCGGAAGGCGAAGCGCATGATGCGCTCGACACCCGCGCGCGTGAACATCGACACGTCGGTGGCGGCCTCGAGCGGCGAGCCCTGGTGGACCCGCCCGCCGACGCCGGCATACTCGCCCTCGGAGTTTTCGCGCACGATCACCCAATCAAGCTCGCCATGGTTGACGCCGCGCAGCGGCGAGGTAATGCCGGGCAGCACGCGGGTCGGGCGCACGTTGGCGTACTGGTCGAACGGCTGGCAGATGGCGAGCCTCAGTCCCCAGAGCGTGATGTGGTCGGCGATATCCGGATGGCCGGCCGAACCAAACAGGATTGCATCATGCTTGCGGATCAGATCGCGGCCGTTCTCCGGCATCATGCGGCCGTGCTTCTTGTAGTACTCGCCGCCCCAGTCGAAGTGATCGACCTTGAAGGTGAAGCTTCCGTCGCGCTCGGCAACGGCGGCCAGCACCTCGACACCGGCGGAGACGACCTCCGTGCCGATGCCGTCACCGGGAATGGCTGCGATTGTGTAGGTCTTCATGGTCATCTCCGCGGTCACCGTCGGCCTGCGCCTGCTTGTCGTCTTTTGGCATCAAGGTGCTCGGAAGAGGAAGGCGTCCGGCTTGTGGACGTTCCTGCTGTCGTCGCTGCCGAGTCGCAACCGGCTCCTCAGGCCTGGTCCCTTGCGCTCCACAAGCGCCCCTACCGACGATCCGCTACAACTTGGTTTCGACCATTGGCCTTGGCTGCGTAGAGCGCCCGATCCGCAAGCCTCAATAGCTCGCTGGCGTCCTCATCCTCGCTTTGCCGGTCGGCCACGCCGATGCTGATCGTCATGCGCAGCCTCATGGTGCCGATCTCGAACGGCTCTTCTGCGACCTGCCGGCGCAGTCGCTCGGCGGTCAGGACGGCACCCGAGAGATCGGTCTCGGTCAGGGCCGCCGCGAATTCCTCGCCACCCAGTCGGCCAACGAGATCGGTCTTTCGGACGATCGCGCGACACCGCTCGGCAACGGCGCGCAGCACCTCGTCGCCGACCGAATGGCCATGCTGGTCGTTGATTCGCTTAAAGTCGTCGGCGTCGATCATCATCACCGAAAGTGGCTGCTGCAAGCTGAGGGCACGCTTGAACTCGCTCTCCAAGCAGGCGAGGAACTGGCGGCGGTTCAGAACTTTGGTCAGATCATCGACCGTGGCGAGGATGTGAAGCTGTTCGGCCGTCTGAACGAGATCGGTAATGTCGGCATAGGTCAGCATGCGACCGCCGTCCGGCAGGACCTTGCAGACGAACTTGAAGATGCGACCGTCGCGGAACTTGAGGTTCTCGGTTGGCTGCGTGCCTGTCTGCACCAAGGCCATGCGGTTGGCGACATAGGCATCCGTCGCCGATACCGGGATGTCCCAGAGAGCGATCTGTCGCGCAAAGTCGAGAATGTCGGCGTAATGGTAGGTTTCGCCGACGGGTGGTGGCGGCAGCGACAGCATTCGATAGTACGCCCGGTTTATGAAACGGGCGCGCATGTCCTTGTCGAGCAACACGATGCCATACTCCACCTCGTCCAGCGCGGACGTAAGGACGGCAGTCCAATCTGGCATAGGCGATCCCATCTCCCCTTCCGTACAATGCGGAATTTGTTGATACGAGGGAAGGCCGGTCCCTCTGGCCCAGCCTGTGATTCACTGTGACTGTCGTCACATACGGGGTCAGCGCTTACGGACTAAACTTGATGCTCAAACGCAACGAAACCTGCCAAGTGGGCATTAGTGTTTCCGGAGCGACTGGCCGACCATGGACTCGAGGGACGAATATCAGCGCCGCGCGGCGGATTGCCTGCTACTGGCACGCCTGATGCCGACCGAACAGGACCGGCGGGTCATGCTGGCCGCTGCCAGGCGCTGGC
>Ga0081539_10004159_pt1 | contig 16426 bp, 17 predicted proteins | sample TabmetS4T2R2_FD_71023 | JGI IMG/M metagenome (GOLD analysis project Ga0081539, IMG submission 71023) | Tabebuia heterophylla rhizosphere microbial communities from the University of Puerto Rico - S4T2R2 | ecosystem: Host-associated > Plants > Roots > Rhizosphere ...
CCCTGGCTGCCGTCGCCGCCTTGCGCCCGCCGTCGCCCGCCCGGGCCGTGCGAGAGGCGCAGGGCCGGCTCGACGACACCGGGACCGTGGCCGATCCGCTCGGTCCGGACCGTGCGGCGCGCACCCGCTGCCAGGGGGAGCACGCGACGGCCTGACCGACGGCCCCGGGCGCCCCGCGCTGTCGAGCGACACGGCTGCCAGACGTGACGCGCCCTGCCCCCGGCCGCCCGGCCGCGGACCACCACAGACCACGGAAAGTTCCGCACCACCGCACCACCCCAGACTTCGCAGGTCGGGTCCACCCGCCGCACCCGTGCGGGAGCCCGACCCGCCCAACCCGTGCTCCTGCGCGGCCGCCAGTCGAAAAGATCGGCGCCCGGGAGCATCCACAGGAGGCGAGCCCCTCGTGGCCGACACCGACAACGACAACACCGACCAGACCACGGAAAGCCCGGTCGACGACCTGACCACCGACCTGCACCACTGGGCCGACACCCACCCCGACCCCTCAGCCGAGCCTTCGGCCGAGCCGGCGACGACGGAGCGGGACTGGGCGGTGACCGCCCGAGCCTGGCTGCAGGACGGCGGGTTCGAGCCCGCCGATCCGGACCTGATCGCGCACGTCGAGACCCGGCTGGACGCCGAGGTGTGGATCCTGCGGGCCACCGCTCCTGGGTTCGGGCCGGTCGCCGTGGTTGGGGTCAACCACGAACCGCCGGTGGTGTACGCGGACGCGTGCACCGACTCCTGGGATTGGTTCGACGCCGACAGCGTGGACATCACCTGCCCGGCCGGGCACGGCTGGACCTGGCGGACCGGCCGCGAACTTGTCACCGCCGACGGGTCGTTCACCACCCTCACCGTGGTGTTCGGGCCCGACCTTGACGCCCCGTTCACCCCCTGCCCGCACTGCCGCGCCTACCAGGCCGGGCAACGGACCGAGCCGTGCGGCTGCGGCGGCGCACCCTGGATCATCTGCCCGGTCTGCGGACGCCGCTGCGACGTCCACCTCCCCACCCGGTAGCCAACCCCAACACAACGACGCCCGCGGCGCGGGCACCCATCGCCGGCCCACTCCCGGACACCCGGGACCCCTGTGGCGCCGGCCTTCTCATGCCCACACCCATGCATCGGATGCAATTCGTAAGGAGTCTTAATGAGTCACGAACTCGAACGCCTCGCCGACGGCAGCACGGCGTTCGCCACGGCCCGGGTTCCGGCCTGGCACCAGCTCGGCACCCTCACCCCGGACGCCATGACCGCCGCCGAGGTGATCACCACCGCCCGGCTCGCCGGTTGGAACGTACGCAAGATCGACGTCGTCGGCCGGGAACTCGTCGGCGACGCCATCACCGGCGCCAGCTACGACACGATCGACGCGCCGGACAAGGCGATGACGGTCCGGACCAACCCGGTCACCGGCGGCACCGACTACCTCGGTGTCGTCGGTCGCGACTACACGCCGGTGCAGAACGAGGCCTGCGCGGAGCTGCTCGACCTGCTGGTGGACGCCTCCGGCGGCCACCTCGAAACAGCTGGGTCCCTGCGCGGCGGGCGCCGGGTGTTCGTCACTCTGAAACTCCCGCAAGGGATCCGCGTGGCCGGGGTCGACGACCTGGACCTGTATCTGGCGCTGTCGACAAGCCACGACGGGTCAGCCGCGCTCCGCGTGGACGCCACCCCGGTCCGCGTGGTGTGCGCCAACACCCAACGCCTCGCGATCAAGCGGTCGGTCGGGCACTACACCTTCCGCCACACCACCAACATCAAGCACAAGATCGCTCAGGCCCGGCGGGCGATCGGGATCAGCTACGCCTACGCCGACGCGTTCACCGCCGAGGCCGAACGCCTGCTCGACACCACCCTCGCGCTCGAGAAGTTCCGGGCCGTGTGCGAGCAGATCTGGCCCACCCCACCCACCGACGCCCCGATCCGCACCAGGAACAACCACGCCCGGCGTGCCGCCACCGTGGACTACCTGTTCAGCGACGCGCCGACCCAGAAGGCCATCCGCGGCACCGCCTGGGCCGGGGTCCAGGCCATCACCGAGTACCTCGACTTCTACACCCCCGCGGGCAGCCAGAACCGGCGCGCCGAACGCACCCTCACCTCCGCCACTGTCGCCGGGATCAAGCAGGAGGCCCACGACCTGCTCGCCGCCACCTAACGACCACGGCCGTCCTGACCGACGCCTCGGCGGCTCGCCCCTGGACCGTCGATGCCGACGACCACACCCTGTCCTGCCCTACCCCGATCACGGGGAGCCGCCCGCGAGGCGTCCCAACCCCCGTGCGGGGGTTGGACCACGTCCCCGGACGGCTCCCCGCAGGGGCGCGCGCCCGCGTCGACGCCAGTGTTCGCGCGGACCCATGGGCACCCTTTCCCGGAAGGGCCACCCGTCAGCCCGCCCACCTCTCTTCTGCACCCGGGCGCCACCGTTGACACCGCCCACCCAGCGGCACCGCCGCCCTAGACTGCCTGCAAGCGCCCGCGCCGTCCGAGCCGCGACCAGCGGCGCTTGGCGATCACCGGCCGCATCACGCCTCGGCCAGCCGATGGTGCCGCCAGTACGTCCGCGCTCAGCCGCAACACATGAAGCCCGTCCTCGACGCCCACACGGCAGCCGCCCGGAGCCCTCGTCGCTAACCGCCGTTGAGACTCACACGGAGCACACCAAGACCAGTGGCGCCGTGTGGCTCGCGCGAGGACGACGCCACCCGGGTCCGTGCGCCACAGGCCGACCACCGCGCTCCGCTGGCCCGCGCAGACCGGCCCTTTCCTGCTTTGAACCCGATGGCGGAGACCTCGTCCACGATGATCCGAGCCATGGGCAGCTACCACGGCACGCCCGGATGTTGCCATGCACCACCGCTGAAGCGGGCGAATCGCCCGTCATGATCCAGCTCGAATACACTGATGGTGCAAGTCGTCGCCCAAGAATCGCGGCTATCTACGCTCCCAGATCTCGGTGGCGCGAAGCAGGTCCACACGGGCACTGTGAACCCTGGAGTGTGCGCGGCAGCGCTTCATGCCGATGCAGGGAGGTTGGTCGTGGTTCAAAGATCGGCGCTGCCCATCGACGGCGAGGTCGCTGGGGCGATCGCCAAGTTCTTCCATGGTGGAGATGGCCCGGCTCACAGCGCGATCACACGTGTTCTGGTCAGCAGCGGATACAACGACGACTACGCATACAACCCAGGTGTGCAGGGGCCGAACAAGGAGAGCCGCGTCCTCACGGCGTTCAACGCGGCGCGACGACAGCCGGCGGGCGCCCGTAAGCTGCTCGAAGGGCTTCTCACGGAACTGCGACTGGACGGAAGGGTAGGCAAGGGTGAGCCGAGCGACGACGAGACGCGGCTGCGGGTCGCGTTGGGCCGCTCGGGCTGGCACCTGACGGAGGACGGTCAGCTGCGGGCCTTCGCCGGGGTGGACGTCGACACCGGTGGTCGTGAGGCCTTGGAAGAGCAGCTGGATCGGCTCCGGCGGTCCACGACTGACCCTGCGCTGCTGATCGGAACCGCCAAGGAACTGTTGGAGTCGGTCGCGAAGTTCGTGCTGGAGGAGCACAGCATCGCCGTGACCTCGAGGATGGACTTCGGCCAGCTGTGGTACCTGGCGCGTGACCGGCTGGGGATCCTGCCCCAGCAGGTCGACCCCAACTTGCCCGGCGCCGAGTCGATCAAGAAGATTCACGGTTCCACTTGGCACATCGCCGAGCAGGTGAATGAACTGCGAAACCTACAGGGCACCGGTCACGGCCGAACGCTGCCAGCCGGTGTCTCGGAGGACCTTGCCATGTTGGTAGTGCGTGAAGCCTGCACCGTCGCCGAGTACATGCTCAACCGACTCGAGCGCAGCCACGGACGCTAGCAGACTGCTCCCCGGCGTCGACGAAGACGCCCGCGTGGCTGAATACCAATCGCTGGTAGTCGCTCAGCGGGCGTACACGTTACGCGCTTGGCCACGGTGCCATCTGGGTCTGCGCTAGCCAGCTCGATCAGCTCCGATCGGGTGCTGATGTGCCGGGGGCGTCCTGCGGGGGGTCCTCTTGTTCCGGCTCGTGTGTGGAGAGCTGGTGCAGGACGGACGCGATGATGGATCGTGCTGGCTTGCCGTGGACGGCCGCGTTCTGCAGGTGGTCGAACATGCGAGCGTAGAGGCCGATCTCCTGTGGTCTGGTGACCTCGATGCTTGCGGTCGGTGTCTCCAGCGCGACGAGCGCGTCGTCGAAGATCCAGAAGCCGGTGGATGCCACGGCCGCGCGTTCGGTCATCAGGGGGATGATCCCGACGGAGACGTTGGGCAGGGACATGACCGCGAGCAGCCGGTCGAGCTGGCCCGCCTGTGTCTGGGCGTCGCCGAACCAGGTTCTCAGCGCCTGCTCCTCCAGCACGACCGCGAATCGCTTGCCGCGCTGGTAGAGCACCCGCTGGCGTTCCATCCGGACTGCGACGGCCTCGTGGAGGTCGTTCGGGGTGTGCAGGAAGTCGATCCAGAACGACAGCATCGCGGCGCAGTAGTCCGCGGTTTGGAACAGCCCGGGGATCACGTTGTGCTCGTAGATGCGGAACATGACGGTGGTGGCGTACAGGTCGGGCGCGCGCGAGCCGAGGACGCGTTTCATCCCGGCTCGGCTCTGCCGGCGGAATTCCAGATAGGCGGACTGGACGGCGCGCAGCGTGGCGAGCAGGTCGGGGATCTGGTCTTCGGTTCCGCAGGCCGTGCACCAGCTGCGGATGTCATCGTCGGTCGGTGACTGGACGCCGTGCTCGATCTTGCTGACCCGGGTGTAGTGCTGGCCGGTCGCGGCCGCCAACTGCCGGCCGGTGAGGCCGGCGTCCTGTCGAAGCTCGCGCAGGCGCAGCCCCAACGTCTGCTGCGCCTGGCGGGCCGCGCTATCTGGGCCGGTAGTCACGGTGTGGCACGGCCAGCTGCCACACGGCGTCGAACGCCGAGCGGCACAACCGGACCTCGGCGGCGTCCGTCGAGGTCTCGAAGCCGGTGTTGAGCCCGTTCCCCGTGTAGAGCAGGAACACCACCAGCCGGTCGTCAAGCAGGTAGAAGTCGTTGCCGGGCAGCGCGACCGATGACACCAACCGGCGGGGCACCCACCGGATGTCCTCGCCAGCGTCGACCATCGGCCCGGCGATGCTGTACGACCACCGCTGGTAGTCACTCAGCGGCTCGGAGACGATCCGTGCCCGACGGACCGACCGGCCCGCCGCCACGTGCCCGCGCAAGGCGCGGCACCAGTCCTCCAGCCAGGACAGGTCGTCCGGCTCGCCCGCCGCCCATGCGGCCATGTGCGGAAGCTCCACGACCGTCCCGTAGGCGTCGCGGGTCTCCAGGTGGACCGACTCGCGTTCGAACGTCCTCAGCAGCGCCTCGAACTCGACCTCACTGATCGAGGCCACGGCCAGTCAGGAACGGCACGATCCGGTCCGGAATCTCCACGCAGGTCTCACCCTCGGGGATGTCCATCTGGGCGAGGGCCTCCGGGTCGGTGACGTTCCAGCCTTGGATCACCCACGTCTGGCGATCCGTGCGGTACACCGTCGGGGAGTTCGTCGGGTTCGAGTTCGGGTCCTTGCCAATGAACGTCAGTCGCATGGTCCACTCCTTGACCCAATGTTGCGAGAGAGTGCGCGACTGCATCCTCTTTCTCGATTGCCCACGGGTCAAGGCCACGACAGCCCCGGTGCGAGTCCAGGAGCCTCTTCTAGCTCGCAACACGTCGCAACTGTCTGTCCGTCTGCCCCTCAACACGCCTACGGTGAACGCCAAGACCAGCACGCTGGGCACCAGCCCGCGCGACGGTCATACACGACCAGCGAGGCGGGACATCTGGGAGGAGACCAACCCGTGGCGAGCGTGGACGCCGGGAACGCCACCGGTCGCGTACAAGCGGGGACCACGGCTCCAGGTGAGGTCCAGGCCCTGCTCCTGCCCGCAGACCAGCGGCAGTCGTGCGCCGTGGTGGCGGTGCCGGACAGCGCAGCGGGGTTCAGCGATGCCATCGGCGGCGGGCTGCTCGAGGAGATCCACCAGGGTGTGCACGCGGGGTGTGCCTACTGCGTGTACGCCGACGAGGAGCGAGCGGCCAAGGGACTGGCACCCAACTCGCGGGCCAGAGCCCTGGCGGCCCGGTTGGACTGGACCGACCCCGAGCGGCTCGACTTGTTCGGCGATCTGCTCGTCGTCGGCGCCGAAACACCCGGCCGCGACACCGACGTCCCCCTCGCCGTGCTGGGCGCAGCCGCACGCGCCGGGATCGTCCGGCCGAGAACTCCATGAGCCGGCGGCCCCGGCCGGCGAAGACGAACTCAGATCCGCCGCCGAGAGCCTCCGATCACGGCGCGCTTCCGTGCGACTCCGTGCCGAAACACACCGGGAGTATGCTGCGCGATGTCCAGATTGAGGCGATGTGATCCAGCCTCGGGGGCGAGGCGCTGTCACGGCGGGATCCACGGCTCGATGATCTTCCCGGTCTCTTCGGATCGGGGTGCGGGAGGCATCGAGGTCGAGATGCGCGACGGGCCGCTGCGGCGTCGATGCGAGGCGCTGGTCGACGCCCTCGAGATCACGGTGCCCTTCGACGCGGCCGCATTCTGCGAGCGGGTGGCAGCGGACCGGGGACGACCCATCCGTCGGCTCCCACGCGAGTTGCCCGGCGACGGCCTCTTCGGGATGTGGGTCGCCACCACCGACGAGGACTTGATCGTCTACGAGAGCCGGACCAGCCGCCCGCACCAAGATCACATCATCCTCCACGAGCTGGGTCACCTGCTGTGCGGGCACCAGGCCACGCCAGTCACGGGCCGGGAGGGGACGCTCCTGCTGCTGCCGGACCTGGACCCGGCCATGGTCGAGCGGGTCCTCGGCCGTACCCATTACTCGGCCGTGGAGGAGCGCGAGGCGGAGCTGGTGGCGTCGTTGATCCTCCAGCGGGCGAGTCGGTGGTCCCTGCCGCCGTCGTGGAGTGTGCCCCCCGATGCGGTGGCCGTGGTGCAGCGGATGGAGCACTCGATGATGCGACGTGAGCCTGGCGCTGTGACCAGCCGCGGCTCCCGGGCCGACACGGACCCCGAGCAGGTGGTGGGTGACGGTTAGGGACACCTCGCCGCCGGTTCCGCTGACGCTGGACGACCTCTCAGCGACGGGCGGAGACCCCGGCTGTGTCTGGGACAAGCTGCGCGAGCGGGGTCCGGTTCATCGGATCATGACGCCTGAGGGGGCACCCGCGTGGCTGGTCACGCGTTACCCGGATGTCCGAGCGGGCCTGCTGGAGCCGCGGCTGTCGGTACGCAAGGACCACGCCCGGGGAGGGGACTACAAGGGGTTCGCCCTCCCGGAAGCCCTGGACGCACACCTGCTGAACCGAGACCCTCCCGACCACACCCGGCTGCGGGAGCTGATCGCGCCGATGCTGCAGCCGCGCACGATCGACCCCTTCCGCGCGCAGATAGAGGGGATCACCGGCAACCTGATCGCCAACTTCGCCGGCGCCGGCAAGGCCGACCTAGTCGCCGACCTCGCCGTCCCGCTGCCTCTCCTCGTGGTCTGCGCTCTGCTCGGCGTCTCCGACCGTGATACCGATCGCCTGCTGGGATGGGCCCGGGAGCTTCTCGTGGCGGGGTCCGACGAGCCCCCTCGGGCTCGGGACACGGTGTCGATGATGCTGCGGATCGTCAACGAGCTGATCGCCGACCGCCGCGCGACTCCGCGCGATGACGTCGTCACCGCGCTCGTCCGGTCCCGAGACGCCAGGGGCGCGCTGACCGAGCACGAGCTGACCTCGATGCTGTTCTACATCCTCTTCGTCTGGTACGAGATCTCCGTCGACCTGATCGCCGGTGGCCTGCTCACGCTCCTTCGCCATCTGGATCGCCTCGGCGACCTCAGGGATCGACCCGAGCGCATCCCGGCCGCCGTGGAGGAGCTGCTGCGCCACCAGACACCGCAGTTCTTGGCCGCGCCCCGGTTCCCCGTCGAAGACATCACCATCGCCGGTGTTCCGATTCCAGCCGGGGATTCCGTCCTGCTCTGCCTGGCATCAGCGGACCGGGACCCGACACAGTTCCCCAATACGCGTTGGCCGGACATCGACGGCGCGCCGCCCGCACACCTCGCGTTCGGGCTCGGGATTCACACCTGCCTGGGGGCGCCGCTGGTCCGAATGCACACCCAGATCGTCATCGCCGCCCTGCTACGCCACTGCCCGCGGCTGCGCCTCGCCGCCGAGGTCGCGCAGCTGCGCTGGCAGCCCGGCCTGCGTCACACCAGCCTGCGGACCCTGCCCGTCGTCTTCTGACCGCCAGACGGGAGCCGCCGATGTTCGATGTCGTGTTCCCGATCTGCGCGGCCGTCACGTGGGTGTGCTTCGCCGCCAAGCTGCGTGACCTGCGTGTGGATCCGAGCAGTCCGTTGCTGCGGGTCGTGTGCGCGCAGTTCGCGTTCGTCGCTCTCGCGTTCACCGCGGCCACCCCGTCCGTCTACGTGCGTGTCGATCGCATCACGGGCGTCGCGAACCTGGCGATCCTCATCGTGTACACCTCGGTCCTGCTGTGCAGCGGATGCTTCCAGTCGATGCTGCTGCTGTGGACCTATCCCGCGGGCGAAGCGCTCAACCGGGCGCGTCATCGATTCGTCGCCTACGCCGTTGTGATCACCGTCTTGATCGGCCTGTTCGTGGTCGCGGATGTCGCGGACGGTGAGCATCCGATCGACTTCGACGTTCACTTCGCCGTCACGCCTTTCGCGACGGAGTTCCTGATCCTGTACTACGTCGCGTTCGCCGTCGTGTGGGTCGGAGCCGGCCGGATCGGGTGGCGGTACGCCAGCGTGGCCGGCCGACCGTGGCTCGTGCGCGGTCTGCGGCTGATGGCTCTTGGCTCCGTCCTCGCGCTCGGGTATTCCGCGATGAAGCTTGCCGCAGTGGCGGCATCCCTGATCGGCAAGGATGCGTATGCCCTCAGCGTCGTGTGGGCCCCGTTGAGCGCCAGCGCGGCCGCACTGCTCATCGCAGCCGGGATCACGCTGCCGGCGTGGGCTCACCACCCGGACGCCGCCGTCGGCACGATCTCGCGGCTCCGCGCCTACCAGGAGTTGCAACCGCTGTGGTGGGCCTTCTACCGGCAGATGCCCGCGCTCGTTATGGATCCGCCCCGGTCACGGTGGGCCTCCCGCTGGGCCGTGCGCGATACCCGACACCGGCTCTACCGGCGTGTGGTCGAGATCGAGGATGGCAGGCTCGCCCTGCGGGGGTGTTGCGACGCGCGGGTCGCCGAGGCGGCCGGCGAGCTGGGGCATCAAGCCGGCCTGGCTGACGCTGACCTGCCGGCGATCCAAGAGGCCGCGGTACTCGCGGCTGCCCTGCGATCCCGGCGGGAAGGGCTGTCTGGCCCGGAGAAGACCTGGGTCCTCCACAGTGACACCGTCGACCTGGCGGCCCAGATCGGTTGGTTGCGCCAAGTGGCGAGGGCGTTCGACCGCTCCCCGGTGGTACGTGCCCTCGCAAGTCCCGATCCGGAGCCCGCCCCGGATCCGCAGATCCGCAAACCGTGACACGCAAGGCACCGGGTCTCCTCAGCGTCGTCTGGTCCCCCTGCGACCATCCGGGCCCTTGCCCTCGCCCGACCGGCCAACGGTCGGTGTGGTGTCGGTCGGGAGGCCGTTGACGCCGCGCATGACCTCGATGATCTGGCGGATGGACTCCAGGCTGTCAGGCGGGAGCTCCGACGCCCGCAACGCGATGTTCTTGACCCCCGCGTCACGGAGCACCGCGAGCAGTTCGAGTTCCGCGTCGATCTGTTCGGTGGTCTCGTCGAAGAAGTAGGACACCGGGACGCCGAAGAAGCTCGCCAGCGCTTCCAGGTGGCGCTTCGTGGGGTTGTCACGGTCACCCCGGCGGAGCTGCCAGACATACGTCGCGGAGATCGTCGGCCCGCCCTGCTCCTGTAGCGCGTTCGCCACCTCCTGGTAGGTGTACTCGCCGCGCCCCCCGGGGTGGACGGTCTTGAAGAGGTGATCGAGCTTCTGCGCGAGAGTCTTCGCCGCGCGCGCCCCACCCTTCGGCATCCTCTCCTCCGGCTCTGCTCAATAGGCCCGGCAGATCGGGCCACGGGTCTCGGGCGAACATCCCGCCCTGCGCAAGGCTCTCACGCGCTGCTGCTCAGGTGGACCTCACCGCCGGAACCCAGTCTATCCCTGTTGACGCGGGTACGTCCCACGGGAGTAGGCTACAAGTTCTCCTGCTGAGGTGGACACGGACGGCCCCTCGAATCCGTCTCAGCTAGGAGAGCTCCGGGCGGGCAACGCATCACCACCCCGGGGGAGAGGTGGGCCACATGAGAAGGGCTGCGACGGCGGCCTCACTGATCCTGGCCGTGTTCGCGTGGGCGGGCCTGCTGGGCGCGTGCAGCGGCGGATCCCAACCGCACGAGGACACCCCGACGACCGCGTCGTCCACGCCCCCCTCGACCGTCACCTCCCCTTCAGCATCAAGCGACCCGCAGGCCGCAGCCGCAGTCGCGGCGTACGAGGCCTTCTGGCGCGCTGCGGTCAACGCCCAGCGCCATCCGGTCGCCGCCGATGACACCTACCCGCAAGCGGCGGACTTCGCCCGATTCAGCTTCGACCCGGTGCGAGCCACCTACACCGGGTTTATCTCGGGCCTGGCAGCCCAGGGCGTTCAGTTCCGGGGCACACCACCCACCCCACGGGTGAGCGTGATCTCCGTCGAGCCGGAGGCCTCGCCGTACCCCGTGGTGACCCTGCGGGACTGCCAGACGCCGGCACCGGAATGGAACGAGTACGAGGTCGCGACTGGCAAGCAGGTCCTCAGAGCGAGCGCCAACGTACCCCCGCCGTACGAGATCACCGCGAAGGTCATCTTCTACAAGGAGCACTGGGGCCTGCAGTCGACCACGACCAACACGAGCCGGACATGCACCGGGTAAGACGCGCCATCCTCTTGGCCACGACCGGCTGCGTGGTGGCCTCGCTGATGTTCGCGACCGCGGCAGTGGCGAGCGGACCGGTCTACTGCGATCCGATCACCAATCTGTGCACGGTGGTGGTCAAGGCCCCTGGCCACGGCGGCGGCCAGCGTTCGGGCCAGGGCACCCGTGGAGGCGGCTCCGGCGGGAGCGGCGACTCTACGCCGTCGCTGGCGGATCTGTGCTATTCGACGCCGGCTGATCCGCAGCCGCCGGCCTCGGATCCGGTCTGGAGCGGCCACGCACCGGGTAGCGGTCGCGCGTTCGTCCGGGTGTGCCCGCTGACCAAGACCGGCCCGGTCTCGGTGATGGTCTGGGTTGCGAACGGTGCGCAACCACCGTCGGTCACCCCCGCGCAGCTGGCCCGCCGGGCGCTGGCATCGCTGCGGCTGCCCTCGCCGGCGTTCGAGCGGTCACCGGATGAGGCGAACAGCGACAACGGCATCCCGTACACGTGGGTGAACCTGTGGACCTGGTACTGGACCAGCCCACAGTCATGGCGGGTGCTGACCCGTCGGGCGGCGGTCGGGCCGGTGTGGGCGCAGGTGACGGTGACGCCGACGGCGCTGGTCTTCGACCCTGGGAACGGAAGCGCCGCGGTGTCGTGCGCCGGACCGGGTCGTGCGTGGACGCCGGCGGACGGGGACGGCGCCCCCGCCTCGGGTGGCTGTGGCTACCGGTACCAGCGGGTGAGCGCGGGCGGGCCGCTGACCGCGACGCTGGCGATCCGGTGGGCGGTGTCCTGGCAGGGGTCGGGCGGCACCAGCGGGACGCTGCCGGCGATGACCACCCGGACCTCGGCCACGCTCGCGGTCGAGCAGATCCAGGCGGTGACCCGATGACCGTGCGGGCGGATCCGGCCGCGGGACGTCGTCCCGGCACGGGCGCGGGACCCGACGGCCGCGTCCAGGGACCGCGGCCACCGGCTGTCGCGTTGCCGACTCGTCAGCGCCGTCCCGGCTACACGGCGCTGGCGCTCACCCTGATCGTCACCCTTGCCGCGACCGGGGCCTGGCTGTATCAGCAGGCCGGGCAGAAGACCGCTGTGGTTGTAGTCGTCGCCCGAGTGCCGGCCGGTCACCCGGTGAGCCGCGCCGACCTGTCCATGGTTGATGTCGCGGGCGCGGTGACCGCGGTCTCCGCCGCGCACCTGGATTCCGTGGTCGGGCAGAACGCCGCGGTGGACCTGCTGCCGGGGATGCTGCTGCAGCGGTCGATGCTGACCACCGCTGATCCGCTGTCGGCCGGGCAGGCGGAGGTCGGGGTGGCGGTCAGCGGTGGCCGGGTCCCCGCGGACGGGCTGGCCCCCGGCGACACCGTGACCGCGCTTCGGGTCCCTTCGGGTGCGACCGGGGGCGGTGCCGCTGCGGAGCCGCCCGGGGTCGTTCTGGTGGCGAAGGCGCGAGTGTTCTCGTCCCGCCCGGACCCGGCGCAGGCGGGTGGGACGCTGGTGACCCTCATCGTCCCCGCGGAGCGGGCCCCGGCGGTGGCGGCGGCCAGCGCCGCGGCGGCGATCGCTTTGGTGAGGGTGGGGGCATCGTGATCGTCGCGGTGTGCGCCGACAAGGGGTCCCCCGGGGTGACGACCCTGGCGCTGGCGCTGACCCTGATCTGGCCCGGTGAGCGGCTGCTTCTGGAGGCCGACCCGTCAGGGGCGGACCTGGCGTTCCGGCTGCGGCGACCTGACGGCGGTCTCGGCCTGGACCCGCAGCCGTCGGTGCTGTCGCTGGCCGTGGACGCCCGCGCCGGCTTGGCGGCTGGGTCCCTCCCGGGTTACGCGCAGGAAACCGCGCTGGGAGTCGCGGTGATCCCCGGGGCGGCGACCGCAGAGGACCACCATCCGATGCGGGAGCTGTGGCCGCGCACGGCGAGCGAGGCCGCGGCGTGGAACGGCGTCGTCATCGCTGACCTGGGGCGGCTGCAGCCCGGGCATCCCGCGCTGCCGCTGGTGCAGGCGGCGGCGGTCGTCGTGGTGCTCGCTCGGCCGAGCGTCGAAGGCCTGTACCGGCTGCGGCACAGGGTCGCCGAGCTGGAGCATCTGTTCGCCGGCGCTGCCCACGCCGAGACGCCCGGGTTGGCGGTGGCGGTGCTCGCGGCCCGTGGCCGGCGGCGGGCAGCGGTCGATCAGACCAGGCGGGTGCTGGGGGCTGCGGGCTTGGCCGCCGGTGTCGCGGGTGCCGTGACTGCCGACCCGGGCGGGGTGGCCGCCGTGTACTCGTCCCGCCGTGGCCGGCGGCTGACCCGGTCGTCGCTGCTCACGTCGACGGCGGAACTGGCGCAGGCACTGGTTGGGGACTGGCCCCGGCTCGCCGTCGCGCAACCGTCGACGCAGGGGGTGGTCGCGTGATCCGGTCAGCGTCCGGCTCCCACGGCGAGATGCCTGATCATGGGCTGGTCCGGTCCCTGCAGGGGCTCGTCGCCGACCGGATGACCGAGGCCAGGCAGCGCCGCGAGGCCGCGGGTGAGCGGCCGCTGGGTCCGGCGGATGAGCGGCAGCTGGCGTTGAGCTTTGCCCGGGAGGCGGTGGCGGATCACCTCAAGGCTCGGATCGCCGCCGGTGAGGCGCCCCCAGACCCCGCGTACGACCGGCACCTGATCGAGGCGATCGATGCCGCGATGTTCGGCGCGGGCGCGCTGCAGGACTTGCTGGACGACCCGGACGTGGAGAACGTCGACATTAACGGCTGCGACGAGGTGTGGGTGACGTATGCCGACGGCCGGGGCACGGTTCGCGCCCGACCGGTCGCGGCGACGGATGAGGAGCTCATCGATGTCGTCCGGGCACTCGGCTCCTATGCCGGGCTCAACGCCCGGCCGTTCACCCCGGTGACCCCGCAGCTGGATCTGCGGCTGCCGGACGGGTCGCGGTTGTCGGCGGTGATGACCGCCTCGGAACGGCCCCTGGTCAGCATCCGGCGCAACCGGTACCCGCAGATGTTCCTCACCGGCCCGCAGCCGTCGGCCGCCAACGGTCGACGGGTCCGCGCCGGGGAGACCCTGGTCGGCCTGGGAACCATCGACGAGCAGCTGGCCTCGTTCCTGCGCACCGCGGTCCTGGCCCGCTGCAACATCATGGTCGCCGGGGCCACGGACGCGGGGAAGACCACCCTGCTGCGCGCCCTGATCAACTGCATCCCGGCGAGCGAGCGGCTGGTCACGGTGGAGCGGGCGCTCGAGCTCGGGCTGCGCCGGCAGGGCCTGCACCCGAATGTGGCCGAGCTGGAGGAGGTGCTCCCGGCCACGGACGGCGGCGGCGCCGGGGTGAGCATCCGGGACCTGGTGCGCCGCACCCGCCGGATGAACCCGTCCCGGGTGATCGTCGGTGAGGTCCTGGGCCCGGAGGTGGTCGAGATGCTCTCGGCGATGTCGCAGGGCAATGACGGCTCCCTGTCGACGATCCACGCCCGCAGCGCCGGGGACGTGTTCGACCGGCTCGCCACCTACGCCGCCCAGTACGAGGGGCTGCCGTTCGAGGTCACCCACGCGCTGATCGGCGCCGCGATCGATCTGGTGGTGTTCGTCGCGAAGAACCCGCTGGCCGGCGGCCGGCGGACAGTGACCGAGGTGCTGGAGGTGACCGGCAGCAACGACGGCCGGGTCACCCGGTCGGTGATCTTCACCAGGTCGCCGGTCGACGGGTGCGCCCACCGGGAGGCCGAGGTGGCGATCACCCGGATCGGCGCGCTGACGGCCGCCGGGTACGACGACACGCCCGTGTGGGCGGTCCCCGGGCGTGGGATGGACGGTCGCATCACGGTCAACGGCACGCACCGCGGTGCCGGGCCGGGATGGCCGGGCGGGCGGTAGGCGATGCCCGCCCACGGCCTGGATGCCGGCGGCGTGCTGCTCGCGGCGGCGGTCGGTGCCGGCCTGGGCGCGGCGATCATCCTGCTGGTCGCCGGGATCCGAGGCACCGTCGCGGATCCCGGGAAACCGCCGGGTCGTGCGCGGCGTGCCGTTGGCGCGCTGCGCTCACCCGCGGTCTGCGCCCGGGTCGCCGCAGCCACCGCAGTCGGGCTGGCGGTTCTGGTGACCACCCGGTGGCCGGTCGCCGCGGCGGGCCTGGCGGCGTTGACGGTCGCGTGGCCGCGACTGTTCGGCGGGGCCCGGGCGGAGCAAGCCCAGATCACCCGGCTGGAGGCGCTCGCCTCGTGGACCGAATCGTTGCGGGACACCGTGTCCGCGCACTCCAGCCTGGAGCAGGCGATCCCGGTGACGGCGGCGACCGGCCCACCGGTGATCCGGCCCGCGCTGACCCGGCTGACCGGGCGGATCCGGGCCCGCACCCCGGTGGAGTCGGCGCTGGCCGAGCTGGCCGTCGAGCTGGACGACGCCAGCGCTGACCTGGTGATCGCCGCCCTGATCCTCAACGTGCGCCGCCGAGGCGACCGGCTCGCCGACGTCCTGACCGGGCTTGCCGCGACCGCGCGGGAGGAGCTTGACCTGCGCCGCCGGATCCGAGCAGGGCGGGCCGGCGTCCGCCGAGGCGTGCACATCGTGGTGGGGATGACGCTGGCGTTCGCGGCATTCCTGACCGTCTTCGGCGGCGACTACGTCCGGCCCTACGCGTCACTGGTCGGACAGGTCGCGCTCACCGTCGTGATCGGGATGTTCGCCGCCGGGTTCGCGTGGATGCGCCGCCTGTCCGGCACCGACGCCGCCAAACCGTTCCTGTCCCGGCCCGGCCTGTATCCCACGCCCGCCGACCTGCGGGTGATCGCCGCGCTCACCGGAACCTCCGTGAGCGTCGCCGACCTCGACCGGGACGGAGCCGCCCGTGCGCCGGACCGAATCGGTTACCGCGTACGGGGCGGGCACCTGCCACCGGCGGGTGTCTCGTGAACGCCATGGCGGCGGTCGGCGCCGTTCTCGGTGCGGCGCTGTTCGCGCTGATGGCCCGCGTGGTGCCGCCGAGGACGTCGGCGCTGGTGGAGCTCGGCCGGTTCGATGCCCGCCGCGCCGCCGCCCACCAAAGGGACCGGTCCGCGGGGCAGAGCCCGGCGTGGGATCCGCACGGGGGTGGGCCCCTGGCCCGAGCGGCGGCCGCTATCGCGACTGAGCTGGAGGCTCGCGGCGTCGCGCTGACCGGGCTGCGGCAGGACCTCGCCCTGACCGGCCGCAGCCACGACGCGGTGCTCGCCAGGGCGCTGCTCGGCCTCGTCGCGGGATTCGTCCTCACCGCAGTCACCGCCATCGGGCTGGGCCGGATCCTCGGGCTCGATCCGCCCACCGTCGCCGTCGCGGTGCCTGCCGTGCTGACCGGTGCCGGGTTCGCCCTGCTCCCCGTGGCCGAGGCGCGGCTGGAGGCGGCGAACCGGCGGCGGGACTTCCGCCGCGCCCTCGGCGCCTACCTCGACCTGGTCGCCCTGGAGATGGCCGGTTCCGCCGCGCCTGCCGAGGCGCTGCCGAACGCGGCCCGGGTCGGCGACG
>Ga0081539_10004160_pt1 | contig 16416 bp, 15 predicted proteins | sample TabmetS4T2R2_FD_71023 | JGI IMG/M metagenome (GOLD analysis project Ga0081539, IMG submission 71023) | Tabebuia heterophylla rhizosphere microbial communities from the University of Puerto Rico - S4T2R2 | ecosystem: Host-associated > Plants > Roots > Rhizosphere ...
CGCGGCCCCCCAGCCCCGCTCATCCACAGCCGCGCGCCGGGAGCCCCGCCCCCCCAGCCATGAGCGGGCCTGGAGGCCCGCGGTCCGGCAAGATTAGACCGGCATGATGCCGCGACGCGGGGCGGCGCCGGCGTAAGTCTCGACGCTGACGGGGGCGCCCATTGCCTTCAGCGCAGCGCGCTGCTCGGCGATCGGCACGCGCAGGACTCCGTCCTCGAACTTGGCGAGCTTGGCGAAGGCTGGTGAGGCGAGCACGCGGCCGATCCAACCCGCCGTCTTCGGCCAGCGCGCGGCGTCGATCTGGAAACGTACCCAGCCGGCGTTGCGGAAGAAGGCGGCGATGGCGATGTCGGCGACCGAAAGCGTGTGGCCGAAGCGGAAACCGTCGGCCGGCGCCTCCGATTCGAGGTAGTCGAGCACCGTCGGAATCTCTTCCTTCAGGGTGCGGTCGACCATCTCGCGGTCGCCCTTCTCGCCCCACACCGAGGGCCGGATGGCGATCTGGTTGAAGAAGCGCCAGATGAAGACGTCGCCCATGCGCGTGTCGGCGAATTCCTCCAACCAGCGCGCCCAGGCGCGGTCGGCGATGTCCTTGGGAAAGAGCGCCGGATCGGGCTGCTTGTCTTCGAGGTACTGGCAGATCACCGAGGAATCCGACAGCACGAGGTCGCCGTCGACCATCACCGGGATTCGCCGGAGCGGGCTCAGCTTGGAGAACCGGTCGTCGCCGAAGAACGGCACGATATGGTCGACCTCGTAGGCCATGCCTTTCACTTCCAGGCAGGCCAGGACCTTGCGGACATAGGGCGACAGGTAGCTGCCGACGATCAGGATTGGCGTCATGGCTCTTTCCATGTATCTACATTCTATGTATATACATACGATAATGACCAGACCCCGACAAGCCCGAAAGACGCTACGCTCGGATGCCCGGTCGGCGCTAGAGACCTGCGCCGGCTGGAACCTGCGGCTCGCCGCGCGGCGGGCCACCCAGTTCATGGAGACCTGCATGGCCGAGGCCGGCGTCTCCTTCTCGCAGTTCGGCCTGATGGCCGAGATCGCCACCGCCTCCGACGACACGGTGAGCGCGCTGGCCGAGCGCATGGGCCTCGACCAGTCGACCTTGTCGCGCACCTTGCGCACCCTTGAGGCTGACGGCCTGGTCGAGATCGCGATCGTCGAAAGCGACCAGCGCAAGCGCATGGTGTGGCTGACCGAGAAGGGCGCGCGCCGGCTCGAGGCTGCCCTCGCCGCCTGGCGACAGGCCCACGCGGCCCTCGCCAAGCAGGTTTCCGTCGACGCGGTCCGTCGCCTCGCGCGCGAGGTCGACGCGCTATGAAGACCTTGCTCGACAGCCGCGCCGCCTGGATCACGGCGAGCGCGGCGCTGGTCATCATGACCATCGCCTACGGCGCGCCGCTGGTCGTGGTGGTGGCAATGAAGCAGATCGCGGCAGAGCTGCAAACCAACCGCGCGGCGCCCGCCGGCGCAAGCTCGCTCTCTTACGTCGGCGCGGCCTTCGGCGGCATCGTCGCGGGCTGGCTGGCCGGGCGGCTCGGCATCCGGCCGATCGTGATCTTCGGCTCGACGATGGTGGCGGTCGGCCTGATGCTCTCGTCCGTGGGCGGCATGGTCGAACTCTATGCCGGCCACGGCATCTTCATGGGCCTGTTCGGCACCTCCTGCATGTTCTCGCCGCTGCTCACCTATGTGAGCCTGTGGTTCGAGCGCCGCCGCGGCTCGGCGGTGGCGCTGATCGCCTCGGGCCAGGCGGTCGCCGGCGCGATCTGGCCGCCCGTGCTGCAGTTCGGCATCGACCATGTCGGCTGGCGTCACACCATGCTGTGGTTCGCAGCCTTCGTCCTGGTGTCGAGCGTGACGGTGACCCTGATCTTCCTGCACCCCGCACCGGTGGCGCCGTCGGCGACGGCCGGCGGCGCAGGCAAAGCGCCGCGGCGCGACCGCACGCTCGGCCTGCCGCCCAACCTCCTGATGATCCTGCTGATGATCGCGGTCTATTGCTGCTGCGTGCCCATGGCCATGCCCATGCAGCACGTCGTGGCCTTCTGCGGCGACCTCGGCTTTGCCTCGCAATACGGTGCGGCCATGCTGTCGGTGCTGCTGGGCACGGCCTTCCTGGCGCGCCAGTTCTGGGGCTGGCTGAGCGACAGGATCGGCGGCTTCCAGACGCTGCTGCTGAGCTCCCTGGTGCAGGCGACGGCGCTGGCGGGCTTCCTGGTCACCAAGGACATGGCGGCGCTGTTCGCCGTCTCCGCCGCCTTCGGCCTCGGCCTGTCGGGCCTGCTGCCGGCCTACGTGATCGTGATCCGCGACTGCTTCTCCATCCAGGAAGCGAACTGGCGCATCCCGACCGTCATGTTCGCCGGCCTTTTGGGCATGGCAAGCGGCGGCTGGGGCGCCGGCCTGCTCTACGACCGGTTCGGCGACTATTTGCCGGCCTTCTCGACCGGCATGGCCTTCAACCTCGTCAATCTCGCCGTGCTGCTGTTCCTGCTGTCGCGGCCTCACACCAGGTTGATGCGGCAGCCACAGACCTCGACCTGAGCGGGACCGCGATCGCGCTGCCGCTTCTTGGCGGCGGCCAGCACGCGCTCGCGGTCGACGACCTTGACGTCATAGGCCGACACGCCCGGCCCGCGGCCGTCGACGATCGGCGTGAAGCGGATCTCGCCGTCATCGTCGAGGCGGATGATGTCGTCCTTCGCCGGACGATTGAGCAGCTTCGACCAGTGAGCTGCGGCCTTGTCCGGATCCTCGGCCTGGATCTCTACGCCGGCGAGCCCGTTGGTCACGTCCGAGCGCGCATGCTTCAGCCAGTCCTTCTCGGCCGGCGGCCACCACAGTTTGGGCTCGACGCCCGGCGGCGCGAAGGTCGTGTCGAGCGACAGCAGCACGCCCGACGTGTCGGAGGGATGGAAGTGGGTGTAGTTGTATTCGGGCAGGTCCTTCTGGGCGACGGCGCGCACGCCGAGCCCGGTGACGCGTGCCCGCTCGGCCTTGGCGTCGGGCACCTGGATGATCACCATGTAGCCGCCGTCGCCCTTGCGGCGCTCGATGTAGCGGCCGGCAGAGGTGCCGGGCTGGTCGGGCGTGACGATCTCGAGGAAATCGTGACCGATCGGGCAGACGACGTTGACCAGGCCCCACTTGGCGACGCCGGGATCGCGATAGGCGACCTCGATGCCAAGGATGTCGCACAGTTCCTCACGCGAGCTTTCGAGATCCTTGCAGACGAAGACGCATTGCCTGAGCTTCATCGTTCCACTCCCTAAGCTGTCGTTTGTCGCCTATGGTAAGCCGATGCGGACCGTGTGGACCATGGGCTTCGTGGCGGCGGCCGCCCTGTCGTTCTGCTTCCCGGATTTCATCGTTTTTCGTTTCACCCAGGCAGCCATCTGGGCAATCGCGCTGCTGGGGCTGGTGCTGCTGTGCGGGATCAGCGGCCAGTTCTCCTTCGCCCAGGCGGCGCTGTACGGAATCGGCGGCTACAGCGCGGCCATCATCGGCACGCACACGCCCTTGTCGGTCTATTGGGGGCTGCCGGCTGCGCTGCTGATGGGCTACGCCGCGGGCTGGGGGTTGGGCCGCATCGCCGGCGGCCACAGTCTGTGGACGCAGGCGCTGGTCACCTACGCCTTTGCCATCGCCTTCCCGCAGCTTCTGCGCTGGCGGCTGATCGAGCAATGGACCGGCGGCGTGCAGGGCCTCTATCTCGACTTCCCGACGCCGCCCGGCGGCATCAGCGCCGACCGCTGGAGCTTCTTCATGGCGCTCGCCCTGCTGGCGCTGGGCGTGTGGCTCGCCGGAAACATCATCGCAAGCCGCTCCGGCCGGGCGCTGATGGCGGCGCGCGACAACGACCTCGCCGCCTTCGCGCAGGGCATCCGGGTCGTGGACGTGCGCGCCACGATCTCGGGCACCGCCGGGGCCTATCTCGCGCTGGCGGGATGCCTCTCGTCCTACCAGTACGGCTATGTCGGGCCGACGGCCTACAACTTCGCGCTGTCGGTGCAGATGCTGTTCGGCCTGGTGATCGGCGGCATGCAGTCGCCGGCCGGCGCCATCGTCGGCGGGCTGTTCCTGCAGTTCTTTCCCGATCTTCTGGCGGGGCTGGGCAAGGGCCTGTCGGGCCTGCTCTATGCGGTGCTGCTGATCGCGGCGATGGTGCTGATGCCGACGGGGATCGTGGGGGCGGTGAAGCAAGTCATTGCCGGGAGCGCGCCACTCCGTGGCGCTCTTCTCAAAATCATGAGGCGCCACGGAGTGGCGCGCTCCCGGCAATGAGGATCAGTACCCCTTGAACACCGGGGCGCGTTTTTCGACGAAGGCGCGGGCGGCTTCCTTGTGGTCCTCGGTCTCGCCGGTGCGGATCATGCGCGCGGCCTCGGAGTCGAGCGCCTCGGAGAGCGAACCCTCCTCCGCCACCTTCATGTTCTTCTTGACGTGCCACCAGGCGACGCGCGGACCGGCCGCCAGCTTCCTGGCGAAGGCCATGGTCTCGCCGTCGAGGTTGGCGTCGTCGATCACGCGGTTGGCAAGACCCAGCTTCTCGATCTGCTCGGCATTCAGGATCTCGGCGGTGAAATAGAGCTCACGCGCCTTGGCGGTGCCGACCAGCTTGTGCAGGAAATAGTGCGAACCGAAATCGCCCGAGAAGCCGACCTTGGCGAAGGCCGTGGTCATGCGCGCGCTCTTGCCGGCGAAGCGCATGTCGGCCGCCAGGGCCAGCGACAGGCCGGCGCCCGCGGCCACGCCGTTCACCATGGCGATGGTGGGTTTGCCCATCTCGTGCAGCAGTTCGGAGACGCGCATGCGGATGCGGATGTCGTGGACCTTGTCCTCGTAGGTCTTGTCCTGGTCGCGGCCGGCCGCCATCGACTTCACGTCGCCGCCGGCGCAGAAGGCCTTGTCGCCCGCCCCGCGCACCACCACGCAGCCGATGTCGCGCGAGCCCGCCGCCTCGTTCAGCGTGTCGCTCAAGTCATTCAGCATGTCGCGCGACAGGGCGTTCATCGCGTCCGGACGGTTGAGCGTGATCTTCATGACGCCGTCTTCGACGGATTTCAGCAGGTGGGACATCGACGTTCTCCGGGATTGCGGATCGGCTGCGTTGCGGTGAATGTTTCGTAAACCACGCGGTCGCGCAACGGCATTCGGTCTTGCGCAGCGGAACGAATAGGCGAGGAAACCCGATGGCCTACGAAACTCTGCTCACCCACCTCGAGGACGGCGTCATGACCGTGACCTTGAACCGGCCCGACAAGCTCAACGCCTTCAACACGGTGATGAGCAGGGAATTGATCGACTTCTTCCGGAGCGTGAATGCGATGGATGAAGTGCGGGCGGTCGTCGTCACCGGCGCCGGACGCGCCTTCTGCGCGGGCGCCGACATCTCCGGCGGCAGCGGCGCCTTCCAGGTGTGGAACGACGGCAACAAACCCCAGAAGCGCGAGGCCAGCGATTCGATCACCTTGGCCATCTTCAACTGCCTGAAACCCATCGTGGCGGCGATCAACGGTGCGGCGGTCGGCGTGGGGATCACCATGTGCCTGCCGATGGATGTCCGCCTGATGTCGAGCACGGCCCGCATCGGCTTCGTGTTCAACAAGCGCGGCATGGCGATGGAGGCCGGGTCGTGCTGGTTCCTGCCACGCCTGGTCGGCATGCAGCAGGCGCAGGAATGGGTGATGACGGCCGAGCTGTTCGGCGCCGAGGAGGCGCTGAAGGGCGGGCTTGTGCGCTCGGTGCACACGCCGGACGAGCTCTTGCCGGCGGCGCAGGCGTTGGCGAGGAAGTTCGCAGCCAGCACGTCCTCGGCGGTGGCGGCGGCCGTCAACCGCCGGCTGATGTGGAGCATGCTGGGCGCGCAGGATCCGCTGGATGCGGTGACGCTCGACCTGCAATGCGTCGGCTACCTCGCCGCCGGCGCCGATGCGCAGGAGGGCATAAAATCGTTCTTCGAGAAGCGCCCGCCCGCCTTCCCACTCAAACCCAGCAAGGACATGCCGCCCTTCGGACCTTGGTAGTCATACGCGAACCGCGGGCGTCCCGCCTGCAGGGTTTCGACGATCACTTCGGCGACGGTCTGGCTCATGGGGGCCTCCCTCGCGCGCCTGGCAGCGTGCACGATGTGGATGCAGTTGCGAAATTGCCTTCTTGGAAGGGCCGCCCAACGGGCGTCTAATAGAGCTTCGCGGAGGTTGCCCTGATGTCGCCTGACTCTGTCACCGCAACGCGTACCACCGATCCCCGCTACGCCGCGCTGGAAGAGCGCGTCATGGCCCGCGACCAGAAGGGCGCGAGCGAGGTCTATTACGGCCTGGTGCGCGAGGGCCGCCCCATCACCGAGATGCTGCGCGAGGCCGTGCGCATCCACGCGCCGTACACCCACGTGCCCTATCACGAGCGCATGGACGACGGGTACGTGAACTTTGTGAACAACGATCATTGCCTCCTGAGCGCGCGCGCCGCGCTCAACCTGTCGAAGATGCTGCCGCGCGCGGCGTCGGGCCTGCCGCTGGCCCAGACCATCTGGTACATCCCGACCGGCCTCGACATCTGGAACCAGAAGATCGCCAAGGCGCCCGGCCACTATTCGCGCGGCTTCCAGATGCCGGACGGCCCGCCACCCGCCCCCGTCGTGCACTGGCCAGATCAGGCGCCATTGGCGCTCGACGGGCCGCTGAAGCAGCGGCTCGGGCACTGGATGACGCTGGTCCATCGCGGCAACGTCATAGAAGCCTATCGCGTGTTCCTCGGCCTCATGCAGAACCCGGCCGAGCGCCGCGCCGCCCTGGCCGAGCTCTGCTTCGCCGGCCTGATTGACGTGCAGGACCGCTCCTTCCAGAACCGCTCCTACACCACCGGCCACAAATCCTTCCGCGCCCGCGCCACCGTCGAGCTGGGCGAGGCGATCGGCTGGGACGACGCCCACGACGTACTCTATGCCGGCGCTTTGGACATCGCCGTCGGGCCACGCTGGTACTCACTCTACGAGGTGGCCTGCAACGCCGTCACCGTCTACCTCGAAGGCCAGACGCTGCATGCCGTGCCCTACAGCGGCACGACCGAGCAGGAGCGCGCCATCCTCACGAACAACAAGGCGCCCCTCGACGCCAAGGAGACCGAGGCGCTGATCGAGGTCATCCTGCGCGAGCCCGAACCCGCCTGGCTGCTGCACCTCACCGCGCTCCTGAAGGCCGGCAAGAGCCCGCGCGCCCTTCTCGACGCCATCCAGGTCGGCGCCGCAACGGTCGCGATCGAGACCCATGACGAGCTGAACTTCTCCTTGCCGCAGCACTGCTACGAGTACGTCAACACGCAGGGTTGGTTCTGGGACACGTTCGAGCATCCGCAGCGGTTGAAGCTGCTCTATCTCGCCGCCGCCTATCTCAACCAGAACGCCTTCCATCAGAAGCTGACCGGCGATCTCACGCCGCCGCGCATCGAGACGCAGACGATCCGTGGGCTCGACGCCGGGACCGTCGCAAGCCGCGTCGAAGCAGCCTGTGTGGCGCTCGATTCACCAAAGGCGCTGGGCTGGATCCAGGCCGCGCTCGACGCCGGCCTCGACACGGCTCCACTGCTGCGCGCTATTGCGATGGCCTGCTCACGGCTCGGCAACGACCCGCACAACCAGGAAATCGCGCTGTGCATGCTGGAGGATTTCGGCAAGAACCGGAATCCCCTGAAGGGCCGCCTGCTGCTGGCCGCCGCGCATCACACGGCGCGGCATCGCAAGTATGGCGATCCGCTCGACTGCAGCCGCCGCTTCGGCAAGGCGCTGGGCGTCGCCGCGCTGAGTTGATTCATGCTCCTCTCCCCCAACGCTAGAGGGAGAGGTTGGGCGAGGGGGTCGCAGGTAGTCTTCGTCGGCGACGGTGTCGAACAGGGCGGCATCGGCGGAATTGAGCCGCCTGATCTCGATGGTCATGGACGATCATTGTAGCTAGCCTTTTGGCCATGACCTACGTCTTCGACCTCGGCATTCCCGCGACCAATGCCAATCCCTTCCCGGAGTTCGCGCGGCTGCGCAATGAAGACCCGGTGCACTGGTCGCCGGCGATGAAGGCGTGGATCATCACACGCTACGCCGACGTGAAGCAGGTGGCGCTGAACAACAGGCAGATCTCGGCCGACCGGCTGACGCCCTTCTTCAAGGCCAATCCCGAATACCAGAAGGGCTCGATCGAGAGCCTGGTGCGCTATCTCAATCACTGGATGGTGTTCCGCGACCCGCCGGACCACACCCGCCTGCGCCGCCTGTTCACCAAGGCTTTCACGCCGACCGCGGTCTCCAACCTCACGCCCAACATCGAGGACATCGTCGCCCACCTGATCGACGGCATGCAGGCCAAGGCGAGACGCGGCGAGCCGGTCGATTTCATCGCCGACTTCGCCTACCCCCTGCCCGCCTCGGTGATCATGGATCTTTTGGGCGTGCCGCGCGCCGATCTCGAACGGGTAAAGGTCTGGTCCGACGACATCGCGCTGTTCATCGGCACGGCCCAGGTCGCGGGCAACAAGTACCTGCGCGCCGAGACCGGCGCCAAGGCGATGTCCGACTATTTCCGCAGCCTGGTCGAGGCCCGCACCGCGGCGCCCACCGGCGACATGATCAGCCAACTCGTGCTGGCGCGCGACGATCGCGATGCGCTGTCGACCGACGAGATCATCGGGACCTGCATCCTGCTGCTGTTCGCCGGCCACGAGACCACGACAAACCTCATAGGCAACGGCTTCCTCTATTCGATGAAGAACCGCGAGCAGTGGGAGCGCCTGGTCGCAGAGCCGGCCATGGCCGGCAGTGCGATCGAGGAGTGGCTGCGCTACGACGGACCCTCCGGCGCTTTCGCGCGCGTCGCCGCCGCCGACCTCGAGATGGGCAGCCGCACCATCCGCGAGGGCCAGCGCGTGTTTGCCTTCATGAACTCGGCCAACCGCGATCCCGAGGCGTTCGACGATCCCGAGCGCTTCGACATCGGCCGCACCCAGAACCCGCACATGACCTTCGGCCACGGCATCCATTTCTGCCTCGGCGCACCGCTGGCGCGGCTGGAATCGGAGATCGCCGCCACGCGGCTGGCCGAGCGACTGCCCCGGATCCATCTCAAGGGCGGCGAACCGGAGTGGCACGATTCGCTGATACTGCGCGGTGTGAAAAGTCTGCCGGTGACGCTGTGAAGGCCATGATCTGCCGCCAATGGGGCGGGCCCGAGGACCTGAAGCTCGAGGACGTCGAGCCGGCGGCGCTCAAGCCCGGCCAGGTGCGCATCAGGGTCAAAGCAGCCGGCGTGAGCTTCGCGACGACCCTGGTAATTGCGGGCAAGTACCAGCGCCGGCCGCCCTTCCCCTTTGCGCCGGGCACCGAAGTCTCTGGCGTTGTGACCGAGGCGGCACCGGGCTGCAGGCGGCTGACAGTCGGCGACGAGGTGGTTGCCGTGCTCGATTGGGGCGGTCTCGCCGAGGAGGCGGTGGCGCACGAAGTCAATGTCTTCGCCAAGCCGAAGACCGTAGGCTTCGTCGAGGCGATCCAGCTCGCGATCTCCTATCCGACCTCGGCCGGCGCGCTGACCTGGCCGATGGCGCTCGACGTCCAGAAGGGCCAGACCTTGCTGGTGCACGCCGCGGCGGGCGGCGTCGGCATGGCGGCCGTCGAGATCGGCAAGATTCTGGGCGCCACGGTGATCGCCACGGCGGGCGGCGCGCGCAAGACGGCCTTCGCCAAGGCGCGTGGCGCCGACCATGTGATCGACTACACGACGCAGGACTTCCGCGACGAGGTGCTGAAGCTCACCGACGGCCGCGGCGTCGATCGCGTCTACGATCCGGTAGGCGGCGACGTCTTCGCCCAATCGCTGCGCTGCATGGCGGTCGAGTCCCGCATCTGCCCCATCGGTTTTGCTGGCGGCACCATCCCGCAGATCCCGGCCAACATCCTCTTGGTCAAGACCATCGCCGTGACCGGCTTCAACTACGGCTACTATGTCGGCTGGAGCCCGCACGACGCGCGCTTCGAGCAGGCCGACCGCACCTTCACCCTGATGGAGCGCATCCGCGGCTGGTGCGAGTCCGGGCTGTGCCGGCCGCACGTCGACCGGACCTTCCGGCTCGACCAGGCGGCCGAGGCAATGCGCGCGCTGCTGGAACGCTCGGTGACGGGACGGGTGGCGATCGTCATGGCGTAGTTCCTCCCCAGCGAAGCTCGGGAGGTGGCGCCGTCATACGGCGACGGAGGGGTCATGAGCATCATCGCCGGTGCACATGACCCCTCCGCCCGCTTCGCGGGCACCTCCCCACGCTTCGCGTGGGAGGGAAGGACTGCTTTAGCTCGTCCGCTTCTTCAGGAAGGCCGCCCGCTCGGTGGGCGATTCGATATGAGTCGAAAGCGCCTGCCAGAGAACCTCGACGGACGAGGTATTGGCCGCCGCGCGGCGCACCAGAACCCGGGCGATCGGTCCGACGAACTGGGTCAATACCGCCTGCGCCCGCTCGAGCTCCTCCTCGGGCAGGGTCACCCGACCGCTGCGGCGGCCGCTGCTGTCGCTGAGCGGAGGGCCGCCTGCCGGCGGCGCGGGCGGACGGATCCGCACCAGCGACGCCGTCTCGCGCAGGAACCGCTCGCGATCGGCCTCGTCGGGAACCGACTGCGCGACCTCCACGACGAGGTCGGCGGCGGAACGGCCACGCGCAGCGACTGTCTGGACCAGGATGCGCGCGACCGGTCCGACATAGCTCCGGAGCTTTTCCTCCAGCGTCTTCAGGAACGTGGGATCGAGCGGCGGCTGCGGCTTGCGCCCGGCCGAGTCCTCGCGCGGCACGCGCGGCGCAACCACCGTCGTGATCCTGGCCTCGGGCGCGACGCGCGTGCTGTCGGGCGCCGCCTCGCGCAGCACCTGGCGCAGGGCCTCGGCCATGTCGGCGCCGGTGTCGAAGCGATCCGCCGGATGCTTGCCCATGGCGCGCTCGAGCACGAGCTGCAGCCGCGGCGCGGCCTGGCGCACGTGCGCCGGCAGGAGCGGCAGCGTGTCGTTCTGGATGCGGTGGCTGACCTCTGTGACGTTGCGGCCCTGGAAGGCCCGTTCGCCGGCAACCATCTCGTAGAGCGTGGCGCCCGCCGAGAAGATATCGGACCGGCCGTCGACGACATCGTCGCCGCGGCACTGCTCGGGCGACATGTAGGACGGCGTGCCGATCGTCGAGAAGACGGTGGTCGTCTCGACGTTCATCAGCTTGGAAATGCCGAAGTCGCCGACCTTCACGCGATGCTCGGTGGTCAGCATGATGTTGCCGGGCTTGATGTCCTGGTGGATCACGCCCTGCTCGTGCGCGGCGGTCAGCGCATCGAGGACCTGCGTGATGATCGCGATCGCCTCCGGCACCTCCATGACCGGCTGATCGTCGAGCACCTGGCGCAGGCTGCGCCCGCGCACGAACTCCATCGCCAGGTAGGGCTGCTCCTCATGCAGAGCAAAGTCGTAGACCGCGACGATGTTGGGATGCGAGCAGCGGGCCGCCGCCTCGGCCTCGCGCCGGAAGCGCTTGATGTAGTCGGCGCGGTCAGCGCCGCTCATCAGCTTGGTCGAGATCAGCTTGATGGCAACGGTGCGGCGCAGGACGGGATCCTGCGCCTTGTAGATCTGGCCCATGCCGCCCACGCCGACCAGCTCCTCGACGACGTAGCGGCCGATGTTGGGCGGGAGCGGCGTCATGGCTACCGTCCCCGCAGGACTCCGCTCATGTCCCCTCCAGCATCCTCATGGCGTTCTGCAGGCTGCGGTGCATCAGGTTGAACGAACGGCCGAGCGAGGAAATCTCGTCGCCTCCCTTGACCGGATACTCCTGGACGTCGGTCTTGCCGGCGCTGACGTCGCGCGCGAGCGCGGTGATCTCCTGGATCGGCTTCAGGATGACGAAGTGCATCAGCACGTTCAGAACCACCAGCATCACCACAAACACCGCACTGAGCGACCCCACGAAAGCCAGCAGCGACCGGTTGGCGCGATTGAGCGCGACGCTCATCGGCACCGACACGATCTGCGCGCCGATCACGTCGTTCAGCTGCCAGCCGAAGCCGTTGCTGTTGCCGTAGAGGTCGACCATGGTCGCCGGCGCCGCCGCCGGCGTCGAATGGCACTGCAGGCAGGCCTTGTCGGTCAGCCGAAACGGCCGGGCGAAGGTCAGGAACGGGCCGGTCGCCGTCTCGCGCAGGCCGACGAACTCGGAAAGCTTGGGATCGTTCTTGAAGGCATGGATGACGTCCGACTCCCAGTTGGTGGCGCGATCGGCCGGATTGGTCGGGTTGAGGGCCGCTTCCTTGTAGGAATAGTCGGGGAAGTCCTTCTGCAGCTGATGCAGCACGGTCTGCGCCGAATAGGACGGGACCGAATGAGGCAGGAAGCGCACCGCGAGCTGGTCGACGATCAGCGGCCTGATCTCGTTCTGGGTGTAGCCGCGGACGGCCGTCCCGCTGCGCATGATCAGCGTCGCTTCGTTGAGCATCTGTCGTCTGGCTTCCTCGATCGTGATCTCCCTCGCGAGGAAGGTCGCGATCGCAAGCCCGATCAGGAACGCGGTCACCATGACCAGATTGAATTTCGTCCGGAGCCCCACGGCATCACCCCTTGTGTCGATGCTCAGCGCACGCTGTTGACGAGCTTTGTCGCTTGTTCGGCGGTGAGACGACCGGTCATTTCCGCTTTGATCTCGAACTGATAGCGACGGATGGCAGCGCGAGTTTCCGGCCCAAAGGTGGCGTCTATGCGGCCGGAATAATATCCCAGGGTCGCCAGCACCACCTGGACCTGCCGCCGGTCCTGATCGGACATCCGGTCCTCATCCACCATCACCTGTTGTGGCGGAGCTGGCGGCGCCGGCGGCGGCGCGGCGGCAACCGGCGGCGGCGTCGGGGCTGGCGGCGGCGGTGCCGGGGCCGGCGGCGGAGGTGGCGCGGCGGCAGCGACCGGCGTGGGTGGCGGCGGTGGCTTCCCGCCGACCAGGAACGATGGGCGACCCGTCGCGGCAACGAAGAAGGCCGAGCCGGCGGCGCCCTTCGCGAGCTCGGTCCGCATGGCGGCGACGAACTTCTCGAGGCTGACCTCATCGCCCGCGAGCTGGCCGCGCAAAGCCTGTGCGGTGGCGGTCGGCCCTGGGGCCGCGGCATCGTTGTTGACGCCGATGACGGCGAAGCTGCCGGGCTGGATCTGCTCGCCAAGCCGCGCCAGGCCGGTCGCGGGAGCGCCCGGCGGCTGGAACCCGTCGAGGAGGACGACGCCCGTGCTGTCGCCCACGCGCGCCAGACTGTCGACCACGCTCTTGGAGATCAGGCCCTGGGTCAGAACGTCGTTCTCGCGCTTGATGTCGGCGGCGGCCGGCAGAAGGAAGGAACGACCGTTGAATTCCTGCGCGTAGCCGCAGTAGTAGACCACGGCAACCGAGGGCGGCGATGCCGCGGTGCGCTTGGCCAGGGCGCCGATGGCGGCGTCGAACTCGCCCCGCCGCACGTCGCTTCGCTCGACGACCTCGAAGCCCTTGGCCTTCAAGGCATCGCGCGCAGCGGCGGCCGAGGCGGTACAGCGCGCCAACGGCGGCAGATTGGCATATTGGGCATTGGAAATGATCAGGGCGGTCCGTAGCGGCTGGGACTGCGCCGGGCTGGTGTTCCAACAGAGGCCGGCGAAGCCGAGCAGAACGGTAACGAGACAAGCGCGCATCAGGCCAACCCATCAGTCCGTCGGGAGCTTCCGACATCGCACAACTCGTGCAGTCAGTTTCACCCGTCCCCGGCGCCAAGGCAATAGAGAGCGGTCACCGACGGCTCGCAAGGTGGCAAAATTTTAGCCCCGGCAATGTGAGTTTACGCACTGCCGGGGACCAAGGGTCGCTAGGCGATGTCGCTCGACTGGATGCGCTTCACGCCGGCTTCGGTCATCTGCTTCCACGCTGCGGCCAGCGAGCCGTTGAGGTCGATGGCGCGCGTGGCGTCCTCGATGACGTAGGTCGTGAAGCCGAGCTTGCGCGCGTCCATCGCTGTCCAGGCGACGCAGAAGTCGGTGGCGAGCCCGGTCACGAACACCGTGTCGACGCCGCGCTCCTTCAGGTAGCCCGCGAGCCCGGTCATGGTCTTGCCGTCGGCATCGATGAAGGCCGAGTAGCCATCGACATCCTTGCGCAGGCCCTTGCGGATGATCAAACCGGCGTTCGGCAGCTTGAGGTCCTTGTGCAGCGCCGCGTCCTCGGAACCCTGGACGCAATGGTCCGGCCACAGCACCTGGGTTCCGTAAGGCATCGACGTGGTCTCGAACGGCTTCTTGCCGGCATGGTTGCTGACGAACGAGGCTGAGTCCGGCGTGTGCCAGTCCTGGGTCACCACGACGTTCTGGAACGAGGCCGCGAGCTTGTTGATCACCGGCACGACGGCGGCGCCGCCCTTCACCGGCAGCGTGCCGCCATCGATGAAGCAGTTCTGGACGTCGACCACGATCAGCGCCGATTTTGCGTCGGGCTTGATGGTGCCGGCGGCCCGCGCCGCGCCGAAGCCGGCGACGAGACAGGCGGCGGCGGTCGATCCCAGGAAGACGCGGCGCGAGAAGTCGGATGAGGCATTGGCGGGCATGGCAACCTCCATCGGAGTCGCAACTGTCACCCCGAGCGTAGCGAGGGGCCTTTGAAGCCGCAAGAAAGGTCCCTCGCTGCGCTCGGGATGACAGTGGGCGTGTATCACGGATCGCGCTTCACGCCCCGCATGAAGGCCGCCAGCGGCATCGCGGCCAGAGCGGCAAAGGCCATCAGGTAGAAGGCGTTGAGATAGCCGATCATTGCCGCCTGTCGCAGGATTTCGTTCGACAGGGTCTGCAGGCTGGCCGTGCCGTCGAGGCTCCAGAGCGACGGCAGGCCGGGCATGGTCAGCGTCTTGTTGTAGGGCGTGATGTACTCGGTCATGCGTGAGTAGTTCGAGGCGGTCGAGCGGCTGACGACCAGCACGGCCACCGAGATGAACAGGCTGGAGCCGAAGTTGCGCATCAGGGTGAACACGGCCGAGCCCTCCGTCACCTGGCGCGGCGGCAGGGTCGAGAAGGCCATCACCGTCATCGGCGTGAAGGAGATCGACTGTCCGAGCCCCAGCAGGAAATTGCCCCAGAACACGTCGCTGTCGGTCAGGTTGATGTTCCACTGCGCCATCCAGAAACCGGCCGTCGCCTGGATGCCCATGCCGCAGACGATGGCAAAGCGCGGCGCGATGCGGGTGAGCTGGACGATGAACAGGAACGCCGCCCAGTTGCCCATGCCGCGCGCGGCGATCAGCGTGGCGATGGCATTGTCAGGATAGCCGCGCAGGTCGTGCAGCAGGGTCGGGAACAGCACGATGCTGGTGAAGTTCAGCATGCCCATCACCAGGGCGAGCAGGATGCCGATGGTGAAGTTGCGGTCGAGCAGCAGGCGCGGATTGACGAAGGGCTCGGCCACCGTCAGGCAATGCACGACGAAGATCCAAAGCGCGAGCACGCCGGTGAAGGCGTAGAGGATCATCTCCGTCGAGTCGAACCAGTCCAGGCGATGGCCGCGGTCGAAGATCAACTGGGCGCAGGTGATCGCGACGGAGAGCGCGATGAAGCCGGTCCAGTCGAACTTCACGGGACTGCGCGCGGTGTAGTCGCGCAAGGCGAACCAGATGCAGACCAGCGCGCAGATGCCGGGCGGCACGATGATGAAGAAGGCGGCGCGCCAGTCGTAGGCTTCGCTCGCCATGCTGCCGACGATCGGGCCGAGCACGGGCCCGAACACCGCGCCGATGCCCCACATCACGATGGCGGCGGGCTGCAGGTGCTTGGGGAATGTCGCGAGCAGAATGGCCTGGCCGAGCGGCATGATCGGCGCGCCGAAGGCGCCCTGCCCGACGCGCGCCAGGATCAGGGTCTCCAGGCTGCCGGCGAAGCCGCACAGCAGCGAGGTGACGGTGAAGCCGAGGACCGTGAAGAACATCAGGTTGCGCCAGCCCAGCCGGCTCGCCAGCCATCCCGTCATCGGCGTGGCGACGGCGGTGGCCACCAGGTTCAAGGTGATCACCCAGGAGATCTCCTCCTGCGTCGCCGACAAATTGCCGCGCATCTGCGGCAGCACCAGGTTGGCGATGGTGATGGTCATGCCGAACAGCATGTTGGCGAGCTGGACCATCAACAGGATGAGCCACTGCCGTCCGCTGATCGTGAACAGGCCGCCTCTGTCTTCAGCGACGACGGTCGTCATTCCCCCGGATCATCGTTGTTCTTCCTACGATGATTCGGCAACGCACCGCGGATTGACAGGGAAAAGGCGTGCTGCGCCGCAACAATCAGCCTCTCGGCTGGGGGCGCGGGCCCCCCACGGGGGCGCTTTTTTTTGGGCAAAAAAAAAACG
>Ga0081539_10004161_pt1 | contig 16415 bp, 13 predicted proteins | sample TabmetS4T2R2_FD_71023 | JGI IMG/M metagenome (GOLD analysis project Ga0081539, IMG submission 71023) | Tabebuia heterophylla rhizosphere microbial communities from the University of Puerto Rico - S4T2R2 | ecosystem: Host-associated > Plants > Roots > Rhizosphere ...
CCCTCTAGGCTTTGTCGCAACAAGCAGCGAAATGGTTTGATCAGGTCACGTTCCGGCGGCTTGCCGGAAACAAAATTGCCGGCCTGTCGGCCGGCAATTTATCATGAGAGCTAGTCGCTGGACTTTGGCCCGACGAAGCGAACTGCTTTCTCTTCCTGCAGCTGCTTGATCAGCTTCCCGAGTTCTTCTTTCGGGATGCCGGTTACCGCGAGGCGAACCGTGTAGATGTCGCCGGCAGGACCTTCGACGATCGCCATCTTGTAGGTCTGCAGGAGCTTCGTGACCTCGGCCGCGGTCGCGGTCGGCGCGAAGCTGATCAGCGCGTCCGTCCCGGGCTTGACGGTCTCGGTCTTCGAAACCGACGCGGTCTCGAAGCTCGCGCCGCCCTGCCGCTCGTTCACGAACATTCCGGCCAGGAGCCCGGCCTGAAGCACGATCGCGAGCGCCGCGGCGGTTGCCGACCAGGCCAGCGTGCGCGGCGAGAACGACGAGAGCTTGTCGCTCAGCCATTCGCCGAAATTGAAGCTCGAGCGGACCCGGCGCGCGGTCGAGGCATCGGCCTCGATGTCCGCCATCAGGCGCTGCATCGCGCGGGCCGAAGGCGCACCAAGCGACTCGTTGAGACCGATCGTCTCCACCAGGTCCTGGCGAACCGTCTCGTATTGGATGGCGAGTTCCGGATCGTGGGCGAGCGCTTGCTCGACCTTCTGCGCATCGCGGCGGCTCAGCGTTCCGGCAGCGTGCCAAGGCAGGAGAGCTTCGATCTCCTCGCGCTCGGATGCTTGGTTCTTGATCATGTTCATGGCCAACCTCGTTCCACTCCCGCTGCCTTGAGCAGTTCCCCTAGCCGCTTTCGCGCATAGAACATGCGCGTCTTCACCGTGTTCTCCGGTACCCCTACGATCTTCGCTACTTCCTCGACTGACTTCTCGTGGTAGTAGACAAGATCAATAATCTCCCGGTGTTCCGCAGACAGTTTGGTCAAGCACTTCCGCAGAACGTCGCTGGTATCCTTCTTCTGCATCGCGACTTCTGGATCATCACCGGGATCCTCAATCGCGCCTGCGGTCTCGTCGTCGAGTTCTTCATCTGGTCGCTTGCGCAAGGCCGAGAGGGCTTTGTACCGAGCGATTGCCAGCAACCACGTCGAAACCTGAGACCTTGCTTCGAAACGGTCGGCTTGGCGCCAGACGTCCAGGAACACCTCACTGATCAGGTCCTCCGCACGGCTCGCATCGCCCACAAGTCTGAGGACAAAGCGATAAACGCGCACGTGATGCCGGGCGAATAGGACCTGCATCGCGAGCTTGTCGCCGGCTGCGATCCGTCCGATCAGCGCTTCGTCTGAGGTCGTCTGCATCGCTAGGCCGTTGACCGGCTCACAGGGTTAGTCGCGGTGGGGTGAGAACGGGTTCAAACGGGGTGGAGCGGCCGTATTACCACTGACTCGGGGCTTTGGCCTAGCCGCATCGCGGAACGGCGCGGCCGCGCCGAACTTGCCCCCGAAAGCCTTCTGTTTGCAAGAGAATCCGCCGCAAAAGGAGCGCCGTTCACAGTGTTCGCGCTTGCCCTATGGTTCGGCCGGTGCGGCAAGACTTTCACAACGCGCGGCAACTCCAACGGATCGCTCACGAATCCCGCACTACCTCACATCACCGGTTGCCGTTAAGGACAATTAATAAATCGTGAAAATACGTCTAGACTTAGATTCACGATCGCCTATACCGGAAGATAGCCCAGCGGCAGAGCACTACCTGCGGTAAAGTACGGAATAAATTCGGTAAAACTTTACGAAAATCATTCATTCGTCGCGCGGGGGCTGCCCGCCGATCAGAGGGCACCAGAGGGGCAATGGTCGACATCGTTCACGCGCGCGACAACTTGGCGGCCGACGGTACAACTTCTAAGAAATTCCGCGCCGCGCGCACCGACGTCGATGTTCCTGCATCCGAGAGGCCGAACCGGTCCAACCAGCCGCCGCGCAGCGACGTCGGCACGATCGTGCTTCATTGGACGACGGCGATAGCGTTCGTCGTCAGCCTGCTCACAGGTATCCGGATCGCGACCTTCGGGCACGTGTTGCCGCGCATTTCGCAATGGCTGTCGCCTATGCTTCCGCAAGGCGAAATGTGGACCTGGCACTTCTTCGCCGGGCTCGGCCTGTTCTTCTGCGCCTCGGCCTATCTGCTCTATATCATGCGCAGCGGCCTCAGCCCGCGGAATGCGCTCAAGAAGATCCGCGTCATGCTGATGCCGGCAGCCGCCAAGATGCGCTGGCAGGCGGTCAATGTTGGCCTGCACTGGTTCGTCTACGCGCTGATCACGGTTCTGACCGTGACCGGGATCATCCTGTACCTCGGCTACGGCGGGTGGTGGGTTTGGATCCATTCGGTCGCTGCCTTTGTCGGCTTCGGCTACATCTTCCTGCATGTCGTGACGCATTACATGTTCGGCGGCTGGGGGCAGCTGCTCCGCCTGTTCCGGCCGGCACCGCTGGTCGTCACGCAACTCACCCGGCCCTATCCGCTGTTGATCGCGAGCGTCGTCGGAGTCGCGACGGTTGCCGCCGCAGCCGGCGTCGATTGGACGACGCGCGATACGCTGGTGATCACGCGGATCGCGCCAAGCGAGGCTCCCAGGATCGACGGTTTCCTCGACGACGCCGTCTGGGCGAAGTCGCGCCCGGTGTTCGTGCACACGCAGCAAGGGGCAAATCTCGGCGGCACCGGTGAATCGCTGGTCGAGGCGCGTGCCGTTCATGACGGCCAGAAGATCTATTTCGCATTCCGCTGGGAAGACCCGACGCGTTCACTGCGACGTGTGCCGCTGATCAAGCGCGCGGATGGTTGGCATGTGCTCGCCAGCCGCACCGACGTCGCCGATGTGTCGGACTTTTATGAAGACAAGCTCGCGATCGGCTTCTCGCGCTCCCCGGCTTTCGGGACCGGCGAGACTACCTATCTCGGAACCAACCCGCTGCCGGGTTTGCCGCCCCCGCTGCACGGGCTCGGCTATCACTACACCGCGCCCGGCAATTTGATGGACGTCTGGCAGTGGAAGGCCTCGCGCGGCGGCCATCTCGGGCGCGTCGACGACCAATATTTCGAAGCTCCGCGTCCGCCTACGCCCGGGGAAGCTGCCGGCAAAGAGCGCTATCAAGCCGGCTATTGGAACGATCCCGGCCGCACCTTCTACAGCTACAACTATGTCGGCGAAGCCCCAGGCGGCTATCGCGGGCCCGTGAAGGTCAAGCGCCTGCCGAAGGACTGGAAGGCGACCGTCGCGGCGCTCGGCAAGTACGATCTCGACCCCAACTCGAGCGACCAGGAAGGCGCGCGCTGGTGGATGATGACCGAGACCGAGACGGTCCCCTACTCGTCCGACGTCGATGCCACCATTCCGGTCGGCACCGTCATGCCGGGCGTCCTGATCGAGGGCAATTACGAGGGCGACCGCGCCGACCTGCAGGGCGCCGCAAAATGGAAAGACGGCCACTGGCACCTGGAGATCGTGCGCGCGCTCAAGACCGGCAGCAAGTACGACCATGATTTCACGCCCGGCCGCGAGCTCTACATGTGGGTCAACGTGTTCGACCACACCCAGATCCGTCACACGCGTCATCCGCGCGGCATTCGCATCGTCACGCAGGAATAGGCCGAGCGAGCCGCGCGGCCCGACCAGTTCGAGAGTTGAGTAAAGTTATGAGTGGATCGTTCGACCTCGTCATCAACGGCAAGAGCGTCAAAGCCGATTACGGCGAGACGCTGGTCGATGCCGGCCTCTCCGGCTGGGTTGCCATCCCGCATGATTGCTGCTCCGGCCAGTGCGAGACCTGCCGGGTCAGCGTGCTGAGCGGCAGCGTCGACGATTGCGGCACGGCGGACAAGAACACTGTGCTCGCCTGCCAGGCGAAGGTCATCGGCAATGCCGAGATCGCGTTCGAGCAGACGCCGCAGGTCGCCAAGCGCTCCGGGACGGTCACCGGCATCGCGACGCTTGCATCCGACATTGTCGAGGTGACGGTCACGCTCGCCTCCCCGATCGAGATGCGACCGGGCCAGTATCTCAGCGTCAAGTTCGCCGGCTTCCCGGCGCGTGACCTCAGCCCAACGGTGCGCTTCGACGGCACCACGGCGCCGGGCGAGCTCATCTTTCACATCCGGCGCTATCCGGGCGGCCTGGTATCGACGCAGGTCGGCGCGACCATCCGTCCCGGGCACCGCGTCCAGGTGCGCGGTCCGTTCGGCGGCGCATTTTTGCGCGAGGGCGACGGCCCGCTCGTCCTGATCGGAGGCGGCACCGGTTGGGCGCCGATCTGGTCGGTCGCCGCCGCGGCGCGGCGCGAGCAGCGCCACCGCGACCTCTTCGTGATCGCGGGCGCCCGCGAGGCCGAGGATCTCTACATGCGCCGCTCGCTCGAGTGGCTGATCGACGACGGCGTGCGCGACGTGATCGCCATCGCGGAACACGGCGCGGCGCGCCCGGTCCTGCCCGGACGGCCGACGCATTATCTTCCCTCGCTCGGCCTGGAGGACACCGTCTATGTGGCGGGGCCCCCGCCGCTGGTCGACGCCGTCAAGCTGAAGTCGCGCGCCGCGGCGGCGCGCTGCTACGCCGACCCGTTCTTGCCGAACGCGCAGCCGCTGTCGCTGATCGATCGCGTGATGGCGATGCTGCGCCGCCCGGCCAGCGTCCCGGCGCCCGTTCCGGCTCCAGTGCCGGTGACGACCGCAGCTCCCCTGCCCGCCGCACCGGCACGCCGGCCGCTCGAGCCCGCGACCGGCGTCGCCCGCCCGGCCGCAGCGGCGCGGCGTTCGCAGGTTCGCTCGCGGGTCTGACTTTTCATTTCGCAGACGCGCGTGAACGCGCTTTGGTCATTTCGCAGACGCGCGTGAACGCGCTTTTGTCATTTCACAGACGCGCGTGAACGCGCTTTGGTCATCTTGCAGACGCGCGTAAGCGCGCTTCAAGTCGTCACCTCACGCAGGAACGACTTCACGGTGAGATCGAGGCGGTGCGCCTCGTCGGCCATGTCGGTAGCCTTGGTGACGACCTTCACCGAGGCGCCGCGCGCATCCTCGATGGTGGTCTTCAGCCGCCCGACGCTCGAGGACACGTTGATGGTGCCGTTCGCCGCCGCCGTCATGCTCTCGGCGATCTCGCGCGTGACGACATCCTGGCGTTCCATCGCGAGCGCGATGGCACGGGTCTGGTGCAGCACCATGTCGAGCTTTTGCACGATCGAACGGATCGAGCCGACCGTCTCGCCGGTCGCGCCGCGGATCGCGCTCAGGCGCCGCGCGACGTCCTCGTTCGTCTCGCCCATCTTGCCGGCGAGCATCCTGATGTCGCTCACGACCGCCGCGAAGTTGCCCTTGCCGTTGACGGCGCGCGTCGCCTGGATCGTGGCGTTGAGCGCGAGCGCGTTGGTCTGCGCCGCAATATCGCCGATCGCCCGCATGATCGCGTCGAAGTCGGCCGAGGTCCGCGCCAGATCCTCCGCGCTCGACGAAGCCGATTGGGCGACCGTGCTGCTGAGTGCGATCACCTCGGCGGCGTGACGGATCCCGTGGACGGTCTCGGAGAGCGCAGCACTGAGCCGCTCGGTCGCGGCGCGCACCGCGGAAAAATTGGCGACCGTGCTTTCCGAAACAAATGCTGCCTCGACCGCCTCGCCCTCGGCGACCGCCGACACGCGCGCGAGCTCGCGCGCCGTCTCGTCCATGGTCTCGACGCTGTTCGAGACGCTGAGCAGCACCGAGCGCATGATCCGGTCGAAGCGGCGGATCGCGTCTTCCAGCGCCTCGCGGCGCTTCTTCACGCTTTCGGCATGCGCCACGTCGTTGCGCAGGCGATCGCGCTCCTGCAGCGAGCGCTGCAGCACCGTGACGGCGCGCGCGATATCGCCGACCTCATCGACCCGTTCGGCGCCGGTGACCTCGGATTTCCAGTCGCCACGCGCAACCGCGCGCACCGCTTCGGTGATCTGCGCCAGTGGCCGGCTGATGCGCTGCGAAACGAGCAGCATGATCCCGGCAAAGAGCAGCACCGAGGTGACCGCGGCGGCTATCAGCCAGACCGCGAGCGAACGGCCTTCGGCCTCGCCGACGCGGATCAGCTCATTGCGCAGCGCGTGCAGCTCGCCGACCGGCGCGAGCGCGCAGGCGCGCCAGTCCGCGAACAGCCCCTCGCACCGCGACCAGTACTGGCCGTCCTTCGTACCGAGCAGCGATGAATTCGCAGTCTGCGTGATGCTTGCGCTCGCCGCCGCGATGCCGGACACGGAAATCGAGTTCGCTCCGGAGACGATCAGGATCCCCGCCCCCTCGAGGCGCGAGAACTCTTCAAGCACCGGCTCGCGCTGGCGCAAGCTGCGGTGCGCGACGAGGCCGGCGAATACGTCGCCGAAATCATCGAAGATCGGCTCGACCAGCACGAACGTCATCGGAGCGGTCGCGTGCGTGCCGAGCGCCTGCGCCAGATCCTCGTTCAGCGCCAGCGCGCGCCGCAGCGTCCGCGGCCGCTTGCGATCATTGTCGGCGAGAATCGCCATGATGTCCTTCGCGAGCGGACTTTCCTGCAGCTCGCGGTTGGCGACCACGATGTCGACCTTGTCGCTCGCGGCACCGAACACCTTGAGCTTGCTGTCGACCACGATGATGCCGTCGATCTCGGCGGCTTCGGCGGCACGCCCGAGCAATTCGCTGATCGCGACCACGTTGGCCGAAGAAATCGCCTTCGCGACGTCGGCGCGCTGCGCAATGCTTTCGAGCCGCGCCCCGATCGTTGAGAACAGCCCCTCGACGCGTGCGCTGGCAAGCCGCGCCTCGCCATCGAGGCGCTGCGCGAGCTTTTCTTCCGAGAGGCGTCCGAGCTGCTCGGCCTGCCGCGCGAGCCCGCGATCGAGCCGCACGATCGTCAAACCGAACGATGCCGCGAACGCGACCGTCGCGGTCGCGACCACCGCGATGATCAGGCGCGTACTGAGTGAAGAGAAGCGCAACAGGACCCCCGTCCCTCGGCCGTCCCCGTCATCATTCGACGACCGGAACACCGCCCATGCTGGTGAGAACCGAGCGCGCCTTCACAGCCTTGGCGTAGCTGATGAAGGTCTTGGCGTCCGACGTCACCGTGGCCGGCTTGTGCACGAAGGATACCGTCACGGCGCTCGGATAATCCCGGTCGGTCGGATAGCGGCCATCGATCTTGAGCACCACAAGCTCGCTTTCGAGCGCACGCGTGAAGGGACCAAAGCCGATCGCGCCTTCGACCTCCTTGACGGTGTTGCTGCAGTCCTGCGTCGTCACCGCGGTCTTCGACTTGTCCGTAATGACGAGGCTCTTCCAGCCCGGCATCGACTGACGCAGCACCAGCAAGGTCGAGTCCTGCTCCTCGCGGCGCACCACGCGAATGCGTTGGTCCGGGCCTGCGACCTCGCGCCAATTGGTGATCTTGCCGGCATAGATGTCGGCAAGCTGCGCACTGGTGAGGCCGGTCACGCCGACGCTGCGATGCACGAAAAAGGCGGACGGCAGCCGGAACACAGGCGTCGCCACCAGGCCGGCGTCCTTCTCACTCTCGGAGAGTGGCCGGGCGACGCGCGCCAGCACCTCCTTATCGGCATTCACCGCCGCGATACCGCCGCCCGAGCCGATGCTGGGAGGTACGATGACGCTGGTGCCGGGATGGTCGGCCATGTAGGCGGTCCCGACGGCGCGCAACAGATCAATCCCGTCCCCGGTACCCACCACCGACAACTCTGCCGCGTAGACCGTGGTACAGAGGGCAATGGCCGCGACCGGGGCGGCCGATAGCGCGCGCAACGCGATGGACATCGGCAAAGTTCCCTTGAAAATGGCTCTTGATGCCGGGAACTGTAAGGAAAATGCCGTAACGAACCGTAAACTTCGCCCGCCCGAATTACACGCAGGGGTTATGGCATCTAAAAGCTGTATTGTGAGACAGCGAGTCGGCTGACGGGCATGCGTGATACCGGCCCGCCGGCTGTAAGACTTCACAACCTCTTAAGCCTTTTCGGCTTTTCGGGACCTGGCTGACGGGCAGTAACACTTTGTCGGGGTTATTGGCGTAGCCATCGCACGGGCGAAACCGGCCAGCGAGAGGCTCCCCTGGTGGCACTGGCGGCGCACAGCGAACCGCGCGTCATGCGCGGATCTCGACCGAACGCGGCAACCGCGGTCGGAACGCGGAGCCGCGTCGCCATTTCTTATTTCACGCTTCTCTGCGTGGTTGTACTGGCCGCGGGACCGGCGGCCGCCGCCGAGAATGGCGAACTTGGCGCGATCGCATGGACCGCCGGCCTGACCGTTTTCGGTCTGATCATCCTTACCGCTGCGGCATTAGCCGTCCTCGCGCTGTTGCGGCGACTGCGCCAGGCCACCGGCGAGGCGCGGCGGCTCACCCGGCTGCTCGACGTGCTCGACGAGGGCGTGGCGGTTTGCAGCGGCATGCAGGCCGTCGCCGTCAACACGAGCCTGTGCCGGCTGATCGGGATCACGCCGGAAGACTGCCATCATCTGATGATTTCATCCTTCATTGCCGACGCCGACGTGATCGATCGGCTGCTCGGCGAGGGTGAGCTACGCCTCGATACCGAGGTCACCAACCGCGCCGGCGATACGATCGCGGTCGAGGTCGCGGCGCGCACCATTCCGCACGGCGAAGGCACTGCGCGCCTGCTCGAATTCCGCGACGTCGGCGAGCGCAAACACACCCAGGCGCGCGTTTCGTTCCTCGCGCACCACGACCCGCTGACCTCGCTGCCGAACCGCGAGAAGTTGCGCGCGCGCCTCGCCGAGGCGGCCGAGCGCGCCCGCCTGCATGGCACCTCGCTCGCGGCGATCTGGATCGACCTCGACCATTTCAAGGACATCAACGACATCCACGGCCACGTCATCGGCGACCAGATCCTGCGGATCACGGCCGACAAGCTGAAGTTCGAGATGCCGGCGGATACGCTGATCGCGCGCCTCGGCGGCGACGAGTTCATCGTGATGTGCGAGGACATCAGCGACGCGGCGGAGGCGCGCTTGATCGGGCAGCAGTTGCGGCGCCTGCTCAATCGGCCGATGGAGGTCGGCGAGAAATCCCTGACCGTCGGTGCGTCGATCGGCGTCGCGGTCTTTCCCGAGGACGCCGCCAACGCCGAGGATCTTCTCAAGAATGCAGACCTCGCGCTGTACCACGCCAAGGCCGAGGGGCGCGGACGCTGTCGCCACTACACCGAAGAGCTCGGCCAGCAGCGTCAGCGCCGCATGGTCTTGAGCGGACACCTGCGCGGCGCGATCGAGAACGGCGACATCCAGGCCTATTTCCAGCCGCTGTTGCGCGGGCGCGACATGCAGGTCGTCGGCTTCGAGACGCTCGGACGCTGGTTCCATCCGGAGTTCGGCGCCATCCCGCCGCCCGAATTCGTCAAGCTCGCCGAGGAAAACGGACTGATCAATCCGCTGACGCATCTGATCATGCGCAAGGCGCTCGAGGCCGCCAAGCAATGGCCCGACAACGTGCGCGTCTCGGTCAACGTATCGCCGATCCAGATCAACAGCGAGCTGGTCGATCAGGTACGCGACATCATCAAGGAGACCGGGTTCGACCCGCGGCGGCTCGAGCTCGAAGTCACCGAGGACGTCCTGATCAAGGACTTCGAACAGACCGCCAGCATGTTCTCGCGGCTGCGCGCGCTCGGCGTCCAGGTCGCGATGGATGATTTCGGCGCCGGCTTCACGTCGCTCGCCAATCTGCGCCGCCTCAACTTCGACCGGATCAAGATCGATCGCATCTTCACCATGGAGCTGCCGGATCACCGCCGCGCCGCCGCGATCGTGCGCTCGATGTTCGTGCTCGCGCGCGAGCTCGATCTTAACGTGACCGTCGAAGGCGTCGAGACCTATGAGCAGTACGCGTTCCTGCGTGAGGAAGGCGACTGCGAGCTGCAGGGCTTCTTGTTCAGTCCGCCGAAGCCGGCGAGTGCCTGGGTCGACCCGGCCGCGCTGGTCTTCGCGGTGCCGCAGCCGCGCAAGGCCGAGGCGCCGGCGTCCGCCGGCGCCATCCCGCTCGCGGCCCATCAGGCGCGCCGCGCCTCCTGAATATCCGAAAACGTCCGTGCGTCACGCACGGCCAGCGCCAGGTCGGGTTCATCGGTCAGCAGCCGATCGATTGGCTGGCTCATCCAATCGCGCAGCTGCGGCGCGCCATTGATCGTTCCGATCCCGACTTCCATGGACGCCGCTCGGGCGGCGGCCAGCGCGTCGGCGTCGAACATGCGGGCGTTGAAATCGAGGATCGAGACGCCGCTCTCTTTATATCTGCCGATCGCCGCGAAGGTGCCGCCGAGCTGCTCGGTGACGAGCGGCATGATCCCGCTGCGCAGCCGACAGGCGGGCAGCAACGCGCGGGCCTCGACCAGCGCTTGCGGAAGGAAGGACGAGAGGATCACGCGATCGTGCAGGCCGTATTGGCCGATCAGCGCGGCGAGCCGCGGCGTCAGGTCGCCATAGGGCCTGCCATGGTGATCGGTCTTGAGGTCGATCTGAATGTCGAGATTTGACGGCCGCAATACTTCCAAGACCTCGTCGAACGAACGGCCCGCGCCATTTTCCTCGCAGCCTTGCCGCAACTCGTGGGACGTCAGCGACGCAACCGGGCGCAGCCTGTCGCCGAACGCGATGAACGCGTCATGCGTGACCACGATGACGCCGTCGGACGCACAATGCACGTCGAGCTCGACGCCGTCGATCGCGCGCTTTGCGACCTGCTCGAAGGCCCGCAGACTGTTGGCGGGCCATTGGGCGGCGCCGCCCTGGTGCGCAAAAATCTTGAGGGTCATCGCTGCGCGACCGCTGCCATCCGCACGGCGTTTCTGGCCGGTATCGTCTGCGCCGACCGCGAGGGCATCGCCCCGAAGACCAGCCGACCCGCGCGCCAGACCGAATGGACTGCCGGCGCCCCATCGACGAGGCGGACGCGCACCAGGTCGGCCTGTCTCCCTGGCTCGATCCGTCCCCGGTCGGTGAGCCCGAACAGCTCCGCCGGCCGATCCGACGCGAGCGCGACGGCCGCCGGCAGCGACCAGCCGAATTTTTCCGAAGTCAGCAGGAATACCGCCTGCAGGATGCTCGACGGGATGTAGTCGGAGCACAGCACGTCGACCATCTTCGCCCGGATGAGATCGGCGACCGAGACGTTTCCGGTATGCGATCCGCCACGCACCAGATTGGGTGCGCCGCAAATGATCGTCATGCCATGCGCTCTGGCGGCAGTGGCGGCTTCCAGCGTGATTGGAAACTCCGCGAGCCGCATCCCAAGCCGCGCCGCATCGTCGACATGCGCGGCCCGGGTGTCATCGTGGTTCGCCACCGGGATGTTGCGACGCTGGCATTCGGCGACCAGGCGGCGGCGCCGATCCTCGGCACCCGCGAAGTCCTCTTCCGCTGTCGGCGCGATGGCGCCATTGAGACTTCCGCGCTGCAGGCCGCGCCGGCGCTCGTGGACGAGCGCGGCGCGTTCCGGATCGCGGTCCGGTTGGTCGTCGATGAACGTGACGAAGCGAAGCTTCGGATGGTCGAGCAGCGCTTCGGCCAAAGGCGCGCTGGCGCGCTCGACGATATCGCACCGCACATGCAGGAAGTGGTCGGCGCGCAGCAGCCCGAAGTCGGCGGCCTTGTCGATCGCCTCGATCGCGGGCGGCAGCAGATTGCGCCGCACGGCATTGCCGGCGCCGCCCGCGACCAGAGAGTCAAAGACCGTCGTGGTCCCGGCCGCGATCATCATCGCGTCGTGGCTGCCGACGGCGGTGAGGAGATTCCAGATCACGCCCGAGCGCGGGATCGCGTGCTTCTCGAAATTGTCGGTGTGAATGTCGATGAAGCCCGGCAGCAAGTAGTCGCCTTCGCAGTCGACAAATCGCGCCGGCATCTTTCTGGAAATACCGGCAATCCGCCCCTGCTCCACCGCAACAGCGCCCGGAATCTCTTCCTGTGGAGCAATTATGCGGGCGTTGCCAAGCACATATGATTCATCCAGGTCGCGCACGGCTCATCCTTTCACAGCTTTGTCACGAATCTGAAATCTTTGGTCCGTACCTCTTTGAGCTTCCCTCCGGCCTGCACGGAAAGAAGCCTCGCCCGCATGCCCCTCCCAGCCTCCGGCGGCCCGCTCTGGCGCAAGGTGCAGCTCGAATTGGAAGAGGACATCAATCGCGGGCTGATTCAGCCGGGGCAGAAGCTCCCCGCCGAAGACGCACTCGCGATCCGTTTCGGTGCGCATCGGCACACCATCCGACGCGCCATCAGCCGCCTGCAGGACAAGGGTATGGTCCGCGCCGAGCAGGGCCGCGGCACCTTTGTGCAGGAGCAAGTCGTGATGCACCGGCTGGCGCGCCATTCGCGCCTGAGCCGGACCTGCGAGCAGTCCGGAATGAGTCCGGTTCGCACCGTGATCGAAGCCAAGCGCGTACGCGCCAGCCGCATCGTGGCGCAAGGTCTCGGCGTGCTGGTCGGAACGATCGTGCAACGCGTCGACACCCTGCGCGTCGTCGACAAGCGGCCGGTCGTCGTGACCTCCCACTACTATGCCCTGCCCCGCTTCGAGGGGATCGCCGAGCGTATTCGGGCATCGGGCTCGATCACGACGGCGCTCAAAGAGTTCGGTGTCGCCGACCTGACGCATGTGTCGAGCCGGATCAGCGCAAGAATGCCGAGCCAGCGCGACGCCAAGCTCCTGTGCCAGCCGGTGTCGCGCCCGATCCTGCGCATGGTCAATGCGAGCGTCGACCAGACCGGCAGGCCGGTGCAGTTCACCGAGGGGCGCTTCGCGGCCTCGCTGATCGAGCTGACGATCGGCTACGACCCATCGCATGGCTAGTACGACGCCGCCGCGAGAGACTCCGCTGCAGGCGGGCTGTTCGCGAGAGCCGCGCTCGCAGTTGAGACGTTCTCGACTGAGACGCTCTCAAGTGAGACTTGGCGTGTGACAACCTGATCGGCGACGTCGCGGTCATGGAAGATCGCGACGACCGCCGCGCCGCGCCGCAGCGCGTCGCGTATCACCTCGAGAACGAGATTGCGGTTCGCCGCGTCGAGCGATGCAGTCGGCTCATCGAGCAGCAGCAGCTTGTGATCCGCCGCGAAGCCGCGCGCGATATTGACGCGCTGCTGCTCGCCGCCGGAGAACGTCAAAGGCGACAAATCCCAAAGACGCTCCGCGATGCCAAGGCGCGACAGCATCGACGCCGCGGTCGCCCGGGCCTTGTCGCGGTCGATTCCCCGCACCAGCAGCGGATAGAGCACGACGTCGAAGGCCGAGACGCGCGGCAGGACACGCAGAAATTGGCTGACATATCCGACCGTGGAGCGCCGCAATTCGATCAGCGTCCAGGGATCGGCGGTGACGACATCCACATCGCCGTTCTCGGTGCGCACCAGGATCTCGCCGGTGAGCGTCTTGTAGGTGCCGTAGATCATGCGCATCAGCGTGCTCTTTCCCACCCCGGACGGGCCGTCGAGGTGAATGCACTCGCCCGCGCGGACGGAAAGCGAGATGTCGGCCAGCACGCTACGCGAGACGTCGCGCTCGTGCAGCGTGAAAGTCTTCGACACGTTGCGGAGGCGAAGCACCTCGTCCGGGTCCAAGGGAACGCGACGTCCGTCCATGATCAAAGCCTCAATGCTGCGCTGACGAGCATTTGCGTGTACTGATGCTGCGGATCTTCGAGAAGCTGATCGGCGAGTCCCGCCTCGACCACCTGCCCTGCCCGCATGACAAGGAGCCGCTCGGCGAGCATGCGCGCCACCGCGAGATCGTGCGTGACCACGATGACCGCCATGGCAAGCTCCTTCACCAGATGACGCAGGAGATCGAGCAGGCGCGCCTGCACCGAGACGTCGAGCCCGCCGGTCGGCTCGTCCATGAGCAGGATGCGCGGACCGGTGACGAGGCAGCGCGCGATCTGCAGGCGCTTCTGCATCCCGCCCGAGAAGTCGGCGGGAAAGCGATCGATATGATCGAGCGAAAGCTCCATCCGCCGCATCCAGTCGACCGCCGTCGCGCGCAGCGCGGCGTAGTTGCGCGCGCCCGCCGCCATCAGCGGCTCGACGATGTTGCCGCCGGCGGTGATGTCCATCATCAGGCCGTCGCGCGGGTTCTGATGCACCAGCCCGATCGAGGTGCGCGTGATCTGCACCCGGGTCGCCTCGTCGACGGCCCATAAGTCCCGATGGGCGCCCTCGGCCAGGCGAAGATGGACGGTGCCGGCGGTCGGCTGAAGAATTCCGCCGAGACAACGCAGCAGCGTGGATTTTCCCGACCCGCTCTCGCCGACGATGCCGAGCACCTCGCCGGTCCGGATCGACAAGGTCACGTCGTCGCACGCGCGCAGGCCGGCAAACTGCATCGAGACGCCGCGCGCCTCGAGCACAACCGATCCAAGGCGCCCGTTCGTCATTCCGCCCTCGCATTGCGATCGTGTTGGCGCGTCGTGCAGAAATCCGTGTCCGAGCAGACGAAGCGGCGTGCGCCGTCATCGCCGGTCACGAGTTCGTCGAGATAGCTCGTCCTCGAGCCGCACAGCGAACACGCGGCCGGAAAGCGCTGGACGCTGAAGGGGTGATCCTCGAAATCCAGGCTTTCGACGGCGGTGAGCGGCGGAATTGCATAGACCCGCCGTTCGCGACCGGCGCCGAACAGCGCAAGGCCACGGCTTCGGTTCATTTTGGGGTTGTCGAATTTCGGAATTGGCGAGGGTGACGCGATGTAGCGGCCGTTCACCCGCACCGGATAGTCATACGAGGTCGCGACCTCGCGATGCCGGGTAATGTCCTCGTAGAGCAGCACGTAGAGCCGCCCGTAGTCCGCATAGGCATGCATCCGCTGCGTCTCGCGCGCGCGCGGCGTCAGCCGGCGCAGCGGCTCGGGCTGCGGCACCTGCAGGACCAGAATCTGATCACTGCGCAGCGGCTGCTCCGGAATCCGATGCCGCGTCTGGATGATCGTCGCATCGGCGGTGCTGGTGGTGGTTGAGGCGTCGGCGACGCGCTTGAAGAAGCTTTTGATGCTCGCCGCATTGGTGGCGTCGTCGGCGCCCTGGTCAATCACCTTGAGCCGATCCGCGCGGCCGATCAGACTCGCGGTGATCTGCAGCGCGCCCGTGCCCCAGCCCGACGGCAAGGGCATTTCAGTGCTGGCGAACGGCACCTGATAGCCCGGGAGTGCCACCGCCTTCATGATCGCACGGCGGATCGATCGCTTCGATCGCTCATCGAGATAGGCGTAGTTGAATCCCGGGCCGTCCGCCTCGCTATCGCTCTGTGGGATCATGCGCGGCTCCCCGCGATGAGCGGCTCGGCTTCGTCCTCATCCTCATTCTCATTCTCGTCCTCGAGCCGGCGATTCATGCGCAAGGACGCGATCGACTGCACCTCGGCCTGAAAGTCCACGTAGTGTGGCAGCTTGAGATGCTGAATCATCCCCGATGCATCGATGTTGTCGAGATGCGCCATGACGAACTCCTCGTCCTGCGCCGGATAGACGACCTGATCGCCGAGCTCCTTCGTGCGCAGTGTGAGGTCGAGCACGGCCATCGCCATGGCCTTGCGCTCGTTGCGCCCGAAGGCGAGGCCATACCCTTTCAGAAAGCGTGGCTCGTCGCCGGCTTCCGCCCGGCCGAGCCGCTTGTTCAGCACGACGCATTCCGTCACGGTGATCTCGCCGATGCTGACGGTCTCGCCGACTTCCGCGACGTAGAACTCGACAACGACATCGGCGAGCTTGAGGTCTGACAGGAACGGGTGAGCGCGGCCGAACCCGCGCATGGTCGAGTACGCGATGCCGGCCAGAAAGCCTTCATCGCCGCGCGCAAGCGCTTGCAGCCGCGCGTCGCGCGTCGCTGGAAAGGCCAGCGGCCGGCGCGTGATGTCGACCGGCTCCGCGTCGGCGTTTTCGGCGGAGCGCTCGATCAGCTCGACATGTGGTCGCACGGCCTGCTGCGCGTCGGCCTCCACCGCGGGCAGCGGCTTTGGCGGCGGAGCCGGCCGGTCCTCATCCTCGCCGAGAAGCGCAAACTCGAGCAGGCGGTGCGTGTAGTCGTAGGTCGCACCGAGAAGCTGACCGCCCGGGACGTTCTTGTAGGTCGTCGAGATGTGACGCCGCAACGTCGCGTCCGAGAGGTCGAGCGGCTCGGTCGCGCCAAGGCGCGGCAGCGTCGCCCGATAGGCCCGGATCAAATACGCGGCCTCGACGAGGTCGCCTTGCGCCTGCTTGATGGCAAGCGCCGCCAGGTTCGGGGCGTAGAGCGACCCCTCCGCCATCACCCGGTCGACTGCGAGGCCGAGCTGCTCGCGAATGGCATCGACCGCCAGCGTCGGGATGGCGCGATAGCCGCGACGCTGATGGGCCCG
>Ga0081539_10004162_pt1 | contig 16415 bp, 16 predicted proteins | sample TabmetS4T2R2_FD_71023 | JGI IMG/M metagenome (GOLD analysis project Ga0081539, IMG submission 71023) | Tabebuia heterophylla rhizosphere microbial communities from the University of Puerto Rico - S4T2R2 | ecosystem: Host-associated > Plants > Roots > Rhizosphere ...
ACCGAACCCGGGCAGGCCCAGCCGCAGGTAGTAGCGAACGAGGTCGCGGATCGGAACGCGTTGCGGCGGTGTGTCGGCCGACATCAGTGATCCTCCGTGGCGTGATCGATACGGAGTGTAACGCTTGCCTAGAGGTGTATCAATGATTACAAGCTCCACCATGCGCTGGCTGACCTTGCTGCTGAGCCTGCCTCCGGCGCCGACGCGGCACCGGGTCGGCGTCTGGCGAAAGCTGCAGCGCATGGGCGCCGTGAAGCTGCGGGGTGCCGCCTGGATCCTGCCGGAAAACTCGGAGACCACCGAGCTCTTTCAGTGGCTCGTGCAGGAGATCCAGTCGTTCCGGGGTGAGGCGACCCTGCTGCGGGTGGATCGCATCGAAACCATGACTGACGAGCAGGTGAGCGCGCTCTTCCACAAGGCGCGAGCCGCCGAGTACCAGGCTGTCCTGCAAGGCTGCCGCGAGGTGACCGCGCAGATCGACCGACTCAAGTCCGCCCATCGCGGCTCGGTGCCTCAGGTGCGGGCCCGGCTCGACACGCTGAGGCGCGAACTGGACCGCATCGAGTCGATCGATTACCTCGACGCTCCGATCGGCCAGCGGGCCAGAGCGACCTGGGAAGCCGTCGGCAAGCGCCTGCGAGCGGTCGAAGCCAAGCCGCGGGCGGAAAGATTGCATCGGACATCGGTACCGCCGGCGGGGAGCACATGGGTGACCCGTCCGCGGCCGCACATCGATCGGATCGCCTCGGCGTGGCTCATCAAGCGATTCTGCGACCCCACGGCCAGGTTTGCGTTCGCCGATGCCGCCGACGCCGCTCGGAAGGGAGTTCCCTTCGACGTCCTGGGTGCGGAGTACGGACATCACGGCGATGACTGCACCTTCGAGACGCTCGTCAAGCGGTTCGCGATCAAGGACCGCCGGGTGCGTCTCATCGCGGAGGTCGTTCACGAAGCCGATCTGCACGACGGAAAGTTCTCGCGTCAAGAATCCACCGGTGTCGACCTGGCGATCAAAGGTCTCGCCATGTCGATTCCGGACGATCACGAGTTACTCGAACAAGGCATCGCGCTGTTCGACGGCCTCTACAGCGTTCTCAAACAGAAGAGCTAACCCAGTTACTTTGCCTTGGAGGACATTCATGAAGACGATCACGACGTTCACGACCTTCTTCGTACTGGCAGTGGTAGTGATGTGGCCGCTCGCGGCGCCCGCAGCCTGGGCTGCCGATGACAAGGAGCACGCCGAGCTCGCCAAGGCACTGAAGGATGCGAAGCTTCCACTCGAGCGCGGCTTGAGCGCGAGTGCCAAGGAAGGCAAGCCGATCTCGGCAAAGTACGAGGTCGAGGACGGCAAGCTGCAGCTCTCTGTCTACACGACGAAGGGTGACAAATTCTCCGAGGTCATCGTCGATCACAAGACGGGCAAGGTGGCGAAGGCCGAGCCGATCACGGGCGGCGACGACCTGACACATGCAAAGGCTCAGGCCGAGGCGATGGCAAAGGCAAAGCGGTCGCTCGAGGCGGCCGCCAGCGCCGCCGTGAAAGAGAACAAGGGCTTCCGCGTCGTCAGCGTCATGCCGGAGCTCAAGGATGGCCATCCCGTCGCTGACGTCACGCTCGTGAAGGGCGAGGAGTGGAAGACCGTTTCGGAGAAGCTGGAGTAGGGCGGTGGGGCCAACTGAAAAGGCCGTCGCCCGGCGCGCCATATTGAAGAAAGCTCTCAGCATCGTTGCCGCGTTGAGCTTGCCGCGAGCGCGGGCCCACGCGGCGGCAACGGAGATGAAGGTGCCGGAAGATCTGCCGACCGAGCGCTTCGACTTCGAGACGAAGGGCGTCGAGGGCTGGACCACGGTAGCCGGGCAGTGGGCGGTCGAGGATATGGCCGGCGCTCCGAGCGGCAAAAAGGTGCTCGTTCAGCGTGCGACGAAGAACGAGTTCAACGTTATCGTCGCCCCGCCCGGCCCATTCAGCGACGTCGACGTCACGATGAAGTTCAAGCCCATCTCGGGCCGGGAAGACGCGTCCGGCGGCATCGTGTTCCGATTCACTGACGGCAAGTACTACGTGGTCCGCGCGAACGCGCTGGAGGACAACTTCCGGCTCTACTACTACGACCGGGGCCGGCGCCAGCTGGCGACGGCCAGCGTGAAGGCTCCGGCGCTCGGCCAGTGGCACACGGTCCGGGTGGTCGCTGTCGGGGACCGGGTCCAGGCCTGGCTGAATGGGAAACTCCACCTCGACCATAAGGACTCCCGCTTCAAGTCCGGTCGGGTCGGCGTGTGGACGAAAGCGGATTCGATCACCGCCTTCGACGACCTCACGATTCGCGGTGTCACCGGAGGCGGATAAGCGACAGGAGGACGACGTTGGCGTACGACATCAAGCCGCTGTCCTGCGATCCGAAAAAGCTGAAGGGCCTCTCGGAGCGGCTCATCGTGAGCCACTGGGAGAACAACTACGGCGGCGCCGTGAAGCGTCTGAACGCGATCACCACGCAGCTCGCGTCGCTCGATTTCGCCGCCGCGCCGGTGTTCGTGATCAACGGGCTTAAGCGCGAGGAGCTCATCGCCACCAACTCCATGATCCTGCACGAGCTCTACTTCGACGGGCTCGGCGCCGAAGGCGAACCCGACCGTGCCCTGCGGGAGGCGATCACACGCGACTTCGGCACCTTCGATCGCTGGCGCAGTGAGTTCGTCGCCATGGGAAAGGCGATGGGCGGGGGCTCGGGCTGGGTGCTTCTGACCTACTCGCATCGGGATCGCAAACTCGTGAACCAGTGGGCCGCGGACCATACGCATAGCATGGCGGGGGCCACGCCGATCCTCGCGCTCGACATGTACGAGCACTCGTACCACCTCGATTACGGGGCGGCTGCGGCGAAATACGTCGATGCCTTCATGGAGAACATCCGGTGGGACACTGTGTCCCGCCTCCACCAACAGCACGCCCGATAACTGGAGGTTCAGGTCATGCAGAGGCTCAGCGTCAAGCTGGCGGTCTTGACGATCACCGTCGCAGCGGTCGCCGCCGCGATTGCTGTGATCAACGTCGCGCTACCCCGAGCCACTGCGCAACAGGCAGCGGATGCCGATTGGAAGGCGGTGGAGCAGGCGCTCGGGAAGGCAGGGCAGATGATGCCGGGTGACGTCTATCGCGTCGCCATGCCCCGCACGGACCTGAAGGTCAAGGTCCAGGGCGTCGACGTCAAGCCGGGATTCGCTCTCGGCTCCTACGCCGCGTTCAAGAAAATGGGCAACGCGGCCATGGTCATGGGCGACCTGGTCCTGCTCGATGAGGAGGTCCAGAATGTCATGGCGAAGCTCCTGCCAAAGGGCTTCGCGGTCACGGCCATCCACAATCACCTGAACGAGATGTCGCCGCACGTCATGTACATGCACTACATGGGGCATGGCGACGCCGTGCAGCTTGCTACCGGACTCCGTGAGGCGCTCTCGGCGAGCGGGACACCGCTCGGCTCCGCGGCAGCGGCACCCAGCGCGGCGAGCAGCGGGCCTGACATCGACCAGAAGCAGGTGGAGGCGGCGCTCGGCCGCACCGGGCGGGTAAACGGCGGGATCCTGCAGGTGAGCGTGGCACGCGCGGAGAAGATCACCGAAGGGAGCGGCATGGAGCTCCTTCCGGCGATGGGCGTGAACACCGCTCTCAACTTCCAGCCGACCGGCGACGGCAAGGCCGCGATCACGGGCGACTTCGTGCTCATCGATCGTGAGGTCGTGGCTGTGGCGAAGGCGCTGCGAGACCACGGCATCCAGGTGACGGCGTTGCACAACCACGGGCTCGACGACAGTCCGAGGCTCTTCTACATGCACTTCTGGGCCAACGACGACGCGGTGAAACTGGCCCGTGGCCTGAAGGCCGCGCTCGACTTGACGAACAGCAAGAAGCCCTAGGACGATGGCGCTGCCCGTGCTGCTGGTGGCCGGCGCGGTGATGCTCGTCGCCGCGGGCCCGGCGACCAGCGAACCGCAGGTGATCCGAACGTATAACGCCCGGGACATCGTCATCACCCTACTCGGTCCAAATGCGACATGGACGGCGGGCGACAACCCCGTGATCCTCGAATTCGATTCGGCGACCCGGAAACGCTTGATCGACGTCGGAACTCCGACGCTGATGGCGAGCCTGCCGGTGCCAGGTGGCAGGCCCATGCTGGCGGTCGCGCGGTTATCGCGCGGCGATGCGACGGGCCGTTATGTCGGCGTGATCACGCTACCCCGCCCCGGCGACTGGAGTGTGACGGTGAGGTGGAGCGGACCGGCACAACCTGCGTCCGCAACCTTCATCGTTCCGGCACGATCCGCGCGGCCATGAGAGGAGGAGGGTCATATGAAGTGGGTTACCCGTGAACGGGCACGCGTCGACCGTATCGCGTGTCCATGGCTGATCACGCGGTTCATCGACAAGAACCCCACGTTCCTGTTCGTGCCGACCGAGAAGGTCATCGAGGTCGCGCAGCGGGAAGGCGCGACGCCGTACGACGTGCCCGGAGTTGAGCTGGGCCATCATGGCGCGGAGTGCTCGTTCGACGCCTTTGTTCGCAAGTACAAGCTCACGGATCCTGCGCTCCAGGCGCTGGCATTGATCGTTCGCGGAGCCGACACAGACGCACGGCAGCTGACGCCGGAATCCACCGGCCTGTATGCGTACGCCACGGGATTTCAGGCGCTGGCCAAGGACGACCATGACAACATGGCCAAGCAGTTCCCGGCGTACGACGCGCTCTATGCGTACTGCCAGGCTCGCCTTCGGTCGCGCTGACGGGCTGTGACATGACAGCGAGTAGGTCCGGCCGGCGTATTTGGGGAGTCGGCGCGAGCTTGTTTCTCATGGCGGTGATTGCGAGTGGTCTGGGCGTCTGGGACAGGAGAGCGACTGGCATCGCCGATGCCGAGACAGCCACACCGCTCCGGAAGATCGCCGAGTTCGAGCTTCCGGGCCCGCCGGGCAAGCGGTTCGACTATCTGACGATCGACGAAGACGACAACTACTTGCTCAGCGCCCATCTCGCCGCGGGACTCCTGCATGTGATCGATTTGCGGACGAACGCCGTCGTGAAGAGCATCCCGGGCGTCCCCGGCGTTGAAGGTGTGATGTACATTCCCGAGAGCAAAAAGATCTACACGGCGAACTCGGGCGACAACACGATCGGCGTGATCGATCTCGCCCGGATGGCGGTCGTCAAGCGCCTCCCGACGGAAGCGAAGCCGGATGGGATCGCCTATGCGGCGCCGTTTCACAAGGCCTACGTCTCCAACGAGCGCGCCAAGGCCGAGAGCGTGATCGACGTCCGGACCGACAGCATCGTGAAGGTGCTGCGCTTCGACAGCGAGACCGGTGTTCCCGCGTACGACCCCGTGGCCCGCAAGGTCTACGTGAATCTTCAAGACCGGGACACGCTGGCGGTCATCGATCCGGCCACCGACACCGTGACCGCCCGGTATCCGGTGAAAGGATGTCGGGGAAACCACGGGATGGCTCTCGACCCGGAGCACCATCGCGCCTTTCTCGCCTGCCAAGGCAACGATGTCCTGGCGGTCTTCGACCTCGACGCCCATCGCGCGATCGCCCATCTCCCGATGGCCAAGGGCTCGGACGTCGTATGGTTCGATCCTGGCCTCCGTCGGATCTACGTTGCCTGCTCGAGCGGCGCGATCTCGGTGTTCCTGATGGAGGATCCGGGGCACTTCAGAAAGCTGGCGGATGTCGAAGTGGAGCCGAAGATTCATAGTCTGGCCGTCGACCCGCGCACCCATCGCGTGTACGCGCCGGCGCAGCAAGACAAGGGGCGCCCCGCGTCGAAGATGTTCGTCTTCGAGGCCGTGACGAATTAAAGTCTCGGCGGCGTTGATCGCGGCTGTCGTCCTACTGCCGGCATCTGCATGGGCTTACCGCCCGTTCGTCTCCACCGATGCTGCCGTGGCCGACCCGCGTGAAGTGGAGCTCGAGCTCGGCTACTTCAATCTCGCGCGCACCGGCCCGACGAATACCTTCACCACGCCCGGCGTAGTACTCAACTATGGTGTCGCCCGAAACCTGGAGCTGGTCGGGGAATTCCGGCTCGACGTGAGCCCAGACGTCGACATCACCGACCCGGCACTCTCGCTGAAAGGGGTAGTCAAGGAAGGAGTCCTTCAGGAGAGTGTCGCGCTGGAGGGCAGCCTCTTACTTCCATCGACCGTCACCGGCGAGCGTAGTGTCGGGCTCGAGACGGTGGCCATCGTCAGTGGGAAGCTGGCGCCTGTCACGCTCCACGTCAACGGAGGTGGAGGGGTCGATCGGGCCGGTCATGGCTTTGGTGTTTGGGGCGTCATCGGGGAGGTGCCGCTACCGGCCAGGGTCCGGCTGGTGGGTGAAATCAACGGCGAGATCGTCGAGAGGGAACGGCCCAATAATTCGGCGCTGCTGGGGGTCATCTGGCAGCCGACGTCCCGCAATCTGTTCCTGGATGCCGGTGTGCGACACGGCATCAGCAGCGCGGCGCCCGACTGGCAGATTACGGTCGGCCTGACGTTTGGCTTCTCGCTGCCGACGGCTTTGCGACAATGAACGATCGCCAAGAGTGTCGGAGCGCTACCGTCGGGGTGATTCGAGACGGATCGCGATGAATCGCTGCCCATCCGGTGCGATCCTGCCAATGACCGCGACCGGCTGGCCCTGCGCGATGGCGGCAGTGACACCGCCCAGTGATGTCATGTCCACGACGATCTGCTTGCCGTCGCGCTCGAGGATAAAGTCGTTCTGGTGGACGGCCGTGATAACGCCTTCGATTCTCAGAACGTCGTCTGCGGCGCTGACGCCACCGGCAGCGAGAACCACGAGAATTGCGAGCAGTGCGCGCCTGAGCATGACAGCCCCTTCAGCATGCCCTGTGCCAGCGGCTTCAGCTGCCGTCGAGGCCGAGAATCTCGACAACACGAGGCGTCCGAGGCTGCGAGAACAGGTGTCGGGGCGCCTCATGCTGAAGAATGGAACCCGCGTCGAGAACCGCGCAACGGTCGCACCGGCCCGATGCTTCGGCGAGATCATGAGTGACGAACACCGTCGCGAAGTGCCGCGCGCGCAGCAGTTCGCCCAGTTCGCGGACGAACCGCCGGCGCGTGGGCTGGTCGACCGCGGCGAACGGCTCATCGAGAAATAACACCTCAGGTTCGAGCACCAGCGCCCGCGCTAAGCTCGTTCGCATCACCTTTCCGGGCGGCGTCAGGCCGTTGCCCGCCCTGCTCGACGGCGTAGTGCGCGGCCTCACGCGCGACGGCGTTCCCGTTAAGGCCGGCACCAAGGTGATCGAAATCGATCCCCGATGGCAGACGGCCGAGGTCCGTGGGATCAGCGAGCGCCCCAGGCGAATCGCGGAGTCCTGACGGCCGTGCGCGACTGGCAGAACGAGCAGGGAGCGCGGTAGCGGAGGCCTCAAACCGCCCGTCCCCGGCGCGCAATTCCGCGTACGGGGATGGCCAGCCTAGAGCGGGCGGTCCCGGTTCGGGAATCGAACCCGGCGGTGTAGGCGCGATCACCAGGGTCACGAGACGGCTTCGTCGGCCGGCACGGCCGGGAGGGTCCGGCGCTCAACCCACTCGTACAGCACCGGCAGCACGACCAACGTCAGAAACGTCGAGCTCAGGATGCCGCCGATCACGACGGTCGCCAGCGGCCGTTGCACCTCCGCGCCGGCTCCGGTGGCAATGGCCATTGGCACGAAGCCGAGGCTCGCGACCAGGGCAGTCATGAGCACCGGTCGCAGCCGGGTCAGCGATCCTTCGACGATCGCGTCGCGAACCGACTTGCCCTCTTCGCGGAGCTGGTTGAAGTAACTGATCATGACGAGACCGTTCAGAACGGCCACACCGCTCAGCGCGATGAAACCTACCGCCGCCGTGATGCTGAACGGCATTCCGCGTACCCAGAGCGCGAGGACGCCGCCGGTCACGGCGAGGGGAATGCCGGAATAGACCAGCAACGCCTGACGGAGGCTTCCGAACGCGAAGAAGATCAGCACGAAGATGAGCGCGAGCGCAGTGGGAACGACGATGGCCAGACGGCCGCGCGCCTCCTGGAGGTTCTTGAACTGTCCACCGAACTCGATGGTGTAGTTGTCCTTCAGCTGCACCTGCTCCTTGATACGGCGCTCAGCCCTCCGGACGAACCCTTCCACGTCGCTGACTTTGAGGTTCACCATCAGCGCAGCACGTCGCTGACCGTCGTCTCGCCGAATGGGCTCCACCGTCTTCAGCGTTGTGAAGTCCACCAGCTTCCCGAGGGGAATGAGTCCCGTCGCGCCGACACGCACGGGCAGCTTCCGGATCTCCTCCTCGTTCGTGCGCAGCTGCTCGGGCATGCGCACGACGATGTCGTGCCGCCGATTGCCGTCGATGACCGTGCCGACTTCGCGGCCGGCCAGCGCGACCGAGATCGCCTTGTTCGCCTCGCCCGCCTGGAGACCGTAGCGCACGAGCATGTCACGCTTGATCTGCATCTGGAGCTGCGGGGTGCGCCCTTCCGTTTCGAATTCGACCTGCGCCACGCCGGGCGTCTTCTCCAGGATGCCCTTGATCTGCTCCGCGTACTTTTCGAGCAGGTCGAAGTCGTCGCCGAAGATCTTCACCGACAGCTCGGCCTTCGTCCCCTCCAGCATCTCGTTGAACCGCATCTCGATGGGCTGCGCGAAGAGGATGCTGTAGTCGGGATTGATCTTCTTGAGGGTCGCCTCGATCTGCTCACGGAGTTCGGCCTTGTTCGTCGGGCGTCCTGCCCCTTTTGGCCAGTCCTCGACCGGCTTGTAGTAGATGTAGACGTCGCTCTCGTTGGGCGGCATCGGATCGGTGGCGATCTGGCTGGTGCCGATGCGCGTGAAGATGCGGGTGAGCTCCTTGAAGTCTTTCAGCAGCCGGTGCTCGACCTCGATGTCGCTCCGGAGCGACTCTTCCAGGCTCATGCCGACAGGCTTGTAGAGCATCGCGGTGATGGAGCCCTCGTCGAGCTTGGGGACGAACTCCGCCCCCAGATTCGTGAACAGCCAGCACGTGGCTGCGAACACCACGACGGCGGACATCACCACGATCCAGCGGAAGCGCAGGGCCAGGCCCAGGAGGGGTTCATAGCCGCGCTTGGCGACGCGCATGACGACGTTGTCGCCTTCGTGCACCTTGCCGCGTAGGAGGAACATGCACAGCACCGGCATCAGACTGAGCGCGAGCACCAGAGCCCCGCCGAGGGCGAGCATCACAGTGAGGGCCATCGGGCGGAACATCTTGCCCTCGATTCCGGTGAGGGCAAGGATCGGAATGTACACCACTGTGATGATGACGACCCCGAAGAACATCGGGCTACCGACCTGCTTGCTCGCGGAGAGCACCGTCACCGTCCGCTCCTCGGGGGTCAAGAGACGGCCGAGCCGATGCTGCCTCTCGCCGAGGCGGCGGACGATGTTCTCAACGATCACGACCGCGCCGTCGATGATGAGGCCGAAGTCCACCGCGCCGAGGCTCATCAGGTTGCCGGAGATGCCAAATCGGCCCATCCCGGTGAGGGCGAAGAGGAAGGAGAGCGGAATCGCGGAGGCGACGATGAGTGCCGCCCGCCAGTTGCCCAGCAACGCGAGCAGCACGGCCACGACTAGGACTGCCCCTTCGAACAGGTTCTTCTTTACGGTGCCCACGGTCCGCGCGATCAGTTCGGATCGGTCGTATTCCGTCCTGATCTCCACGCCCGGCGGCAGCTTGGTCTGGATCTCGGCGATGCGGGCCTTGACGCGTTCCGCCACCTCGCGGCTGTTCTCCCCGGCGAGCATCATCGTCGTCCCGATGACCGTCTCGTGGCCAATGAGCGTGGCCGCTCCGGTCCGGAACTTGGCGCCGACCTTCACCTCGGCGACGTCTTTGACCCGAAGGGGCAGGACGCCGGCGCCGAACTTCAGCGGCAGGTTCGCCAGCTCCTCGACGTTGTTGACGCGGCTCACCGCCCGGATTGTGAGCTGCTGGCCGGCACGGCTGATGATGCCGCCGCCGGCGTTCTCGACGTTCTGCGCGACGAGATCAGCGAGCTCGCTGAATGTCATGCCGACGTCCGTCAGCGCCTCGGGCTTGGGTTGGACGACGAATTGTTTCTCGTATCCGCCGCTCTCGTTGATCTCAGCGATGCCCGGCACCGTACGCAGGAGCGGCTTGACCACATATTGCTGGATCTCGGTCAGCTCGAAGAGCTGCTCCAGCTCGGTCGGCGGCTTGTTCGCGGCATCGGGCCGATAGTTCAGGCTGTAGTAAAAGATCTCGCCCAGCCCGGTGCTGATGGGGGCCAGCTTCGGGAGCACCCCGGGCGGCAGCTGCTCGAGCACGCCTTGCAGTCGCTCGGTCACCAGTTGGCGCGCACGATAGATGTCCGTTCCATCCTTGAACTGCAGCGTCACGTGAGACAAACCGAACTTCGTCAGCGACCGCATCTCCTCCATCCCGGGAAGGCCGGCCATCTCGACCTCGATCGGCCGTGTCACGAGCTTTTCCGATTCCTCGGCGGCGAGCGCAGGCACTTCCGTGTTGATCTGCACCTGCACGCCGGTGATGTCCGGTACGGCGTCAACCGGCAGATGGTAGGCCGACCAAAGGCCGATCCCGAGCAACGCGACGGCGCCCAACAGGATGGCCCCCGGTTGACGTATCGAGAGCTCGAGGATTCTAGCGATCATGCCTCATCGGCCTCACCGCGTTGCGGGTTTCCTGGCAGTCTCGCCGGTGCGTGAGGATGGGCGAGAGTCGACCGCCGTATGGACGGCTTTGACTTCCAAGCCCGTGAGCACCTCGAGGTGTTGCGCCGCTTCGAACGCCTCGCGCTTGGCCTCCAGCAGCGCGTCGGCGGCGTCCAGGTACTGGCGCTGGAGCTCCACGTACGTCGCGATCGGCACGGCGCCGAGCCGGTAGTGACGATCGGCGAGGTCGGCGGCCTTACGGAACTCTGCGACGGCTTCCATTCGCCACTTCCGGATCTCGGTCACCTTCGTGCGATAGGCTGCGGCCCGCTCGACGATTTGCCGCTCGACGTTGCGTTGAGTGACGTACATCGACGTGTCCGCCTGCTGTTGCCGGGCGGCGGTGGTCTGGGCATTCTCGTCGCTGCCAGCCCAGAGAGTACGCGGGACATCGACGCTCATCGGTCGTTCGCGTTCTGTCGCTCGCTCCGGCGAGACCGACTGTCCCCCGGAGGCGGCCGGGTATTGCGCGTTCCCTGTCGCCGGCGTCCGGAACCCCTGCTGTGCGAGCTCCGCCCGTCGCATCATGATCTCGAAGTTGTTCGTCTGTGCCGCCGCTAGCAGTGTGTCCATGCTGGGTGGGGGAGTGAACGTGAGGTCGACCGGCGCCACCCTGAGCGTGTCCGCCCACGGCAAGCCGCGGAGCTGATTCAGCTCGAGCATGGCGGCCTGTTCGGCCATCGCCGCCTCGCTGGCCCGGCGGAGCATGCTGACCTCAGTGGCTTCGATAATGCGCGCCTCGAGCTGTGGGGTGATTCCTGCCGGATCCCGCTGCACGAGTATCCTGCTCAACGCGCGGAAGCGGTCGGCGACTTCCCGGGCGGCGGCCGATTTCTGCTGGGCGGCCAGAAGCCCGAAGGCGGCGATGCGCGCGCGGGCCGCCAGCGCCGCCTTGAACTGGCCGAGGCCCACCTCGGCCAGCGCAATGTCCTGGTTGGCGATGGCCTTGCGGAGCGGCATTCGCCCCGGCCATTCGAAGACCCTGGCAACCGACACCGACCATGCGAGAGCTTCACCGGCCAAGGCGTTACCGTTCACGGAGTCCCGGCCGCCAGCACCGGAGGCTTGATCGGGTGACGCGGCATCCGTCTGCGCTTCGCCCCTGGCCGCGGCGATCTCGGCCTTGTAGAAGTTGATCTCGGGGTTGCGATCCAAAATGTCTGCGACGATTGCATCCAGGGCCACCGGCTTCGTAGTCGTGTCGGCCGATTGTGAGCCGGCCTTGTCGGCGGCGACGGCCGGCAACACCGTGGAGGTCGCGATCGCGAAGGCGAGGGCTGCCGCGGCCACGGCCGCCACGCGGGAACGCGGGAGTCGTGAGCTGTAAGACAGACGGAAAATCGCAGAGGGCAACGCCGACCGAGCACAGGACAACCAACGCATCGGGTATTCCTCCAAATCTTCAACGGCGGGGCTCACGGTTTCGCAGGCTGCCCAGCGCTCGCAGGCGGCCGACGCAGCGAGCGGATCGGAATGGTCGTGTGGACCGCCTTAATCTCTAGCCCCGTCAGCAGCTCGAGCTGCTGAGCAGCTTCGAACGCTTCGTGCCTGGCTTCCAGCAGCGCCTCGGCGGCATCGAGGTACTGCCGCTGCAGCTCGACGTACGTGGCGATCGGCACCGCGCCCAGCCGGTAGTGGCGATCCGCGAGCTCGGCGGCCTTGCGAAACTCGGAGACCGACTCCGGTCGCCATTTCTGGATCTCGGTGAGCTTGGTCTGGTAGGTCGTGGCTTTCTCGGCGACCTGTCGCTCGACGTTGCGCTGGGTCACGTACATCGACGTCTCCGCCTGCTTCTGCCGAGCCGCTGCCGTCTCGATGTTCCCCTCATTGCGATTCCACAGGGGCAAGGGCACGGAGACGGCGAGACCGAACTGCTGCTCGCGGTCCCTCGCTCGCTCCTGGAGGACATACGGGCCCACGCTGAATGCCGGATAGCGTTCGTTCCTCGCCAGCGCGACCTTGAAGCCTTGCTGTTCCAGCTCTACCCGCCGCATGAGGATGTCGAAATTGTTCTTCTGCGCCGCGGCCAGGAGGGCGTCCATGCTCGGCGGCGGCATGAACGTCAGCTCCGCCGGCATTACCCTCAGCGTCTGCGCCCACGGCACGCCGCGCAGCTGGTTCAGCTCGAGCATGGCGGCCTGTCCCGCCAGCGCCGCGTCACTGGCTCGGCGGAGCATCGAGATTGCTGTCGCCTCGATGACGCGCGCCTCGAGCTGTGGGGTGATTCCCGCGGGGTCGCGTTGCACGAGCACCTCGCGCAACGCGCGGAAGCGGTCGGCAACTTCCTGGGCGGCGTCCGCTTTTTGCTCCGCGACCGCCAGTGCGAAGGCAACGGTGCGCGCGCGGGTTGTCAGCGCGGCCTTGAACTGCTCGAATCCCAGCTCCGCCAACCCGATCTGCTGATTGGCGATGGCCTTGCGCAGCGAGATGCGCCCCGGCCATTCGAAAACCATCTTCAACGACACCGACCAGGTGACACCCTCGCCGGCCGGCCCGTCGCCCGTCACCCGCTTGTCGCCCACTGTGCCTGCGGCCTCCGGATTGGGCCACGTGCCGGCAGTACGAGCCCCGCCCCTCGCTGCGGCGATCTCGGCGCTGTAGAATTTGATCTCGGGATTGCGGTCCAGGATCTCCGCTACGACGGAGTCCAGGTCGAGCCGCTGCGCGGTGGTCGTGGTTGGCTCGGAGCTGGGCGTCTCACCTGCTACGGCAGGCCACACCGTGGAGCTCGCAATCAAAAGCGCGACCGAGCTCGCGCCCCACCGCGAGCGCAACGCCGAACGAAGACAGGATCCGCACGCCATCGGACATTCCTCCATCTGTCGCGGGCCTACGAGTGAAATCCTTCTCGAGGGAGCAGGAATTTGCTGCCCTCGAAACGACTCAATTAGGGCGACGAACTACGCGGGACGCGGCGGCGGGCGACGGGAGGAGTTGACGGCGTCGAAGAATACCGGCGCCGGGGGCGGCGGAGAGTATTGCGCGACGGATCGTCGTCGAAGGACGAACTCTGACTGATCAGACGGAATGGGCACTCGCGCCGGAACAACGAACGCGAGGGCACCAGATGCCACAAGTCCGAACGTGCGCCACGCAGGTGAGGACACCGTCATCTGGGAACAGGATCCGCCGTCGATCGATTGCGGCCCCGGGTCGTCGTCCGCGGTGTGGCCGTGGTCGTGACCGTCGGACGGTAGAAAATCGACGTGAACGACGAGATGCCTCTGCGGCGCATTGTCTTCGTGGTGATCTGCAACCGAGAGATGGGCGTGGAGTTCCGGGGCCACGAAAAGTACGACGAGACAGAGCTGAATGATCACCGCACGCCACGCGAGAACGTTCAGGCGGCGCATAGCATCTCGAATAGTTGCACGTATGTTGAGCAAGACTATCAGTCCGCGGCCAGGTCTTCTCGAATCGATGGGCTGCCCGACGTTGCGCGGTCGAATCGGTGCGCCGCCGGTGGAAGTCTCCACCGGCCTGCCTCCTGGCGTCGGGGGCCCCCGCACCGCAGACACCGGATCGACACAGCACTCATGCGGGGAATTGTACTTCGCCAGCCAGCATATGGCCACTTTGCCTGGCGGTTGGTAGCGTCTCAGTTTCACCGGAAACCGATCCAGACGGCGATGGCGATAACCACCACGAAGATCGCCGCCGCCAGCCCCAGAATCGCCCGGATGCTCAAGCGACCGGTTTTCGCAAACGGCCAGACGTGATCGGCCACACCAGCCTCTGCGCCGAGGTCACCCCCAGTCCACACGTGATGATCGCTGCCATCCACGATCCTTCGCTACCCGCGGTCGCGATGTAGGCGGCAGGGCCGAATGCTAATAAGAGGCAGTGCCAGACGCAAGAGTAGACTGGTCACATGGCTGATCACCACGGCCACGACCATCACGACGAAGGGGGGCATGCCCATGGACACGCCCGCGGCGATGGGCGCAGCCATGGGCACAGCCATGGGGTGGTCGATCCCTCGATCGCCTCCACCGACCGTGGCCTGTGGGCGCTGAAGTGGTCGTTCGTGGGCCTGATGTTGACGGCCCTGATCCAGGTCGTCGTCGTCATCTTGTCCGGCAGCGTCGGATTGCTCGCGGATACGATTCACAATTTCGCCGACGCCGCGACCGCCATTCCGCTTGGGATTGCGTTCCTCCTTGCTCGCCGCCGTGCCAGCCGCCGCTTCACCTACGGGCTGGGACGCGTCGAAGATCTCGCCGGTCTCGTGATCATCATGACGATCGCAGGGAGCGCGATCGTCGCCGCATGGGAGTCGCTCCAGCGCCTGCTGCATCCGCAGCCCGTGGCCCTGCTATGGGCCGTCGTCGCGGCCTCCATCGTCGGCTTCGCCGGCAACGAGGCGGTGGCCATCTTCCGCATCCGCGTCGGCCGGCAGATCGGCAGCGCGGCGCTCGTCGCGGACGGGCAACACGCGCGGGTGGATGGCTGGACCAGCCTGGCGGTGCTCTTCGGCGCGCTTGGCGTCTGGGCCGGATATCCACTCGCTGACCCGATCGTTGGGCTGCTGATCTCGCTGGCGATCTTCGTACTCGTTTACCAGGCGGCGCGCGAGGTGGTGGTGCGCGTACTCGATGGCGTGGACCCTGCGATGCTCGACGGCATCGCCCACGCGGCGGCCCACGTTCACGGGGTGCAGGAGGTGACCAACGTGCGAACCCGCTGGATCGGGCATCGTATGCACGCGGAGCTCAGCGTGACAGTCCTGGGCGGTCTCACCGTGCGTGAGGGGCACGACATCGCGGTCGAAGTCCGGCACCAGCTCCTCCATCATCTGCAGCACCTCGGAGGCGTTACCGTTCACGTGGATCCCGACGGGCGCGGGGGCGAGGCGCATCACCGGATTGAACGGCACACTCACGACGGTCTCCCGGCGCACGGTCACGACTGAGTCATGCCGCCACCCCGCGTCATCGTCGCGGTGCTCGTGCTCGCGGGCCTTGCGGCGCTAGGCGCGTGGGGCGTACGGGCATCGGCACGGGCGCGGCACCTGAGCAACGGGCGGCGGCTAATCGCTGGCGCCGTCGTCGTCGGCGTCCTAGGCTTTTTGGCCGCATGGGTCATCTTTGCTTGGCCCGCGTACTGGGACTGAGAAGACGCTGTCCAACAGAACCATGCCGTAGCCTGCAGGTCGACAAGTAGCCGTGCGAGTCGCGCCAGCGTGATCGTGAGCGCTGAAATACAGACGGCGACGGAAACGCATCCGGTGCCGCTGCCCCTCACAGTCGTCCGAGTTGCCCCGACTGAATCAGCTCAACAAGGAGATTCCACTCATCTGTTCTTAAGCACGGCGGAGTTGGCGTCTTCGCCGATCCGGACCTGAGCAACCGTCGATCACGACTTCCGGGCACGCGGTGCACGAGGGACAGAGCGAGTGCCTTTCGACGTGTGGCACGGGGCTATGAAACGACTATGAAGGTGACCGACCGAAATGAGCCAAAAGGCTCCAACGATACGCTTCCCTAAAGCTTTGTCGTCATTGGTTTGGCTCGGTTCATTTTGGTTACTGTGATGACCGAATTTCCCCTCATAACCCAAAGGTCGTCGGTTCAAATCCGACCCCCGCAACCATCAAGTCGTCGAAATCAAAGGGGTCGACGACAGTCGGCCCCTTTGGTGTCTTCGCCGACTA
>Ga0081539_10004163_pt1 | contig 16413 bp, 11 predicted proteins | sample TabmetS4T2R2_FD_71023 | JGI IMG/M metagenome (GOLD analysis project Ga0081539, IMG submission 71023) | Tabebuia heterophylla rhizosphere microbial communities from the University of Puerto Rico - S4T2R2 | ecosystem: Host-associated > Plants > Roots > Rhizosphere ...
TCCGGCTCGGCGATGAGCTCGAACGCGGCGATCGTGTCGGTGCTGCGCAAGGCGGTCGCCGACGCCGGGCTGCCGGTCAACGCGATCCAGCTGCTCGACGCGTCGACGCGCGACTCGGTGAAGGAGCTGATGCGGGCGCGCGGGTTGGTCGACGTGCTGATCCCGCGCGGCGGCGCATCGCTGATCAAGACAGTGGTCGAGGAGTCCACGGTGCCGGTGATCGAGACCGGCGTGGGCAACTGCCACGTGTACGTGGATTCCGACGCCGACCTGGAGAAGGCACTCGCCGTGGTGATGAACTCCAAGACTCAGCGGCTGTCCACCTGCAACACCGCCGAGTCGCTGCTGGTGCACTCGGCGATCGCCGAGGCATTCCTGCCACTGGTGCTGGAGGAGCTGATCGCCGCCGGGGTGACCGTGCACGGCGACCCGCGGGTGTGCAACTACAGCGACGAGGTGGTGCCCGCCACCGCCGAGGACTGGGGCAAGGAGTACCTGTCCGCGGACATCGCGGCGGCGGTGGTGGACTCGTTCGAGGACGCGGTGGATCACATCCGCAGGTACGGCACCGGCCACACCGAGGCGATAGTCAGCGAGTCGGTGACCACGGCCCGGCGCTTCGCGGCACGGGTCGACGCGGCGGCCGTGATGATCAACGCGTCCACCCGGTTCACCGACGGCGGCGAGTTCGGCTTCGGTGCGGAGATCGGCATCAGTACGCAGAAGCTACACGCCCGCGGTCCGATGGGCCTGCCCGAGCTGACCAGCACGAAGTACGTCGTCACCGGCAACGGCCACACCAGGTAATCCCAGGACGCCGACCCGGGGTAGGCGCAACCAAAGTCGAATTTCGCCCGTCGCTGTGTTCCGGCGCCCCGGCCGATGCGGCGTGCCGCGAGGCCAGGGTGCCGGAACACAGCGACCTCAAGGGGCGAAATTCCGTCCGCGCGGAGCGCGGACCATCAAGCAGAGCCCGGACCAGTCAGCACAGCTCGGATGGCTATCAACGTGGTGTTCACGTCGAAGAGTGGCCCCTCGTCGCTGTCCCAGCCGCCGTCCCTGCGCTGCGTCTCGCCCAGCCGATTCCGTGCCGCCTGCAGCAGGTCATCGCCGATGTTGACGCGGCGAAGCGAGGCGGCCATCGACGCGACATCGGCCGGGGACATGTCGGGGAGGCGGTCCGCGAGGACCAGTCGGACGCGCGCGGAGTCGTAGAAGAACTGCTGCTCGTGCAGCAGTCCGGCGGCGTGCCATCCGGCGGCGAGGAAGGACGGCCACGAGCCGTCGGGGCGAAGGTGCTCGACCACGTACCGCGCCGCGGCGTTGAGCACCGGCCCGTGCCGGGCGGGCGCCTCGTGGTACGGGTGCGCCTCGAACTCGGCGACCGTCAGCCAGAAGCCGGCCATCGACGTCAGGTAGAGCGTGGCCTCCGGGTCGCCCGGCACGGCCCACGGCGGCGCCTCCGCAGCCAGGGAATCGTCCTCCTGCCAGGAGCCGTCCGGACGTTGGGATTTGGCGAGCCAGCTCAGCGCGGGCTCCACGGCCGGGCCGCGCAGGCCGCCGAGATCGTCCATCTCGGCCAGACGGAAACACGTGGCGTCGATGGACGGCACCGAGCCTTCGCCGGACGCCGGCCAGCCGCCGGCCGGGGTCTGTGCCGCGGCGATGCGCTCGATGATGTGCGGCGGAGGCGAAGCACCGGTGCGCAGGAACGACAGGCGTGCCCGTTCCACCGGGTCGCCGTGCGCCACGACGTACCCGATCGCTGCAGCGATGTTCACCACGACGGTGACGGTACCGACCGACATGCGGATCCGCTCCGCTACATCGGTACTTGTCTAATAGGTCCGTTCCGTCACATCAGGGTCATTCACCGCACACACCGAGATCGACAGGGATCAGTACGACGGAAGCGACGGGTCCACCGTGTTCACCCAGGAGACGATGCCGCCCTGGACGTGCACCGCGTCCTTGAACCCGGCCGCCTTCAGTGCGGCGAGTGCCTCCGCCGACCGTACGCCCGTCTTGCAGTGCAGCACGATCTGCCTGTCCTGCGGGAAGCGGGCCAGCGCCTCGCCGGAGAGGATCTCGCCCTTCGGGATCAGCGTCGCGCCCGGAATGGCGACGATCTCGTACTCGGCCGGCTCGCGGACGTCGACCAGGAACAGGTCCTTTCCGGAGTCTTGCCAGTCCTTCAGCTCGCGTGCGGTGATCGTCGAGTCGAGCGTGGCCGCCTGCGCCTCAGGGGAGACGGCGCCGCAGAAGTCCTCGTAATCCTCGAGCAGGTCGGTGACCGTCGGGTTCTCGCCGCACAGCGCGCAGCTCGGATCCTTGCGGACCTTGATCTTGCGGTACTCCATCTCCAGGGCGTCGTAGACCATCAGCCTGCCGACAAGCGGCTCGCCGATGCCGGTGAGGAGCTTGATCGCCTCGTTCACCTGGATCGAGCCGATCGACGCGCAGAGCACGCCGAGCACGCCGCCCTCGGCGCAGCTCGGTACCATGCCGGGCGGCGGCGGCTCCGGGTAGAGGCAGCGGTAGCACGGACCGTGTTCCGCCCAGAACACCGATGCCTGGCCGTCGAAGCGATAAATCGAACCCCAGACGTACGGCTTGCCGAGCAGCACGGCGGCGTCGTTCACCATGTAACGGGTCGCGAAGTTGTCGGTGCCGTCCACGATCAGGTCGTACCCGCTGAAGATCTCCTTGACGTTGTCGCGGTCCAGCGCGGTGTTGTGGATGGCCACGTGTACCAGCGGGTTGATCTCCCGGATGCTGGCCGCCGCGGACTCGGCCTTGGGCCGGCCCACGTCCGAGACGCCGTGGATGATCTGCCGCTGGAGGTTGGACTCGTCGACCGTGTCGAAATCCACGATGCCGAGCGTGCCGACGCCGGCCGCGGCCAGATACATCAGCGCCGGCGATCCGAGGCCGCCCGCGCCGACCACGAGCACCTTGGCGTTCTTCAGCCGCTTCTGGCCGTCCATCCCGACGTCCGGGATGATCAGATGGCGCGAGTAGCGGCGGATCTCGTCGACGGTGAGCTCGGCGGCTGGTTCGACGAGCGGGGGTGGCGACACAGTTGACTCCCGGGGTTGGCAGTACGGTGCGGTCCCCATTGTTGCTCGCTTCCCGCGCCGCCGGGCATGACGTCCGACACCGTTCCCAGTTGGTGGGCGTCAGTTGATCGGCGCTCCGGCGTAGCGTTTGCCGTCGATGAACGGCCAGGAATTCGCCACGCAACCGTTCAGGCCGTACGTCTGCTGCATCATCACCGGTGCCGGCCGGCCCTGGCCCGGGCAGGCCTCGTGACCGTGTCCCAGCTGGTGGCCGACCTCGTGGTTGATCGCGTACGCGCGGTAGGTGGCAAGCGGGGCGTCATAATCCGGTACGGCGTCCTGCCAGCGGTCATAGTTGATGATCACCTGGCCGGGCAGCCGGCACGAGGTGTAGCCCTCGGTCTTCAGGCCGCCGACGCGGCACATCTTCTCCGAGGTCTGCGCCGAAGCGAGATAGACGGTGAACTCCGCCGCCGCGGCCCGCGGTACCCGTTCGAGCCGGGACTGGCGGCCCGCGATCCAACTGCGCGGGTCGCCGAGAACCCGGTCCACCTCGTCCGCGAAGTCGGCGCCGTCGCCCTCGCCCAGCGCCTTTTCCACGGCCACTTTGAATCGGCGCAGCGTGCCCGCGGTGCCCAGCACCGGGCCATTGCCGCCGGCGAAGGTGAAATCGCCGGCCGCGGCGTCCACCGGGGTGGGGCCGGTGTCCGCCGTGTCCGCCTTTTCCTTGCTGGCGGCGCCCGCGCGGGCCGGCGTGGTCACGGCCGCGCCGGTGGTCACGGCCGGCTCACCGACGCCGGCGGCGGGCACCGCGGATTGCACCGGTGCGGTGCCCGACCTCTGACCGTCGTCACCCAGCACGAATTGGCCGACCACCAACACGATCACCGCGAGGAGCACGAACGCCAGGAACGTCACCAGGCGGCGCCGCTGCAGCGTCGCGCGTTGGGCGGGCGTCATCCTCGCCGGCGGCTCGGTGGCCACGTCCGCGTCGCCGGGCGGCCCGATCCGAGGAGCTGCGGCCTCGGCGGCCGGCATGCCTGGGATCACCGCGGTGCGCGATGCGGCCGGCGGGCGTACGGACTCGGGCGGGCCGGCCGGCGGGCGGGACGTGGCGGGCGGACGGGTACCCGATGGCGGCCGGGTGCCGGCGGGTGCGGCGCCGGGCGGCCGGGTGGGCGTCACGATGCCGCCGGTGCGTCCCGCCGGGCGGCGGCCGGACGGGCGGGCCTCGGTCGTGACGGCCGCCTCGATCGGTGACGTCTCTGCCTCCACCTTGGGTAGCTCCGCGGTGTCGGCCCGGACCGCGACGATGCCGGCCGGCTCCGGTCGTGCCGCTTCGGTCGGCACGGTCTCGGCCTGCACGGGTGGTGCTTCGCTCGCGGTGACACCAACGCCAGTGGTGGGCTGGGCGGTGCTCTTCGGCGGCGCGGCCTCGGTGGGGCGCTTCGTCTCCGCCGGCTTCGTGACCGCCGACTTGCCGGCCGGTCCAGTCGGCGTCGCCTTCGTCGGCGCCGACTCCGCCTTGACCGGGGTCCCCTTCGTCGCGATCGCCTTTTCGGGTGCGGTCTTGGCCGCCCCGGTCTTGGCCGCCGCCGTCTTGGCCGCCGCGGTCTTGGCCGCCGTAGTCTTGGCCGCCGCAGGTCTGCCCGATGCCGTCTTGGCCGCACCCGTCTTGGCCGCCGCCGTCTTGGGCGGAGCCGTCTTGGCCGCCGCCGTCTTGGCCGCCGCCGTCTTGGCCGCCGCCGTCTTGGCCGCCGCCGTCTTAGCCGCCGCCGTCTTGGGCGGAGCCGTCTTAGCTGCCGTCGTCTTAGCCGATGCCACCTTGGCGGCCGCCGCGTTAGCCGACGCGTTCTCGGCCGGCGCTGTCTTGGCCGCCGCCGTCTTAGCCGCCGCCGTCTTGGCCGCCGCCGTCTTGGCCGCCGCCGTCTTGGCCGCCGCCGTCTTGGCCGCCGCCGTCTTGGCCGCCGCCGTCTTGGCCGCCGCCGTCTTGGCCGGCGCCGTCTTGGCCGCCGCCGTCTTAGCCGTCTTGGGAGCGAATCGTCCGTCCTGGCCACGCATCGGAGCGGCCATAGCGGGCCCGATCCGGTCAGCCGCCGAGGAAGGTGAGGCGGGCGGAGCGCCCGGGGCCGACTCGGTCACTGCCGATGGGGCAGCGTCCGGCCGGGAAGCGCGCCGGGCGTTCGCCGTCGTGTGGTCCCCGTTGGACAGATCCTCGGCGGCGGCCCGGGGATCTGCGGAACCTTTTGTCTCCTTTGCCATAACATATGCCAGAGTGCCAGACCACCGTGCCGGTCACAGGCGTTTCCGCAGTCCCCGTACGAACCGGTGATGCGACCGCTACAGGCCCGGGCCGACGAGTTCCCGGCCACCGCGTCTGGGCCAGGCGTACGGCGTACATCCGCGCAGCGTCAATGTCTGCTGGACCATCACCGGCGCCGGACCGCCGCGCTTCGGGCAGCCCTGATGCCAGCGGCCCAGTTCGTGCCCGACCTCGTGGTTGATCACATACTGCCGGTAGGTCGTGAGCGGTACCTTCGCCGCGACGTACGGCCGGGCCGACAACCGCCAGCGGTCCAGGTTGACGATCACTCTCCCGGTGGCACGGCAGGACGTGTACGGCCGCCCGCCGACCCGGATGTCGACCCCACCGCTCGCGCACATCCGGCCGGCGGTGTCCCGGGTCGCCAGAAAGACGGTGAAGGCGGCGTCGTCCGCGCCACTCACCCGCTGCAACCGCAGCCGGCCGCCGCCGATCCAGCTGCGTTTGTCACCCAGGATTGCCTCGACCTGCGCGGCGAACACGGCGAGGTCCTCCCGGCTACCACGTTCCACGGCCACCCGGAACCGGCGCATCGTTCCCTTCGTACCGAGGATCTCGCCGCGCCCTGTCGCATAGCTGAACCGGCCCGTCCCCTTGGCCGGGACCGAACCGGCAAGCGCCACCAGATCCTTGGGTACCGATACCGCGGGCGCCACGATCGACGGCGACGGTACCGGCGACAGAAGCGGCGGGACGGCGATCGCCGGCGGCGCCAGGCCGGGCGGGGCCGCGACGGGCACCCGGGGTTCCGGGGCGGAACGCACGAAGGCGGCCGCGAGCAGCAGCACCAGGACGACCGGGTACGCGAACCACCGCCGCCTGCCGAGCGGCGCCCACGGTGTCCGGAAATTGATCATCCGGATCAGCGTGCCACAGGCACCGGCCGCTGTCCGTGCGAGCGGGCGTCGCTCGCGTCACTTGGAAATCTCCGTTCGCGGGCGGGCTGACCGATCACGCGATCGGGTGGACAGCCACCGGTGACTTGATGTCCTCGAGCATGCCGACGATGGCCCTGGCCACGATGCGCGGCACCTCCATCTGCGCGACGTGACCGACACCGGGCAGGATCAGCAACCGGCTGTCCGGAATCACCTTGGCTACCTGTACGGGGACCCGGGCGTCCACCAGCTTGTCGTGCAGACCGCCGACGACGAGAGTCGGCGCGGTGATCCGGGCGGCCAGCCGCCACTGGGAGTTCACCCCGGGCAGGTACGCCCGCAGGAAGCTGGACACCAGTCCGCGCATGGTGCCCAGGTACGCCTCCGGATAGTGCGCGACCGTGTACCGCAGCCGGATCTCCTCGATCGCCTCGGCCCGGCGCTGCGCGTGTACCCGGCTGGTGTCGCCGAAGCACGCGGCGAGCACCTGCTCGGCCATCTCCTCGACGGTCATCCGGGCCATGCCCCAGGCCAACAGCCGGTCGGCCCTGGGCAGGGCCAGGATCGGCAGGACTCGTCCTTGCGCGGTGCGTCGCGGGTCGAGGAAGGGCATGGCCGGGGAGATCAAGGTGAGCGTACGGATGAGGTCCGGCCGAAGAGCCGCGACACGCACCGAAATGGAGCCGCCCAGCGAATTGCCGACCAGATGTACCGGGCCGCGGTCCGCGTGCTCCAGGAATTTGATCAGCCGGTCGGCGAATGCCGCAATGGAGTACCGCCGGCTGGGATCGCTGTAGCCGAAGCCGGGCAGATCCACCGCCTGGCCGTCGAAGCGGTCCGCGAGTAGTCCCGCGACGTCGGTGAAGTTCTGCGACGAGCCGCCGAGGCCGTGCACGTACACGGCCGGCTCGGCCGCGGCCGTGGTGGGCGGGGTGTCCCGCACATGCAGCATGGCGCCGTCGATGACGACCTTCCGGGGCGGCCAGGGTGGTGGAATGTCGCCGTCCGGCAGCAGCACACTGTCGTCGGCCAGTTGCGAGCCCTTCATCAGGACAAGAGTGCCTCAAGCCGTCGGTTGACCGCGGCCAACGTGGCGCGCACCATGGCATGCCGATCGTCGCCGTTGACCACCGCGGAGCCGGCCAGCTGTTCGACCCAGCCGCCGCAGGAGAGCAGCAGGACCACCACGGCGACGTGCATCGACCCGAAGGGCACGGACGCGGCGTGTTCGACGAAGCAGCGCGCCGGGCCGTCCACGTGATCGGATGCGGTGAGCAGCTGGTCGACCGCGTGCGCGGTGGCCAGGGCGCAGAGCCGGAGCAGATACCCGTCGACCGCCGGGCCGGTGGCGACGCCCGCCGCTGTACGCCCGGCCACGGCCAGCCGCACCTGCACGGTGGCCTCGGTGCCGAACGTGTTTACCTGAACGTTCTCGATCATCACCCGGGGTCCCGGCCGTTCGTTCACCTCGAGCGGTCTGGGCCGGCCGCGTTCGACGCCGTGGGGTGTCAGGTCCACCGCTGAAGTCAGGCCGTCGGCGAACAAGTCGTCCGCTGCGGCCGCCGGCGCCGAGCTCTCTTCCGCGGCAACGGGCGCCGGCCCGGCCTGCGGCGCCGTGGGTAGCCGGCGCAGGCCCTCACCGGGGACGGCCATGCTCGCGCTGGTCACCGTGGCCCGCCCGGTGGGACCGGCCTGGCTCGGCACGAATGCGCTTGCCGGCGGCGAGGTGGACGGTTGTGCCGGCGGCACGGGCGCCGAGCCGTGGGCGGGCGGCGGCGCGTTCTCGCCACCCTGCATCGCCGCGTCCAGACCCATCCGGTCCTGGAGCAGCCGGGCCACGTGGCGGCTCACCTCGGCCGGGTCGGCGCCCTCGGCGAGATCCAGCCGTAGGCTGTGCGCGCCCGCCGGTGTCGTTCGCAGGGAGGCGTCCCGGACTCCACCGACCTCGCGGACCGCCTCGAGGATCGCGTTGACGTCGAAGCCCTCCTGGCGCTCCTCTGCGGACAGCACGTCACCGCGACGCAAGTGGGTTGCGATCCGGGCCAGCGCTGGAGTCTCGGCGGACGCCTCCGCGGTCGGCGGCTCCGGTACGGTGGGCACGTCCGGCTCGGCCGGGATGCGTTGCGGCAGAGCCCAGGATGATTGCGCGGTGTCATTCGGCAGCCGGCGCGGAAAAGTGCTGGGATCGTACGACGGACGCACTCGTATCGGCTCGGCGGAAGACTCGGCCTGCTCGATCCGGGGATTGTCTTCCGGTGGTGTCGGATCGAGGGCGTGCCGGGCCGACTCGGCAGCGGCCAGCCAGTCCACCCCCCGGCCGCCGGGCGTCGCCGGTCCCACCGCCGGGAAGGATTCGCGGGGCTGGTCCGCCGGGACCGCCGCGCGCGGCCAGGTGCCGACCGATGGCGTCGGGACGTCGTCAAGATCTCCCTCGTACGGGTACGGTGGCGCGCTGCTCGGGGCCGGGGCGTCCTCCAGCGAGCCCGGGCGGGTCAGGGCATCGAAGCGGGGCGGGGTAACCGGGGAACCGGTCGGCTCGGTGCCCATCGAAGTGAAATGGCTGAGCAGGTCGGAGTACCGGGTGCGGCTGTCCGACCAGTGGAGCGACGGCGGATCCACGGGTTCGGGCGCCGGGGCCGTGTCGGGCGCGCGCACGTCACTGGACCGGCCGGGGTCGCCGTACCGGATCTCACCGGACTGGCTCGGATCGCCGTACCGGATCTCACCGGACTGGTGTTCCGGTGGTGCAACCTGCCGGGTGAAAGGGCGAACCTCCTGCGACGGGCGGCGCCACGCGGGCACGTCATCGTCCTCGGAATCGAGCGCGGCGCCGGCATTCGACCAGGGGTTGCGGGAAGTGGCCCAGCCGTTCAACAAAGTGCGATCATGCGAATCGGCACCACTGCCGCCATCCAGCGACCCGGTATTACCGGAATGCCCTGTTTCGTCCACCGCGTGCTCCTCGCTTGCCCTCGCTGAGGCTACCGTGTGCTTGCAGTGGCGATAAGTTGCAGCGGCGCGACAATTGCCGGTCCGTCCGTGACACTCGGCTATCCAGGCAATCCGCATCGGTACGCGGGGATTGAAGCTTTCGGAGAGGTGAACATGACCGCTGCATCCGGTGGGGCACAGACGGCGCGTCCCACGCGCCTGCCGCGCTCCGCACGCCGAAAGCAACTCCTGGCTGCCGCGCAGCAGATCTTCGTTGCTCAGGGCTACCACGCCGCGGCGATGGACGACATCGCGGAGCGAGCCGGTGTCTCCAAGCCCGTGCTGTATCAACACTTCCCCGGCAAGCTCGAGCTGTATCTCGCGCTGTTGGACACGCACTGTGACGCGATCATCGCCAAGGTACGCGGCGCCATGCTGGCCACCGCCGACAACAAGGAGCGGGTGAAAGGCGCGGTACAGGCGTACTTCGATTTCGTGGACCACGAGAGCGAGGCGTTCCGCCTGGTCTTCGAATCCGACCTGCGCAACGACCCACAGGTACGGGAGCGCGTGGAACGGGTTGAGCAGGGCTGCATCGCCGCGGTCACCGACACCATCATCTCGGACACCGGAGTCAGCCGGTCGAGTGCCGAGTTGCTCGCGTCCGGCCTGGTGGGTGCTGCCGGTCAGACCGCGCAGTACTGGCTCGCCACCGGCCGCCAGGTGCGGAAGGCCGAAGCGGAAGCCCTGGTGGCAGCCCTGGTCTGGCGAGGCATCGCGAGCTTCCCCCTGCAGGGTGGGTCATCGGCCGGTACGACGGCGGAAATCGGCTAGCCTTCATTGGCAGAACAAGACTCGGTTAGGGAGGACCCCGGTGGAGGTCAAGATCGGCGTGCAGCATGCGCCGCGTGAGCTGACGCTCGAAAGCGCTCAGACCCCGGCGGAGGTCGAGCAGGCGGTGACCGAGGCGATGGCCAAGGACGCCGTCCTGTCGCTCTCGGACGAGAAGGGTCGCAAGGTGATCGTCCCGGTCGCCAAGCTGGCATATGTGGAGATCGCCGAGACGTCCGCCCGGCCGTTCGGCTTCACCACCCGCTGATCCGGCAGACGCAGGGAACCCCCGTCTGCGGGGGTTCCCTGCGCTTTCGGCTTCCGCTGTCACCCGAGTTCGTCTGTGCCGGTTCCGGCGGTCTGACGTGTGCCATTTCAAGGTCGGGTAGACTTCACTGGTCGCCGTCGACGTCGATTCGATTTCTTCGTTCCGCCGCGGCGATCGCGCGTGCGGCCCGCAAACATTCGCGTGTGCCCGCGCCCTACCCATACCGCGCCCAGGACTTCGACGGGCGCACCACGAGAGGCACCCGTAAAACTTCATGACCGACATTGAGAACAACCAAACTGAACAAGCTCTGGTACCCGTTCTGACCCGGGCCCCCGTACGCCCCGACAGCCCCACGTTCGCCGAGCTGGGCGTCCGCGCCGAGACGGTGGAAGCCTTGGCTGCGGCGGGCATCACCAGGGCCTTCGCCATCCAGGAGTACGCCGTCCCGATCGCGCTCCGCGGCACCGACCTGATCGGGCAGGCGCCCACCGGCACCGGTAAGACCCTGGGCTTCGGCCTTCCGTTGCTGGAACGCGTCACCTCGCCCGCCGAGGGCGCCGATGGCCGCCCGCAGGCGCTGGTCGTCGTCCCGACTCGTGAGCTGGGCCTGCAGGTCGCCCGTGACCTGGCCGCGGCCGGCGCCACGCGCGGCGTGCGGGTGCTGCCGATCTACGGCGGTGTCGCGTACGAGCCGCAGGTGGAGGCACTCAAGAAGGGCATCGAGATCCTGGTCGGTACGCCCGGCCGCCTGCTCGACCTGGCAAACCAGAAGCATCTCGAACTCGGTTCCATCCGCGCCCTGGTGTTGGACGAGGCCGACCGCATGCTCGACCTGGGCTTCCTCGAGGATGTCGAGAAGATTCTGGCCATGCTTCCCGAGCAACGCCAGACCATGCTGTTTTCGGCGACCATGCCCGATCCGATCGTCGCGCTGTCCCGCCGGTTCCTGCACCACCCGGTCACCATCCACGCCGGCCACACCTCGGAGAGCGGCCCCAGCCCGCTGACCAAGCAGGTCGTCTACCGCACCCACCCACTGAACAAGCTGGAGATGGTGGCGCGCATTCTGCAAGCCCGCGACCGCGGCCTGACCATGGTCTTCACCCGTACCAAGCGCGCTGCCGACCGAGTGGCCGAGGACCTGGACTTCCGTGGCTTCGCGGTGGCCGCGGTGCACGGCGACCTGGGTCAAGGCGCCCGCGAACGGGCCCTGCGAGCCTTCCGTGCCGGCAAGATCGACGTCCTGGTGGCGACCGATGTGGCGGCCCGCGGCCTGGACGTCTCCGGGGTCACCCACGTGATCAATTACGACTGTCCCGAGGATCCCGACACATACACCCATCGCATCGGCCGTACCGGCCGCGCGGGTGCCACCGGCGTCGCGGTGACGTTCGTGGACTGGGAGGACATGCCGCGCTGGATCCTGATCGACAAGTCGATGGGCCTGAACATGCCCCAGCCGCCGGAGACGTACCACACCTCGCAGGCCCTGTACGCCGACCTGGACATTCCGGCGGACGTCTCCGGCACCCTGCCCACCGCCGTGCGCACCCGGGCGGGGTTGTCCGCCGAGGTCGAGGAGGACCTCGGCGGCGGCAGGCGGCGCCGGGACGTACGCGGTTCCGGCCGCGGCCGTTCTCGCGTCGCCGACGCGTCGCCTTCCCCCGACGAGGTCGCTGAGCGCCCCAAGCGGCAGCGGCGCCGCCGCCGGGCCGGAGAAACCCTTTCCGGTACGGAGGCCGCCGACGCTCGCGATACCGCCGCCGCGGTCGTCTTTTCCGACGGCACCGACTTTCCGGACGGCACCGACGCGTTACCCGGCCACGACGCCGACCCGGTTCCAGCCGCCGGCTCGTCGCCTGAGGAAGATCTCGGCGCCGACGCCGCCCGTTCGCGGCGACGACGGCGTGGCGGCCGGGGCAACCGAGGCTCCGGATCGTCTGCCGCCGCTCAGCCTCCCGGCGCGCCCGCCGGCATGACCGGCGGTTCTGAGGCCGGCGTCGGCACCGCAGCCGACTCCTGATCTACTCCAACGTGGCAGGCTGGTCGTTACGGTCCGCCACGTTGCGCTCATCCAGAGAGAGTCCCGCTAGCTCGACTTGCTCTGGCAGGCGTCCCGATGCATCCGGATCCTTCGGCCGGCACCGGCCGACGGCCGGCTTCGGGGATCACCGAACGTCCGGAGCAGAATGGAACGATGCCCGAACAGCTCGAGGCCGCCCTGGCCGAATTGCGGGAGGTCCTGCTCGACCCGGCCCTTACGCGTGCGATCGCCTCGGGCCGCCGGCGCGGCACCGCCCCTTCGGTCAACCGCGCCGAATTACGGCCGGTTGCGCTCAAGGGTGGCCCGAGGCTGCAGATCGTCACCGACGACGGCAGCCGCCCGTACACCCGAAACGAACCCTACGGCGCGCCGGCCGCGGCCGCTGTCGACGCCCTGCTCGCCGAACCGTTCGGCAACTGGCATGTCGAGACACCGACGGCAACGGTCCAGGTCCGCGTCACCAAGAAGGGTGACGCGCAGGTCGACCGTGCCACGGCGCGGGCGCGCCCGGCGAGCAGCGGACTGCCCGCACCCGCGGCAAAGGCGCATCAGGCGGGTGCCGCGCCGCACGATCGCGCCAAAGAATGGCTTCTCGACCCCGGTGACCCGCTGTTCGAGGTGGTCGGTGGGACGGCCGCGAAGCGCCGCCAGGTTGACGCGTTCCTTCGATCGCTGGCCGCGACGCTGCCGGATGACGCGGCCGATTGGCCGTCGCCACTGCGCGTCGTCGACCTCGGTTGCGGCAACGCCTATCTGACCTTCGCGGCGTACCGCTATCTGGCCGGGCGAGGCGCGACGGTCAAGGTCGTGGGTGTGGACGTCCGCGATGATCAGCGGGTACGGAATTCGTCCGTCGCCGCCGATCTGGGTTGTTCCGCGGACGTGACCTTTGTCGCCGGAACGATTGAAGACGCGCAGGTGGACCTCGACCCGGACCTCGTACTCGCCCTGCACGCCTGCGACACCGCGACCGACCAGGCCCTGGCGCGGGCGGTGCACTGGAGAGCTCAGTGGGTCCTCGCCGCGCCGTGCTGTCACCACGACATCGCCGCCCAGCTCAAGGGTCATGCCGCGCCCCAGCCGTACGCCGAGGTCACCCGGAGCGCGATCCTGCGGGAGCGCTTCGCGGACGTGCTCACCGACTCGCTGCGCGCCTCACTCCTGCGGATCTACGGTTACAAGGTGGATGTCGTGGAGTTCGTCGATTCCGCGCATACCCCGCGTAACCTGCTGCTGCGGGCCCGGCACACCGGCAAGCCGGCCCACCGCGATGAGTACGACGCGCTGACCACCCAATGGGGTGTCACGCCCGCCCTGGAGAAGCTTCTCGCCTGACGGGCCCCTCCGCGACTCGGGGACTCAGCCGGCGACGGCGAGCGCCAGCGGCAACACCTCGGTCGCACCGGCCTGACGGAGTGCCCGACCGGCCAGCACCATCGTCCAGCCCGAGTCGACCAGGTCGTCCACCAGCAACACCGGGCCGGTCAGGTCGGGAAGCGCCGATGCGACCTCCGGTGGAACCGTGAACACGTCGTACAGCGCGCGAACCCGCTGCGCACTGTTACTGCGCGGGGCGGCGGTGGCAACGTGTGTCGAAGTCAGCGAGCCGAGCAGCGGGAGTCTGCCGACACTCGAGATGCGCTCGGCGAGGCTGTGCACCAGTCGTGGGTGCCGACCAGAACCGACCGCGACGACCGCGGCCGGCCGTCGCTGCCACTTGTCGTCGCCGTGCGCCCACGCCTTCAGAACCTCCACCACCGCGCCGAGGACCTCCTCCGGCACCGGGCGGTCGGGCGCTTCCGGGGCGACCAGGGTACGCAGGTGCCCACCCCAACCGAGGTCCGACAGGCGACCCACCGCACGACCAGGAGCGATCTGTTCGGTCGGCGCGATCTTGCCCTTGAGCGGCACACCGACCGACTCCATGCCGGTTGGCCAGAGCTTCTTCGGTGCGATATCGACACCGGGCCGGCCGAGGAACACGTGCGCCGCGGTCAACGACTCGGCGGACACCTCACTGTTGAACAGCGGCTCTGTGCAGGTGTCGCAACGGCCACACGGTTCAGCGTCGGGATCGTCGAGACAACGGCGGAGGAACTCCATGCGGCAACCGGTCGTTACCGCGTACTCCATCATGGCTTTCTGCTCGGCGGTCCTCGCCTCGGCAACCCGCCGCAGCCGCGCGGCGTCGTACGTCCACGGCACGCCCGTGGCAAGCCAGCCGTTCCTGGTCCGGCGGACGGCGCCGTCGACGTCGAGGACCTTGAGCATCAGCTCGAGCCGAGCCCGGCGGATGTCGACCAGCGGTTCGAGCGCGGGCGTAGACAGGGCACGGTCGGGCGAAAGGTTGGCCAGCACGGAGCGCACCTGTTCCTCCGGCGGGAAGGCAACCGAGGCGAAGTAACGCCAGATCGCCGCGTCCTCAGGACCGGGTAGCAGCACCACCTCGGCATGCTCGACGGCGCGGCCAGCCCGTCCGACCTGTTGGTAGTAGGCGATCGGCGATGGCAGCGCGCCGAGGTGCACCACGAAACCGAGGTCGGGTTTGTCGAAGCCCATGCCGAGTGCCGAGGTGGCGACCAGCGCCTTGATCTTGTTGTCCAGCAGGTCCTGCTCCGCCGCGCGGCGATCGGCGTCCTCGACCTGGCCGGTATAGGAGGCGACCGCGAACCCGCGCGATCGCAGGAACTCGGCCGTCTCGGTCGCGGCCGCGACGGTCAGCGTGTACACGATGCCGCAGCCCGGCAGCAGCTCAAGGTGATCCGCCAGCCAGGCGAGCCGGTGCGCCGGATTCGGCAACTGCAACACCGCGAGGCGTAAGGAGTCGCGGTCGAGCGGGCCGCGGAGAACCAGGGCGTCGCCGAGCTGATCGGCGACATCGGCGGTGACGCGGGCGTTGGCGGTGGCGGTGGTGGCAAGAACCGCGGTACGGCCCGGGAGGGCGTCCAGGAAGGTCCGGAGTCGCCGATAGTCCGGGCGGAAATCGTGACCCCAGTCGGAGACGCAATGCGCCTCGTCGACGACCAGCAGGCCGGTGGTCGCGGCGAGATCGGGCAGCACATTGTCGCGGAAATCGGGATTGTTCAGGCGCTCCGGGCTGATCAGCAGCACGTCGGTCCCGCCAGCGCGGACTTCCGCGGTGATCTCGCTCCACTCGTCGAGGTTCGCCGAGTTGATCGTCCGGGCCCGGATGCCGGCGCGAGCGGCCGCCTCGACCTGATTGCGCATCAACGCGAGCAGCGGCGACACGATGACGGTCGGGCCGGCGGGTGGTTCACCGCCCCCGGCCGCGATGCCGTCGCGGAGCAGGGCGGTGGCCACGAAGTAGACCGCCGACTTTCCCCAGCCGGTGCGTTGCACGCAGAGCACCCGGCGGCGGTCGACCACGAGCGCCTCGATCGCGCGCCACTGGTCCTCGCGCAGGATGGCGTGCCGGCCGGCTAGGCGGCGCAACACCTCCTCGGCGCACTGGCGGATAGCAAGGCGCTTGGACTGGCTCACGGATTCCGGGGTCGTTTGTGCCACGCCGAATGTCTACCAGCCGCCACCGACAGAATGGCGGTTGTCCACAGGCGTGAGCGACGAAGCAGGGCGATGGGTGTCGGCGGCGTGCCCGGGCGGCAGCGTGCCCGGGGCGGCGGCGTGCCCGGGCGGCAGCGTGCCAAGGCGGCGTGCCAGGCAGCGTGCCAGCGGCCGGGGCGTGCCCGGGCGGCGGCGGCATGCCCGGGCGGCAGCGTGCCCAGGCGGCATGCCCGGGCGGCGCCGTGCCCAGGCGGCATGCCCGGTCGGAGGCGGGCCCGGGCGGCGGGCGGAATGCCGGAAAGGAGGGCGCCGGCACGCCCAAGGAGCCGCAATTCTCCTCACAGGAAATATGCGCCATCCATGACGCACGGGACTTCCTGTGAGGAAGATCTGTGCTTCCCGTCGATCGTGAGCGAGACGGTGACGCTCAGCCGCATGCTCTGACGGAATGCCGGAAAGGGGGGCGCCGGCACCCCCAAGGAACCGCAATCCTCCTCACAGGAAATCTGCGCCCCCCCCCGAGACGCACGAGACTTCCTGTGAGGAGGATCTGT
>Ga0081539_10004164_pt1 | contig 16412 bp, 16 predicted proteins | sample TabmetS4T2R2_FD_71023 | JGI IMG/M metagenome (GOLD analysis project Ga0081539, IMG submission 71023) | Tabebuia heterophylla rhizosphere microbial communities from the University of Puerto Rico - S4T2R2 | ecosystem: Host-associated > Plants > Roots > Rhizosphere ...
GGGGGGGCCGCGGGGGGGGGGGGGGGGAGCCGCTCGAGCGCCCGCACCCGGGTGCGACGGCGATTCATCGCCACCGCGGCCAGGTCGCCCGGGTCGACGAGCTGGCTCGCCCGCCACGCGAGAACCCGGCGGGCCCGATGAGGGCCAGCCGCAGCGAGGGTTAGCCAGGCCCGCCCGGGGTCCCGCTCGGAGCTGTCGGCAGCCGCGATCAGGGCGCGCGGAAACTCGGAGTCGGCTACGGCTGCCAGGATCTCGCCAATGTCGGTCACCTCCTCCAGCGCCCGGGCGGCGGCGCGAATCTCCGCAGCGCCAGCTTCGCCACTCCAAAGCGTGCTCTTGATCTCTTCGATTCGACGCAGTACGTGCATGCGCACTCCTTCAGCCCGCGCGGCGGGCGGCTTGGATTTCGGGGTCCGGGGTCGCCTACGGATCAGCTCGCAGGGGCCTGGACGAGGCCGAGGGCTTCGAGCTGGCCGCGCAGCTGCGGGTTGATCGCTCGCTTTGCTTCGCGACGCGCCGCCTGGTAGCGGCGACGAAGTGGCGCCTGTCGCTCCACGAGCCGGCGGATGTCACGCGCGTGCAGACGAGCCAGCAACAGCCAGGCCCCCCACTCCTCTTCGCTCGTGGCCGCCTCGGCGCGCTGCTCGCAGGCGCCACTCAGGTCGCCGTCGGCGACCAGGACCTCGATTAGCTCGTGGGGCGGCACCATTCGCGTCGCCCGCCCGGCCAGTGCGCGCCGGGCGGGCCGTGGGCCAGCGGCGGCGATCGTCATCCATGCGAGCAGCTCCGGGCGCCCGCGGTTCTGGGCGGCGTCGAGGACGACGTCGGTGAACTGCCGGGCGGCGAGGGTCGACATCAGCGCCCCGATCGGGGTCTCCGCCTCGACCAGCGCCAGGGAGCGCTCTAGGCCCTCCTTCTCAACCTTGCCGCCAGCAGCTCGTTTGATCTCCTTGATCAGCTTGTAGCTCGGGTACATTCAGTGCTCCTTTCCCTGCCGGATTCGGGCAGGGGTCGTCGGGCCCGCGGTGAGCCGCGGGCCGAGTTAGTGCTCCGGTGAAGCCGCGTCGCTAGCCGCGGCGAGTTCGACCTCGGGAAGCGAGGCCGCAAAGAACGGGTCAGCCAGCGCGCTGTGACGAGCGCGTCAGCGCGCCAGGGGGTCGAGCGGCGGGAACCCACCAGGCCAGTCCCGGTCGCTCAGCGGTGCCGGCCTTCTTCCTGGGGTCGACGCTGGCGGGCCGCGAGACGCTCGGCGCGGCGCGCCTCAACGGCGATCTGTCGCGCGGGGCGAACTCGGACCTCGTGCCGTGGCGCCAGGCGGAACCGCAGGCGGGTCAGGCACCTACGCATCGCCGACATGTGACACGGGGTTGGTGGCAGGGGCGGGCGAGGCGGCCGCGTCCCGGGCGCGGTGCTGCCGCCTCAGAAGGCGATCCACCAGGAGAGCAGGCAGGCCCTCCACGGAATCGGCATCGAGTGCGCCAAACAGGGCGCGGCGTTCTTCCACCCAAGAGAGACGCTCTCCCAGGATCTCGACGTCGAGCCCCTGGCACGTAAGGCGACCTCCGACTCTGGAGGCCTGCGGGTTACCGGCCGGGAGCTCGGCGCGCAGAAGCACGCCACTTAGATCGATCTGGCCGGGATGCCGTAGGGGGAGGTCAGCCATCTCCGGCGGCAGGTGAACGACTACGGGGGCACCGGCGGTCGCCTGTGAGATCGCCGCGACCACTGCTTCGAGTCCTGCGTCGTCGGGGGCAACGGCGAGCTGGCAGAAGCGGCCGCGCGCCGCAACAAACTGCCTTGGCAGCCTCAATGCGAGCTGCTCCTCCAGCGCGCGAGCGGCAACCGTGGCGAGGAGAGTCGGACGGGGCGGTCGCCCGCCTACGTCGATCAGGAGTGGCGCCAGCTCGACGTCGGCCCCCGCGCACGCTAGCGCCGCCGCCGCACCGCGCGAGCCCGCCGCGTCGCCGATCGCCCAGACGGCGACCACGACGGGAGCGTCCTCGGCTCGCGAGAACGAAGGTGCCCGGGCAAACTCGAGCCTGGGTCGCGGCTCCCGCGAGTGCTCGGGTCGGACTTGAGAATCGTGATGGGACATCTAGCTCCTTCCGTGCATGTGTGTGTGTGGAATGGCGGCCAGCGCCGCCGGGCCGCGCCCCGTTGACTGGGTGCCCTCCGAAGAGAGAGCCGCTCATCGGAATGAGTCGCCGGCGCCAACAGGCAAAGGGGCTCGCGCTTCGGCCAAGGCACGCTCGGCGCGCCCCAGCTCAAACGCGATATCGCTCGAACCGCGACCGGGCGATCCGGGGGGATCGTCGGCTTCCTGGCTCGTTGCAACCGAGAGGGAAGTGCGCAACCCGGCGATTCGCGCCTCCAGACGCTCCACCTCGGCGAGGTCGAGCTCGTAGAAGCCCTTCCGGCTCGTCGAGCGCACGAGCGGGTGGCGGACGACCTGGTTCAGGAAGACCGCCTCGGGCCGCTTGCCGACGACGGAGTACCCGCTGGCCACGAGCAGGTTGAGCCAACGCCGATAGTGGATGGGACCGCCGTCACTTTCATCATCCACGAGGAGTGCGACTGCGACTTCGCGGATCGCGCGGCCCCGTAGTTGGTTGGGCGAGTAACCGCGCTCGGCGGGCACGGTGGCCGCCGCCGACCCAGCGAGCAGCGCGCCAATCTGCGCAACGTGCCGCTCGAGATCGGCGACCTCGGCCTCGGCTGCGGCAAGCTCACCCTTTCGGGAGCGCGCGGTCGCCTTTGCCTTCTCCAGCTTCAAGTTGAGGCGCCCGTTCTCCGTTTCCGCGGCCCGAACGAAGCGAGCAGAGAGAGCCATAGAGCCGCCGGCACCCATCGCGTTCACCCCACGGAGATCGGCCGCCCGGAGACGACCCTAGGGCGGCGGTACCGGGGCGCGAGGCGAGTAAGCATCCTCAACATCGGCCCCATAGGCCCCGCTGAGCTGCGGACGCCTCCTCGGCCAAGCTGGCGAAGCGAGGCGCGTAGCGCGTGTTCGGGGCGATCGCCAGCACCCGCGCGTAGCCCCCGCGGAGAAGCATGGCGTTGAAGAAGCCCCCGTCGGCTAGCCAGAGATAGATCAGGCTGCGGCCGTATGGGTCAACTGGGTCGCGGGCGACTCGGTAGCGGACCCACCGGCCGGGCCCGAGCGCGCGCTGGGTGAATTCAGATGCCTGCCTTCCAAAGCACTCCGGCGGGGATCCGGGCTCAGCGGTCTCCGGAGTATCGACACCTTATCTCGACTTTCCCTACACCCATCTCCGCCGGCCGCGATCACCGACCGCGAAGCCCCAACCCTTCATCTCCCCGCAGTGGCTGGGGAGTGAAGGAGCGGCTGGCTGGCCGTGGAACGAGGCGCGGGTGAAAGAGGCGCGTGGAGGGGAGGAGGTCGAGCAGTTCATCGCGGATCTGCGAGCCCGGGGGCGCTCCGAGCACACGGAGCGCGCCTACTCCCAGGGCCTGGCTCACTTCACCGCTTGGCTTGCCAGCAACGGTCTCGATTTCGACGAAGTCCGCAAGTCCCACATCACCACCTACATCGCCGCCTTCGCCTCCGAGCCGAAGGCCGGCGCCACCGCGAGCGGCACCGAGCCGCGCGGGCCGCGCACCGTCAACCACCGCCTGAGCGTGCTCAGCTCCTTCTTTGCCTTCCTGATCGAGCGCGACCTCGAGCGAGGTGAGGGTCCCTGGCGTGGGCGGCCGAACCCGGTGCCCCAGCAGCGGAAGGGTGGGCGCGTGGTCCTGGTCGGCGGCCGCGACGCGCCGGCCCGAGGACCACGCGCCGAGTTGCGCCGAGCCGTTCCCGCCGAGCTGCCGAAGACGATCGAGCCCGAACTCGCCGAGCAGATGATCGGCGCCGCCCGCTCGGCTCGCGACAAGGCGATTCTCGCTCTGCTGCTCGGCGCGGGACAGCGGATCGGCGACTGGCCCGACGAGCGGCGACGCAATGGCGTCCTCGGCATGCGGGTGGAGGATCTCGACGCCAAGGCGGGACTCGTCACCGTCCGTCTCAAGGGCAGCCGCCGCGAGCACCGGGTTCCGACCAGCGCGGACTTCTGGCCGCTCTGGCGCCGCTACCTGCGCGAGGAGCGCCCCGCCGACGCCCTGACCGAGGCGGCCTGGGTCGGCTTCCGTCGCGGCGCCGGGCGACCCCTCCGCTACACCGCGTTCGAGCGCGCCCTCCGCACTCTCGCCGAGGAAGCCGGCGCCGACGTCCACGCCCACATGTTCCGCCACACCCTGGCCGAGATCCTCGTCTCCGGCTCGGGGCTGGCGGTGGCCCAGCGCCAGCTCGGCCACCGCCACGTCTCCTCGACCACCGCCTACGCCCACGCCGACCAGGCAGCGATGGTGGAGGCGATCGCCGCCGCCGAAGAGCACCTGCGCGCCGGTTCCTCGCCGCAGGGCTCGCCCGGGACCTACGCCTTCCCCTACGACGCCGAGACGCTGGCCTGCCTGGAGGCCCTGGCCGGCGCCCGGCGCTCTGACTTCGATGAGCTCTGAGCGGGCGCCCCTTGACCTCGGCGACCTGGGCGGGAGGACCTTCTCGGCGCCGCTCTACGCCGAGCGCCTCACCGCCACCGCCGCTGCGCTCTCGGTCTCCGACGAAATCGCCCGGCGCCTGCCGGACACCGTGCGGTGGCTCGCGGCCGAGCTTGAGACCCAGCCCGGCGAACTGCTGCAGGAGCGCTGGGAGGGCTTTCAGGCCAGCCGCTGGCAGGAGCTCTCGGCTAGCTCCGATGGCGCCCTGCGGCGCCGCGCGATCCGCGCGTCCCGCTTGGCGGTGATGAGCTTCTCGGTGCGCGCGGAGTGGCCGATGCTTTGGTCGCTCTCGATGGAGCACCTCCTCGGCTGGGCGCCGCCCGATCATCCCCTGGCGGCGGCCTCCCGGCGCTTTGCCGAGGGCATGGACAAGGTCGGCCAGCTCAGCCCGATGGCCCGCCGCCGGGCGCCGTCGCTGGCGCTGCGGCTGATGTTGCGAAACGGCTACCGCGACCTCGACCAGATCACCGAAGCCGACCTGGACGTGGTCAAAGGGCGGCGCGATAGCGGCATCGACACCCTCGACGCCACCCTCTGCGCGCTCGGGGTCTTCGGCCGCTCCCCCCAGCGTGGCTTCAGCCGCCACCGCCGGCCCAGCCGGCCGTCAACCCCGGCCGAGATGGTCGCCCGCGTGGAGATGCCCGACCGCTTCCGGGCGCTCACCACCATTTACATCGAGCAGGCGAAGCTCAGAAACGGCTACGCCCACTCGACGACGAAGGCCCGCGTCCACCACCTTGCCCGCTTCTGGCGCTTCGTCGCGGAGCGCTACCCGGAGGTCACCTCCGCGCGGGAGATCGGCCGCGAGCACGGCCTCGCCTTCCGCGACCAGATGATCGAGGAGAGCCGGACCAACCGGCGCGTAGCCAAGGACAGCGGCGAGGACGATCGACTCACCCCCTACAGCGCGGTTGGCGACGTGCGGGTCTTCTTCCACGACGCCTGCGCCTGGTCGACCGAGGAGGGCTCGCCGTTGGCCGGCCTGATGCCCGACGTGCCGCCGCTGAAGAACCGCGACTTCGGCGGCTTCAGCGGGGCCAACGCGCGCCAGGAGGCGCGGATGGCCCGCCGGGTGCTCGACCTCGAGCGTGAGCTGCCGGGGATCCGTGCCTTCGCCCTGGCCGAGTGGCAGCGCGCCCAGCGCGAGCTGGCGGCGGCGCCCGGCGAGCACCGAGCGATCCGCCGGGAGATCAGCGCCTTCTGGGACTGGGCGCTGGTCGAGCTCTTCGTGCAGAGCGGCCTGCGGATCGAGGAGGCCTTGGAGCTGAGCGCTCTCGACGTCCTACGCCGGCGTCTGCCCGACGGCCGCGCCTACTACCTGCTTCACGTCAAGCCATCGAAGCACGACCGTGCTCGCCTCTTGCCGATCGGCGACGGCCTGGGACGCGTGATCGCCGAGATCGTCGCTCACGTTCGCGCCTTCTACGACTCCGGCTCGGTACCGGCGATCGAGACCTGGGACTTCCATGAGAACCGCCATCGCCCGCGGGCTCCCTACCTGATCCAGGGTGCCGGCCAGCCGCGTGGGATGTCACCGACCACGGTGCGCGAGCGCCTGAAGAAGGTCTCGCTCGCCGCCGGGGCGACGGGCGCCGGTGGCGAGCCGCTCTACCTCAAGCCGCACGACGGGCGCCGGATCTTCGCCTCCGAGCACCTGAACAACAACACGCCGGTGCACGTGATCGCCGCCCTGCTCGGCCACGCCGACCTCGACACAGTGATGGTCTACGCGAAGCTCTACCCGACCACCCTGGTCGAGGAGTACCGCAAGGCGGTGCGCGGCAGCTTCCTCGCCGTGCACGGAACCGATTCGTTGCGCAACCCCGACCCCGAGGAGTGGGCCGAGCTCTCGGCGAGCTGCGAGATGCGCGACATGGGCACCCACCTCTGCGCTCTGCCGACCGGCGATCACTGCCCGCGGGGGCTGGTCTGCCTGGGCTGCGGCCACGCCCAGCCCAAGCAAAGCGCGGCCCCGGTCTTCGCCCGCATGGCAACCAGTCACAAGCGCGAGCTGGCCAAGGCGAGAAAACGCGGAGAGCCCGCCGGGCAGCTCGCCGCCCGCGAGCTCGAGGTCGAGCGGATCACCTCGGCGCTTCGCCGCGCCCGCGAGCTGCAGGGCGACGTCGCCGAGGCGATCGAGGCCCAGGCGCTCTAGGTGTTCTGGTAGAGCGGTCCGTCGCCGCCCTCGGGTGGGGTCAGGCGGCCGCCCTTGGCGGTGATCGCGCCGCACTGCACGCAGTTGGTGTGGTTGACGATCACCTCGACCTCGCCTGACTCCGGCGCGTCCTCGGGGATCTCATAAACCCCCGCCGGGCACATCCACGCCCAGGTCTCGGCGAGCTCCCGCGGCACCCGCTTCCGCACCCGTATATGGCTCGGTGAATCGTCGCGGGTGGCGTTGCCGCTGATGAAAACGGAGGAGAGCTTGTCGAACGTCAGCTTGCCGTCGGGCTGGGGGTAGGAGTCCTTGGAGTCGCCGATGAACATCGGCTGGGCGTCATTGCGGTGGATCTTCCAGCGCCCTCCGGGGAAGCGGCCCTTGGTGGCGATCATCAAGTTGACCAGCGGCCCGCCTTTGATTAGGCCCTTCTGGAAGGGCTGGCGGGTATTGCGCTGTTCGTAGAGGTCCTTGCCGACGATCGAGTCGGCGATCGCCTCCTCGTAGGCGCCGAAGTCCTCGCTGCCTTCCTTCAGCGCCGCGTAGATCGACTCCGCCGCCAGCATGCCGGCCTTGATCGCGTAGTGGACGCCCTTCAGCGCCGCCAGGTTGAGCATCCCCGCGCCGTCGCCGACGATCACCGTGCCCGGCGCCGAGAGTTTCGGCATCGCCCAAAAGCCGCCGGCGGGGATCGCCTTCGCGCCCCAGCTGACTCGCTCGCCTCCCTCGAGGATCTCGCGGACGAGCGGATGGGTCTTGAACTCCTGCAGCAGGTCGTGGGCCGAGGTGGTCGCGTCGGCGTAGTCGAGGTCGAGCACCCAGCCGATCGAGACCAGGTCCTCTCCGGTGCGCTCGTCGTGCATCGGGTAGATCCAAGAGCCGCCGATCTGGTGGTAGCGGCTACGGATCTTCAGCGGCCAGCCCGCGAGGGTGTGGATCACGCGGTCGAGCGGCTTCGGCACCTTCCAGACCTCTTTGACGCCGAGCTCCCAGACCTGGGGCTCGCGGTCCTCGGCAAGATCGAACTCGCGGACGGCGGCGTCGGTGAGGTGCCCCCAGCAGCCCTCGGCGAGAACCGTCGCCTTGGCGGCGATGTCGGTGCCGGGCTCGAAGTTACCGAGCTCCTCGCCGCCCTTGCCGCGGCCTTTGTCGCCGGAGCGAACGCCCTTGACGGCGCCGCCCTCGACGATCAGCTGCGTGGCGGCCGTCTCGGTCAGAAGATAGGCACCCGCTTCCTCGGCTCGCGCAGCCAGGTAGCGGCAGAGCGCCGATACGGAGACCACCTCGTTGCCGTGGTTTCGCTGCGGCGGCGGCGGCGGGATCCGGAGCTTGCGCTTGCCGTTGGGGAGTAGGTAGACGGCCTCCTGGGTGACCTCGCCGAAGCCGAATCCCTCCGCTCGCCACTGCTCGCGGCCGACATCGGGCAACAACTCTTCCAACGGGCCGGGGCGCATCACGGCTCCGGAGAGGTTGTGGCCGCCGCAGGTCTTCGCCTTCTCGATCACGGCCACCGGCACTTCGCCGAGGCGCTCGGTCAGCTCCGGATCATCGGCGAGGAGCTGGAGCAGGCGGTTGGCGCAGGCGAGGCCGGCGGTGCCGCCGCCGACGATCGCAACCCCGATCTCGATTCGCTCCTCGACATCGTCGAGGGAGCGCTTGATGAACTCGCCGACCGGATCGACTGGCGGTGGATAGTCGGCCGGCACGACCTTGTTGTTGGAACCAGTCGGAGCCACGTCAATACGACATCATATCGTGTCGATTGACGAGTCAATCGGTTGATCATGGGGCCTCTCCCGCAAGGTCGCCTGGGTTCATCCGAACGGCATGCGCGGCTTCGGGCCTATCGAACCTGGAAGCGGCCCGACTCGAGATAGGCGGCGAGCATCTCGAGCGCGTGCGCGGTCGGCGCGTGGAGGGGCTCCGGCGGGTTGGAGAGCGGAGCGAATCGAGCTGCCGTCGACTCTTCGCCATCGGGCTGCGGGTCTCCGCTCCAGCGCTCCACGAGGAAGCACTGGGCAAAGCAGTGGGTGATGTCGCCGTTGGGGTAGCTGATGGTGTGAAGCTCGGCCTTCGAGAGGCAGCCGAAAGGGACGAGATCCTCCTCGCTGGCCTCGACGCCGGCCTCCTGGGAGAGCTCGTCGATGGCGGTGGTGGCGAAGCTGCCGCCGATCTCGGCCGCGCCGGCCGGCAGACACCAGGTGCCGTCGTCGCTGCGCTGGGTGAAGAGGACCTGACCGTCGGCGCGGCGCAGCGCGACCATCGCACCCGGCACCAGCGCCAGCTCGTGGCCGATCGCCTGCCGCAGCCGCCACAGGTAGGAGCCGACATACGCCATCCCGGTCGGGAGGTTAGGCGAGGGGGGAGAGAAGCGCCGCCCCGCCGCTAAGACTGTGAGTCGTGAACCCCCGCCCCTACATCGGCAGCGCCATTCTGTTCACAGTCCTCGTTGGTCTCTTCGGCTGCCAGTCGCTGCAGGGCGACGAGGGTACTGGCCATCCCACCCCCGGGGAGAGCGGATCGGCCCGGGTCGAGCGCGTCGTCGACGGCGACACCGTGATCCTCTCCGACGACCTCGGTTCAGCGCGACTCGTCGGTCTCGATACCCCTGAGACGGTGAAGCCGGACGCCCCGGTGCAGTGCTTCGGACCGCGCGCCTCCGCGTTCACCAAGCGGGTTCTGGGCGCCGCCGGCAGGGTCCGCTACCGGGTGGCGCGCGAACCTGTTGACCACTATGGGCGCAGCCTCGTCTACATCTGGCTGCCCGACGGGCGCTTCTTCAACGCGATGCTGGTCCGTCGCGGTTACGCCAGGCCGCTGCCCTACCCGCCCAACACCCGTTACGCGCCGCTCTTTCAGCGCTTGGCGGAGGAAGCCGCCCGCCGGGGGCGCGGACTCTGGGGTCGCTGCTAGCCCACGCCCCTGTTACTTTGCCCGCGCGGGGGCTATGAGAAGCGGGGGTTCACTCAATCGAAAGCAGTTGCTGATCCTGCTCGGGATCGCGACGGTCGTCTTCGACCTCGTGCTGGTCTATTTCGACCAGAAGATGAAGGACGCCGGCGGCCCCTCGATCCTCGGCTTCGAGTTCGCCGGCAGCGAGCAACAGGCGGCGAAGGTCATGGCCGAATGGGGAGCCAGCGGTCGGGACTACGCCCGCTGGTCGCTCTGGCTCGACTACGGCTTCATGCTCAGCTACGGCAGCTTCGTCGCGCTGGCCGCGCTCGCGACCCGCGACTTCGCCCGTGAAGGCGGCCTCCAGCGGCTCGCTGCGGTCGGGGCTGTCGCGCCGATCGCCGCCGTCTCGGCCGCCTGCTTCGACGCTGCCGAGAACGTCTTCCTGCTGTTGACCCTCGGCGGCCATGGCGGCAGCTTCGGGCCTCCGATCGCGACGGTCTGCGCCAGCCTCAAGTTCGCGCTCATCGCCTTCGCGATCGCCTACGTGCTCTGGGGTCTGGCTGCGCGCCTCCTCCGAACCAGACGTGCCCGCCAGGCCTCAAGGGCTTAGCTCTCAAGGCTTCCCTTCTCTCTGAGAGAACCAGGTTCCGGTCTCGGGCCTTCGGCCCTCGCACCTATCGAAGAAGGAACAGGGGGAGGTCAGCCAGCCGCTCCTTCACTCCCCAGCCACTGCGGGGAGATGAAGGGTTGGGCGAGAAACTCGGGATAACATGCCTACAAGGCGACTCGAGGGGCCGAGCCCCGGCGCCGCAAGGATCACGGTGTCGCCGTCGACGACACGCTCGACGCGGGTTAACCGGGCTCCGCCGGTGTCGAACCTCTCGCTTCGTTCGCCCTCGAGCCCGCAGCCGCAAAGACTGAGAAGCAGCGCGAGCAGGACGGCAATGAGTACGTAAACGTTGCGATTCATGGTGCTCCTTTCTCAAGCACGTATGAGCAGCGGCCTCCGCCCCCCTCGCCTAGTTCGCGCGGCGATGGGCTACGTCGGTCTCTACCTGTAGAGCTGCGCCGGTCGATCGGCAGCCGGTTAGTGCGGATGCCGGGCGGGCGCCATGGTCGTCGCCGCGCCGCGTCGCGGACAATCCCTCTTCAGCGCGGCGGACGACAGTCGATACCAGGCCGATGAGAGGCCTTGCTCGCGCGCCACCGCGAGTCGGTGACGATCAGCTGGCGTCACACCGGTCCATCCAGCCACGCAGGCGGGATCGCCACCGGAGACGCACCCATGCTCGGGCAGCAGTTACGGGTGCTCTATTAGGACTTCCGGCTCACCCGAACCAGACGCTATTGGCTCTGGACGTTATCGGCTCAGCGACAGAGCATCGCGGTCGTGCCGGAGCCCAAGGTCCTCGTCGGCCGCAACATCAAGCGCCATCGGGAAGGCCAGGGGCTCACCCAGGAGGAGCTGGCGCACCGCTGCGGCGTCCACCCAGTCGAGCTGGCGCGCGCCGAGCGCGGTGCTCGGGATATGCGCATCTCGACCATCTCGAAGATCGCCCGCGGGCTAAAGGTCCCGGCGGCCGTGCTCGTCGATGGCATCTAGGCAGCCCGACTGAAGACCCGCGCCGCGCGCCCGTCGCTGTCGGGCTCCACCAGCTCGGCTTCCTCCAGCACGCTCAGGTGGTAGCCGACGCAGGACAGGCTTATGTCCCCGCCCAGCTCCTGCCGGATGGTCGTGCTCGGCAGTTCGCGCCCCCCCTCCAGCAGCTCCAGGATCGCCCGCCGCGTCGGGTTCTCCATCGCCTTCTCCTGTTTCCGCTTCAGCGTCGCGTCGCCCAGCTCGGACATCTCGCCCTCCGGCGGTTGATTGCTCGGGAATACCTTAGCCAATAGCGTACTGCCCGCTCAAGAGCAGTCTGCGCGGGGTTGGTCGTGGCCAACAGAGCCCAGGAGGAGCCAAGGATGGGGCACGCGCGGCTTCGATAGTTTCGACGGCGATGGCAATCGAGCCCGACGGCACTCTTGCCCGCCGCATCGTCGAGTGGTTCACCGACCACGAGGGCAAGATGGTGATGATCGACATCGGCACGCATCGCGCTGGACGCGATCCGCGCGAGTGGTCGTTCCTCACCTACACGACGCAACTCGGCCGCAACTACAACTCGGATGCCTTCGACGACCCTGGAGTCATCGTGGTGAACATCCCCGACGAGCCGGGGGGCTCGATCCTGACGGTCCCACCGAGCCGCGTCGCGGATGCGAAGTTCGATGAGCATGGGACGAACTCGCTGGCGATCTATTTCGAGGATGCCGGCTACGTCTCTCTGCTGGCTATCGGGTAACCGCTGGCGCCGCCAGCGGGGTCCGCTCGTAGACGCCCAACGGCGAGCAGCTGACATAGCCGAACCCCTCAAGACGGGCGAGGGCGGCGGCGACCTCGGGGGCGGGCAGGCCGAGGCTGGCGGCGGCGGAGTCGCAACCGATCGCGCCGGCTTCGACCGCGGCGAGGACGACGGCGAGAGTCCCATCGAGGGTGGGCCCGGTGCGCTCGATGCGCTCGGCGCCGGCGCCGAGCAGCGCGTCGAGCACGTCCTGCGCGTCGCGGACGACGCAGGCGCCGCCGGCCAACAGGGAGTTTGCCCCGACGGAGGCGCGGGAGGTCACCGGGCCGGGAACCGCGCCGAGGTCGCGACCGAGGTCGGCGGCGAGGTTGGCGGTGATCAGCGAACCGGAGTGCGTCGCGGCCTCAACGACCACCGTCATCCCCGCCAGCGCCGCCATTATCCGGTTGCGGGCCGGTAGGGTCCAGCTCCAGGCTGCGGCGCCGGGAGGGAGCTCGGAGAGCACAAGGCCCTTTTCGGAGATCAGTTGCCAAAGCGGGCGGTGGATGGCCGGATCGACAACGTCGGGGCCGCTGCCGAGCACTGCGATCGTCCGGCCGGTGTCGAGAGCGCCGCGATGGGCGCAGCCGTCGATGCCGATGGAGAGGCCACTGACCACGGTCAGACCGGCGCTCGCCAGCTCGCGCCCGAGCTCGCGGGCGATCTCGCGGCCGTAGGAGGTGGCGCGGCGGGCGCCGACCACGGTGACCGCGCCGAACGGCTCCAGCCCGTCGATCAGGCCGGGGTCGCCGCGCCCGATCAGCGCCCAGGGCCCGTCGTCGGCGTCGCGCAGCTGCGCCGGGTAGAGATCGCCGTGGCGGCAGCAGGCCCAGCAGCGAGCCGCGGTCAGATCTTCGTCGAACTGGCGCTCGCCGATTCTCTCGACCCGCGCGATCAGTTGCGCGCCGACTGTCGGCGCCGCCACCTCGACTAGGTCAGCGTTTGTGAGCTGCAGCAGCTCCGGCGAGCGCGAGCCCAGCTCGCCGGTCGCCAGGCGCTCGAGGTAGGGGCCGAGCAGGGCCAGCAGCCAGGAGCGGCGCAGGCATTCGGGGCAGGCCTGGGGCTCGGTCGACCCCCTAGCCACGGTCGCGCCTCCGCAGCTGCAGTGCCTGGGCCATCTGCTCTTGGCCAATCGCCTCGACGCCGGCGAGGTCGGCGATCGTCTGCGCCAGCCGCAGCGCCCGGTCGTGGGCGCGGCCGGTGAGGCGCTGACGCGCGTAGAGCTCGGCGAGGAGTACGCCGGCGTCGGGCTCGAGCGCGCAGCCGCGTGCCTCCGCCGGCGTCATCTCCGCGTTGCAGCGACCCGCGCCGAGCCGGCGCTCCTGGCGTTCGCGCGCCTCGGTGATCCGCGCCCTGACCTCGGCCGAAGACTCGCCGGGGGGCCCGCCGATCTCCGCCGCGCTCGGCTGGCGGACCGCGGCAAGAATGTCAATTCGGTCTGCGAGGGCACCACTGAGCCGCCCCTGGTAGCGCTGAACAGCGACCGGCGGGCAGGTGCAGCCGGGGTCGGCCTCACCGCGCCCGCAGGGACAGGGGTTGGCGGCAGCAATCAGCATGAACCGGCAGGGCAGGTTGACCCGCCCACCGACCCGGGAGATCGTCACCTCGCCCGACTCCAGCGGCCCGCGCAGCACCTCCAGCGCGTCGCGGGAGAACTCGCAGAGCTCGTCGAGGAAAAGCACGCCGCGATGGGCCAGCGTCGCCTCGCCGGGTCGCGGCGGCGTCCCACCGCCGACCAGGCCGGCGGCGCTGATCCTGTGGTGCGGGGCTCGGAACGGGCGACCGCCGGGTCGGCCGTCGAGCCGTCCCGTAGCGCTGGCGATCCGCGCCACCTCCAGCGCCTCGGCCTCGGCCAGCGGCGGCAGGATCGAGGGGAGGCGAGCCGCGGCCAGCGACTTCCCCGCCCCGGGCGGACCGATCATCAGCAGGCTGTGGCCGCCCGCCGCCGCCACCTCGAGCGCGTGGCGCAGGTGCGGCTGGCCGCGCAGGTCGGCCAGATCTGGACCTCCTCCACCCTCGCGCTCCAGCGACATCGCCGCCGGGCGCAGCGGCTCCCACTCGCCGGCGGCCAGGGCGGAGAGTCGCCCGACGCGGTCCAGGGGAACGACGTCGATCCCGCTCGCGAGCACCGCCTCCGGGCCGTTCTCCTCCGGCAGCAGAACCGCCTCCGCCCCGCCCTCGCGGGCCGCCTCTGCGATCGCGAGGGCGCCGTGGATCGGCCGCACCGTCCCGTCCAGCGCCAGCTCGCCGGCGAGCGCCACCCGCGCCAGGGCGTCCCACTCAAGCTGACCGGAGGCGCTGAGCAGCGCCGCGGCGATCGCCAGGTCCATCCCCGGACCGGCCTTGCGCAGGCTCGCCGGGGCGAGGTTGACGACGATCCGCTGCAGCGGGAACTCGAAGCCGCTGTTGACCAGGGCGGCCCGAACCCGCTCGCGCGCCTCGCGCACGGCGGCGTCGGGCAGACCGACGATCGCGAACCCGGGCAGCCCCCGGTGGACGTCGACCTCGACCCGAACCGGGCGGGCCTCAATGCCATCCAGCGTGAAGGTATGGGTCGTGCTCATCAAGAGCGCCACCCGTCGGTAGGTAGGTTCATGTGGTACCTCCACTTTCAATTTGGAGGAGCCGCCCAAGACGCGGCTCCGGATAGGTCGGGCTAATGGGCAATGGCGGCGGAGCTGCAGTGCGTCTCCGCCGAGACGCCGCGGATCACTCGACAGCGGCTGGCTCGCGCAGGGTGGGCGGCGGATACTCGCCCGAGGCCACCTTGGCGTTGTAGTTGCGAAAGCGAATCCACTGCTCGGCGACGACGCGGGCCCGAACTCCACCGTCATCTCGTTCCGCGTAGAGGCGAACTGCGTCGATCAGGCGATCAACCATCCGCAGCAATAGCGGGTCGGTCTCAAGCCCTACCCGCGCGGCGGCGAACTCCGACGGACGAAGCTCCACCGCCGGGGCCCTTACACGTGCCGCACCCAGGACTCGCTCGAGCTGGCGGTCGACCGCGTCGGGCTGCGCTGAGGTCAGAGTATTTGGGCGATGTCTCGTACCCTCAGCCAGTGCGAGTGCGAGTCGATGCCGCTCGGCCGCGGGCAGCTCGCCGCACTCCCGCGCCCCGTTGATGCGGCAGACCAGGAGCGCCTCGAAGGCAGCCTCGAGACTGGTACGTGGAAGCATCGAGAGGGCCGTTAAGGCGCTCACGCGTCCCGCACGGGGGTCGTCGAGAAGGGCCTCGACTCCCAGCCGCCCCGCCCGCGCATCAGCCTTCAGGTCAGCGATCTCCCGCAGACGCAGGTTCGCCTTTTTCCTGGCCGCTTCCCGCTGGGCCTCGCGGACGCCAGGCCCGGGGGCGCGCCGCACTCCCGTTACAGACCTGCGCTTTGCCACCCGCTTCTTGGGGACAACGGCCATCACCGGAGCTCCGATCGTCGCGCCCCGTCCTCGACGCCGAAGATCCGCCGCAGCTCGCCGACGCACTCCTTGAACTGCTCGCGACGCAGCCCGGGGCCAGTCGGATAGCCGCGGAGAGCGGCCACTAGGTCGACCGCGCCTCCGCCGGCGCCGCAGGCGAAGCAGTACCAGCCGCGACCAGCGCCCCGGTAGAGGTGCGCGGACGGGTGCTCGTCCCTGTGGGCGACACTCGGGCAGCGGACCTTGCCATCACGACCGGGTTCCAGGCCGACGATGGCGCGGTAGTACTCGGCCGCCTCCATCTCCCGCCAAGGCTCCTCGCTGGTGCCGGCTCGCGGACGGCGCGCCGTCCGGGCCCGCCGGGGGGCCTTCGGGTCGCGCAAGCCGCGGGCCAGGGCCGCCGACTTATAGGGAGCCTTGGCAAGATCACACATCACCACACGGCACCAGGTCGGCGGCAGGCCCTTGTGCGCGCGCTTGTGGTTGAGGGTGCCTGGGACCCGCAGTAAGCGCCCGCGGTTGGCTGAGACCGGATCGGCTCCGAGGGCGTCGGCCAACATCCGGTTGAGCGCCTCGCAGCGCTCGCCGGAAACCTCGTCGACCAGGAGCCAATAGACGTGGGCACCGCCCGAACCCGAGGCGATCACCGCGTGCGGTCGGTATGGGAAGCGGCGCAGCGTCTTGAGGCGACGGGAGTCGTCGATGTCAACCCAGGCGACCGCCACTCGATCGACGGAATCGTTGCCGGGGACCGGCACCCGTAACGTCGCAGGCGTGAAATAGATTTCGCGGCGCTCCTCAGCTCGCAGCACCTGGATCCGCTCGAGGAACTCCTGCCGGCGCCCGGCGCGAACGAACTTCTCAGGGTGGTTGCGGCGGAAGACTCCGAGTCGGCCGTTCGGAAGACGCGGTGCGCCGGCTACCTCGACGAAGCCAGGCCGGCCCCTGTGCAGGAGCTCGGTCAGGAGCGCCGCGTGAGCGTCGGCGTCGAGGACCCGATCGAGCCGCCTTCC
>Ga0081539_10004165_pt1 | contig 16411 bp, 10 predicted proteins | sample TabmetS4T2R2_FD_71023 | JGI IMG/M metagenome (GOLD analysis project Ga0081539, IMG submission 71023) | Tabebuia heterophylla rhizosphere microbial communities from the University of Puerto Rico - S4T2R2 | ecosystem: Host-associated > Plants > Roots > Rhizosphere ...
AGCGACACCTCGCCGAACGACGGCGAGCCGTACGACACGACCATCGCGCCGAGCGCGCATGCGATAGCAATGGCTGTAGTGCTCACGGTGTCGCGCGCTCCCGCCACCAGCGGCGGGGCGATCACCGCACTGAACGCGAGCGAGCCGATGGGCGTCCCGAGCGGAACGCCGCCCGAAGCGAGGTGGGCGCCGATCGCGCCGATCAGCGACAAGCCGAATCCGACCGAGGGCAGCAACGGGTCGATCCTGCGGGGCGGCGGCGACGGCTCGTCCGGCATGGCTATCGCTCCGCGCCGGCGCCGGGCCGCGGGGCGGTCAGGTCCTGGTACTGCTTTTCCAGCTCCTCGATCGTCCGCCCGATCCGATCGGCCTGGTCGATCAGCTCTTGCTGCCGCCGGCGCAGGTCGCGGATGACCGCGTAATGCGCTTCCGCTGCGGCCGCGAGCTCGGATCGGTGCGGCGCGACGGCTTGCTCCCAGCGCTTGCGGAGTTGTGCGACGTCGTCCGCGGAAGACGGCTGCTGCGATGCGACGGTTCCCTTCGCGCTGACCATCTCGACGTCCACTCCCGCCGCGCGAAGCTCTTCGGACATCGCGCTGGCGAGCTCGTCACCCGGCTTCGCGGGTGCCAATCGCACGCGCACCGGCCGATCCTGTTGCATCTTCTTCAATCGCTCGACAACGTCGGCTCGCGACATCGGCACGTCGTCCAGCTCGATCCGGCCGGAACTGCTGAGCTTGATCGTCGAGACGTCGATCATCGCGCCGGCACCGGGTTGGGAAGTCGCAGGCGTTGAAGGCGCGGGCGCCTGCCCGCCGCCGGTCGGCTCGATGATCATCGTGACCTTCGTTCCCGCCGGCGGGGCGATGTCCTTGTCGATCTGCCACTCCAGCGTCTCGTTCGCGTTGCTCGCCAGTTGCGGGATGTCGATCAGCGACAGCTCGAAGTTCACCACGCTCACGGTGTAGCCGGTCACGTCGGCCGCGTAGGTGCCGTCGTCCATCACGCGCGAGCCGACGAACACCCACGGGTGCTGCGGCATCGTCTGCTTGCTCTTGATGTCGCGCATCAGCTTCGTCGCCGGCCAGGTGACGAGTTTCCCGTCCTTCTCGAACTCGACCGACAGGTTCAGCGGCGGCCCGTGCGGGGGCATCCAGCGCTTGGTCTGTTCGGAGAACTTCACCGGTTCGCCGGGCTCCAAACCGAGCATGATCAGGGCCAGGTGGATGTGCGATGGTTTCGCTTCCGAGCGGAGGACCGATTCGTGCTCGTTGGTGCCGTTGAGGACGACGAAGAACTCGAGCGGCGCATCGACGCCGAGCATCTCGCATTCGACGCGGATCTGCTTGCGCTGCACGTCGACTTGAACGTGGGGCAACTTTGCGCCAGGCGCGGCGACGGCCGGCGTCGACGTCGCGCCGCGCGGCGCAGCGGCTGCGCCTTCGTCGCCGCGTATCTCCTGACACGACGCGAGCGGCGCGAACGGTGCGAACCACAAAAAAGTCCACGCCAAGGTCAGAATCGAGCTGAAGTTCCGCGCCGGGCGCATCCGATACTCCCGATTCAAAGGGCTGGCCCCGAGTCTAGCCGCCGCGCCGGGAGAATGCGAACGCAGGGCTGATTGCGCGGCCCTGTCACACGCGCCGCGCGGCGCATCCGGGTCCGCATTCGTTCTCATCGGTCGGGCACTTTTTCCTCAAGGATGATTCCCATGCCCAACGCCAAGGCTCTCGGTTCGGGTTCGACGATCGGTTCGGCAATGGACGCGCTGGAAGCGCGCCGGATGTTTGCCGCGCAGGTCGACTTCGCCAACTTCGCAAACTCGCGGCACCTCGTCTCGAACGGCTACGACGGCGCTCCGCTCACCGTGGGCAGCCGCCTGCGGCTCAGCGACGGCACCAACTGGGACGCGCGCAGCGTCTGGTACGACAGCAAGGTCTCGATCAAGAAGTTCCGCACCGACTTCAGCTTCCAGAGCGACGCCCGCGCCGACACCGCCGACGGGTTCACGTTCACGATCCAGAACAGCGGAACTAATGCGCTCGGCGCGCTGGGACAAGACCTCGGCTACGCCGGCATCGACAAGAGCCAGGCCGTCACGTTCAACCTGTACAACCGCCGCAGCTTCGGCTCGAAGTTCGACTACGCGACCAACGGCGAGCGCCCGGAGATCGTCGAGGGCGTCAACCCGATCGACCTGCACAGCGGGCACCTGTTCCACGCGACGATCTCGTACGACGGCAAGACGCTGACGACGGTCGTCTCCGACGCGACCGACCGCAGCAAGGTCTTCACCGCCAGCAAGCAGGTCGACCTGACCGGTACGGTCGGGGGGAGTTCGGCCTACATCGGCTTCACCGCCGGCACCGGCGAGTTCGACTCGACGCAGGACATCACGAGCTGGACGTTCCAGTCCGGTAGCAAGCCCACCCCTTCACCCGCGCCGACTCCGACCCCGGTTCCGACGCCAGTGCCGCTTGCGGTGAAGTCGAAGGTGGTCACCACCGACCGCACCACGCTCGACATCATCAGCGGCTACGAGGCGAGCAGCTCGTACGCCTGGAGCGTCGTCAGCCAACCCGACGGCGCCCGCGCGCCGTTGGTCGATCAGGCGTCCGACTCCGCGATGTCCGCTGGCGTGCAGTTCTTCAAGGACGGGCAGTACACGTTCCACGTGATCGAGACGAGCGCGGCCGGTCAGACGAGCACCACCAACGTGAACGTGCGCGTGAAGCCGACCGCGACGAAGATCGTGGTGACGCCCGACGCGAGCGTGATCCAGCCGGGAACGACGACCGACTTCGACGCGGTCGTGCTCGACCAGTTCGGCCGCCCGCTGCGGGAGCAGCCGGAGGTGACGTTCTCCTCGCGCAGCCTGGCCGGGACGATCGACAGCGAGACGGGGATCTTCACGGCTTCGGTCGGCGGCAGCGGCGCGGTGCGCGTCTGGGCGACCGCGGGCAAGCTCAGCGGCAAGGCCGATTCGATCATGCACGTCTAACCGACCCATCAACCCTCGTCCATGTATGCCCGCCGCTTGCGGCGTCGCAGATGCAGCGATCTGCATCTTTCGGTTTGCGACGCCGCAAGCGGCGGCTTCGCGCGCACACACATACGCGCGCTGTCTCTCATCCGGATCTTGCTTGTGACTCCGCCCCGCGCTCGTCATCATATCCTCGTTGATCCCACGCACTTCTTGCCTAGGAGAAATGGGCATGTCACACCAAGCGATCCACCTTCTCGAACCCCGCGTCCTGTTCGCCACGCAGATCGCGTTCAACAACTTCGCCGACACGGCTCACCTTGTCGGCAACGGCTTCGGCGGGTCATCGATCACGCAGGGCAACCGCCTGCGACTCACGAACGACAACGCGCAGTACGAGGCCCGCAGCGTCTGGTACGACGCGCCCGTCAGCATCAAGCGCTTCCGCACCGACTTCAGCTTCCAGTCCACCGGCCGCGCCGACACGGCAGACGGGATCACGTTCACGATCCAGAACGTCGGCACCGGCGCGCTCGGCGCGTTCGGACAAGACCTCGGTTACACGGGCATCGCCAAGAGCGAAGCGGTCACGTTCAACCTCTACAACCGCGCCGCGTTCGGGTCGAAGTTCGATTTCGCCTCCGACGGCGAACGCCCGGAGATCAACGACGCCGTCGGCCCGCTCGACCTGCACAACGGCCACGTCTTCAAGGCGACGGTCGCGTACGACGGCACGACGCTCTCGGTGTCCGTCACCGACGGCAAGGACCGCTCCAAGGGTTTTAGTTCCAGCAAGCAGATCGACCTCGCCGCCGCGGTGGAGGGCGACACCGCGTTCGTCGGCTTCACCGGCGGCACCGGGCAGTTCTTCGCCGACCAGGACGTCATCAGTTGGACCTTCGGCAACGGGAACTCCGCCCCGAAGCTCGCGTCGGCCGGCCCGATCCCGGATCAAGTCATCACGACCGACCGCACCACGCTCAGCACGCTCGGCGAAGACGACGGCGGCGAGCAGAACCTCACCTACACCTGGAGCTTGGTCGACAAGCCCGGCGGCGCGAAAGACCCCGGCTTCTCCGCCAACGGCACGAACGCGGCCAAGTCGATCACCGCGCAGTTCTTCAAGGAAGGGCTCTACACCTTCCGCTGCACGATCACCGACCAGGATGGCCTGAGCACGACGACCGACGTAGACGTGCGCGTGAAGGCGACCGCCAGCCGCATCCTGATCAGCCCGCACGGCGAGCAGATCGGCTTCGGGCTGACGGTCGATTACGACGCGTTGATCCTCAACCAGTTCAATCGCCCGATGCGGGATCACGCGCCGGTCAAGTTCTCGGTCGACAGCATCGCCGGCACGATCGACGAGGACACCGGTGTGTTCACCGCTTCCGACACGCGGCGTGGTCACGTGCTGGTGACGGCGACGAGCGGGACGCTGAGAGGTGTAGCCGGCGCGACGGTGCACCCGGACGCGGGGTAGTTGGGTTTGCTATGATCAGATGAAGACAACTCAATTCAACGGAATGTTCGACAGGTCGCGCATTCCATTGATTACGCGAGCGACTTGGATCGGGCGGTCGGGGACCAGGCGATAGACGATCAGGTACGAGTAGACTGACCACACCCGCACGTCGTCCGCCGAGAACTCGTCGCGGCGGTGCCCCATGCCCGGCATCTCGGCGAGCTTGCGCATCGCGTCGCGAATCTTTTCGATGACCTTGTCGGCCGCCTCGACGCTGTCCTCAGCGATGTACAGCCAGATCTCGTCCAAGTCTCGCTCGGCGAGTCGCGAGAGGATGTACCTGCTCATCCGCGCACCCTGCGCGGGTTGCGCGGGTCGAGGATGCGCTCGAACGCAGCTTCGCCGTCAACGGTGTCGTCACGATCCAGCTCGTCCAAGCCGTCTTGGACGGCGCTTTGAAACCACGGTTCGCTTCTTGCCGGCGCAGCGCGTTCGGTGAGCACGTCGCTCATCAGGTCCATCCAACCCTTGATGCGCGCGACGTCGGGTTCCCCGATGGCGTCTGCGATACGCAACTCCGCAACCCGACCGCGCGACAGTGGGATCGAGAACACCCGAAGTGGACGCGATGCGCTCTGGCGTCCCGGTGCCTCTCGTCGATTCGGCGCGCTAGCTGGGGAGATGATCTCGTCGGCAGTCTCCTCTTGCGCGTTCTTCAGCGCGTCTCGCAACCGTTCGAGGTCCTTCTCGGCAAGAGCGATGAAGCTGTGGAACGCTTGGACGTCATCAGGTCCGAGCAAGTGCTTTGCGCCCGATTGAACGATGTGGAGCGGCACACTGGTGCCGTCGCGGCCCGCAGACCGGCGTTCGAAGTGTCGTTGAACCACATCGGACGGAACGTTCCAGACGTGAATGCCTGCTTGCTCGAGTGATCCGGTGACGAACAAGTACCTGAGCTCGCGACCGGTGGTCATTGCCTCGCGCGCGAACCGATCATGTTGATTGTGGCTGAGATTTGCCCAATGGAGGACCGACCCGTTCAGGTAGCTGTCAGTGCCAACCGCCCGACCCAGGAATACCGTGTCCTCATTCGCAAAGGCAAGAGCGCTACCCTTGAGCTTGCGAAGATCGCCTCCGCTCAGCCGACTCAGCACGATATTGCCGCAGTATCGGCCTGCCGCTCCAGATCGGTCATCCCCCCATAGATCGAGGCCTTTTAGCGAAGAGTTGATAGCCATATGGCTAATATTAGCCAATAAAGCGCGATTGGCAAATGAAAACCCGCACTGGCTATTTTGGCTAATCGGATCTGACCCGCATCGCGTCACGCCGCCTGCTGTAGCGGCTGCGCCGGCCCGCCGACCACCGTCGCCGTCGCCGGCCTTACCCGGTTGATCCCGTCCAGCGCCGCGACCTTGTAGCATTCGGCCAGCGTCGGGTAGTTGAAGATGCTCTCGACGAAGTAGTCGATCGGCATCCCCGCGGCCATGACGGCTTGGCCGATGTGGATCAGCTCGGTGGCGCCGGTGCCGATCGCGTGCACGCCGAGCACGCGGCGGCTGTCGGGGTGGAAGAGGAGCTTCAGGAGGCCGTTCGGGTCGGAGATCAGTTGCCCGCGCGCGATCTCGCGGTAGCGCGCGATGCCGACCTCGTAGGGCACGGTCGCCTTGGTCAGCGCTTGCTCGGTCGAGCCGACCATGCTGATCTCGGGGATCGTGTAGATGCCGTAGGGGTAGAGCGGGTTCGTCGCCTCGACGAGCTGGCGGAACATGTGCGCGCTGGCGAGCCGTCCCTGTTCCATGCTCGTCGCGGCCAACGCCGGGAAGCCGATCACGTCGCCCGCCGCGTAAATGTGCGGGACGCTCGTCTGATAGAACTCGTTGACCTTCAACCGGCCGCGATCGTCAGCGCTGAGGCCCGCCGCGCCGAGGTTCAACCCCGCCGTCGCGCCCTGTCGGCCGATGCAGTAGAGCAGCGCGTGGGCGCGCAACCGCTTGCCGCTCTGCATCGTCGCTTCGACCATCTGCCCGTTGTCCGTCAGCTCGATCGTCGCGACCGATTCGCCGAGGCGCAGGCGCACACCGCGGTCGCGCAACCGGAACTGCAAGTGCTCGATGATCTCGTCGTCGACGAAGTCCATCAGCTTCGGCCGGCTCTCGACCTGCGTCACCTTCACGCCCGCGGCGCTGAGGACGCTCGCGTACTCGGTCCCGATCACGCCGCCGCCGACGATGATCATGCTCTTGGGCAGCTCGGTGAGCAGGAGCAGCTCGTTCGAGTCGATCACGCGGTCCTTCGTGAACGGCACGCTCGCCGGCCGCGCCGGCTCGGTGCCGGTCGCGACGAGGACGTGCTCGCCGCGGATCTGGATGACGTCCTGGCCGTACTCGGTGTCGCGGACGACGCGCACGGTATTGGCGTCGACGAAGCTCGCGTCGCCGAAGAGCATGGTGACGCCGTTACGGCCCATCTGGTTGCGGATGATGTCGACCTCGGTGCGGATCACGTACCGCGCGCGGTAGAGCAGGTCCGACATCGTGATCTGGTGCTTCACCGCGTAGCCGTCGCCGTACATCTGGCGTTCGTTGAACGCGGTCAGGTGCATGACGGCTTCGCGGATCGCTTTCGACGGGATGGTGCCCGTGTGGATGCACACGCCGCCGACCGAGTCGTTGCGGTCGATGATGGCGGCGCGCTTGCCGAGCTTGGCCGCGTTCAGCGCCGCCTTCTGCCCGGCGGGGCCGGAACCGATCACAACGAGGTCGTAGGAGGTGTTGGGCATATGCAGTCCGTATCGCGTGTATCGGTTAGATGGAACCGCCGATGAACGCAGATGCACGCAGATTGATATGGTGCCCCGTTCGATCTGCGTTGATCTGCGTTCATCGGCGGTTTCAGCATCGCAAGCCGCCCTGCGAACCGGCCGATAAGCGAGGTGGAACATGAGCGAGCTTACCGACCCGACCGCATCGCAGGAGGCTGGCGAGTTGGCGTCGGTGCGCGCCGCCGACGTCCCGGACCTGCCGCCGCCTTCGTTCTTCAAACGAACACTGTCCGCATCCGCCCGGCCGCTGTTGGTCACCGCGCTGGCGGCGGCCGTGTGGTGGGTCGTCTGGCTGTCGTTCGGCCGCAGCCCGATCCGCACGCACCTGGCCGAGCAGGTGGTGCTGCCGGTGGCGATCGTCGCGCTGATCTGCATCGTCGGCGCGCGGCACGAGCTGCACTGGTCGCGGCCGATGCGCCACATGAGCAAGCTGCTCCCGGAGATCCGCGCCGGCGCCGCGCCGATCGAAGAGCTCTCGGAACTCAAGCGCCGCGGCATCGGCCCGCTGGTCGAGCAGGTGCAGGAGCTGCTGCGCGACCTGAAGCGTCAGAAGCTCGAGGTGTCGATCCTCAACGACGAGATCCGCCAGCGCGTCGCGAATCGCACCGACGCGCTGGAGCGCATCGTCGGCTCGCTGCGCGCGCAGGCGACGCGCGACGCGTTGACGACCCTGCTCAACCGCCGCATGTTCGACGTCGCGCTGCCCAAGCTGATCGAAACCTGCCGCGCGCAGGGCACGGACCTCTGCGTGCTGATGATGGACGTGGACCATTTCAAGATGCTCAACGACACGCTCGGACACGCCGCCGGCGACGAGTTGCTCCGCAACATCGGCCAGATCATCCGTTCGACGCACCGCCCGCGCGACATGGCCTTCCGCCTGGGCGGCGACGAGTTCGTCGTCCTCATGCCCGGCGGCGACGAGGAGTCGGCCCAAGGACTCTCCAACCGCCTGATCTCGCTGGTGGACGGCTTGGCAAAGACGCTGAAGCTCACGACGCGACCTCGCCTGTCGATTGGGATCTCGCGCATGCTCCTGCTGCCGGCGAGCGATGACGCGTCGCGGACTGCCGAAGCGCTGGTGGGCGATGCCGACAGGAAGCTCTACGAAGTGAAGGCGCAGCGAAAGGCACATCGGCCGGTGACGACCAGCGCTGCATGAGCCAGTGGCGAGGGCGTCTCGCCCGCGCCAGTGATCCGCAGTCATTCGTTTACAACGATCCCCGCGTTCGAGATGTAGAACACGCCCGTCGTTGCCGGGAGGACGAAGATCATCTGGTCCCCCGCCTTGAGCGCGCCGGGCACCGGCGTGGTCGTCAGCGTGTTCATCGCGCGAGAGGTGTACTGCTGCGCGTAGCCCGAGGTGTACACGACGGCCGTCCCCGGGCCGTCGATGCGGTATCGGGCGGCGGCTTGCTTCCCGGCGCTGGAAGCATCGACGTTTACTTTCGCCATGACCGCTACGCTGCGCCCGTTCGGATTGCTGGTGATCTCGATCCGCAACCGCGGCCCATCAGGCGTCTGCTCGATCGATTGCGTTCCCGTGACCTTGCCCAGCGTGTCGCCCCACTGGATCGTCCAATCCTGCATGTCGTTCAACAGGTTTTTCCCGCCCAGCGCCGTGGCCGTGTCGACGTAGGTCAGCGTCGAGAGGCTGAACGTCCCGCCGACCGTCACCTGCGGGCTGTCGAGCATGCCGGCGTCGCGCTTGGCGGCGACGGTGCCGGTGTTCACGTGGGACGCCGCGTCCAGGTCGAGCGTCTGCGCCAGCGGCGCCTCGCGGCTGAAGATCGACAGCCCGCCGATGCTCACGTTCGGCGAGTTGCGGAACTGGAGCTTGCGCAGGTCGTCCACCGCCATCAGCCGGTCGATCGTCACGCTGGTCGTGTTCACGAAGCTGGCCATCACGTGGTTGGGCAGGTGGTCGTACGGGTACTCGAGCCACATGCCGCGGATGTCGGCGCTGCCGGTGACGTAAACGGGCAGCACGTCGGCGTTGGCCTGCTCGATCCAGACGGTGTCGATCTGGTTCTGGCCCTCGAAGACGAAGAGCGCGCGCTCGGCGCGGAAGTTCGATCGCATCTGGCCGTACGTCTGGAGGCCCGCGACGCGGTTGTCGGCGCTGTAGCCGGCGTCGTCGCCGAGCCACAGCGCCGTCGAGCCGGCGGCGACGAAGCCGATCTCGGTGATCGACGCGTGATACGTGCGCACCGCGCGCAGGTCGATGCCCGCGCCGCCGGCGCTGATCGTCAGGTTGCTAAGCTGGAGGTCCACCAGCGAGTTGGTGATGCTCGACCCGTCGGCGCGGATGCCGGCGGCGCTCGCGGTGTACAGCGCCAGGTCCGCGATGCCGCTGCCGGAGTTTGTCCCCGACGCCGCGCCGCTGACCAGCGAGATCGTGGTGCCGTTCGCGTCGGTCGAGCCGTTGCGGATGATCGTGCTGTCGCCCTGCCCCTTGATCCACACGCCCGACGGGACGCGCAGCGCCGACGACGTGTTGTACACGCCGCGGCCGAGGACGATTGTCCCGCCGACGGCGGTCGCGCCGCCAGGCAACCCGTCGCCGCGCGGCAGCGAGTCGATGGCCGCCTGGATCGCGGCGGTGTCGTCGATGCCGTCGTTGGGTTTAGCGTTGAACGCCGAGACGTTCACCGACAGCGTCGAAACCGCGCCGAGCTCGACGGTGTCAGGCGCGAGCGCGCCGTTGATCGTCGCGCTCTTCGTGTCGCCCGTGGGCGTGACGATCGAACCCAGCCGAACGCGGCCGCGCGTGATCGCGCCGGCCTCGCCGCCGCTGAGGGCGCCGACGCTCAGGTGCGAGCCCTTGTCCACGCTCGCCGCGGCCGCGAGCGTCGCGCCGTCGGCTAGGTTCAGCTCGGCGACCTGCACGTCCCACGAGTTGGTCAGCTTCAGCCAACGCGACGGGCCCATGTTCGTGAGCTGGTCGAAGCTCACGTGGGTCGCGTCGGCGATGTTCACGAGCACGCCGCCTGGCAGGTTCGTGCCCGCCGCCGGTAGCGACAGGTTCCGAAAGTTCGCCGATCGCGACACATAAAGCGGCGTGACCTTCGCGCCGGTGTCGGCGATGCGCAGGCCGTCCACCGTGAAGTCGCCGGTGAGCGAGACCATCGCGCGCTCGGCCTTGAAGTTCGCGCGGGCGGTGCCCTGCACGACGACGTTGCTGACGCGGTTGATGGCGGTGTTGCCGTCGGACTTGCCGACGTCCATCCAGATCGCGGTCGAACCGGGGTTGTTGATCGTGAGGTTCCGCAGCGTGGACTGGTAGACGTCCTTGCCGCGCAGGTCGATCGCGGCGCCGCCGGCGCTGATCGTCAGGCCGCTCAGTTCCAAACCGATCACGTCGCCGGCGATGTTCTGATCGACCGCGACGGCCTTGGCACTGGTCGTCTGGATCGACAGGTCCTGGACGGCCGCGTGGATCACGAAGCCGTTGCCGGCGTAGCTGGTGAGCTGCACGACCGGCGACGACCCGTCGGACGACGTGCTGTTGAGCACGGTGCCCGAGCCTTGGCCCTGGAGCACGACGCTGCTGGAGATCCGCAACGGCTTGCTGACGTCCCACGTGCCGGCCGGCAAGTAGACGGTGCCGCCGACGAGTTGGACGGCGTCGGGGATCGCGTTGCCGCGCGGGAGCGAGTCGATGGCGGCCTGGATCGCGTTGGTGTCGTCGATGCCGTCGTTCGCGATGGCGCCGAAGTTCCGCACGTCGACCACGCTCGACGTCGGGGTGATCTTGCTGCCGCTATCCGTCTTGCTTTCGCTCGGCAACACCGGCGCGTTGAACGCGACCTTGCCGATCACCTTGCCGCGCACGCCGTTGCCCGACTTGTCGGTCACTTGGTTGCCGAGCAGTTTGAAGCTGTACGTGCCGTTGTCGTCCGCGTCCCAGATCACGCCGGGCGTTTGGAGCTTGTAGCGCGCGGTGACGGTCTTGCCGCCGTTGCTTGAACTCGTGCTGACGAGCTTCGCCTTGCGCGAGTAGCCGTTGGGGCCGGTGACCGCGATGTCCTTGGAGTCGATCGTCGTGAGCTTGATGCCCTGGTCGTCGGTGTAGACGACCTTGAACGTGTAGCTCGGCGCGTAGGCGGCGGGCGCGCTGGCCGCGAGCTTGGCGGTGGGGAGGACGGTGTCGCCGGCGAGCAGCGTGCGCGACTCGAGCGGCTCGACGCGCGCGTCCCGCGCGTGGCCGATCACCGAAGCGGCCGCGCGCACGATCGCCGTGCCCGCGCGCGAGTGTCGTTGTCGATCCTTCACGCGAATCCCTCTCCTGAAACAAGCTGGCGGGGAATCCCACTCGGCGGCGTCGCCCGCGCGCCCGCACTTCTCAGCGCATGCGATCCGCGGCGGGCATCCTACCTTCCGGCGCGCGAAACTGGGATGCGGTTTTGTGCAGGAAGCGAAATGAAATTGTGGTCGTGCAGCCCAGCCTGAATGAAACGTTTCATGAACAATTGCATGACATAGGGATAATTATTTCAGTATTTCAGTTGCCATCCACGAAGTGCCAGGGCATGATCTTTTCATCGTAATTACCTATGTCAGTCGCAAAGATTGCCAAGGTCGCGGGCGTTTCACCGGCAACCGTTTCACGGGTGTTGAACAACCATCCAGCGGTCAGGCGTGAAACGAAGGAACAAGTCCGCAAGGTCATCAGCGACTTTCACTACACGCTCCCCGCCAGCCGCCGCAGCGCGCGGGGGGAAGAGCGATCGATCTGGCGCACCGGCAATATCGCAGTCCTGGCTTTCGCGGCGGGGACGCGGCAGCGGCAGTTGCGCGTGCCCATCTTCGCCGCGGCGCTCGAAGGGATCATCGATTCGGCGCGCGAGTTGGACCTGAAGGTCATCGTGGACGACGTGCCAGACTCGGCCGAGTTGCCGCGCGCGGTCCGGCAGCGCGAGGTGGACGGCGTGCTGGCAATCGTGCCGGCCAACGTCGAAGCCGCCATGCCGCACGTCGAAGCGATCGGTCGCTACGTCCCGGTCGTGCGCGCGATGGGTGAAGCGATCGGCGGGCACTTCGGCATCGACCACGTCGGCCCGGACAACGTCGCCGTCGGACGCGCGGCGTACGAATACCTGGCGTCGCGCGGGTGCGCCGAGCTGGCGTTCGTGACGACCTGGCCGCAGTGGGCGATGAACTACGCCCGCGCCGCCGGCTTTGCCGCCGCGGCGACGCGCGAGGGCAAGGTCCTGCCCGCTTGTTACTTCCCGGGGAAAGAGCCGCAGATCCAGGTCGGCCATTACGGGCAGCGCGTCGTGAGTTGCCGGTCGAACGAAGAGCTCGCCGACCACCTCGTGACCTCCTCAACACGGGCCAAGGTCGGGCTCTTCATCAGCCGCGACCGCGACGCGCTGCCCCTCTGGCCGCTGCTGAAGGAGCGCGGGCTGCGACCGGGAACCGAGAACTTCGAAGTGATCTCCTGCGACAACGACGAGGCGCTGCTGTCGATGCTGGACCCGCGCCCGCCGAGCATCGACCTGTGCCCCGAGCAAGTCGGCCGGCGCGCGGTGGCGCGGCTGGGCGGGCGCATCCGCCAGCCCAACGACCCGCCGTTCCGCACGCTGGTGCTGCCGCAGGTCGTGATGGCGTCGCCGAACGCCTGAACATTTCTGGTCGTGGATGTACCGCGGGGGCGAGAAGAGCGCGAGCGAGGAACAAGTCATGTCGAGCCGTCGTCGTGCCACGCGTGGCGCGTTTACGTTGGTGGAGCTGCCCGCAGTGAGCAAGCGGAAACGCGCAGCGTTCACACTTGTCGAACTGCCCGCAGTGAGCAAGCGGAAACGCGCGGCGTTCACGCTTGTCGAACTGCTGGTCGTGATCGGCATCATCGCGGTGCTGATCGGCATCCTGTTGCCGGCGCTCCAGCGCGCGCGGCGATCCGCCGCCACCGTCCAGTGCTCCAGCAACATGCGGCAGATCGCGACGGCGATGCTGATGTACATCCAGAACCACAAAGGCGTATTTCCACCTGCCGGTGCGCCGAACACCTTGACCGGCATCTACCCGTACGGTTGGTGGTGGGCCAACGAGCTGGTGCGCGGAAAGTACATCAATACGCAGGGCGTCAACGTCTATCCCAAGCCGACCGTCAACACGAACAAGCAGTTCAACAACAACAGCGTCTTCCGTTGTCCGGAAGGCATCAGCCAGGACGATGGCGCCGGCGGCAACGGAAAGTTTCCCACGAGCCTCGAGAATAACGGCTACACCATCCTGAACGACTCCGCGACGAACGGAGCGGCCGCCGACGGGCTCGGTGTGCCATCGTGGTACATGGTCAACTCGCGCGTGGCGAACAGCGCCGGCGCGATGAAGCTCCCCGGCGGGAAGCAGGCGTCACCGTTCTGTTGGTTCAACAGCACGACGACCGTGGCCGACCTGCAAGAGCCGGGCTACCAGCGATCGATGAAGTACGTCCGCAAATCGGCGGAGTTAATCATGCTGGTCGAAGCATCGAACCCGAACTTCTACGATCAAAACCCGGACCCGGCGTATCCGAATCAGTGCATGAAGCGCCTCGGCGCGCGTCACGGCAAGAAGACTGCCGACGGGCTGAACGCGTGGACCAACTTTGCGTTCTTCGACGGTCACGTCGGTCTTTACCCGACGCTTCAATATCAACAACCCGCCACGTTTCCCGCTGACAAGTGGTGGCGCGACACGATCTTTTGGGTCAATAACCAGACCCCGCGGCCGTGAGCGCCGCGCACGTCCCGTCCGGGCATGAGCTTGCCTCGCGCGGCGCGTGGGCGCCTGGGCGAGCCGTCCGGTGTGTCACATCTTTTTGAGGAGAAGATGATGCAACGCAAACACGTGCGGCGAGTCCTCGCCGCGGCAACGGTCCTGGTCGTCGGCAACCTCGCGCGCACCGGCTCGGCCAGCGTCTGGACCGGGCTGGGCGGCGACAACAAGTTCAGCACGGCGGGCAACTGGGACGCCGCGCCGGGCGGCGGCTCGCCGCTGGTGTTCGACGGCGCGGTCAACCCGTCGCCGTTGAACGACCTCGGCGCCGGCTTCACCTTCGGCGGCATCACGTTCGCCTCGACCGCAAGCTCGTTCACGATCACGGGTGACCCGGCCAACGTCGGCGGCGACGTCATCGACAACTCGCCGGCGGCGCAAGCGCTGAACTTCAACTTGGACCTGGGCGCCAACCGCAACGCCACCGTCGTCGCCGGCGGGACGCTCTCGATCGGCAACCCGCTCGCCGGCGCGGGCGCCGGCATCGTCCTGAACGGCGGCGGAACGCTGCGCTTCGGCGCCGCCAACAGCTACACCGGCGAGACGATCCTCAACGGCGGCACGCTCACGTACGCGGCCGATAACGCCGGCGTGCAGACGATCTCGTTCGGTACGCTACCGGCGGCGGGAACCGTCAGCACGAGCACCAGCACGCTCGACCTCAGCGGCGCCAGCGTCACCGCGACGGCGCTGAACATCCAGACCGCTTCGAGCACGCCCAACTCGATCGTCATCGGCGCGACCAGGACGCTCACCGTCAACGGCCCGATGATCGTCGGCGTCAACGCGAACTACTCCAGCGCGCAGATCTCGACCGACCCGCAGGTCATCACCAACGCGTCGTTCACCGGCGGCGGCACGCTGGTCGTGAGCAGCGGCGCCAGCAACTTCATCGTCGGCGTGAACCGCTCGAACACTCCCACCAACGGCGACCCGCAGGCGACGCTCGACCTCAGCGGCCTAGGGACGTTCAGCCTCACGACTACCGGCGAGCTGCGCGTCGGCTTCGGCGGCAACACCGCCGGCACGCTCACGCTCGCGTCGACGAGCAACGCCATCACTGCCAACGCGGTTCAGGTCGGCAACTCCAACAACCAGAACAACCCCGGCCCCAGCCGCTTGCTCCTGGGCGGCGGGAACAACGTGATCAACGCGAACACGATCACCGTCGGCGGCGGCAAGAGCGCCGGCTCGATCGCGTTCCAAAGCGCCAACGGCACGCTCACGATCAACGGCTCCGGCGGCGCGAACACGACCGCCAACGGCGTGTGGGGCGCCTCCGGCAGCGCGACCGCCAGCAATACCGTCTCGATCGTCAACCTCCTCGGTCACCAGGCCGTCGTGAACATGGGCAGCCTGACGCTGGGGCGCATGAGCGGGTCGACGACGGGCGGCATCGGCGCGTGCACCGTCTCGTTCGACACCGGCACGTTCACCGCCGGCACCTTACAGATGGGCTTGAACCAGGGTGGCACCGCCGCGCCCGGTTGTGCCGGAACGTTCAACCTTGGCGGCGAAACGCCCAACCCCGCCGCCACGGGCGTGCTGAACATCGGCACGCAGTTGATCCTCGCGAACAACACGAACACGGGCGCGACCGCGACGCCCGCGCGCGGCGCGCTGGTCATCAACGGCGGCACCGCGAACATCGGCGGCAACGTCACGATCGTCAACACGAGCACCGTCGGCACCGTCGCCGGCACGATCACGCTCGCGGGCGGCACGCTCAACATGAGCGGCTTCGCGATCGGCACCGGCACGCCGCCGATCACGGTGAACATGCCCGCGGCCGGGCAGACGGCGGCGCTGGCAAATCTCGCCGGCACCGGGATCAACGGCGCGGGCGTGCAGATGAACGGCGGCGGAACGCTCGTGCTGACCGGCGCGCTCACGAACTACTCTGGCGGCACGGTCGTCAACACCGGCACGCTCCAGGTGCAGAACAGCGTCGTCATCAGCCAGGGCGCGATGAGCGTCGACGCCGGATCGGTGGCCGACATCCTCTCGGGCGCGGCGCTGGCGACGAAGGTCTCGAGCCTGACGATCGCCAACGGCGGCACGGTCGACCTGCACGACAACGACATGATCGTCGGCAACACGACGACGATGGCGACCGTCGAAGGTTACGTCCGCACGGCGCGCAACGGCGGAACCTGGGACGTGGCGGGCCTGACCAGCACCAACGCGCGGAACAACGCCAACCACACCACGGGCCTGGGCGTGATCAGCGGGGCCGAAAAGGACAGCGCCGGCGGAACGGGCACCTTCTCCGGGCAGACCTACGCCGGCACCGACACGCTCGTGAAGTACACGTGGAACGGAGACGCGAACCTGGATGGGCGCGTCACCTTCGACGACTACGTGAAGATCGACA
>Ga0081539_10004166_pt1 | contig 16408 bp, 15 predicted proteins | sample TabmetS4T2R2_FD_71023 | JGI IMG/M metagenome (GOLD analysis project Ga0081539, IMG submission 71023) | Tabebuia heterophylla rhizosphere microbial communities from the University of Puerto Rico - S4T2R2 | ecosystem: Host-associated > Plants > Roots > Rhizosphere ...
AACCCGCCCGTCAGCGCTACGAGTGTCACGACTGTGACCAACGCTTTGATGATCTGACCGACACCATCTTTGCCGGCCATCATCAGCCGCTGAAAGTGTGGATATTGTGTCTGTATTTTATGGGACTCAACTTGTCAAACGAGCAAATTGCAGACGAATTGTCTCTTGATGAGAGTGATGTGTATCACATGACGGCTCAGCTGCGGGACGGGATCGTAAAAAAAAGCCCACAGTGACCCTGTCCAACGAGGTGGAGTGCGACGAAGCCTATGTCACAGCCGGCCATAAGGGGCAGCCTGAAGTGGTGAAAAAGCAAGGGCGAAAAGGCCGTCGACGCCGCCGTAAAGGCCCTTGTGGTCGGGGCACATTAGCGAAGGAAAGACCGCCCGTCTTTGGGATGATGCAGCGCGGCGGGCAAGTCGTGCTCAATCTCCTGGCCAATGTACAGCAAAAGACCATCAAACCCTTCATCAAAGACACCATCGTGCCAGGGACACGTGTGTATACGGACGAGTATAGTATTTATGCCCGTCTGCAGACTTGGGGCTATGATCATAAGAGTATCAACCATGGACAGGGCGAGTTCGCGCGTGATGACGATGGTGATGGCTTTTGCGAAGTCCATGTGAATACCATGGAAGGCTTCTGGTCGCTCTTACGGAGTTGGCTGCGTCCACACCGGGGTATTTCCCAAGAGAAACTCCCGCTGTACTTGAGTTTCTTCGAGTTCGTGCACAATGTGCGCAAGCGGGGTAAAGCGTGACTCTGTTGGTTAAGTCCTCCTCCTAACACAACACGGTCTGGCGTGACAAGGGATGCGGTGCCAACCGGGCAAAGTGGCCTGGTTTTCGTCGGCGCTCGCCCAACGGCTCCTCCCACAACCAGGCGATCACCCGCACGACATTCATCGCCGTAGCCGTCAGCAACTGCTGGAGGTGCGTGCCCGCCAAGCCGCGGTAGCGACTCTGGCGCAGCGCAAAGCGCCGGATGCCTTGCGAGAGGCTGCTCTCGACGCCAGACCGTAGAGCATATTTCTCTTTGAACTCAGGTGTCTCCTGGCGTTGGCGAGCGGCCTGCATCGCTTCGTGGTGGGCTTGGGGCCGCACGGTGAGTGGCCGCGGGGCGTCTTTCGCCGCCGTACACACCTGCCGGGTTGGGCAGACACGACAGGTGGCCTGGTCAAAGCGGATCCGAAACACTGGCTCCCCGGAGACATCGTGGCCTGGGGTCCATTTGACACTCGTGTGCCCTTGGGGACAGCGGGCCTGCTGGGCCTTCCAATCTAAGACGAAGGCCTGCAAGTCATAGCCGTGCTCGATCTTGTGTTGCCAGCTGTAGGACCCAAAGGGCGGCCCGACCACATCGATCTGATGCTGCTGCGCCGTCACCAGGAAGTCGGCATCCACATAGCCGCTGTCGAACAGGTGCGTACCGGGCAGCAGGTCTCGGGCGGCCAAATCCTGGACAATGGGAGGTCCCATGGTACAATCGGGTGTGGTCGAAGGTGTTGTAAGCACCTGGGTAATCAGATCGGGGTGCTCTGGCTCACAGGTCTCGCTGAGGTGCAGCTTATAGCCCACCCATTGCGTGTCGCGTTTCGTGCAGTAGCGGGCCTCGAGCTCGTAGGGTGAGGTGATGCGCACGGCCGCCGGTGGTTGCTCCTCCGTGGTCCGCCAGCGCACCTCGGCTATCCCTGGGACGGTACAGCGATAATATTGGTGCACCCAGATCTGCCGGAGCGCCTCCACAGCAGGGAGGGCGCGGAGGTACGGTGGGCTGTCAGCGGCCCACAGGCCGTCCAGCAGTTGATAGCCATCCACCCCCACTTGCCGAGCCAGAGCCTCGCGCTTGCTGGTCTCCTTCGGCAGGCGCGCCTGGTCTGAGCGCAGGCCATAACGCGTATACCAGTCCAGCGGCACGTGCTGCTGGACCCAGGCAGGGGCGGCGGCGCTGAGCTGGTTGAGCGCAGAATGCATGGCTGCCAGCACACACTCCACACGATGGAGTGTACGAATGGCTGCCAGGACATGGGTGGAATCAGTCCGTTGCGTGCCCCGTGCTTTGATCCAGCCGCGGGCTTTGCAGGTGGCCAGAAAAGTATCGAGAAACCGTTGGCCCGCCTCATGAGCCAGTAAGCGCTGCCGAAAATCGTGCAACAGGGTGAAATCAAAGCCCGGATCGTGCAGGTCGAGGCTGAGCGCATATTTCCAGTCCATGCAGCGCCGGACGGCATCGGCAGCCTGGCGGTCCGTGAGCCCTTCGATATACTGCATCACCATGACCAGCGCCAAACGCCAGGGGGGCACTTCGACGGGCCGACCCGCGGGGGGATAGAGATCAGCAAAGAGCTGATCCTCATAGAGCGTGCCGCACTCTGTCCGCAGCTCTACATAGAGGTTGCCTTTGGGAAAGGCGGCCCGCACCGCCGCCGCCGTCACGTCGGGAATAGGTGGGAGGGTCTCAGGACGTAAGCTCATGTCTCACCTCTGTGCCTGACGATAACTCGCGTGCGCACCACACGGAGAGACCATCCCCTGAGGCGAGGTCCCTGTCAAGCTCTGCCGTTGCTCCCTGCGGCTCTCCGCCTGCTTCCGCCTTCCCGCTATCGCCGCCTTTCTCCTGAGTTGTACCCTCTGCTCTATAGTCCCTATTGATTTTTTACTACAAAAATTATTTTCTGTAGCATGTTTGGGTAAAAAGGTTCGGTGATCTACTATCCAGCGAGGACTTAACCAACAGAGTCTGCTTTGGCCATGTTTGGGCCCGTGACGTCCCGGACCGTGCTGGCCGGGATGGTCTCGTCCGCCGCGCCGCCGACCCTGAGCAGCCACAGCGTGGCGACGGCGCCGGCCAGCCACAGGCGCGCGGCGCGCTCGGGCTGCGTCATGTGGGTCCACTGCCACTGCCAGCCGGCGCGCTTGGTGCTCTTCAACCCCTGTTCGATCCAGGCCCGCAACCCAGACCAACAGGCGGTACTCGCCTCCGGCGGCCGGGCAGTCAGGATCAACCATGGGGCCTTATCCCCGGGCTCCCAACAGGCCAGCCGGGGACAGTGCAACTGCCGGTGGCGACCTTTGCAGGCGAGTCCTGGGCCCTGCCACGTCGTGCCCGGCTCGGGCACCAAGGTCTTCCGCGGCACCCCGCGCACCTGGCCTGTGGATCGAAACGTCCCGCCCGTGTTGATGCGCACAAACGGGTGCCAGCCCCCGCGGGTGATGCGCCGCAACAGCCACCGGGCATACAAGCCCCGATCGGCCAGCACGATGCCCGTCCACGACCGTGGGACCGCCCGGTGCACTTGGCGCCGCCTGCGCAACCACGCACGGCGCCAGGCCTGTGTGGCGGGGGCGGACAGGACGACCCAGACGCCCGGCATGGCACAGCCGCGATAGACGACGCGGCGCACCAAGACCGTCAAGCGGGTGCCCACGGTCGTCGCAGCCAGGGCCAAGGCCCATTGGGTGCCCTGCCACCAGCTCACGCCCCAGGCCAGCAGGGGCAGCAAGCAGGTCTCCACGCGGAGAGCCCCACGTGCGGTCCCGCGTGTGGCCGCCGCTTCATAGCAGCATTCGCGCCACTGCTGGCGCACCGTATTCTCTTTGCGGTCCAGCCATGGGGCCAGGAACGCACTGACGGCCGTCAGCGCACACGACCGGGCCAAGACCATGCCCAGACTCCACAGCGCCAAGACGGTGGCTTGGGGCTGCGTCAAAGGGGGCAGGTGCGTCCGGATGACCATGGTCCATTCGGTCACACGGGGCTGGCAAGACATCGGTAGCCTCCTGGGGGTGATGGGAGCCACGCCACCTCCCATACCATGCCCTATAGAGGGATGTCTTGTCATCTCTGCAATACTGTCGTCCCGTCATTTCTCAAAAACCTACCCCAGAAAGGTCACCCTACCCTGGAGCACGGGACCCGTGGAAGGGCATATCAATCGCTTGAAGATGTTGAAGCGCCAAATGTTTGGCCGCGCGTGCCTCGATCTCCTCGGCCGCCGCTTCGTCCGTGCTCCAGGCCGTCAGCAGGAGCCGGCTGAGCGCCGGCAAGCGCCCTGCAAGACTCCTGCAGGGGCCATAGCCGCCTAACCGCGCGGCCCAGACGGAGGTGGTGGGCGTGTCCTTCATCGTGAGGAGCCAGGGGCCATAGCGCCGCAGCAGTCGCGGTGCGGCACGTGCAGGGCAGGCAGGAGAGGGGGAGGCGTGCTCACGTGGGAAGCGCTCACGGCATAGCTGTGCGTGTCTCCTCGGTATTGAAGTATGAGAGATACCAGACCTCTCCAGACGTCACCAAAATAGGGTGTGAACCCATCCAGGTGTGCAGCAAGGAGGTGTTTGTTACACACCGCCGGTATTCGCCAGCCGTAACCACAGATCGGCATGACATGGTTGGTCCAGTGGACAAAAGCACGCGAGGTCTTTGCCCCGCAATGGCACGAGGAGCTGCTCCAATTCCTCGAGTGTGTCCCACTTTTACACACGAGGCGGTCCAGTCATTTGCGGGCCTTTCTCTATAAACGCGGCAATGTCAAGGGAGAGGTACTTGATCGCCTGATAGATCTGAATGTAATGTTGCCGGGTTGCTGCAGGCCTGATCCCGTCGTGGTTTTTCTCCAGTCTGCGCAGCAGGCGCATCCCCGATTCCGAGTTTGACCCACGCCGGTGCTTCCCCATCCCTTTTTTCCGCAGATACCGCAGCGCTTGATCTCAGTGATCGTCAAAGAAGGTCAGAATCTTCGGCAGATGATCGTTGTCAACCGCTCGGATATCTTTTCTCAGCTGTTGCAGTCGGAGCTTCGCTTAGGCTTCGCTGTGTGAGTGGTCGAAGAGATTCACCAGCTGCCGGATAATGTTTCGGAAACGGTGGACAAACCCCTCATCCTCTCTTTCCAGCTCTGCAATGGCCTGCTTTTCCTCCGCCGATACATTGGTGGATTTCTTGAGGAGGCTCCAACGCAATTTCCCCAACGTCTTGGCCAGTGCAATGCCGTCCTCATCGTTCTTGGCTTCCCCCACTCGCCTTGACCTTCCGGCGGTAGGATAACAGCGCTTTTTTGAGGCGCCCCCAGATATTCCCGTATGAAAATGGTCGGCCTGAAAGCGGACCTGCGGCCATACCGCGGTGATCGCCTCGGTAAAGCTTTGGGAGTAGTCCGAGAAGGCCGCAGTGACATTGAGGCCGAGGTCTTTGCAGCGTTGCAGAAATTGCCGGGTATCGTCCCCATTTTCCGACGCCGCCTCATGGGTAATCAGGATGCGGTCATGCTCATTCTTGATGACTATGACACAGTGATCCGTGCCCAGCGGGTAGTAGCCAAGAGGCGTTCGAGGACTCAAGTTTTTACCTGGCATTGACCGATACAGCAATTGAGGCTGAGCTTTCCGCACCGTTTTGGCAGCATGTAGACGCCTGGATACAGGCTGTACAGCGGCAAAACCTACGCTTCCTCCTCTCTCAGGTTGGAGGATCCCGCAGTCCCTGTGACTGAGAGTGCGAAGCTATATGTAGTGCGGCAAGAGGCATGGTTGCAGGGCCAGGAGGGAGCACGGTATGGAGGGACACCAGCAGGGTGGGAGGACGGAGGTCGCTTTAGGCCCGTGGCGGCGACGCAAATGGCTGGCGGTCTGCATCTTTGCCCTGGTGTTTACAGTAGTGATGAGTATCGTGGTGCTTCTTCCAAATATCTAGGAACGCGGAAACCCTATCCCGAACAAGAGAGACAAGCCGTGCCATAACTTTGTTTATGCCCGTGTCAACTTTTGCCGACCTTACTCGCTATCTACTCAGAATTGACACCATGAGCCGCAAACTGCTTGAAACTGAACGACCACCAGCTTAAAGCCGGCGGGTTCAAAAGCTTTCGGCGGACTTAACCGCCGACTGAAAGAGAAAACGGCTGAAAGTCGGTGGTTTGCAACCACGGGCCAAGCATCCTCATAGGGAATAAATAGTTCTAATATAAATTATATTAACAGTATTTTTAATATTATCTATTGACAGTATCAATAGAGTTTTATAGTATTAATTGTGTTTTTACTTTATTTTTATAACTAAGTAGACCGCATACTTTGAACAGATGCTTCTGCTTGTGAACGAATCTGAGAGCATTTACTGAAGGCGTATTGGACCTAAGTGGTGCATCCGCCAAGTTCGCTTCACTTTTCTTGGTGCCTATGCCACGCTATGTGATGCGGTCAGACGTGCTACAAGACGCATATGAAAGTGCCTCGATTTATAGATAACGGTGCCAAAACGCATGGGAGCACTGCACAGAAAAGCGCTATAAACTTCTTGATAAAAGATTTGAGCCAGAAGTTCTTTGACCGTATGCCGGCTTTCCATAGAGCCTCAGTGGGTGTGAGAGACCGTATCCACTGCTCAGCGGCGGCAGCATGCTCCTCGATAGTCAGATATTGATAATTCGCGGAGATATGCCCCTTCAGCTCGCGCCAGAGCTGATCCATCGCATTTAACGATGAGCGCAATGTCGAGTTGGGCAGCGAGGGCGCTGACGCGTGGCGGCGCACTGACCCGGAGCCTCGTCCAGTAGTAGCGCGATCGGGCACCCAGGATACGCCTCGCGCACGAGACGGAGAGAGGGCTGGAAATGGGCTTGCTCCATGGTCGGGCGATACAACACGACGCCATGCCCGGTGCGGAGGTTGATGGCACCAAACAAGACACGTTTCGCGTTACACCCCGTCATCGTGACATGCGCCTGTTCGCCCTGAAGAGCCCAGGCACGACGCAAGGCGGGAAAGAGGCGCAGCACTGTCTCATCCTCCCCGAGGAGCACGGTGGGGGCTGGGAGCTGCCGGAGCCGGCGGACTATGGCCCCCTTTTTTTGCGCCCGGTGTGGGGCTTTCTCCTCATAAAAATAGCGGGGCCGCTTCCAGCGTAACCCCAGGGCTTTCATGCGCCGCCGCAGGGTATAGGGCGTGATCGGACAGTCGTACTGGCGACTCAGAGGCGCCGCCAGCAGTTTGACACTCCACACCGTCGTCCGGTACCCCAGATGGAGGGGATTACAGCGCAGATGCTGGAGGAGCTGGGTAGACGTCATCTGGGGCGCGGTCACAGGACGGCCCCGCCGCGGGGTGTCGGCCAACGCGGCCACCTGATGGCATGCCCGATAGCGCTGGAGCCAGTTGTAAACGGTCTGCTCACGGACACCCATCAACTCCGCGACCTCGCTGATCGTGTCCCCTTGGGCTACCCACGGCACGGCTTGCACGCGCTGAAAGAGGCGTGCATCCGTGGCACGCTTTAACACTTTGGTCAGTCGCGAGACATCGTACTGATTGAAGCCGAATTCTAAACTTTTGCTAACTCACTTAGCTTCTTTAAATATAGTGCAGTCCATGTGACTGAAGGGGGCGAAGCCTTTTTCAAAGTAGAAATACTGTTACTGTTTACCACCTCGGACAGTTTATAGTAAGCAAAAGGTATACTTGGACCTAATCGGTGCCACCCCTTTCACTCAACGTCCAGCTTTTGTGTCATATTTCTGCTGATTAACAGTACAGTTATCCTCACAGTGAGCGCTGGGTTTTTCATGTCTAATTGCGTGGGGTGTCTGGTCTCATCTAAGACCTGAGTACTGTTCCTGTTGTCCTGTTCTTTATAGGATTATACGAACTATGAAAGATCTGTATAGCCTCAAAACATCTCTGAGTGCTGGCAATATGTGTATGAAGCGCTTGGAGGCAATGGGACTAGCAGCAGGAATGCTCACGGCTGGTGCCTATCTGGTTCCACGCTCACTCATTGAACATCAGGTTCTTCCCATCAGTCTGACACTTATCTTCGTTTTTCTCGCTATATGGAGACTATTCTACTACAAGCTACAGAAAACCGCTCATTTCAAAAGCCGAATTGTCATTCTTGGCACTTCGGAAGAAGCCAGAAAAATCGCCGAGCACTTACAAGGCTATCATTCTCTTGGCTATGAGTTCAAAGGCTTTATTGACGATGTGTATGATAAACCGCCCCTAGGTATGTTGCCTCCGCACATTCTTGGTTATTGCGCACAACTCCAAGAAATTGTCGAGCGTGAACACATTGATAAGATCGTTGTCGCTTTAGCTGATCGGCGCGGGAAACTCCCGATAGAGACCCTATTAGCGTGTAAACTCCATGGCGTGGAGGTGGAGGAAGGCACGACCTTCTACGAACAGGTCTGCAGAAAAATCATGCTGGAAAATCTGCGACCGAGTTGGCTCGTTTTTTCCCAAGGTTTCACTATTGCTCCACCATTATGCATTCTCAAACGCCTGGTAGACCTCTTCCTCACCGTCCTCGTCTTACTCCTTACGGCTCCCTTGATGCTAATCGTGGCCATATTGATCAAACTTGACTCGGCGGGACCGGTGTTGTACCGACAGGAGCGGGTCGGACGGTATGGCAAAGTCTTCGCCGTCCTCAAATTTCGCTCGATGTACCACGAGGCCGAAGCCTTCACAGGACCCATTTTCGCGGACAAGCATGATAACCGTATCACGCGGGTCGGGCGGGTGCTCCGCACCATGCGTGTGGATGAGCTGCCTCAACTCTTTAATGTGCTCCGGGGTGAGATGAGCTTTGTTGGTCCGCGCCCCGAACGACCGTTTTTCGTGGAACAGTTTGCCAAAAATATTCCCTACTACACCCAACGCCACAGCGTCAGGCCAGGGATTACTGGCTGGGCACAAGTGTGCTATCCCTACGGCGCGACGGCGGAAGACGCCGTGGAAAAGCTCTGCTTAGATCTGTATTACATTAAGAATATGTCTCTCGGCCTTGACCTGCGCATCATTACGAAGACCCTTCAGATTGTCGTGTGTGGCAAAGGGGCCCGGTAGTGTGGAGTGATCGTCAACTCACATTCACTGAGTACTGGTTGATCTTCTGCCGTTACAGATAGTTATTCATTCTACCTTTTGTTACCATCTGTATCAGTACTGTTCTATACGGGTGCCCGATGTCTTGTGTGCAGCCCTTGGCCTGTGCATCGCACTTCCTTCATAGTTTTAGGAGTATTAAAATATTAGGCATGACTTTTGTGGCTTTGATCACTGTATCAGCCACTTGTGGTCACCCAGAATGATGTCAGAATCCTCGAAAACCTCTGTCCTCCGGCTCCGTTGTATTTGTATCCTAACAAGATACATATTTTGTAAGGAGCTTCCAATTATTTATTGGAATATAGTAGCATTGTGAATATGTATAGGATACAAATTTAATATGACTCAGTGAGAACGAGGCTGTCCTCTGGGGCTGCGGTATTTGTACCTTGCCCCGAGGCCACTAAGGTGGCCGACGCCATGATCCAAGCCACTTTTGTGATGCAGTCTTCTTCAAGCAAGAGCGGGTGGGACAGTCTGGGCAGGTTTTCACCTTCTACAAATTCCGTACCATGATAGCCGATGCCGGAAAAGAGACCAGGCCTGTGTGGGTCTAAACAACGGATCCCCGCATTACCCCAAGTTGGGCAATATTCCTGCGGTGGACGGCGAGGGATAAGATTCCGCACCTGTTTAATATGCCAAAAAGCGGTATGAGTCTTGTTGGCCTATATCCAGAAAAGCTGCACTTTGTGGCTGAACTCCAAACAACAATCACCTATTACTTCCAGAGGCTCACGGTCAATCGTGGGGGCGTAGGATGAGCGCAGGTGCGGTACGGCTATGGCGTGACTGTTGAAGATGCACTAGAGAGCTTATAGTAATATAGACTAAAGTTATATAACTTACTAAGTTGCCGCTTGACACATAGAGAGCACGTGGCCGCGGGTAGGGTTGTTCGAGGGTAAGGATAGGAGAGAAATGCCTACAAATAGACTAAGTCAGAGCGTACCTATGGGCATCACGAGTCTGACGCCTCAAGATTACGTGGAAATTTTTTGGCGACGCAAATGGTGGCTCATCCTGCCGTTCATTGTGGGGACAAGTATCACCCTACTATATAGTTATTCCTTACCCCCGGTCTATCGTTCTTCGACCCTGATCCTGGTAGAACCGCAACAGGTGCCAACCTCCTACGTGAGTTCCACTATTACCTACAGCATGCAAGAGCGGCTGAATACGATTAAGCCACAGATCCTGAGCCGGACGAACCTGGAGAGAATCGCCAGAGAGTTCGCGCTCTATAAGAAAGAAGTTGCCTCTGGCATCGCGCGTCAGGAGGGCGTTGGGGGTCCTCGGCAGGCCATGATGGCCAAGGCGCAGGAGATTCTCATGGCCTTAGGCCTTTACGAGAAGAAGCCATCGGTGGTGCTGGATCCACAGACAATTCCAGAGGAATTTATAGATGGTATGAGAAAAAGGATCACCGTCGAGGTGGTGGGGAGGGGAAATAATGAAGCGTTTACTATCACTTTCGAGGGCAGAGAGCCTCATACAGTGATGCAGGTCACCAATACGCTTGCCTCACTTTTTATTGAAGAAAATCTGAAGGTACGGGAGAGATTGGCAGAGGAGACCTCGGGGTTTTTAGATCTGCAGTTGCAGGAGGCGCAAGCCCAGTTAGAAAAACAGGAGCGCGCCCTCCAAGAGTTTAAAAAGGAGCATATGGGTATGCTCCCTGAACAGATGGATGTCAATCTCAAAGCCTTGGATCGGCTGCAGCTGGAACTGCAGAGCCTCAACGAGGCTATAAGGAGTGCCGAGGAGCGCAGCAGAACCATGGATCATATGCAACTGGAAATGCTGACCCTCAGTGAGGCTATAACGAATACCGGTGAACAAAATGGCAATGTGAATTCTACCACTGACAATAGTGTACGAGATGAGCCAGAACTTGAAAGATTGAAGAAAGAGCTTGCTCAGCTCCAGTTACAGTTCAATGATAATTATCCTGATGTCATCGCTCTTAAACGGCGTATCAATGCCACTTGGACACCACCTGCTCCAAAGAGTACTGTCTCGGAGCCTGCCAGACAGACCCAGAGTGCGCCACTTCAGGAAAGCCGTTTGGCGTTGCAATTACGGATGGGACTACAGACACAGTTACAGACTATGAAGTCTGAAATAAGATCGTTGGTAGAGAAACGAGATGGAATTGCAAATCTTATTAAAGAATACCAAAAAAAGATTGATAGTACCTTTACTAATACTCAGCAATTAAATAGTCTCAACAGAGGCTATGAACTATCGCAAAGCAATTATCAATCGTTGCTTTCCAAAAAACTCAATGCCAAGCTCTCAGAGAATCTCGAGAAGAAACAGAAAGGGGAAAGGTTCAAGATTATAGATCCAGCGCATACTCCAGAGCGCCCTTACAAACCCAATGTGCCTAAAATCGTACTTTTCGGGAGTGTATCGAGCGGTGGGATAGGAGTTGGACTTGTCCTCTTGCTTGAGTATCTCAAAGCCATTTTCAGAAAACCTGAAGATTTCGACGGCGTTGTTGATGTCCCTATACTGGTGACGATCCCTCGCTACAAGACGACGCTGCAATACCAAGAGTACCACTTGGCCACTCTGGAAGAGAGCGATTCCCTTGTCACGGAGCAATATCGCACTCTCTATACCAAAATAAGTAGCTTGATGGAGCAGAAGACCAAGAAGGTCTTTGCGATCTCAAGTGCTATGCCAGGAGATGGGAAGACAGTCACGGCTCTCAATCTGGCGGTTGTTATAGCGAGAGATTTCGGGAAAAAGACGCTTCTACTTGAGGGAGATTTCAGAAAACCTTCTTTGTCCCTCTATCTCAAAGTCACACTGGAGGAGGGCCTAGTCGATCTCCTGTTAAGCAAGATCGATATGCACTCCAGCCTCATTCCCTTCGCTGATACCTTGATTCCCTTTGCCGATGATCATCTCTCCGTGCTCCCAGTCGTCAAAAGCGTGCAGAACTCCATGGGGCTTTTGAGCTCTCGACGCACACAGGAACTGCTCGAGATGGTTAAAGAGCAATACGATATGATTCTAATTGACGCGCCACCGATCCTGCCTCTCGCAGATATGGGTCTGCTTGAGAAGGTAGTCGACGGTATCGTGCTGGTCGTGAGGGCGGAGAGAACGCCTCGCAACGCCTTGGTGCGGGCCATAGATACCCTGGCTACGGATAAGCTGGTCGGCATTGTCTTGAACGATATGCAATCGATTAGGTATCAGAATTATTACTCATATAAATACTAATATAAGAAGATGCGAAGATGCCTTTCCTGAGTGCTGCAGCGCCTGCGTTTGCGGCAGAGAACCAGCCATTGCCGCTGCCGATTGCGTGATCGACTCCCCGGCGTCCTGTCGTTGATCTGGCTCTCCTGCAGAGCGCAGCGCAGGAAGCCCTGTCGCGGGTCCGGAGGTGCACCCATGCTCAACGCCTTGACCGTTGACGTCGAAGACTATTATCACGTCTCGGCTTTTGAATCGGTGATCCGGTTTGCCGACTGGGAGCGATGCGAGAGCCGGGTGGAACACAATACCTATCGCCTCTTAGAACTCCTGGAGACGCATAAGACGCGAGCCACCTTTTTTGTTTTGGGATGGGTTGCCGAACGACACCCCCAATTGGTGCGTGCCATCAGTGCGTGCGGACACGAAGTGGCGTCGCATGGTTATGCCCATCAGCGGCTGTATACCCAGACCCCTGAGCAGTTCCGTGCCGAAACGCGGCGATCCAAGGGCATTCTCGAGGATGCCCTTGGTCGGCCCATTCTCGGTTACCGCGCGGCGAGCTATTCGGTTACGGCCCAAAGTCTCTGGGCTCTGGCCATTCTCCGGGAAGAAGGCTTTGCATATGATTCGAGCATTTTCCCGATTCATCACGATCTCTATGGCATTCCGAGCGCCCCGCGATTTTGTCATGTGCTCCAAGGGCCTGGCTACAGCGGTTTGGTCGAGTTTCCACTGTCGACGTTGCGCCTGGGCAGCCTCAATCTGCCCATTGCCGGTGGCGGGTACTTCCGCCTCTTCCCCTACGCCTTGACGCGCTGGGGCATCAGACATCTCAACACCCACGAACACCAACCAACGGTGGTGTACCTGCACCCGTGGGAGATCGATCCGGCCCAGCCACGAATTCAGGCCGGAGGGCGCGCACGGTTGCGGCACTACCTGAATTTACGCCGGACGGTAGCACGGCTGCAGCGGCTCTTGCAGGACTTTCGCTTCGGCACCATGGTCGACGTATTGCGGGAACGTGGACTGCTCACTACGGCTGAGGCGCATAGTGGGCAGACTCACGCGATCACCCCTAGCCCTACAACCGCTCAGAGTGGTAGGGAATGATGCAGGTAGGGATCTCATAGGCATTTCTGGATTTGAGTCATAACGAGGAGGAATACCATGCGGATATTGGTAACTGGTCATAATGGTTATATAGGTATGGTCATGGTACCTATGCTCATTGCAGAGGGGCACGAGGTAGTTGGATTGGATAGTGATCTCTTTGAACAATGCATCTTTGATGGTGCTGTGTGTGTGTTGCCTCAGATAAGCATACGAAAAGATATTCGGGATATTCAGGCTTGCGATTTAGAGGGGTGTGATGCCGTAATCCATTTGGCCGGGCTATCAAACGATCCTCTTGGCAATTTGAATCCTGCCTTAACCTATGAGATCAACTATATAGCCTCAGTGCATTTGGCCAAAGTGGCGAAAGAGGTAGGAATTCCACGCTTTCTTTTTTCATCGTCTTGTAGCACCTATGGTGCAGCAGGTGAAGATACGGTAGATGAAGAAGCGACATTCCATCCTGTCACGCCTTATGGACATTCAAAAGTACTTGTGGAACAGGAGATTGCCAAGTTAGAGGACAGCAACTTTAGTCCAACTTTTCTACGTAATGCCACCGCTTATGGAGTGTCACCGCGCCTGCGCTTTGATCTCGTGCTGAATAACCTGGTTGCTTGGGCTGTTACTACTGGTCGTATCTATATTAAAAGCGATGGGACACCTTGGCGCCCCATCGTACATATTGAAGATATCGCACGTGCTTTCATCGCGGCACTGAATGCTCCTCGTGAAGTAGTACACAATCAAGCTTTCAATGTTGGACGTAACGAAGAGAATTATCAAATCCGCGACTTAGCGAAGATTGTAGAAGAAATGATACCAGACTGCCACGTTGAATATGCCGAAGGTGCAGAGCCAGATAAACGCAGCTATAGAGTGGACTTCAGTAAGCTGGCTCGTACGCTCCCTGAGTTTAAACCACAATGGAATGCCCGGCAAGGCGTCAAGCAATTATATGAGGCTTATCGCAAAATCTGTGTGTGTCTTGAAGATTTTGAGGGACCAATGTACAAGCGCATTGACCATGTCAAACAGCTTCTGAAGAGCGGCCGTTTAGATAATACTCTGCGCTGGAGATAACCCAAATAATGGCTATATTCCACTCTTCGTTCTAAAGAGTTAACTTTTGTTTGAGAAGTGAACAAGAATGGCAAGACACTTAAGGGCAGGCGACCTCGTAGAGGTCCGGAGTCTCAAAGAAATCCTCGTGACATTAGATTCGGCTGGTACACTTGAGGGCATGCCTTTCATGCAGGAAATGGTCCGGTATTGCGGCAAGCGTTTTCGCGTGGCGAAGCGCGCACACAAAACCTGCGACACGGTGAACCACACGGGAGGCGCGAGAGTCCAGGGGGCGGTTCACCTGGATGAGGTGCGCTGTGATGGAGCGGGGCATGGCGGGTGCCAAGCATCGTGCCTGATGTTTTGGAAGGAGGCCTGGCTCAAACCTGTGTGGGATACTGCGACACCGAAGGAGCCTTTGCAGGAAGCACCAATCGCTCCAGATGCGATACCTGTCGAATGGTCTTATCGTGTGAGTCCTGGTGACGGAGCAGGTCCAGTTCGGTATCGATGCCAGGTCACAGAGATTCCGCGCTTCACGACGCACCTGCCGTGGTGGGATGTTCGCCAGTACATCGAAGACATTACTTCTGGTAACGTGAAGGGGCGTCAATTCTTGCGTGGGATGTGGTTCTCTATCTTCAGGGCCATCGTACGCAGCGGGCATGGCTATCGCGCTATCAGGGCGACATACGACTGGTTCCAGCGTTTGCGCGGCGCAAGCACCTTCCCTTTCGTTACCGGGACACTTAAGAAAACACCGCACCTTGAGCTGAATGTGCAGCCAGGAGAATGGGTCGCGGTGAAGAGTTTTGAAGAAATCGTTGCTACGCTTGACACCAACAGCAAGAACCGTGGTCTTGGTTTTGACACTGGTGAAATGCGACTTCACTGTCAGAAAGGTTTTCGAGTGAATGCCCGCATTAGTCGAATAATCAACGAAAAATCGGGCGAGATGATGAATTTCTCGAACCCGTGTATCACGCTAGAAGGTGTATATTGCACAGGCGAGACTACAGCGACCCGGCTGTTCTGTCCCCGGGCGATCACCCCCTATTGGCGAGAAATTTGGCTCGAGAGGACGTCAGTGTCTCGCGAGGGGGCTCACTGAATCCTTCACTGGTGGCGCGTCTGATCCGGAGGCGCAGCACGGATAAGAGTTCCAAACGGCATTTTCGTATTATCTCCCCGGCGGCGCACTCTCAGCACCCCCGTCGGAGCACACGAACCTCCCATGGTTCCTCCCGTGTGCCCAGGGCAGCGCAGCAGCCCCACTGGCGCGCCCTGGTGCACGGCGACGTGCGGTCTGGACAGGCAGCGCAGGAGAGGAGAGGGTAGGGTCGAGGATTCCGACGTCACGCTGAGTGGCCAAAAGTGACCGACATGACGATCGAAATTCTCAGTAGGATCAACAAATCGGGCAACGCAAGGAGGAGTTGGACGGGTTGCAAAAAGCTTGTACTGTTTTGCGTCCCCATAGCTGGGAAAGAGTGGCCGCTCATAGCCGCGCGCTCCTGGTACAGGCCTCTGCCCAAGGCTCATATCTAGTCTACGACAACGAGCTGGGCTGGACGGTTGGACGCAGTCGACGTAGTCAAGATTATGACCGAGAATCTGTACAGAAGACCCTACCTGAACTCCGAACACGTTACCCTCAGAATTATCCTGATGACATTTATTTACTCAGAATGGGATCGTCCCAGAGTATCTGTTTTTTGAGGAATTGGAGTTGACAATTAGACGGTTCTGAAGCAAGTGAGCCTCATCATCAATGAACCAAGTCTGACCCAACGTGGATCGTGGAGGCTCACTGCCGTGTTGCATGTACCTGTTGAGACCTGGATTGGCAATGCCGCCGCCGTCCTCAGTGGCGCTTGGGGAGCGGTGACGCGGCGAGCGCAACAAAGTGGCTATAGTCGTACCACTGTTTACACACATGCTCAGCGCGTCGTACAAGCCGTCGCGAGCGCAGAGGCCGGCGGGATCAGTTATGACGCCCTATGGCACGAAAACGAGCGGCTCAAGGCAGAAAACGACGCCCTGTGGCAGGCGTGGGCTGAAGCCGAGGAGCTCAGTGAGGCCAAGAATCGCGCCTTCGCGGGCTCCGGCTGTGCCATGGGCTTGAGTCT
>Ga0081539_10004167_pt1 | contig 16408 bp, 14 predicted proteins | sample TabmetS4T2R2_FD_71023 | JGI IMG/M metagenome (GOLD analysis project Ga0081539, IMG submission 71023) | Tabebuia heterophylla rhizosphere microbial communities from the University of Puerto Rico - S4T2R2 | ecosystem: Host-associated > Plants > Roots > Rhizosphere ...
CCGGCGCCAGCGAAGTCTCGGAAGAGATCATGGTCGAGGCGTTGATGCTGGCCCACAAAGAGATCAACCGGCTGTGCCGTTGGCAGCGAGAACTTTACAAAGCGCTGGAGATCACCAAGCGCGAAGTGATTACAGTTCAACACGACGAGGAGATGTCGAACGAGATCGCCGGGAAGTACAGCGAACAGTTGCGTGCGGCGCTCGACACCGGCTCTCAGGACAAACGTACCAGCTACGCCGCAGTTGATACGCTGAAGAAAGAAGTGGTCGAGTCGTATCCGGAAGATCAGCCGGAAAAACGGCAGATGGCCAAGCTGATCTTCGACCACCTCAAAGAAACGATCTTCCGCGACGACATCCTGAACAAACGTCGCCGTCCCGATGGCCGCCGCTTCTCGGAGATCCGGCCGATCACCGCGGAAGTTGGCTGGCTGCCGCGCGTTCACGGTTCCGCACTGTTCACCCGCGGCGAGACGCAGGCGCTCGTTTCCACCACGTTGGGAACAAAGGAAGACGAACAGTTTGTCGACGATCTCGAAAAGGGCGAAGTCAGACGTCGTTTCCTGCTGCACTACAACTTCCCGCAATACTCTGTCGGCGAAGTCGGCCGCTTCGGCTCGTCGAGCCGGCGTGAGATCGGACACGGTGCTTTGGCGCGGCGCGCGCTCGAAACCGTACTGCCGGAAGACACCGAGTTCCCGTACACCATCCGTGTTGTTTCCGAAATCACCGAGTCGAATGGCTCGTCTTCGATGGCTTCCGTTTGCGGCGGCACGCTCTCGCTGATGGACGCGGGCGTTCCGCTCAAAGCTCCGGTCGCCGGCGTCGCGATGGGCCTCGTCATGGAAGGAAACAAGTATGCAATCCTGACGGACATCGCGGGCGCGGAAGACCACTACGGTGATATGGACTTCAAAGTCGCCGGCACGCGCAACGGCATTACGGCGTTGCAAATGGACATCAAGATCGCGGGCATCAACGCGCAGATCATGGCCGAGGCGCTCGAGCAGGCGAAGAAAGGCCGTCTCTACATCCTGGGCGTGATGGAGAAAACACTGGCCGAACCCCGCGCGGAAATCTCAGCGTTTGCTCCGCGCATCATCCAAATCAAAATCAATCCCGACAAGATTCGCGACGTGATCGGACCAGGCGGCAAAATCATTCGTTCGCTCGTGGAGGAGACGGGCGCGAAGATCGACGTCGCCGACGATGGCACAATTTCGATCGCGACTGCGAGTGGTGAAGCTGCAGACGCCGCCGTGAATCGTATTCGCGGGCTGACGGCCGAAGCTGAAGTCGGTCAAACGTACCTTGGCACTGTTTCGCGAATCGTCGACTTCGGCGCGTTCGTCGAGATCTTTCCGGGTACGGATGGTCTGCTGCACATTTCGGAAATCGCCGACCGGCGCGTGAAAGACGTCCGTGACGAACTGAAAGAGGGCCAGCAGATTCTGGTGAAGTGCATCGGCCGCGAGGGCAACAAGATCAAGCTGTCGCGAAAGGCCGTGTTGCGCGACGAGCACCGCAAAGCGGAGGCTGCAAGCCAAAGCGAGACTGAATAGTTCGACTTAAGCCGCGACGAATTGCGGTCCAGTTCCCGTCCAGCTTTCAGAAGCGATTTCTGAAAGCTGGACGGTTTTCGTCTTTTAAGGTCGAAATTGTCCAGTTTTTGGCTCGTTGGACCGCGGCCTTTGAATTGCTCAAAGAACGGCACCTCGGAGTGTCATACATAGTGCAAGCGTAAGCGGCTTACGCAATATTATTCGTACCCTTTATACCCCTTCGAGTGGTTCCTCATATCAGGCGGTTCTTAGGCGGTCAGCGAAGAGAAACAGGTTAGGGCTGGAGTCGACGCTTTATTAGCACTCTAAACGTAGTGAACAGTATGAACTTGTCCCTGCTCAACAGTCTCAGGAAATCTTCCCGATGCGCGCGCGGTGTTCGCGTGGGTACTGCTCTGGCACTAATCGGTTTCGTTTTTACCGCCACTTCTGTCCGCGCCGACTCAGTACGAATCAACCAGGTCGTCCAAACACTGACCACTTACCAGGGCACGACCGAACTCAGGCTCGCAAACGTAACGCAGGACCCGGTTGGCGGAACCAAAGGTTCGACGACCGGACAAAAACCCAACGGTCCAAACGCGCCGGCGGGTGATGCGCCCAACACCGACGGGCTGCTCTCCGGCGTCTCCATGGATCAGGGTCAGCAGTATGGCGTCCAGGTCATCGGTGAGGCAGAGGTTGAAGGCACGATTTGCGATTGCGGCTATATCCCTATCCCTGTCGGTGGATTTCCGAAGTGGCCGCTGCTTTTCTTAGCGGCGATACCGCTCGCGTTTATCGATCACGATAATGACACGACGCCGACCCCGACCCCCACGCCAACACCAACACCTCCGCCGGCAACGCCGACTCCGACGCCGGTTCCCGAACCCGCGTCATTGTTGTTGTTTGGTACCGGACTGTTGGCCGCCGCGACGGGTTTGAGACGACGATGGAGGAATAAAGACCAGTGTTAAGCCGAAAACTCATCGTCGCAAATTTTAAGTTCGGCGGCCCTATGCTGCTGGCGCTGCTGCTCATTGGCGCTTCTTCCGCCACCAATATTTTTGCGCAGGAGAACCAGAACAACTTCTCCAAGAAGATCAAGTTGGCTCCTTACGGCCTGATTAAGATCATGACCGCACCCGGTGGCTTGGGGCTGACGATCGACGGCGAGAACAAAGGCGAAACGAGTACTGAGTATCAATCATTCAAACTGGACCCGGGTGTCCACAACGTAGTCGTTAAGCTGCCGAACGGTGCGCTTTGGACACGCGAAATCGAAGTACCTGCCGGACGCGTGAAATGCGTGGTCGTGAACTATCGACCGCTGCCGCCGCCGCCGAAGTCTCCCTGTCCGTTCCCCGTAAACATTTCGGCGCCGAAGGGTGTTGTCGAAGGCGAGCTCATTACTTTCACGGCGGATGTCGCCTACGCCGGCACGTCAGGACTGCACTACAACTGGACCATTAGTCCTTCGTCTGCGCGCATCATGAGTGGTGCGGGTTCGCCGACCATCACCGTCGATTCGACCGGTCTCGGCAGTCAACGCTTGATTGCCACGTTGACCGTCGATGACGGTTCGTCGGATCCTTCCTGCCGGCAAACGGTGCAGGCCGCTTCGATGATCGCGCCTGAACAGAAGAAGATCATCGGGCCGTCTATGTTTGATGAGTGCAAGAACTGCACCTTCGACGATCAGAAAGCGCGTCTTGATCCCTACGGTGTTGCCCTTCAGAACGATCCCTCAACCACGGCTTACATTTTTGTGTACGGCGGTCGCACCAGTCCGATCGGACAGGTCGAACGGCTCATGACGCGCGCGCGCGATTATCTCATTCAGCAGCGCGGCATCGACCCTTCACGTCTCGTGATCGTCAACGGTGGGTTCCGTGAATACGACAGTGTCGAGCTCTGGATCGTGCCTCGTGGCGCCACGCCGCCTCGCGCCACACCCACGATTCAGGCCGGTGAAGTGAAACCCGCTGGTCCTGTTCGTCGTCGCGGACGCGGTTGAAACTTATCCGATCCTTAGTACAATGGGTCGCTGGTAACGTGGGTTGCTAGCGACCCTTCCCCTAATTGGCCCCCGAATCCAGGTTGATCGAACAGGAGGAATACCGTCATGGCTGAAGAAGGTGGCGGAGGTGGCAGTACAGGTGTCGTCGCGGTGCTGGTGATTTTTGTGATTATCGTGCTGGCAGCGTTGTTCGTATTCAGAGACCGAATATTTCGTGGTGGCGGAACCCAGAAGATCGACGTAAACGTTTCAACTCCCAGTAAATAGTCAATCGAACTGTTCGGACGGCTGGAGACGCAAAGGTGAGCAACGCACGCCTTTGCGTCTTTACGCTTGGCGGGATATATATGACTCACACTTATGTCTGCGCCTAACATCGACACGATTGTTTCCCTCGCCAAGCGGCGAGGCTTTGTTTTTCCATCGTCTGACATCTACGGCGGTCTCGGCAGCGCCTGGGACTATGGCCCACTCGGAGTTGAGCTTTCCAACAACATCAAGCAATCGTGGTGGCGTTGGCTCGTTTATGACCGCGACGACATCGAGGGAATCGACTCGTCCATCATTCTCAACCGGCTCGTGTGGAAGTACTCCGGCCATGAAGCGACCTTTCACGATCCGCTGGTTGATTGCCGCGAGTGCAAATCGCGAATGCGCGCGGACAAGATCGAAGGGAAGTGTGTGAACTGCGGTTCGACAAACCTTACTGAGCCGCGCAATTTCAACATGATGTTTCGCACCGTGCTCGGCGCGGCCGCGGAAGAAGACGATCCGTCAGCGCTTGCCTATTTACGCCCCGAAACAGCGCAGGGAATTTTCATCAACTTTCTGAACGTGCAGACGACGATGCGGCGCAAGATTCCGTTTGGCATTGCGCAGATTGGCAAATCGTTTCGCAACGAGATCACGCCGGGAAACTTCATTCTGCGCACGCGCGAGTTTGAGCAGATGGAGATGGAATATTTCGTCAAACCCGATGCGGAGCATTTGAAGCTGGTGGATGAGTGGGTCGAACTTTATCTCGAGTGGTTCAAAAGTCTCGGTATCAGCGGCGACAATTTGCTGCTGCACGAAGTGCCCGGCGAGGAGCTGGCGCATTATTCGAAACGCACGGTCGACATCATGTATCGCTATTTCCCCGAGCGTCCCGAAGCGGAGCGGCAGTGGGAAGAGTTGATGGGCATCGCGTATCGCACCGATTTTGATTTGCGTTCGCATTCGAATAAACCGGCGGATGAGGAAGGCAAACGCGTCAATCCGGATTCGACTGAAGATCTCTCGTACTTTGACGAGTCGACGAAGCAGCGTTTTTATCCGCACGTGATCGAGCCGGCGGCCGGCGTCAATCGAACCGTACTCGCCGTGTTGATGGACGCGTACTCCGAGAAGACGAATGACAAAGGCGAGACGCGCGTGATTTTAAAGTTGAGCCCGCAACTCGCCCCGATCAAAGCCGCCATCCTCCCGCTGGCGAAGAACAAGCCTGAGATCGTTGGCATGGCGAAGGCGATCAAGCGCTCGCTGCAACCGGTGCTGCGTGCCGTTTACGATGACACCGGCGGCATCGGCAAGCTTTACGCGCGGCAGGATGAGATAGGGACGCCGATGTGCGTGACGGTGGACCACCAGTCGCTGGAAGACGAGGGCGTCACCGTGCGCGATCGCGACACGTGGGAGCAGGAACGAGTGAAAGTCGCGGAGCTGGCAGAGTATTTACAGCGTCGTTTGAAAGCGACGTCGCCCGTGCAACCCGCGGCGGGAACGTCGAGTTTGGAAATCTGAGTTGTCATGCCAATAGTTAAGAAACGAAATGAACAAACCGAGACACGGCTCTTGCTCGAGTCCGACGAGCCGGTGGAGTTGCCGCCGGCGGAAATTGACGACGGCGCAGTGCTGGTCCAGTTTAAGAAGTTCAAACCTTACCTCCCTGAATTGCTCGAAGCTCTGCGCGCCGGAACGCTGGCTGAGCCGGTACCGGTGATGATGGATGGTTCGACGTTCACGATTCACGGCGCGACGCGCACTTTCTGGGTGAAGCTTTGGCACGCAGCCGGAAGCGAGTTGACGCGGATCGATCGGGCCCAGGTTATTAGCTGCTTACCTTCCACTCGCGGCGTGCAAGTTTTCGTTGACGATGAATCTGCCGCCGAAAATTCTTGAGCTGGCGCGGGCGGTTCGCGACGCGGGCGGCCGGGCGCTGCTCGTGGGCGGTTGTGTGCGCGACGCGCTGATGGGCGTGCAGCCGAAGGACTGGGATCTGGAAGTCTACGGCGTGGCGCCGGAACAGTTGCGCGAGGTGCTCGATCGGTTTGGTCCCGTCAACGTTGTCGGCGAGGCTTTCACAGTCTACAAACTCCGTGCGGATCTCGACGTGTCGGTGCCGCGTCGCGAACGCAAAGCGGGGCGCGGTCATCGCGGGTTTGTGATTGAGGGCGATCCGTCGATGAGTTTTGCGGAAGCGACGCGACGGCGCGACTTCACCATCAACGCCATTCTCGAGGATCCGCTTACCGGCGAAATCATCGATCCCTTCGACGGGCGGCGTGACCTCGACCAGGGTGTATTGCGTGCGGTCTCCGCGGAAACATTTGCGGAGGACAGCCTGCGCGTGTTGCGGGCAGCGCAGTTCGCGGCGCGTTTCGAGTTTCGGATTGCGCCGGAAACTGTCGAACTGTGCCGGTCCATCGATCTCACTGACCTGCCGGCTGAGCGAATCTGGGGTGAGTTGGAAAAGCTGCTGTTGGGCGCGCGACAGCCTTCGATCGGATTAGGTTGGCTACACGCGCTTGGCGCGCTGGAGCAACTGTTTCCGGAGATAAACGCGCTCGTTGGCGTGCCGCAGGATCCGGAATGGCACCCCGAAGGCGATGTGTTCGTGCACACTCGGCTGACGATCGATCGCGCGCGCGAGCTGATCGATGAGCTTTCTTATCCGCGGCAGGTAACCGTGATGCTGGCGGCGTTGGCCCACGACTTCGGCAAGCCAGCGACGACCGAGTTCATCGAAGGGCGCCTGCGTTCGCGTGGACACGAAGCGGCCGGCGTGCCGCCGGCGGAATCGTTTCTTAGCCGCATCAACGTGCACACGATCGACGGCTACAACGTGCGCGGCCAGGTGATCTCGCTCGTGCGCGAACACTTGAAACCCGGCGAGTTTTTTAAGAAGCGCGATGAAGTGGGCGACGGAGCGTTTCGCCGTTTGGCGCGCCGTTGCGAACCGGACCTGCTGTATCGAGTGGCGAAGGCTGATTCGCTCGGCCGCAACGCGCCGTGGGTGCCGCGCGAGCGGTGGTACGGAGCGGAGGCGCAGGAATGGTTCATTCAGCGCGCGCGGGAATTGGACGTGGCGCAGCGTCCGCCCGAACCGTTGCTGCTGGGCCGCCACTTGTTGGCGTTAGGCATTGAGCCCGGGCCACGCATCGGCGAGATCACTCGCGCCGTTTACGAGATGCAGTTGGATGGGCGCGTGCGGACGGTTGAAGAAGCGATAGCTGAAGCCGAGAAACTTGTGAGTGGTGAACGCTAGTTATCGGTTCGTGAGAGTCGTGTTCGTCCGTGGCTGCTGTTGGCTGAGGCAATGGATCGTGCCCATCCCCCAGACGAGCGGTTCGCAATTGATCGGAATCACGCGGCGGTCGGGAAAGACGCGTTGCAGAGTTTCAACCGCGCGTGCGTCGTTGGCGTGACCGAAGACGGGAAGCAGCACCACATGGTTCGCGATGTAAAAGTTGGCGTAACTGGCGGGCAGCCGATCCAGCTTGCGCGACGCGGTGCTCTCGCCGCCGACAACGCCCGGCATCGGCAGAGTGACGATTTCAAAGGGGCGGTTGCCGGCGTCGGTCATTCGCTGGAGGCGCGCGAGGTTGTCCTGCAGTAGTTTGTAGTTTGCGTCTTCCGGGTTGTCTTCGACGGCGCAGACGATCACGTTTGGCGCGACGAAACGCGCGATGTCGTCGATATGGCCGTCAGTGTCGTCGCCGACGATGCCTTCACCAAGCCACAACACCTTCGCCACTCCGAGATAGGTTTTCAAGTACGTTTCGATTTCCGCGCGGCTGAGTTGCGGATTGCGATTCGGATTCAGCAAACACTGCTCGGTCGTGAGGACGCAGCCTTCGCCGTTGACGTCGATCGCACCGCCTTCCAGGACGATCTCGGGAGTGAAGCGAGGCACTTGCAGCACCGGCTCCAGTAAGCGCGGAATTTGATCGTCCTGTTTGAGAGCCTCGTACTTGTTGCCCCAGGCGTTAAAGATCCAATCATTGAACGCGCCCGCACCGCGGTCGGAAATCAGAAAGTTCGGACCATAGTCGCGAATCCAGGAATCAACGGTCGGAATCTGATGGAAGCGGACGTTTTCGGCGCCGTTGAAATTACATCGATGCCGTACCGACTGCGCGGTCGTTTCGTCGTCGACCAGCAGATTGACAGTTTCGTGGGGCGCGAGTGCGGCGATGAATTCGAGATAGATCTCTTCAACCTGTGCGACGCGGCCGGGCCACGTTTCGGGATCTTTGGGCCAGGTCAACCACGTGCCCGCGTGCGGGTACCACTCGGCGGGCATGTAGAAACCGAGCTCGAGCGGGGTCTTGGGTGGTTGCGCCGGCATCGGTGTTCACGAACGAATGGCTTTGAGGCGGAAATAACGATAGATGCCGACGAAACTGATCAGGACCCAAAAGACTTCCATCAAGAGCGCTGAGAGATTGAAATTAACCAGGAGCGAGAGGACGATCAGGGTCGCGCCGACCGCGTTCAGCAGGGAATAGGCGAGCTCGTCGCTGCGGAGGCGGTTCAGTTGCAGCAGCAGGTAAGTGATCATCAGTATGACGACGCCGACGTTGCCGACGAGATCCAGCAGCCCGTAGTTCATCGTTGATCACCAAAGCGGAAACGCAGCCCGTCGTAAGCATCGATACGGCGGTCGCGCAGGAAGGGCCAGTTCTGGCGCGTCTCTTCGATGCGCGAGAGATCGCACTCGACCACCAGCACTTCTTCGTGATCGGCGGAGGCTTTGGCGATGATGCGCCCGAACGGATCCGCCACGAACGACTGTCCCCAAAACGTCAGCTTTCCTTCGCGGCCGACGCGGTTCACCACCACGACGAAAAGTCCGTTCGCGATCGCGTGGCCACGTTGGATCGTCTCCCAGGCCGAGTGCTGTGCTTCGTTGACTTCCGGATCTTCGTCCGGCAGCCAGCCGATTGCGGTCGGATAAAACAGAAACTGAGCGCCGCCGAGCGCGGTGAGTCGGGCGGCCTCCGGGAACCACTGGTCCCAACAGACGAGCGTGCCGAGCTTGCCGTAGGTCGTGTCGTGAGTTTGAAAACCGAGATCGCCGGGAGTGAAATAAAACTTTTCGTAGTAGAGAGGGTCGTCGGGAATGTGCATCTTGCGATACTTGCCCGCTATCTTTCCCGACGCGTCGATCATCACGGCCGTATTGTGATAGACGCCCGCAGTGCGTTTCTCGAATAGCGAGGCCACGATGACGACGTTTTTCTGCCGCGCGACTTTGCTGAGCGCCTCGGTCGAGGGACCGGGGATTGTTTCGGCCAGTTTGAAAAGCTCGATGTCTTCGGTCTGACAGAAATACTGTGAGCGGAAAAGTTCCTGAAGACAGATGATCTGAGCGCCACGTTTGGCGGCGTCGTTGATGCCGGCAATCGCCTTTTTCAGGTTCTTTTCGGGTTCGGGCACGCACGTCATCTGCACCAGACCGACAGTGGTCACGTTACTGGCGCGGCTTTTTTTCGGCATGCGGCGAGTATAGCAAAGGCCGTTTGGACATTGCAGTTTCGAGTTGAGTAAGATGTCCGGTCATTTTTAGCACCCAACTGAAAAGAGTAAGGAAATGATCGATTTTGAATTGACAGAAGATCACAAGGCGCTGGTGCAGACCGTGCGTGAGTTTGCGCAAAAGGAAGTCGCGCCGTTTATCAAGGAGTGGGACGAGAAGCAGCATTTCGAACCGTCAGTGCTGCGCAAGATGGCCGAGCTGAATTTGCTGGGCGTGTGCATTCCGGAGGAGTATGGCGGCGCAGGGTTCGATTACATCTCGCTTGGGCTGGTTTGCGAAGAGTTGGAAGCGGTCGACACGTTCATGCGCGTGATCATGTCCGTACACACGGGGTTGAACTCGCTGACGCTTTACACCTGGGGCAGCGAACAACAGAAACAGAAGTACCTGGCGCCGCAGGCGAAGGGCGAGAAGATTGCGACGTATGGTTTGACCGAACCGGGCGCCGGTTCGGACGTGGTGGGCGCGCGTTCGACCGCCAGACGTGAAGGTAACGAGTGGGTGCTGAATGGCGAGAAAATGTGGATCAGCCTGGCGGATCTCGCCGACAATTTTCTTTTCTTTTGCTGGACCGATGACGAGAAACGACGTAAACGCGATCACACCGGAATGTCGTGCTTTATCGTTGAGCGCACCATGAAAGGGTTTTCGTCGGGAACGATTCACGGAAAGCTGGGCATCCGCGCCGGCAACACCGGTTATTTTTCGTTGCAGGACGTACGCGTGCCGCAGGAGAACATGATTGGTGAAGAGGGTGAGGGTTTCAAGATCGCGATGTTTGCGCTCGAGCAGGGCCGGTACACAGTGGCGTCGGGAGCGACCGGTGTGATTCGCGCCTCGCGCGACGCGTCAGTCGCGTACGCAAACGAGCGCGAGACGTTTGGGACGAAGATTGCGAACCATCAGTTAGTGAAGCAGAAGATTGCCGAGATGGAAGCGGATTATCAGATGAGCCATCTGCTTTGGCTGCGTGCCGGGTATTTGAAGAATATGGGGCAGCCAAATGCGAAGGCCACGAGTTTGGCGAAGTGGCAAGCCACGACGCGTAGTGAGAAGGCCGCATCAATGGCCATTGAAGTTCACGGCGCGAATGGTTATTCAAACGACTATCCGGTGGAGCGCTACCTGCGTAACTGCAAGGCCGCGATCATTTACGAAGGTACGCGCGACATTCACACCCTGATGCAGGCCGACTGGGCGCTGGGCTTGAAAAAAGAGAAGTCCGCCCGCCGCACCTTGCCGGCCTGGAAAAAGTAACCACGGATCTACACAGATTGCGGCATGACCTAGTGCGCGAGGAACACGTCCCAGGCCCAACGTCCGATGGAGGCCTGGGCCGTATCCTTCACCTTCGCCCGGTACTTGAATTCGTTCCCAAACTGATCCACCCGCTTCGATTCCCTGAACTCTAACTCCAATCCCTTCACGTTCAGCGACGCGAGTGGGTGCAACTCCGCCGGTTCCGAGACGCCGTTGTGGTTCACGTCCTGCCACAACCGCAGATTACTGAAGATCGCATCGCGCTCGTCGATAACGCCGTCGCCGTTGCCGCCGTTAGACGCTTTATCAAACTCTGCCAGCGCGAGGAATCCATTTTTGTTACCGGCGGCCGGTTGCGGCGTGAAGTCTCCAAACAGTTCGGCCCCATTATCGATCGTGCCATTCGCATTACGATCGAGCGCCAGCCACGCGTCGTCCGAGCCGGCGACGGTCCAGCCCAACCGGTCTCGCGTGCCGTTGCCGTTTAGATCGAAGTCCACCCCTTCACTCGCGCCAGTCAGCACGATCCCATCACCATTGACGTCGATCACCACCGGCGAACCGCCGCAGGTGTCACAGCCGAGACACGAACACGTCGAGAAGTCGTAGTCGCCGCCAAAGCGCAGGCAGCGGCTGGCGAACGTCGTATTGCAACTCGCCGTAGTTGACGAACAGCACAGCCCGAAACCATTGGACTTCGTACCCACCGGACAGAGCCCGCCGATACTCACCGTACAGCTACTCCCGGCCGTGCCGAGGTTGCACGTGAAGTGTTCGGCGTTCACGTCGTGCCACAAATTTCCTCCTGTCACGCTGGCCGCGGCAGAAGCGAGAAAAACGCTCAATGACACGCTCGCCGCACCGCCACAACTCGTGCCGATAAAACACGACGAGTAGGCCACGCCCGTCGCTGACGCGCACGAGATACTGCCACCGAAGCCGCCGGTGCGGTTCTCAGTTTTCAAGTCCTTGGTGCCGACGTGAGAAAAGAACGGCGTGATGTGGTCCAGCGTGCCGGTATCAAACGCCGCGAAGTTGCTGACGTTCACCGCGCAACGCTGGAGATTACTACTCAAGACACTGCAAACACCTTCGTAGTCGGCAGTGCCGGCGTGCTCGCCGGACGTATGTTCAGTGATGTCTTTGCTGAACCAGTGAGGTAGCCGCGTGGCGGTGGCGAATACCACGTCAGACGTGTCCTGGACGAAGGTATCACCCAAAGTATCGTCAACAACAAGGTCGCCAGACCCGGCGTCGACCACCGTCCCATCGGACAAAGACGAATCGACAGCGGACGTTTGTAGCTGCGACTTGGCCTTGTAAGCCGGACGCTTCTCCTCCCAAACCCGGTTCAGCCCATTCACAACGCCGTCCCAAAACTCCGGCGCACCCGGTTCGCCCGCTCGCGTCGGACTATGAAATAGCGCCAGCGCGCGGTATGTACGGCTCTTCCCGTCCAGCCTGACGGTGACCTGATACGACGTGTAGCTCGCCAGGTCGTAATAGCGTGCGGGCTCGAAGTTGAGCACGTCGCTGATGGTCCACTGCGGATCGAACACGGACGCATACTGCCCGCGTTCCCAAGCCGCGGCAAACGTCGCTTCCTCCGCGCCCTGATCGAGCGAATGGCTGCCGTGCGTCAGCGACACGATCTCGCCGGTTGGCAGGGTCACGAAGTCGACGTAACGCCTGGCGGCGATCTCCGTTAACTCACCGGAACGAAAGCCGGCAAGCTCGAAGCTGAGATTTCCCCGCACGCGCGAGGCATGCGCGGATTGTTCGTTTTGAAAGACGTGAGCGGCGGCGTTGTAAGTTTCCAGTTTGCGATAAGTCTCGCGCAGCAATGTCTCCTGCGTGGTAAAGGAGCGTGCATTCGCGGTCAGACAAAACACAAATAAGAGCACAAAGAGAGTAAGGCAGTTCAGTTTCATGAGGTCTCCTAATTAGTTGAGGACGTTTTTCGGCCAACAGCTAGTTCGCGTTCGATGAGCGCCTGAAAATCCGCAAACGAGAGCGCGCCCTTCACGAGCTTGCCGTTAATCACGAAGCTCGGCGTACCGTCGACGCGATAACGTTGCGCTGTCTCGAGGTCTTTAACAACGGCCGTGCGAGACGCTTCGGCGCCGAGACACTCCACAAACTTCTCGCGCCCGAGCCCAAGGCCGGTCGCCAACTCATTCAGGCTTTCAGCCGATAGGTTGCGCGCGCCAAACAGCGCATCGTGAAATTGCCAGAAGCGATCCTGCTCGCCCGCACAGTACGCCGCGCGCGCGGCGAGAAAAGAATTTCGATGAGCCTCCGACGGCAGGTGCTTGAACACCAGCCGCACGTCATCTGGATAACGCTCCAGCATCTGTTTCAGCGTGTCCTGCACCTGCCGGCAGAACGGACACTCAAAATCCGAGAACTCCACAATCGTCACCCGCGGCTTCACGGCGCCTTTCGCCGGCGATAAACGATCGTCCAACTCCGACCCGGCCGCCACCGGCGGCGCCAGGTTCACCTTCACAGTCCACTTCTTTCGCAGCGCCTCCAGCCCGGCGCGATAATTCTTCATCCGCGCCTGGTTTTCGAGATCGAGCCGCAGCCGCTCCCGCGCTTCATCCGGACTCATCGACGCGAAGAACAACGCATTCTGCACGTAAGCCTCTTCAACCTGCGCCCGCGTCACATTGATCTCGCCACTCGTGAGCCGCTGCCGCAGCTCCGCAACGGGAACACCTCTCGCTCGCGCTTCAACCTCGAGCACGCGCGCCGTAATCAAGTTATCGAGCGCGACTTTCCTGATCGCGTATAGCTGTTGTTGTAACGGCAGCACCGCTGTCGAAACTGCTTCATCAACCTGCTGCAACGTGATGTCGCGGCCGTCAACCGTGGCGACCACCGTCTCAGGCGTTTGCGCGAACGCCGCAAGGCGCAGCAACAGAATCAAAAACAGAACTCTCCCTGGTGAGGAACGAAATAACATTCTTAACGTCTCCAGTTTATTTGAATTTTACGAGAGGGTTGGCGAGGAGGAATTTAGAGTGATCGCTGTTGTGAGTCAATAGAAAAGTGTTATCGAAAATGGCTAATGCTTTCCGAAAGTGGCTAACTGTTTCCGATACGCGGTCGGCGTCACGCCATACCGCTGCTTGAAGTACTCGACGAAGTGACTCATCGAGCTCATTCCCGCCTCGCTCATCACTTCCTTGATCGAAAGAAACGTCAGGCGCAACAAAAACTCCGCGCGCTCCAGCCGCCGCTCTCTCAGATACACACCCAAACTCAGACCAGTTTCCTCTTTAAAGAGATGACGAAAACGTGACGCCGAAAGATTCACCAGCGCCGCAAGCTCCGCCGTCTGCCACGCGCGCGCGACGTCGGTTTCGATCTGCGAAATGACCAGTTCGACTCTTCGATCCATAGTGAGGACGTGAAACGAAGACGAGGAGGGCAGGGGAGATTACCATGAATGCACACGAAAAGGCACGAAGGAGATCAAAAACCTTCGTGCCTCGGACCACTGATCGATTTCTATTTTACTTTCGTGCTTCGAAGATCCGGTTGAACGGCGTTTCCGTCGCGCGGCGGAACTTTTTGAAGCCACCCGCCAGCACGACTTCGCGCAATGCCTCTTCACTCGCCACCGCGCCCAGCGCTGGTCCATTCTGCGCCAGCGAGTTCGACGTGCAGCAGAGAGTCGAAGCGCCCGCGAACGTACGTCCGATGGGATTGAAGTTTTCCTCGACGTTGTTGCCCGCCATCGGCTCGACAATCAGCGCCGTGCCGTCAGCTTTGAGCACCTCCGCCGCACGACGGCACGCGCCGACCGGATCGCCCATGTCGTGCAGACAATCGAAGAATGCAACCAGGTCATACTGGTTATCCGGAATCGTCTGGGCGTTCGCGACCTCGACGTGCACTCGGTCGCCAACACCGGCTTCCTGCGCTGCGCGCTTCGCGTACTCGACCGATGCTTCGTGATTGTCGAAGGCCCAAAACTCGGAATTCGGATACGCCTTGGCCATGATGATCGTCGACGCGCCGTGGCCGCAGCCGATATCGGCCACTTTCGCGCCGGCTTTCAGTTTTTCTTCCACACCCTCGAGCGACGGAATCCAGGTCGAGACGAGGTGCGCAGTGTATCCGGGGCGGAAAAAGCGTTCTGTGCCGATGAAAAGATCCGGGTGATGCTCGCCCCAGAGCATGCCGCCGCCGTCGCGGAAGTAACCTTCGATACGTTCGACCGCCTGCGTCATTGCCTTGACGACAAAAAAGCCGCCGCCGACGTAGAAGGGGCTTTGCTCTTCAGTTAACGCCACCGTCTGTTCGGGAGTTAGGGAGTAACGACCGTTCGCGCCGTCATATTCCACGTAGCCGCCCGCCGCCTGGTTTACGAGCCACTCGCGCACGTAGCGTTCGTTCGTGTTCGTCTTTTTCGCCAGTTCAGCCGCGGTGAGCGGTCCATTCGCGGCCAGTGCTTTATAAAGCCCGAGTTTTTGCCCGATGTATGCCAGTGAGGAACTGAGAGAAGCGCCAAAATCTCCGACTACCTTACCCAGGAACTGATGCATTTTATCTTCGTTGATTTCCCTGTTGGGGATTGGTGTAGCCATAGAAACTCCTGGTCAAAGATGTTTGAAAGAAGCGACGGGGGAAGACCGCGGTAGCCGCGGCGGCGGCAATTCTATCGTCGTCGGAACCGAAACTACAAAATTGGAACCCCCTCTGTTAGTATGAACACGCATTCTTCACGCAAATTGGACTAAATCCCTGCGGAAACAGGAGAACTGAAACGAATGGGCGACGATCTAAGGACAGACCGCGAGCTATCCCTCGACTTCCTGCGCGTGTGCGAAGCGGCTGCGATTGCGGCGGCGCGGACCATGGGCCAGGGCGACCGCAAGTATTCGGATCAGGTGGCCGTTGAGGCGATGCGCGAGGTGATGGACACGGTGCCGATGCGCGGCCGCGTGGTGATTGGCGAAGGCGAGCGCGACGAAGCGCCGATGCTTTATATCGGTGAGGAAGTCGGCGGCGGTTTCGGCGTGGGCGAAGAGATTGCTGAATCGTGTCCGGAGATCGACATCGCGGTGGACCCGCTCGAGGGCACTAATCTTTGCGCTCTCGGCGCCAACAACGCGATCGCGGTGCTGGCCGCGGCCGAACGCGGCGGACTGCTCAACGCGCCCGATATTTATATGGACAAGATCGTCGTCGGGCCATCGTCGCGCGGCGTTGTGGACATCGATGCGCCCGTCAAAGACAACCTGAAAAACATCGCGCGCCGCTTGGGCCGCGACATCGAAGACCTGACGGTGATCGTGCTGGATCGTCCACGCCACAAGAAGCTTATTTCCGATGTTCGCGCGGCGGGCGCACGCATTCGTTTGATTTCGGATGGCGATCTTTCGGCCGGTATCTCGGCGGCAGTCGCGGGCACGAACATTCACGCGCTGATGGGCATCGGCGGCGCGCCCGAGGGCGTGATCACGGCGGCGGCGATGAAGTGTTTGAACGGCGAGATTCAGGCGCGGCTGGTTTTCGATCCGGATCGGTTGGGTGTCGATCGCGACAAGGTGCCGCCGCGTGACGAGGTTTTGGATCGGTTGGCGTCGATGGGGATCAAAGATCCAAACAAGGTCTACGACACTGACGATCTCGCGCCGGGCAAGAAGATTATTTTCGCGGCGACGGGTGTGACGGACGGTGCTTTGCTGAAGGGCGTGCGATTCTTTGGTTCGGGCAAGCGCACGCACTCGGTCGTGATGACGACCGAGTCGCGGCACATCCGTTTTGTCG
>Ga0081539_10004168_pt1 | contig 16407 bp, 14 predicted proteins | sample TabmetS4T2R2_FD_71023 | JGI IMG/M metagenome (GOLD analysis project Ga0081539, IMG submission 71023) | Tabebuia heterophylla rhizosphere microbial communities from the University of Puerto Rico - S4T2R2 | ecosystem: Host-associated > Plants > Roots > Rhizosphere ...
AGCCCGGAGCCCGGAGCCCGGAGCCCGGAGCCCGGAGCCCGGAGCCCGGAGCCCGGAGCCCGGAGCCCGGAGCCCGGAGCCCGGAGCCCGGAGCCCGGAGCCCACCCGCCAGGTTTCACGTGAAACAAATCCCCCCGTTGTCCGCGTCTTGAAGGGCTCGTGACGCAGACACCAAAGGACCTTCGTTGAGTCCCCTGTTTCACGTGAAACACGGATCGGTCAAACGGTCAGGGACGATGTGATTCCCGAACAGCAACCACGCGATCCGCCTGAACCCCCTCCGCATTGCCCGACCCTCGCAGTTCCCGAAGGAAGGCCCCACTCGGCTCGGACGGCGGAACCGGCGCGAGAATCGGCGTAGCCGGGCGTCTCTCGTCCAGGGTCCGCCTAGCGACGTCAGAACACGCCGACTGGGGGCACCGAGGCGAACCAGCCGCGGCGTGTCCGGTGACGATCAGTCGGTGCGAGCCAATGACCGTCGTCGGCCGTCGGCTCTATCCACAAGCTGTGCGTAAAGCTGTTGAGAACTTCCCGATCGCCGTTTCACGTGAAACAGCGAAGTCGGCCAAAGCTCTGTCCACGGCTGTATCCACAGGACGCGGATGCGTTCTACGTCGCGTTTCACGTGAAACGGGACCGCCTGTGGATAACTTCTGTGGATAACTACGGCGGGGTGTAGAGGGTGTGGACGGCGATCCGTGTCGAGGTCTGCAGCCGCCTCTGAACGGGCGACGCTTGATCATCCGGTCCGCCGCAAATTGACCCGGGACAGTGCCAGGTGACCTGCACTAAGGTCAGCTTCGTGCCCAAGAACACCGCCCCGCTGCCCGACTTCACTCGCTGGCCGTCGTTCCCCTTTGAGGGCGACTTGCGCATCAAGAATCTCGCCGCACCGGTCGCTGTCGAACCTCCCCGCAGCGGGGAGGACGCTTCCGACTGCGTCGCTTGCAACACCCCGGACGACGCGTACATCTGGGTAAGCGAGCGATGGCGAGTCCGCGCGATGGACCGACCGACCGGTCTGCCTCTGGTCCTCGTCCTCGAGTGCCGATCACACCTCGATCTCGGTGACCTCCCGAATTTGTTGGCAGCCGAACTCGGTGTCATGACCGTCCGCCTGGAGCGGGCAATCCGCTCGCTCGACGGCGTTGCCCGGGTTCACGTGAATCGGTGGGGTGACGGTGCGGCACACCTGCATATCTGGTTTTTGGCCCGTCCCTACGGCCTGCTACAGCTGCGGGGCACGTTCCTGTCCCTCTGGGACGACATCCTTCCGACGATTCCCGAACGGCAGTGGCGAGAGAATCTGGCGCTGGTAGCCGCGTGGTTGGCAGAGTTCGGTGGTCATGCCAACGCCGAACCACCGCACATCCAATGGCAGTCGCCATCGACGATCACGGTGTCGCCGATGGCATCCGCAGCAACCGAGTACACCGGTGCTTCACACACGGGCCAGTCCGCCGGCGAGTCCTCCGTCAATGAGACCTTCGCCGGTTCGGCCGACGACACCACCGTCTTGACCGCCAGATCGGCCGGATTTGCAGTTGGCGCTGATGGAGACATCACGGTTGCTCCGGCCGCTGAGTACGACGACATCGACCTGGCATTGGAAGACTCGTCGGAGAGTGATCCGGCCGTCGGCGCCGATGACTCTGCTATGGATGCGGACGGTTCGGATGTCACCAAATCCGACTCCAGTACGGCGACGTCTCCGGAACAGGGCTCGGCGGGCGGAGCATCACGGTTGAGCGAGCGCGGTGACGCTCAAGAGTCGCGGAGCGAGGCGAGATCAAAGGCGGACACCTCAGGGCCGGCCGGTGACTCCGCCAGAGGCAGCAGCGAGGATTCGAGTCCGAGTACCCTCTTCATTCCTCACCAGGGCGGCGCCAAGCCTGCCTCACCCGCGAGCGCGGATGGATCAGGTACGAGTGGGCACCTGATCGACACCGCAAGCTCACGAGAGTCGGAGTGAACCAGGCGCCAGCAGGCAGCAAAGGAGCGCGCCGCTCGCGATCAACGCGAGATCAAGACCGGGGATCGCCGGTCGAGGACCGTCGGGCTAGGCCAGGGCTAGGCCGCGATTGCCGGTCAAGGATCGTCGGGCTAGCCGCGGATTGCAGCTCGAGGCCGGTCGAGAAAACGACCCGGCGCGCCGTCGTCAGACGGCTCCCCTCGCCACTGCCCGCGACACCAACGCGGCGAGCAGATCGCCGAGGTCCATGTCGGCGGCCTGTACGGCCAGGGGCAACAACGACGTCTCGGTCATCCCGGGTGACACGTTGAGGCCCAGGACGTGAACCTCGCCGGCTCCGTCGATGATCAGGTCTACTCGAGAAAGGTCCCGCAATCCGAGTGCCTTGTGCGCAGCCAACGCCGTCTCCGCCACGCGCGCCGCTACGTCAGATGCCAGCCGGGCGGGCGCATGCCACGTCGTCAGGCCGGCGGTATAGCGAGCGGCGTAGTCGTACACGCCGTTGCGCGGAACGATCTCTACCGCAGGCAGGGCCGTAGGGCCGGATCCCAGGTCGACGACGGAGACGGCGACGTCGACGCCCGGTACGAACCGCTCGACCAGCGCCGTCGAGTCGTACGCGAAACAACCGACCATCGCGGCCGGCAGCTCCGCCGACTCCCGGACCACCGCGGCACCCAGCCCTGATCCGCCCTGGGCCGGCTTGACCATCAGCGGCAGCCCGAGATGGGCTGCGATGCGGTCCAGCACCGCTGAGGCGCCAAGCTCCGAGAACCGGTCATGGGGCAGGGCCACCCAGTCCGGCGTGGGAATGCCGGCCTCGCGCAGCATCGACTTCGCGGAGGGCTTGTCCCAGGCGAGCCGAGAGGCCCGGGCGTCGCAGCCGACATACGGAACGCCGCACAGATCCAGCACCCCGCGCAGCGATCCGTCCTCGCCGGTAGCCCCATGCAGGGCGATCACCACAGCGTCGGGAGGCTGGGCCGCGAGAAACGGCAGCAAGGTCGCATCGGCGTCGCGTATCGAGGCGGAAAGCCCGGCGTTGCGGAGGGCGTCCAGAACGCGGCGGCCCGAGCGCAGGGAGACGTCTCGCTCGTACGACAACCCGCCGGCAAGGACCAGGACCTCCAGATCCGTTTGGAAGGAGGCGGCAGACGACGAAGCCACCGTACGCATTCCGGTGATCATGCCATGTCCGGGCCGGGAGTATCGGCGGTGGCCGCGCCACGGCGCCGGTGGAATGCACGCGTTCCGGCCCCGAACACTGCCCGCAGTGCCAACTCCTGCTCCATCACCCCGGACAGTCGCCGTACGCCTTCACGCAAGCGCTCCGGCGGCGAGAACGAGAAGTTGAGCCGCACGTTACCCGTCCCGGTTCCGTCCGCGTAGAACCCGGTGCCCGGGACATAGGCCACCCGTGCCGCCACGGCTCGCGGCAACATGGCCTTCGAGTCCAGGCCCTCGGGAAGGGTCACCCAGACGAACAGGCCGCCCGCCGGACGGGTCCACGTGGCGCCCGACGGCATCAAGTCGGCAAGCGCGGACAGCAGTGCGTCACGACGTTCGCGGTATATCTCGCGATACACCTTGATCTGCTGGCGCCACGGCATCGTCGACAGGTATTGCACCACCGCGGCCTGCGCGAAGGCGCTCGGGCAAAGGATCGACGCCTCGCTCGCCATGACGAGCTTCTCGCGTACCGCATGCGGAGCGAGGATCCAACCGACCCGCAGGCCGGGCGCAAAAGTCTTCGAAAAGGTGCTGATGTAGAGGACACCGTGGCGGCGACGCGCCCGCAACGGCAGCGGGGCGTCGCCTTCGAAGCTCAGCATCCCGTACGGGTCGTCCTCGACGACCAGCAGTCCGTGCCGTTCGCAGATGTCCAGCACTTCTTCTCGTCGCGACGACGAGAGGGTCACACCGGCCGGATTCTGGTACGTCGGAATGGTGTACAGGAATTTCGCCCGCGGTCCGGCCTCGCGGAGCGCCGCTTCCAGGGCGGCGGGAATCAGCCCGTCCTCGTCGATTGCGACGTGCCGTACCTGTGCCTGGGCAGCCTGGAAAACGCCGAGTGCACCGACGTACGTCGGCCCCTCGGCGAGCACCACGTCACCCGGGTCGAGGAACAACCGTGCGATCAGATCGAGCGCCTGCTGACCGCCGACGGTGACCACCACGTCGTCCGGCGAAGCTGACGTGATGCCGGACACGTCCATCACCTCGCAGATGCGCTCGCGCAGCTCGATCGTGCCCTGCCCGATCCCGTACTGGAGACTGGTCGCGCCCTGCTCCGAGGCGAGCCGGCCGAGCATCTCTCCGACCGCGTCAAGCGGCAGAGCGGCGATGTAGGGCGAACCCCCGGCAAGCGACACCACCTCGGGCCGGCTGGCCACCGCGAACAGGGCGCGGATCTCGGAGGTGGTCATCCCCCGGACCCGCCGCGCATACCGATCCGCGTAGTCGTCCTGCGTCGTGCCACTCACTCGAATCAAATCCCGTCGCATCGGCAACAATGCCCGCCATGCTAATCGGAGCGCCGCCCGCAGGCCGCGCGATAACGGTCCGATCAAGCAGTGGAAAGCGTAGGATTCGCCGGGGGGCGCGGACGAGCACGTGATGAGACCCGTGCTTCAAGACAGAAGTCAGCCGATGATGAGGGATCCCGCCCATGTCGCGACGCCTGGTCAATCTGACCCTCGACACCCTTGAGGATCTGCCCCGGCCCTGCCGGCAGTGCGTCTACTGGGAACTCGACCCGGTCTCCGCCGAGCGCGCGTGCGTATCCGGCGACCCGGCGCTCGAGAAAGAGGCTTGGGTATCGCAGACACTGCTCGAGTGGGGTTCGTGCGGCAAGCTCGCGTACGTCGACGGGATGCCGGCCGGGTTCGTGATGTACGCGCCGCCGGCTTACGTGCCCCGCTCGATGGCCTTCCCGACGTCGCCGGTCTCGGCTGATGCCGTCCTGCTGATGACCGCACACGTGGTCGCCGCGTTCGCCGGCGGCGGGTTGGGACGGATGCTGGTCCAGGGTGTCGCCCGGGACCTGACCAAGCGGGGCGTCAAGGCGATCGAGGCGTTCGGCGACTCGAAGTTCGGTGAGGCGAGCGGGGGTGAGGAGGGGTGCGTCGCGCCGGTCGACTTCTTCCTGTCGGTCGGTTTCAAGACGGTTCGCCCGCATCCCCGTTACCCGCGGCTGCGACTCGAACTACGTACCGCGCTGTCCTGGAAGTCGGACGTCGAGTACGCGCTGGAGAAGCTGCTCGGATCGATGAGCCCGGACACGCTCCTACGTCCTGTGCGGCCGGCCGCTGCCACCAGGTCCACACCGAGCTGAAGCGCTACGACTGTCGATGCGTGAGCTCCAGCCGTAGCTGGCGGACGTCGATCGAACCGGTCGGCACATCACTCTCGACCGGGAAGTACATGCGTTGCACGGCGGCGAGAATCGCTTCCACGATCTGCTCGCGGCACGCCGGGTTGATCAGACGCTCCCGGTCTGCCGCCGACGTCAGGTAGCCCATGTCGACACGCACCGCGGGCATCCGGGTCAGGCGCAGCAACTCCCACGTTTTAGCGTGGATTCGGCAGCTTTGCATGCCTGTCCGCACGACGATCTCGCGCTGCACCAGGTTCGCCAGCCGTTCTCCCACCGTCGACGTCAGGCCACTGCCGGTGCCGTAGTGGTAGGTCGCGACGCCCTCGGCCGCCGGACTGGTGTTCTCGTCCAGGTGCAGCGAGATGAGCAGGTCGGCACCGAGACTGTTGGCCAGCGCCGCACGTTCCGCGCCGGACATCGATCGGGCCGGGTTCGGGCCGCGGGTCAGGTGTACGCGCATGCCCGCGGCCGCCAGACGGCCCTCGAGCCGCGCGGCGACGTCGAAGACCAGGTCGGCCTCGGTCCACCGCAGCGGCCCGTCCGGCACCACGACACCCAGGTCGTCGCTGCCGCCGTGGCCGGGGTCGATCACGATCGTCTTGCCCACCAGATTCGGCCCGGACTGCCGGAACGCCTCCGCCTCGCGCAACCACTGCGGCCGGCCACCGACAACCTTGCGGCCGAGCCGGCGCAACGCCTTCATCGTCTGCGGACCGCACGAGCCGTCCGGGGTAAGTCCGACCTCGCGTTGGAATTGCGCGACCGCGTGAGCCGTACGGGCACCGTAGATGCCGTCGGCGCGCCCGCTGTCGTACCCCATCTCCAGCAGCCGCTCCTGCAGCATCCGCACGTCCTCGCCGACCAGCGCGGAAGGGACGGAGTGGAAGAGCGTCCGCGCGCCCAACTTCCAGCGCGCGCCGTCGAGGGCTTGCCACGTCTCGGCACCGACGATCCCGTCGACGCCGATGCCACGGCTCTGCTGGAAGGCTCTCACCGCGGTCTCGGTGTCGTCGTCGAAGACGTCCGACGCCGAAACCGGCAGCAGCTCGAGCTCGACCAAGATCGAACGGATCTCCGAAACGGCAGGTCCGGTCTCTCCACGTCGGATCGCTCGCACGCGCGGCTCCCTCGGCTCGGTTGGGCGACTTCCGGAGACTACTACCCAGTCGCCAGGACGGTCTGACATCGATCTCCGCGGTGCACGACGAAACCCCGCGCTCGTACGAACGCGGGGCGTCGGGCAGAACCGATCAGAAGGCCGACTCGATCAGGCTGATCAGAGCGCCCTTGGGCTTCGCGCCGGCGACCGAGTTGACCGCCTGGCCGCCCTTGAACATGGTCAGGGTCGGTACCGACATCACCCGGTACGCGCGTGCCGTCTCCGGATTCTCGTCAATGTTGACCTTGACGATCTGCACCTTGTCGCCCATCTCGTTGGCGATCTCGGCGAGCAGCGGTTCGACCTTGCGGCACGGCGCGCACCACTCGGCCCAGAAGTCCACCAGCACCGGCCTGTCGGCCTGCAGTACATCGGTGGCGAAGGTGGCGTCGGTGACCGCCTTGGTAGCTCCCACAAGATCCTCCTGTGTTCCGGCACGAAGTGGGTTAAAGCTCTATGAACGAAGCGATGAAGCGCTCAGCGTCCAGCGCCGCCGCGCAACCGGTGCCGGAGGCCGTGATGGCCTGACGGTACGTGTGGTCGACCAGGTCGCCGGCCGCGAACACGCCCGGTACGTTCGTACGGGTGCTTGGTGCGTCGACCTTCACGTACCCGGCGTCGTCCATCTCGATCTGGCCCTTGAACAGCTCACTGCGCGGGTCGTGACCGATCGCCACGAACACGCCGGTGACGGCCAGGACCTTCGTCTCGCCGGTCTGCACGTTGCGCAGCCGGACGCCGGCGACCTTGCCGTCCTCGCCCAGGATTTCCTCGACGACGCTGTTCCATTCGACCTTGATCTTCGGGTTGTTCAGCGCGCGAACCTGCATGACCTTGCTCGCCCGGAACTTGTCCCGTCGGTGCACGATGGTGACGGTCTCGGCGAAGCGGGTGAGGAACGTGGCCTCCTCCATTGCCGAGTCCCCACCGCCCACCACGACGATGTTCTGGTCGCGGAAGAAGAAACCGTCACACGTGGCACAGGAAGACACGCCGTGACCGAGCAGTTCCTGCTCACCCGGGACGCCGATCGGGCGCCACGCGGAACCGGTGGCGAGGACCACCGCCCGGGCGAAGTACTCGGTCTCGCCGACATAGACCGTCTTCAGGCCCTCGGCGCCCGGCTCGGTGGGCCGCTCGCCGAAGTCGACGCGGGTGACGTCGTCGGTGAGGAACTCGGCGCCGAAGCGTTCCGCCTGCTTGCGCATGTTGTCCATGATCTCGGGGCCCATGATGCCGTCCGGGAAACCCGGAAAGTTCTCGACCTCGGTAGTGGTCATCAGGGCGCCACCGGACTGCACGCCCTCGATGACGAGCGGCTTCAGGTTGGCCCGGGCTGCGTAGAGCGCCGCGGTGTAACCGGCCGGTCCCGAGCCGATGATGATCAGGTTGCGGACCTCGTCCACTGCCGACTCCTCAGTCTGTTCTCGTCGAGCGCGCCCGAAGGCGACCCAGGCACGGGCGCACCGGCGACTTCGCACCCTAGAACGTCGGGACAGGAGCGCGCCATTCCCGCGCGACGCGTGGCCGTGGCCCGGGTCACGAGGCGGGAGAACCGGTGCCGTTCAGCGTACCTGTACCCACTTCAGCTCATCCGCCCCGCGCTCGGGCGTGCCGCAATTCGGACCGGCCGCGAACGACCAGGTCATGCCCCCGGCGATGAACCGCACGACGAGTGCCGGACGGCCGTCGTACTGCGCGTAATCGACCGTTTGCACCTCGATCGGGCCTTGCCCGGCCGTCTGGGTGATCGCCTCCAGGCACGCCCGCAACGCCGCTGGGTCGCGCAACCGGCTGAACCTGCCGGCGTCCCGCTGGGTGAGCTGGGTCGATGCCGTACCGGACGGGTCGGCCTTCGCGCGGTCCGTCCCATAGCCCGAGACCGTCGAGCCCAGCGTGGTGGCGGTGTAGTTCGTCCCGGTGGCCAGGATCTGCTCATCGCGCAGCACCGGAGCCGGGCCGGCGGAGCCGGCATCATCCACCATCGGTGCGGCCCGCTCGGCGCTGCCGGCCGCGGATGTCGCGCTCTGGGCCGACTCGCCCGCACCGTTGGTCAGATAGTCGAAGCCCACCCCGGCCAATGCGAGCACACCTGCGGCGGCTGCGATCGGTACGGCCCAGCGCAGGCGCTTCCGGCGGCGGCCGCGAGCCTCGCGGCCAGGACCATGAGCACCGCGATCCGCACTGGCCGGGCCGAGCGAAACGTGGTGATCAGCCGCATCGCCACCGCGCACCGGCTCGAGATGTGGCTCAGTCGGGGCGACCAGCGCGGGATCGATGATCGTGGGATCGGCGATCGAAGTAGTGGTCCGAGCTGAGGCGAACGCCTGCTCGAGGCGTACCGCAAGGTCCGCCGGCATCGGCTCGGGCGTCGACCCCAGGTCACTCAGCTCGGCCCCGGCTGCAGCCATGCCCGCCGCCAACAGCTGGTACGTCCGCCGCCAGTGCGGATCCTCGGCGATCAGCCGGGCGACCACGGCCTCGTCGGAATCGTCGAGGGCACCGCCGACGTAATCGGCCAGCAGGTCGAAGTCCACCGGACCGAGTTCATCCGCGGCCATCAGCGTTCCCTCCCCTCGCCGGTGGTCTGCGCCGTCGTCGAAGCCGACCTGGTTGGGACGGTGCCTGCCGCCGCGTGGTTCCCGGGCGTGAAGTGACCGTCGTCTCCCCGGCGCAGATGGCCGAGGGCAACGGCCAGCCGAGCACGACCCCTGGCACACCGGCTCTTGATCGTGCCCTCGGCGACGCCGAGGATCTCGGCGGCCTCGGCGACCGGGTAGCCCTGCACGTCCACCAGGACCAACGCGGCGCGTTGCTCGGCCGGCAGATCGGCGAGCGCCTGACGCACGACCATCGCGGTGTCGTGATCCGGCGTCGGAGCCGCCGGCTCGGGACCGGCCGGCGGGCCGTCGTCGAGGTGGCGGCCGTCGGGCAGCGGCACGGTCGGATGTGCCCGGCGTTTCCGTACCCGATCGAGGCAGGCATTCACCACAATGCGGTGCAGCCAGGTGGTGACCTGCGAGTCTCCGCGGAAGCGGGCAGCCGCGCGGTATGCCGAGAGCAGGGCGTCCTGAACGGCGTCGGCGGCCTCCTCCCGATCGCCGATCGTACGGAGTGCCACCGCCCAGAGCCGATCCCGGTGGCGCCGGACCAGCTGGGCGAACGCGTCGGTGTCACCGTCGACGTGCGCGCGCAGCAGTTCGGCGTCGCTGGGCTCGATGGAACCCGCGGAAGTCACGCCAGCAATCTAGTCGAGAAGTGCGACAGCGCGGGCCGATCAGTACCCGTACACCTCGATGCTGTTCACGCTGACCCGATACTTGCCATCGTCGGCGCGTGGCAGCTCGGAGAGCCAGACCAGGATGTACTGATGCTTCTGGTCGGTGGGAACCGACAGGATCTCGGTCGTCCCGTCGGACTTCTCGACGTCGCCGTCGGTCAGCCTGGTGTAGGTCTTCACGATCTTGTCATCGCCGGCCGAGTTGTCGCCCGGGTCGGAGGTCCCGGTACGCAGGTCCATCGCCACCCCGGAGGCGGACGTCTCGACGTGGACCTCGCTGACCGTGCGAGGCGTCTTCAGGTCGATCAGCACGCCCATGCCGGCCTTCAGATCACCGAACCTGGGCCGCGTGAAGCCCTGCGTCTCCCAGGCGGTGTCCTTGTCGCCGTCGACCGTGAACCGGGCCTCGCCGGTGTCGTCGCGGGTGCCCGGCGGCGGGTCGACAATGCGTACGTCGTCGCCGGTCAATGCGATCTTTTGCGGTGTCGGTGCCTCGGTCGGCTGCTCACCGTCCGCATCGGAGGTGGACGAGCCGGCCTGCGGGTTGTTGTTCGCCTGCGTGGTCACGGTCGGCGTGGGCTGCCCGGACTTCGTGATCGCACGGATGCCGAAGACCAGCCCGACCAGGGCGATGACCACCAGCGCGCCCACACCGATGATGATCTTACGGGCGCTGCGGATCGGTTCGGAGCTGTTGCTGTTCTGGGCGAATCGCAGGGGACCGACGTCCTCGTACTCCTCGTCGGCGGCATCGAGCCGAGCCAGCTCGGCGGCGAGCGCGTCCGCCTCGGGTGCGGCGACCCGCTTGTCCAGCAGGTCCATTGTCAGATCGTCCAGGTACGCCGGCACGCCCGCCCGGATCTGTCGCGGCGTGGAGACGGCTCCACTGGCATCGCGGTTGGCGTCCGGCAGCGTGGATGGGCCGATCTCGACGTGTGGCCAACGGCCGGTCAGGGCGAAGTAGAGAATGCCGCCGACCGCGCGTATGTCGGTCTCGACCGTGTCGGAGGAGTCGGCGCGGGCATCTGCGAGCACCACCCGGCCGTCGTCGCCGATCAGAACGGTGCCGGGATGGACGTTGCCGTGCACCATGCCGGTGGCGTGTACGGCGGCCAGGGCGTCGGCGATGGAGTGGGCGATCGCGGTGGCCCGGGCCGGGTCCAGCGGTCCCTCCGCCACCACGAGCTCACGGAGCGCCTCGCCGTCCACCCACTCACGGACCACATAGGCACGCTGGCCCTCGTCGATCGCGTCGTAGACGCCCACCAGATTCGGATGGATGACGCGACTCGCGGCGACGGCGGCCTGCAGCATCTCGGTCGCCGAATGCCCGCCCGGGTGGCGAAGCACGACTGCGACCGGGCGACGCAGGACGACGTCCACCCCCCGCCAGACCTGTCGGCCGGCGCTGTCGTCGTTGACGTGTGCCTGGAGCTGATACCGCTCGGCCAGGATCTCACCCACGGCGGGTGCACCGAAGGTCATGACCGGCCCGGCCTCATCGGCCGCGGTCTCCTGGCCTTCGCCGACCTGGGTCACCCGTCCTCCCTCGGTGGTGCACACGTGTCCAGAGCGACCATACCCGCCCGACCCCACCGACCTATAGGTCATCCCCCTGGCGCGGCAGCAACAAACACCCCACGGACAGGGGCATTCAGTCCGTACGGCGAACTCGGATCAGCTGTTCAGGGTCTTATCCACAACGTGTCCACGGAATGTCAGCGGCTCAGCTTGCGCCGCACGATCGCGGTAACCTGACTGACCTCAGGGACCCGCAGGACGATCGCCGCCAGAACGTAACCGATCAGGACCACAGCGCCGCCGACGGCGACCTGAAGCAGGGCCTCGAGACGATCCGGTTCGGCGCCGCCGGGGAGGGAGCGGACGATCAGGAAGCCCACGGCCGCGGCGACGACGGCCGCGACGACGACCTTCAGGAGGGCCAGCGTGAGCGAGCCGAGGTTCAGCCGGCCGATGCGGCGGCGGAGCACGGCGAGGGAGAGCAGGGCGGAGAGGACGTACGAAAGCGCGTTGCCGGCCGTCATTCCCGCCGCGACCAGCGACTCGGACAGCACCGCGAACAGCACCAGGTAAGCCAGGATGCGCACCGCTACCACCGGAATGTTGATCAGGGCGACCGTCCTGTTGCCCTGCAGTGCATAGAAGGCATAGGTGCACAGGTAGCTGATGGACAGCGGAAGTACCGCGAACGCCGCGACCACGAGTACCCCGCCCGTCGCGTACGCCATCTCGGGCGTGTAGGCCCCGCCCTGAAAGAGCGTGACAGCGATCGGTCTGGCCAGCACGCCGTAGACGACCGCGACGGGTGACAGCGCCGTGGCGGTCAGGCGGATACCGCGGTGGAGATCAGCGCTGACGTCGGCGAACCGGCCGTCCGCGGCGGCGGCGCTCATCTTCGGCAGCAGCGCGGTCATCACCGATACGCCGATGATGCCGTGCGCCATCATCGTCAGAAGGAAGACGTTGTTGAACGCGAGCACGCTCGCGTGGTCCGAGCCGGAGACCCGGTTCAGCAGGTTGACCACGACGAACACGGCTACCTGGTTGGCGCCCACGTAGCAGAGCATCCATCCGGCCAGCCGGCCGATCTCGCCCAGGCCCAGGCCGCGCGGATCCCAGCGCCAGTTCCACGTGAAACCGACCTTGCGCAGCGCCGGCAGCAAACCGGCCGCCTGTGCGATCATCCCGAGGAGGGTGCCGCCGCCGATCAACGCGATCCGCGCCGGCGTCATGTCCGCCGGGTCCAGGCCCTTCGCGGTGCCGAAGATCAGGATGAACATCCCGCAGCTGGCGATCACCACGAGGTTGTTCAGGATCGGGGCCCACATCGGCGCGGCGAAATGCCCGCGGACGTTCAGCACAGCGCCGATGAGTGCGGACAGGCCGGTGAAGAAGATGATCGGCAGGACGAGGTACGCGAAGTACGTGACCAGCCGCTGGTAATCCGCGCTGGTGCCGGCGCCCGATTGGATCAAGGTGAGCACCGGGGCGGCCAGGGTGACCAGGACCGTCGCGATGGCGAGGGAGACAACCGCGAAGGTCAACAGCTTCTGGGTGTACGCCTGACCGCCGTCCGGATCCGCCTTACGCCGCCGTACCAGCAGCGGGATGAGCACGCTGGAGAGGATCCCGCCGAGCAGCAGCTCGTAGATCTGGCCCGGCAGGTACTGCGCACTCGTGTACGCGTCACCGATCCCCGCGCCCAGCGTCATGCCCAGCAGCGCGTTGCGGACGAACCCGATGATCCGGCTGATCAGGCTGCCCGCCGCCATGATCGCACTCTGCCCGGTGGTGCTCCTGCCGGGTTCCTCCGGCGGCAGAGCCTCGTCCACGCCGACGCTTCCGGCGCCCGGCCCTCCCGACGAAGCGAAGGTCCCGGGCCTCGAATCCGGCTCGCCGGCCGCGATCAGCTCGGCGTCGTCCGGCGTGGCGTGCGTGCTTCGGTACAGGCCGCCGGCGACGCGATCCGGGACATGAGGTGCGGACACACGGTCACGATAGATGGATCGGTCGCATCCGACGGCGCGGGAGGGCGGCGGAGGCCGCGCCGGCCGGTTTCCGGCGCCGCGGAAACCGGCCGCGCGGAGCTGCCCGCCGCCTTCGCGTACCGCCACGACCGATACGCTGGTCGTCCCATGTCTGAATTGAACCCGGCGCAGCGCAGGGCCGTCGCGGAGCTGCTGCGCGTCTTCCCCGTCTCCGACGACCTGGGTCGCCGGTTCGCCGCCGCGGGCCACGAACTGCACCTCGTGGGCGGCTCGGTGCGGGACGCGCTGCTCGGCGAGCTCGGCGACGACTTGGATTTCTGCACCGACGCGCATCCGGATCAGACGTTGGCGGTGGTCAAGGGATGGGCGGACGCGATCTGGGAGACCGGGCGCGAATTCGGCACGATCGGCGTGCAGAAGGACGGCCTCCGGATCGAGATCACCACCTACCGGGCCGAGGCGTACGACGGGATCACCCGCAATCCGGTCGTCTCGTACGGCACGAACCTGCTTGATGACCTGCAGCGCCGGGACTTCACGATCAACGCGATGGCGGTCTCGCTGCCCGGGCACGCGTTCATCGACCCGTACGGCGGACTCGCGGATCTCGCCGCGGGTGTCATCCGTACCCCGGCCGCTCCGGCGTTGTCCTTCGGTGATGACCCGCTGCGCATGCTGCGGGCCGCCCGGTTCGCGGCCAAGCTGCGGTTTACCGTGGACAAGTCGGTCATCTATGCGATGACCGCGATGGCGGCCGATCTCGACCGGATCACCGCCGAGCGGATCCGCGACGAGTTCACCAAGCTGCTCTGCGGCGCCGATCCGGTCCGTGGCCTGCGCCTTCTCGTCGACACCGGCCTCGCCGACCGGTTCATCCCCGAGGTCTCCGGCCTGAAGCTCGAGATCGACGAGCACGCCCAGCACAAGGACGTCTATGAGCACACGCTGACCGTGGTGCAGAACGCGATCCGCCTGGAAGGCGACGGCGGGCCGGATTTCACGCTGCGGATGGCTGCGCTGATGCACGACGTGGGCAAGCCGGCGACCAAGGAGGTGGGCACCGACGGCCGGGTCAGCTTCCACCACCACGAGGTGGTGGGCGCGCGGATGACCAAGCAACGGATGAAAACTATGAAGTACCCCAAGGACGTCACCTCGGACGTCGTCGAGCTGGTCGCGCTGCACCTGCGCTTCTACGGGTACGGCCGGGGTGAGTGGACCGACTCCGCGGTCCGGCGCTATGTCACCAACGCCGGTCCGCTGCTTCCCCGCCTGCACAAACTCACCCGGTCCGACGTGACCACGCGAAATCGGCGCAAGGCGGCGGCATTGGCGGCCGACTACGACGCACTCGAGGAGCGGATCACGCGGATCGCAGCCGAGGAGGATCTGGCGAGGGTTCGACCGGACCTGGACGGCAACTCGATCATGGAGTTGTTGGGCATCCCACCGGGCCCGATCGTGGGCCGGGCCTGGAAGCACCTCAAGGATCTCCGGCTGGATCGAGGGCCGCTGAGCCGGGAAGAAGCGGAGGCCGAGCTCCTCAAGTGGGCTCGGGAGAACGGTCACATCTGATCCCGGAAATTGTCGTACCTCGGGCGGAGAATCGGTGCCATGCGATTGGTGGTCGACTCCCCGATCGGGCCGCTCGGTGTCGTTCTGGACGGTGACACCGTGGTCGGCGTGCGGTTCGGGACGTCATCCGGCCCGTTCGGCGAGCATGTCGTGGCCGACGAGCTGGCGGGCTACTTCGCCGGCACGCTGACCTCGTTCAGCGTGCCGGTGGAGATGCGCGGCGGCTCCGAGTTCGAGCGCGCGGTCTGGGCCGAGATCGCCAGGATTCCCTACGGCGAGATGCGGACGTACGGCGAGATCGCCACGATTCTGGGTGACCCGGGTCTGGCGCGCGCGGTCGGCACGGCGTGCAACCACAACCCGGTGCCGGTGATCGTGCCGTGCCATCGGGTGGTGGGTGCGGGCGGGAAGATGGTCGGTTTCGGCGGCGGCATCGAACGCAAACGCAAGCTTCTGGAGCTGGAGGCTCGAGTGTCGCTCGAGCGGGCGTGGCGGTGACCACCGGGCCACCACCACAACGCCGCTCGGATCCTCGCGTTCGTCGTGAGACTTAGCGCTCCACCTCGCCCTTGATGAAGGCCTCGACCGCCGCCTTGGCGTCGTGGTCGTTGTACTGCACCGGTGGGCTCTTCATGAAGTAGGAGCTGGCGGACAGGACCGGCCCCCCGATGCCGCGGTCCTTGGCGATCTTCGCGGCGCGAACCGCGTCGATGATCACGCCGGCCGAGTTCGGCGAGTCCCAGACCTCGAGCTTGAGCTCGGCGTTCAGCGGGGTGTCGCCGAAGCTGCGGCCCTCCAGCCGGATGTACGCCCACTTGCGGTCGTCCAGCCACGGAACGTGGTCAGAGGGTCCGATGTGTACGTCGCTCTTCACCATCTCGTGCGGGATCTGGCTGGTCACCGACTGGGTCTTGGAGATCTTCTTGGAGACCAGGCGGGTGCGCTCCAGCATGTTCATGAAGTCCATGTTCCCGCCGAAGTTGAGCTGGTACGTGCGCAGCAGCTCGACGCCGCGGTCCTCGAACAGCTTGGCCAGCGCCCGGTGCACGATCGTGGCGCCCACCTGGCTCTTGATGTCATCGCCGACGATCGGCAGCCCGGCGTCGGTGAACTTCTGCGCCCACACCGGGTCCGAGGCGATGAAGACGGGCAGCGCGTTCACGAACGCGCAGCCGGCGTCGATGGCCGCCTGGGCGTAGAACTTGTCGGCCTGCTCGGAGCCCACCGGCAGGTACGAGACGACGACGTCGACCCCGGCGTCGCGCAGCGCCTGCGCGACATCGACCGGCTCGCCCGGCGCCTCCTCGATGATCTCGCGGTAGTACTGGCCGAGGCCGTCGAAGGTCGGTCCGCGCTGGACCGTGACGCCGGTCGGCGGCACGTCGCAGAGGCGGATCGTGTTGTTCTCGCTGGCGCCGATCGCCTCGGCAAGATCCATGCCGACCTTCTTGGCATCCACGTCGAACGCGGCGACGAACTGCACGTCGGACACGTGGTAGTCGCCGAAGGTCACGTGCATGAGACCCGGAACGCGGT
>Ga0081539_10004169_pt1 | contig 16405 bp, 18 predicted proteins | sample TabmetS4T2R2_FD_71023 | JGI IMG/M metagenome (GOLD analysis project Ga0081539, IMG submission 71023) | Tabebuia heterophylla rhizosphere microbial communities from the University of Puerto Rico - S4T2R2 | ecosystem: Host-associated > Plants > Roots > Rhizosphere ...
AAGCTCAAGCGCTTCAGGCGCATCGCCACCCGTTACGACCGGAGGGCTCTGTACTTTCGCTCTTTTCTCTACCTGGCGGCTTCTCTGCTATGGATGTGATCCAATTGTCGATTCACCCTAGCACTCTACGCTCCGAGCGAGAACTCCGCTTCGGACTCGAAGAGTTCTTGAGCGGGCAGCAACCGACACTAGTCGACGATCATTATGTGCTCTCCATGACTTTCGAGTCTCGCAATCCGTGTACGAAGCTAGAGGTAGACACCCCCCTCGGGCTATTTTGCACTCAGGAGGTTTCGTCTTTTTCTACCAGTGGCGTTTACGGGGACCTCTTAGATGGTGTCGAGACGATAACCTTTGAAGTCCTGTGGTCAGAGTTCCATGCTGCCGATGCCCAAGATCCAAAGTACTGGGTGCTCCCCCTCACGAACTTTGTTTCCGACTTTAGATGGTACGCACCCGAGGAGCTGAACCGCCACCCTTTGCGGATCTTCCCTACGCCGCACGTTCCGGAAGAGATTACACATATTCCGACCGAGGAGGTTACTGAGGAAGCTGAAATGAGGGCGTTCTTGGCTCTAATGTCGGCCAACAGCAAGAATAGGATTATCGCCTTTGAGTTCGGTGACGCCTATGGACTAGTCGAACGATTGCCCGAGTACGAGGAACGCAGAGACAGCTTACTCGCGGAGGAACGCCAGACGCGACTCACCGCCGTTATGGTGGGCGAGATAGGCTCCAATCCGAGTTCAGAGTTCGCCGAGCTGGAGAGCTGGATGCGTCCTTTCGATCTTTTGGCTCTGCTCACGTTGGCCACCGGCACAGAAGTAGGCGCGCCCTGGATTGAGCTTCGGGATGGGAAAGGGGATATCGTGAGGCGCTTCCATCGCCGACTGCGTGAACCTCGGTTCCGCAGAGGGTACCGCGTGCTCGATGAGCTGCCCATAAAGGGAGAACCGGAGCGTCCGACCGCGACGGGGCGCCTAATAACGAGAGCGACGTCCCGCTCCGACGACTTCGGCGAGTCCTTCTTGCGAGTGGCGATCACCAACCTCGTACGCAGCAGGTACAACGGTCAAACACTCGAGGAGAGTATCGTGTACTTGGCCCGCGCGCTTGACGGCCTGTGTGAGCATTATGGCCTGGCTCGCCAGAACCTACTGGCGAGGCTGGATGCCGAACAGCAGAAGCTCGTCAAGGAGGCCCTCGGGGCGGCCGCGAAGAAGATCAGGGAACTCAGAGGAGAAGCGACGGATGCGAGCAACCACAATGCGGCCGCAACCCTCACCACTATAGAAGGAAGGATACCCAACGTAGCAATCACCGAGCGTAAGTTCGGTCTCGCTGTCACCGACCTGTTGGAACTGTTCGGGATGTCTGACGCTCATGCTATGGACGAGCACTACAAGGCCCACCCTCGTGCAGACGGGAGCGCGCACTGGAGTGATGTTATTTCCAACTACCGGGGCCGCGTGATACACAACGGCTATCTAGACCTAGCTGGTGGCACCGAATGGAGGGATGTCTGGTCGGTGATCAACCACATGCATGATGTTACGGCTCGCGTCATCTTACGTATCCTCGAGTACGATGGTGGCTATCAGCCAACGGTGGTGCCGTATCGGTCGATCCCGTTCGAGTTGGACTGGGTCAAGCCTGACACACTAGCAGGCGCTCTGGGCTACGAGTACGAGAACCCCCATTCACAAGACGAATGAGCGGAGATGACTAATACCAGTTGCTGGATGGAAGTATGGACTTTGGGACTGATCTCGCGCACGATTACACACCGGTCGGCACCGGAGATCTCCACGCCAGTCTTGATAGAGCGATTATCTCCTCAAGGAGCTCCCCTGACCAATGGCGTCAGGACCGCTATAAACGTCGTCGCCGTGCTGGTCGGTGGGGGCATCGGAACGCTGACCGGGCGAAGTTTCCCGAGAGGATGCGCTGGACCGCCATGCAGGCCGTCGGTGTCGTGACGCTGCCTGCGGTCGCGTCGTTGTTGCCCTTCTGACTTCGCTCCGGACGGGGATGCTGCTAATATGCTTCGGACACGCGGAGGACCGAAAGGGGCATCATGACCGAGGGTACTGGCAGGAACTGGCGCGGTAGCCCCCTGGATATGGGGAGTGGCCTAGATCCATACGGCATCGAGGAGATCGTCATCGAGTTCGAAGACGGCGCCGAAGACAAGTTCCGGCCCAAGCTGCGTAATGAGTTCGCCTCTTACGAGCTTTACCAGATGGCGGCGTACCTGGATAACATTGGAGAAGTAATCCGCAAGGGCCAGAGAAGATAGCGTCAGGTATTCGGGGAGGTAGTTATGCACGGCATACAACGCATAAGGGACACACAGAGAACACCGGGGGATTACTCCGGCGTAAGGAGCATCGCACTCCTTTACTCGGATGGCCGTGAGGTTACCTTCGTGCCTGATGCGGGAGCGGGGTTGTTCTCGGAGGATGACGCGCTGAAGCTGAAGGAGATCCTGGACGCCGCCTCCTCCATCGCCGAATGGTCCGAGGTAACGGAGCGCGACACCGTTTGAGGCGCGCTTGAGCTAGGAAGATCTCCCACCTCCTGGAGCGTCGCCGCCGGGATCCACGGTGTACCGGTCGTAGTAGTCCTCGTCCAGATCTATGATTTCGCCGGCAAGCTCCCTGCGCCGCAGGTCCCAAAGTACCTGGAGGTCGTGGTCTATCCTGGCCAGCCGCTGATGATCCCGGCCGCTCTCGTGATGGGTGCCTTCTTTACGGACGAGCTTCTCCCGTTCTTGGGATAGCTCTTCGATCGTCCGTATCACGCTCTTCGCCACTATCTCATGCCTCCGTCCATGACGGACTATTCTATCTGACGCCCTTCCCGGATGACCTCTAGAATTAACGTACGTGCCCGTTCGGAAGGAGAAGGATGCTGAAGACGGTTCACCACCTTGGTTACGCGGTCGAGGATCTGGAGGCCGCCGCGCGCTTCTACGGGGACAATTTCGGAGCGGAGATCGGGGAGAGGGAAGTCGTGGATGCGCAAGGCGTGATCACCGTGATGGTCCAGATCGGAGACTCCAGGATCGAACTCCTCCAACCCACGCGCCCTGACTCGCCGGTCGGAAAGTTCCTCGAAAAACGGGGCGAAGGCTTCCATCACACCGCCTTCGAGGTTGACGACATCGAGTCGACGCTTCAGATCCTCACGGATCGCGTCGAGCTTATAGACGAGATGCCGCGGAACGGCGCGGGCGGGACGCGGACGGCTTTCATTCACCCCAAGGCGGCTTTCGGGGTACTTACCGAGCTAGTAGAATTGCCCCGCACAGCCGGGTCGGAAGGGGCTTAGGATGGATACGGAGAAGCGCGGCGAACGCCGCACAGAGTCCGGCATAGAAGTCAGACCTGTCTATGGACCGGCTGACCTGGAAGGTTTCGATTACTACGCGAAGCTCGGAGATCCGGGCGAGTATCCATACACCCGCGGCGTCTACCCCAGCATGTACCGGGGAAGGCCTTGGACCATGCGCCAGTACGCCGGATTCGGGACGGCGCAGGAGACCAACCAACGCTTCAAGTACCTGACCGAGCAGGGCCAGACTGGCCTCTCGGTCGCCTTCGACCTGCCGACCCAGATGGGCCGCGACTCCGACCATCAATTTGCCCTGGGGGAGGTTGGGAAGGTCGGTGTGGCCATCGACTCGCTCCGGGACATGCGCGATCTCTTCGATGGCATTCCGCTCAAAGACGTCTCCACCTCCATGACCATCAACGCCACGGCATCCATCCTGCTTCTCCTCTACTCGCTGGTGGCCGAGGAACAGGGCGTGGAGCCGGAGGACGTTACGGGTACCACCCAGAACGACGTGCTCAAAGAGTACCTGGCGCGCGGCACGTACATCTATCCGCCGGCGCCGTCCATGAGGATCGCCACGGATATGTTCGCGTACTGTTCGAAGGAACTGCCGCGCTGGAACACCATCTCCATAAGCGGGTACCACATCAGGGAGGCGGGGAGCACGGCCGTGCAGGAGCTCGCCTTCACTCTCAGTAACGCCATAGCGTACGTGGAGGCGGCCATCGAGGCCGGGCTGGAGGTGGACGAGTTCGCGCCAAGGCTCTCGTTTTTCTTCAACGCCCACAACGATCTGTTCCAGGAGATCGCCAAGTACAGGGCCGCGCGCCGGATGTGGGCGAGCATCATGCGCGACCGCTTCGGGGCCACGAACGAGAAGAGCCTCAAACTCCGCTTCCACACCCAGACCGCAGGCTCGTCTCTAACCGCGCAACAGGCGGAGAACAACGTTGCGCGCACCACCGTACAGGCAATATCCGCCGTCCTCGGCGGGACGCAGAGCCTGCACACCAATGCTTTCGACGAGGCGCTGGCGTTGCCCACGGAGAGGAGCGCCCGCATCGCGCTGCGGACACAGCAAATACTGGCCAGCGAAGGCGGCCTGACGGACACTACGGACCCCCTCGCTGGCTCGTACTACGTCGAATCGCTCACGGACGCAGTCGAGGAGGAAGCGTGGGAATATATCCGCCGGATAGATGAGATCGGCGGTTCCGTGAAGGCCATCGAGGAACGTTTCATGCAGGCCGAGATCGAGGAGTCCGCCTTCCGCTACCAGCGCGAGGTCGAGAAAGGGGAACGCATAATAGTCGGGGTCAACCGCTACGCATCCGGCGAAGACGACCCGGACATGGAACTGCACTCGGTGGACGAATCCATCCGCGAATGCCAGGCGGATCTCCTCTCCGAACTCAAGGATTCCCGCGACACACCAGCCGTGGAGAAGTCGCTGGCGCGGCTGAAAGCCGCCGCCGAAGGCACAGAGAACCTCCTTTACCCGATGAAAGACGCGCTCACGGAACTGGCCACGCTCGGCGAGGTGTCGGATACACTGCGCGGAGCCTTCGGCGAATACAGGGCAGGCTAGGCGGTTCTTTGGAGCGCGGAGAGGTATAACCACTGTGGTAACATGGCGGTCGGGGCCGTGGAAACGGCTGGAAATACAGGGATTTGAACACGCCGCCGTTCCGGCGGCCGAGGAGGTTAGCAGACGTGGCTGATTGGTTTCGTAGACGCGGCGGAGAGGACAATGCGCCAGCGAACGGGGCCGGGGCTCCGGCTTCTGGTGGCGAGCCCGTTGACGGGTTCACGGAGGCGGGAATCCGGGAGGCACTCCGGGACGTGAAAGACCCCGAGATCGGGCGGGATCTCATCTCGCTGAATATGATCCGGGGCGTCGAGATTCAGGGTTCCAACGTCTCCGTCGGCGTCGCGCTCACCACCGCCGGTTGCCCGATGAAGCACCGCATCACCACTGACGTGCGGGACCGCCTCATGGAGATCGAAGGCGTCGAGGGCGTCGAGGTCGACTTCGGCGTTATGACGGACGAGGATCGTCAGAACCTCATGACCTCGTTGCACGGCGGCCCGGCGGAACTGGCGCCCGCGTTCCGGGACGAATCCAAAACCCGCATCATAGCCGTTGTCAGTGGCAAAGGTGGCGTTGGCAAGAGCACGGTGGCCGTGAACCTGGCGGCGGCGCTGGACCGGGCCGGGAAGTCTGTTGAGATCCTGGACGCCGACGTATACGGATCGTCCATCCCGGTAATGCTCGGCGCGACGGAGAAACCGAACGTGGTTGGCGGCGTCATCTTCCCGATAGAGTCCGCAACAGGACTCAAATTCATCTCGATGGGCAACTTCGTGAACGAGGGGCAGGCCGTGATCTGGCGCGCCCCCATCGTGAACAAGGCACTTACCCAGCTAATGCGCGACGTGTACTGGGACGAGCCGGACTTCATCATCGTGGACATGCCGCCAGGAACCGGCGACGTGGCCCTCACCATCGCCCAGATGATCCCCAAGGCCGAAGCGCTCGTCGTCACCACCCCGCAGGCCGATGCGGCCCGAGTCGCGGTGAAGGCGGGCAAGATGGCCGTGCAGGCGCACCTCAAGGTCATCGGGGTCGTGGAGAATATGAGCCATGCCGAGTGCCCGGACTGCGGCAAGGAGCTTCGCATCTTCGGCGGCGATGGTGGTGACAGGGTTTCGACCGAGCTTCAGAGCAAAGTCATGGGCCGCATTCCGATCCTGCCGGACGCCTCCGGCGAACCAGGACGCTCGCTCTTTGCGGAGGGAACGGGCCCGGCCCGCGCCTTCGACGAGATGGCCGAAAGCCTGGCCGCCACGAAGGTTCACCGGCGTATAAAGGTGCTGTAGCCAAGCTTCCTGGACTGACCTCTCATCCGCCGCAGATAGTTCCTACTGGTCGGTAGCAGACGGTTAGGTATGCAGTCTCTGATCCCCTGTACTCGCCGCGGCCACCCGGCGGGCTGCCGGGAACGGGAAGCATCGACGGGGCAGGGTGTACTGTTCTGCGATCCGGGGTAAAGTTGCGTTTCCAGGATAGCGTTCCAGGAAAGGAGAGAATACGGTGGACGAAAACCGCGTGCGCAACATGAACGAGGTGGCCCAAGAGTTCGGCGATTCGCTCGCCCAGGCCTACAGAACCGTCTACGGGCAGACCTCCGAGGCCGGGGAGCAACAGGCTCAACTCGCGCGGTCGTTTTTCGACCAGGTAAGGAACCGCCTCAGGGAACAGACCGAGCGTGGACGCGCTGTCTCGGATCAGCTCTCCGCGCAGGAGCGTGAGCAGCAAGAAACTGCCCAGGCGTTTGCGCAGGAGTCGGTAGACGCCTACATGAACTTCCTCGACGATGCGTCCTCTTATTTCCGGATGTCGGCCGAACAGGCCATAGGAAGCGGCCAGGAAGGACTCCGAACCGTCTCCGATACCACCACCAGCCTGTTGGGCACGGCAACAGGCGCGGCGCAGGCTGTTACGGGAGCAGGGGGTTTACCCATCGCAGGCTACGACCAGATGAACGTCGAGGAGGCCTCGAAACACCTCGATGGTCTCTCTGCGGACGAACTCCGGGTAGTTCGCGACTACGAGGAACGCAACAAGAAGCGTGAGACGCTCCTCGAGCAAATGGATCGCAAGATCCGGTCTACCTAGCATAAGCCGGTCTACTAGCCCGAGAAGGCCGGGGCACCCGCCCTAGCCTTCTCGGAGGTTTGAACCCCTCGTAACATCCTTTCCCCAAGGCGCGGAGTGCGGGAAAGCTTCGCGTGCAGTATGCATCAAGTCGCTGGTTACTTCACAGAACATCGGCGCAGCCCCCTCGGTGACGTGTGCGCCGGAACTGAAGGGCTGTCCTACGTGTATCCCTTCGGACGCCTCTCGCAGCCGCTCCTTGAACTCCTGCGTCGGTTCGGGGACGGTATCCTTGTCGTTCTAGATCCGCCTTCCAACAATTTGACGGAATTTCTCGCGACGCTGTACCCCAAACAGCGTCCCGCCTCGCGATGGGTTGCATACTGATCACCCTACATAACGCCAGCCGGCGATCATTCCTGCTCTCCGTCCAGGCTGTTCGCCGGTTCAAGTCGCCACCAAAAGCCGCGTACTTGCAGGACTGTGGGGCCAACCTCTAAAAATCGTTACGAAAATCCAAAAATTGGTCTTTCGTAACGCTCGTGGTAACGGACAGGAGACGCTTGACCGCTATCTTGGGTGAAGATTCGTTCTTGGGAGAAAGGAGGTTGACCGTGACGAGGCTGGAGCGCCGTGGCTGGGCGGTCGAATCTCCGTGAGATCGCCGCTCCCGCAGGAAATTCGCAAGAAGGAGGAATGCCGTGCAAATAGGTGGTGCGGTGCAAGGAGTGAACACGATACCCCGGCGCAGGCGGTGGAACGCGCTGCTGGCCGTGGCGGCTGTTGCGTTGATCGCTGTGTTGATGGCGCTGTGGGTGTGGGTCGTCCTCCCTGCGACGAGCGGGATTGAGGCGGAAGACGCGGTTCCCACGGCGGGGACGGGCTCCGCCATCATCCACGACGACGCGGGCAACGTGCACCCGGGGGTGACGCCGGGATACGCTATCATCCACGATGACGCGGGCAATGTGCATCCCGAGACAGGCACGGGTTCCGCCATAATTCACGACGACGCAGGCAACGTGAATCGCTAGATCTGGCATACAGAAGCCGGAGGCCCGGGGCCTTTGACTTGAAGCCCCGGGCCGCGCTCTCGCCATAGCCGACGAAAAATCTGCCATGGGAACCGGGCAAACACTCCTTACCTTTCGCTATAAACCACCTTCGCATGGAAATTGGCGCACATGTGAATTTTCGTCGACATCCAATAGCTGGAACCTGACGGGCAAGCCGCATTAGTCTTCAAACAATTCACCATCTGGACAGGCGGATTTGCCTCGAAAATACCGAAGAAATAGGTCATTAGGTAGATGCGGTTGCAGGGATTGCACTTTATGATGTCACCGTTACGCAAATATCGGAGCAGGGGAAGCTACTCCTACCCTCGCTCCGCCTTCCAGAAGGAGTGTGGGCGGCGTGTTCGAGCACCTGGTAGCCAGAGTCATGTGGGTAGGAAGGGCCACGATCTTCCTGGTCGGGTTGTCGGTGATACTGGCCGTGCTCTTCGGGGTCGCTTCGGCAGCGTTTGCGGGCAACGGGGACGCGTGGAGGCTCGGTCAGATCAACGTCGCCACGAACATAACCAAGCTCGGGGGTGAGGCAGGGGTGAACGGTCCGATGCTGCGGCTGATCAACAACGACGCCGGGACCGACGATACGGCGCTGGAGTTGCAGGTCCAACCAGGAGAAGCCCCGCTGAAGGTCAACTCGACCACCAGGGTACCTGGCTTCAACGCTGACCAGCTCGACGGCAAAGACTCTACTCAGTTACTGTCGAGCAACATCTACAAGACCGAAGCGCCCACGGACACAGGTACTAAGTTGGGCGACGGTACCGAGGTCAAAGCAATGTCTTGCGATTCCGGGGACAGGCTGCTGTCTGGAGGACCGGCCAGTGTAGCTTCTGGTTCAAAGGTTCTGGATAGCTTCCCTACAGACGGCAGGACGTGGCAGGTGAGGATATCTCCTGTTTCGGGGGGAGACAATTTCACCGTGGTGATTCTTTGCGTTAATCAATAGCGACTTGCTTGTTCGAGGTGCAGGAGAGGCCGGAGCTATGCCGAGCAACTCCGGCCTCTCCTCGACACAATTCTCACTGCAAGTCTTGCGTAGGATGTTATCCGCTATCCTTCCAGCGGTCAGCCGATCAGGCCGAGCTCCGTAACCGCGTCCCGCTCTTCCTTGAGCTCGTTCACGGTGATGTCGAGCTTCGACTGCGCGAAATCCCCGACTTCGAGCCCCTCGACGATCTCGTATTCGCCACCCGAGCATCGAACCGGAAAAGAGGAGATCAGTCCTTCCTCCACGCCGTACTGCCCTTCTGACAGCACGGCCATCGAGCGCAAGCTGTCCGCCCCGAGCACCCAGTCGTGCATGTGGTCAATGGCCGCGTTTGCCGCCGAGGCCGCCGAGGAAGCGCCCCGGGCTTCGATGATCTCTGCTCCGCGCTTGCCGACGCGCGGCATGTACTCGTTCTCGTACCAGTCTATGTCTACCTGATCCACGGCCCGCTTGCCGTTCACCGTGGCGTTGAAGAGGTCAGGGAACATGGACGGGGAGTGGTTGCCCCACACGACTAGGTTCTGCACCTCCGCAACGCCCACCCCGAGCTTCTGGGCGAGCATGGAGATGGCGCGGTTCTGGTCCAGGCGGGTCATGGCGGTGAATCGTCCGCGAGGAACATCCGGGGCGTGATTCATGGCGATCAGGGCGTTGGTGTTCGCGGGGTTGCCGACCACGAGCACGCGCACGTCGTCCGCCGCACCTGCGTTTATGGCCTCACCCTGGGGGCCGAAGATCGCGCCGTTCGCCTCCAGGAGGTCGGCCCTTTCCATGCCCTTCTGCCGTGGCCTGGCCCCGATGAGGAGCGCGACGTTCGCACCGTCGAATGCCTCGTTGGTGTCGGCTGTTATGTCCACGGATTCGAGGAGCGGGAAGGCGCAGTCGTGTAATTCCATCGCGGTGCCCTCGGCGGCTTTGAGGGCTGGTTCGATTTCGAGCAGCTTCAGCCTTATCTTCTCGTCCGGGCCGAGTAGCTGTCCTGAGGCTATGCGGAACAGGATCGAGTATCCGATAGCGCCCGCTGCGCCGGTGACGGTGACTGTCTTGGACATCAGGCTGTCTCCTTCTGGTAGCTGTTATGTTTCATCATAGGGAACCGTATCGGCCTCTGCCGACGTGCCCTCGCGCAGTAAAATACCCGCGAATCCAGTTGGATAAGCAGGGAGGGATTTGGAAGTAACCCGCGCAATAGAATCGCGCCGGAGCATCGGGCGCGTTACGCAGGAGCCGGTGCGCAGGGAGATGATCGAACGTATCCTCGATAGCGCCGTGCACGCACCAAACCATCGCATCACGGAGCCCTGGCGATTCCACGTCTTTATAGGCAAGGGACGTGGAGAGTTTGCGAAAGCCCGCGCCGAAACAGCGCGTCTCATGGCCGAGGCCGAAAAAGATGCCGAGGATCTCATCTCAGGCCGCGTCAATCGGGAGCGCAAGAAGGCGTTCCGCTCCCCGGTCGTCATAGCCGTGATCTCCGAGTCGGGCCGCGACGAGGTCGAGACGCTGGAGAACTATGCCGCCTGCGCCGCCGCCGTGCAGAATATGCAACTCACGGCTCACTCATTCGGGCTCGGCTGCATCTGGCGCACCGGCCCCGTCGCCTACCACGAGAACATGAGGAACTTCCTGGGCCTGAAGGATGGCGACCAGATCGTCGCGTACCTGTACATCGGCTACCCGGACATGGGAGAGCGTCAGAGGCGTCGAACACCCGCGGCGGAGAAGACGGTCTGGCACGAGGGATAATGGTTCGCCGCAACTTCCAATGGGTACGTCCGTATACGAGAACGGACGCTATCCCGATTGGAGATCATGAAATCCATACTGAAACGCCTGCTCATCCTTGCGGCGCCCATCGTGTGGCGCAAGATCCGGGAGCGTCGCAGGGAACGCCACTAGGGGAAGCCACTAGCTCTCCAGCGGCTCTGCGTCGAAACCTTTCTCGTCCGAGTTCCGGATCTTCACGAGAAAATCATTCGGCTCGTGGTAGAGGATCACGGGAGCATCTAGTTCCTCGGCTTTCGTGAGAACTTCGATGCGGTTCTTGCGGGCGGCTTCGGGATCGGTGTCCACGCCGGCTATGAGGTCGGGGTTGAGCCAGATCTTTGCGGGCGCGAGATCTGCGGTGAAGAGCGCAACGTTGTCGCCGGAGCCGATCCAGACGATCTGATGCCCCTCCGAATGCCCGCTCCGTACCTCGACCTTCAGGCCCTGAAATATCTCTGAGTTCCCGTCCAGTAACTCGCACCAACCTTCGTTCACGCCGCGCTCCACGGCGGGGACAGCCAGCCGTCTTCCGTCCTTCTCGGGCATCTCGCGGGCTTCCTCCAGGGCGGCGCGCTGCACGTAGACCGTCGCGTTCGGGAAGTCCGGCGGATTCAGCGCCCAGCCGACGTGGTCGGGATCGAGGTGAGAAAGAATTACGTGTGTAACAGCTTCGACTGAATGACCGGCTTCCTCCAGACCGTCCATGAGGCTTTTGTCGCGCCGGATCTCGTACCGGCCTTCGAGGGCTTCCGGCAGTTCGGGACCGAATCCGGCATCTATCAGGATGAGGGCGTCGCCGGTCTCCACGAGAACGGCGTGCATGGCGCCCCGGATCTTGGCTTTCCTGCCTTCCCCGAAGACGTTTCCGGCGTCGGTGATGAAGATTCCGTCGTCGAGGATGCGTATCTTGATGTCTCCGAGGTCGAGCGAGTCTTTAGCCACCTCCGTTCCTCCGCTCGTTGACGGCTATTTGCAGCGCCCTTCCGAGAGCGCGCGGATGTTTTAGGAGGGTGTAGATCGGGGCGTCTCCCGTGAAGCCCTCGATGAGCGTCTTGCGGGCGCTTTCGTCTTTCTCGCACGCCTTGAACAGCGGCTCCATCGTGCTCAGGTTCGGGACGAGGTTGACCAGCGCATGCCCCGAAAGGTGTTCGCGGGCCCGCTTCCTGCGGAGCTGGCGTTCGTAGCCTGAGAGGAGTGAGGCCGAGAAGTCGCGGCGTTCGTGGGCCTCGTGCGCCCACGTCGCGGCGAGGCGCCCGGATTCCATGGCGTACCCGACGCCCTCTCCGCTGATCGGGTGGACCATGCTCCCCGCATCCCCGACCATCATGAGCCCCTGTGCGTACCGCTTTGCGCCCCACATCCCCATCTTGAGCGACCAGCTCTTGGCTGGACTTTCTGCCTCCGCGTTCTTCAGCCACGCCTGGATCTGAGGTTCCTCCAGAAAGCGGTCGTAGTAGTCTTTGAGGTTGCGTCCCGTGCGTCTAAGGGCGCGGGTGGAGACCCCGGCACCGACGTTGGCCCGGCCGTCGCCGAAGCAGAACACCCAGCCGTACCCGGCGCCATCGGAGTTCATGTCCGCCGTGACGAAGACGTGCAGGCTATTCCGATCCAACCCTTCCAAGCCCCTGAAATACTGCCGCCGCGCCACGGCGTTCTGGTGCGCCTTCATACCTTTCCCCGCGAAGCCGCCCACCCCGTCGGCCGCCACCACGACCGGAGTGTCGAAGCGCAGGGTCTCGCCGCCTTTCACGGCCTCTATACTCGTCACGGCGCCAGATGGGGAGCGCACGAGGTCCGTGGCCCTGGTGCTCGTGTGGAGGTCTGCGCCCGCATCCACGGCACGCTGGCGGATGCGGTCGTCGGTCTCCTCGCGGGCGACGACGTATCCGTGGGGGCCGTTGAGGGACGGGGGAACGCCCTGGCGCAGGTATGAGGTCTCGGTGTAGATGGAGAAGCTCGTGAACCGGCCGTGGTGGGGCTCATCCAGCCAGTCCGCGAGGCCTATCATCGCAACCTCGGAGGCTGCATGAGGCATGAGGCCGTCACCGCAGGGCTTGTCGCGTGGGAACTCCTGCCGGTCGAGCAGCAGAGTTCTCAGTCCGGCTTTAGATGCGTAGTAGGCGGTGGCTGCGCCGCCCGGTCCTGCTCCAACGACGGCGAGATCGTAACGTTCGGCCATCTCCTATCCTCCCGGCGCTCCATGCTGTATGACAGAATAAGTTTACCCATTTAGTCGGCGAGGAGGGAGATGTATTTTGGTGGATCGCAACCGGCCTGCGCGCTACGGGATCGGAGAAAGGGCAGCACTCAAGGCCACGAGGCAGCCCGTGGAGATCCTGGAGGTCCGGCGTGGGGAGTTCGTGCCGGATTTCGTCTACAAGGTGCGCGTGCTCGCGGAGCGCCCCGCACGCCCGTACAACCTCTCGGTGCCGGAGCATGATCTGGTAGATCACTAGCAAGCGGTGAAGGCTAACGGCCTCGTCTGGAAGCCTCAATCCGTGACGCTCAGGTAGGCCACGTCCACGAGTGGGACGCCGGTTGCGAGCGATCGTTCCACGGTGCGGATTAGGACTTCGGCGGCCACCCCGGAATCCGGGAAGTGGGCATCCAGGAGTCGGGCGGCGCGGGCGATCTCGTAGAAGGAGAAGGGGCGACGGTCGCCTGTGAGATCGTAAACGGCCTCCAGAACCTCGAAGCGCAGGGAGACGAGTTGTTCGAGACGCCAGCGGATTTCATCTCCCGTGAGGTTGAGGGTCTGATACAGCCGCGCTATCTCCGCAGCCTTCTCCAGCGATGGGGGGCGTTTTTGCAGGCGGCCGATGGCGTTCTCGTCCAGGTAGCGCCGGATGGTGATCCTGGCCAGCGCCAGCCTACCTTCCTCCGTGTCGTAGCCGCCCAGGGAGGGCCAGCTATCGCGGGTGGTGGAAGATACGGTTCGTACCTCGGCGCCGCGGACGAAAACCCGGGGGACGTGGCCGCCTGCATAGTAGGAGATCTGGCGCGCCATTGTGCCCAGGGTTTCGGAGTTCTCGCTGGCCCGAATCTCCACCCACCGGCGTACGGTGCCAGAATAAAGCCGCTCCAGCGCGCGCCAAGTGGCGTCTCCCCTGAGGTCTAGCTCTCCAGGACGCTCCACGGCCACGAGAACCTCAGAATCCGGCAGCAGCTCCCGGTGCGCCTCCCGAGCAGCTTTCAGGAAAGCCTCGAATTCCTCATCCACGGTGCCTGAAAGATAGCGCCGCCTTTCGGCCGGGAGCACGTACATCAGGCGGCTCTTGATCCTGCGTTCCCTGCCCTCAGCGGCCTTGAGCCGGTCTATGGCCTCGTAGAGTTCTCTTCGCCGCCGGTAAACTAGCTCCGTGAGCCATTCCACCTCGGGGTCCGTGGCGAAGCCCTCGGACCAGGCATCGTCGCGCTCGGCGCACACGGCTTCGTGGGTGTTCTCGGCCCGGACAACGGCCCGCTGCCGATGCTCCCGCTCCTGCTGGGCCTCGCCCAACTCTCGTTCCAGGGTCTCTATGGTGGACGACACTCGAAGCTCCCCGGCCGCCAAAGCTCCCACTCTCGCCACATTCTACAGCAAGCCGGAACCTTCACAGGTGCAGCGATTTTCCTGTCCTGACGCCCCTCCCGACCGTCTGCGTTTGTTGCGCGAGCATCCGAAAGAGGCTAGATTTCAGGTTACACGATTGCGAGGGAGAGGAGAATCGCATGGACTTCGACACCGGACGTCAACCCGAGGGTTCGCAAAGACCCCCGAGCGGTTCGGGAACTGGTTCGGGAGGGGGGTACGGTGGCGGCTCCAGCGGCCCGCCGCCAAGGGTTACGGCCAGCGCTTCGGGCGGGGACTTCGATTACAGGAACCTCGGCCCGAGCCTCGTTGCGACGGCACGTGAGATTGTCCTCAATCCTGTAGGGTTCTTCAGGGGTATACGCAAGCAGGGTGACTTCCTGAACCCGCTGGTCTTCGCTGTCGTGTGCGCCTTAATAAGCGGCATTCTCAGTGGCATTCTCGGTTTCCTGATCAACCTGATCACCGGCAACGGGGTAGGCAGTGCCTTCGGTGGTTTGTTCCGCGCAATCATCGGTATACCAATACTTACGGCCATAGGTCTTTTCATCTGGGCTGCCATCTACTACCTGCTCGTGCTACTGCTGGTCAGACCCAATAGCGGCTACGAGGCGACCTTCAGGGTGGTGGCCTACGCTTCCGTTGTTCAGCTCGTAAGCTGGCTGTCTGCCATACCCATCCTGGGCATTCTGGTGTCTATTGTCATCGGCATATACGGTGTCGTTCTGAGCGTGCTGGGAATCCGGGAGGTCCACTCCACGAGCACTGGGCGAGCTGCTGCGGTAGTGCTCATACCTGTGGTCGTAATCGGAGCAATAGTTGCGCTAGTTGGTATTGCGCTTATAGCCATACTGGCTGCCGCCTTCAGCCAGCAGTAGCGACCAAACCTTCGTCAACGTGGCGGGCCTCCAGTGAGGCCCGTTACCAGTCTCGCAAGCCGGGTCTGCGGGCCTTCGACCTTCTCCTTGCATGGTCGCTATACTAGGGCGCATCTCTATTACGATTGAAGGGAGTGCTTGCGTGGCGCAGACAGTAACCCTCATACCCGGCGATGGAATCGGCCCCGACCTTACGGACTCTGTGAAGGAGGTCATCGGGGCGCTCGATGTGGACATCGAGTGGGAGGTGGCCGAAGCGGGGGAGACGGTGATGGACCGCGAAGGCACGCCGCTACCTGAGTCCGTTCTCGAGTCCATCCGCAGAAACAAGGTTGCGATCAAGGGCCCTTTGACGACTCCCGTGGGAACGGGCTTCCGGTCCGTGAACGTGGCGCTGCGGAAGGAGCTGGATCTCTACGCCAACGTCCGGCCTGCCCTGAGCCTGCCGGGAATCGAGCTTCCATACAAGAACATAGACATCATCCTGTACCGGGAGAACACCGAGGACCTGTACGCCGGCGTCGAGCACACCGTCGGCAAACATGCCGCCGAATCCATCAAGATCATCACCCGTGAAGGCACGGAGCGCATCTGCCGCATGGCCTTCGAGCGTTCCAAAGAACAGGGTCGCAAGCACATCACCGTCATCCACAAGGCGAACATCATGAAGTACACGGACGGCCTGTTCCGGGACGTGTTCTTCGAGGTCGCCAAGAACTACGAGAACGACTTCGAGGAGATAGACGACCGCATCGTGGACAACATGGCGATGCAGCTCGTCACCAAGCCGAACCTGTACGATGTACTGGTGTGCCCGAACCTGTACGGGGACATTCTCTCCGACCTGTGCGCAGGCCTGACCGGCGGGCTCGGCGTCGCGCCGGGGGCGAACATCGGGGAGGATGCGGCGGTCTTTGAGCCGGTGCATGGTTCGGCGCCGAAGTACGCCGGCCAGAACCGGGCCAACCCGCTGGCGACGCTGCTCTCAGCCAAGGAGATGCTCGTTCACCTTGGTTACGGTGACGAGGCGGACAGGATGCAGCAGGGTATAGAGGCCGCGCTGAAGAACCCTGAAACCCGCACCAAGGACCTGGGTGGGTCCGCGGGAACCAGGGAGTTCACGCAGGCTAT